>PVMK01128309.1_pt1 | contig 44694 bp, 40 predicted proteins | sample 1853481 | NCBI WGS metagenome assembly PVMK01 (sample SAMN08533507, study PRJNA380276) | Marine sediment metagenome, whole genome shotgun sequencing project.
TTTTTGTAATGGAAATGCATTAAAAAATCACAATAACTAAAAATAACGCATCAGCGTTATTTTTAGCCGCGGACTTCTTCTTTGACTGAAACGGCAATTTTAAACAGCGCGGTCATCACTAAAAATCCCATGGCCCAAACCCCCAGTGCGATCCCGATCTCCGGCAATGAAGGAATGTATTCATTGATTTCATGCAGCGGCGATGGGGTAAAACCGCCGGCAATCATACCCAGCCCCTTATCGATCCAGGTCCCCAGAAATATGGCCACACAGGCCACCGCCAGCACACCTTCATTTTTGCGGGTGATGGGATTTACGGTCAGAATAATGCCGACCAGCATCAAAATCATGGAGGCCCACATCCAGGGCACATAGGCCCCATGGCCGTGCAAGCCCACAAACAGGTATTTGATGTGATCCATGTGCTCCGGGATCTGGCTGTAAAAGACCACAAACACTTCACACACAAAGAAGAACACATTGATGCAAATCGCGTAGGCCACGATTTTGGCCAGGGATTGAATCTGCTCCCGGCCGGGATCAAAGTTGCTCACCCGGCGAATAATCAGGCAGCACAAAATGAGCAGGGCCGGACCGGCGGCAAATGCGGAAGCTAAAAAGCGCGGCGCCAATATGGCGGTCATCCAGAAGCCTCTGCCCGGCAGGCCGCAGTAAAGGTAAGCGGTCACGGTATGGATACTGACGGCCCAGGGTATCGAGAGATAAATCAGCGGCTTTAACCATTTTTGGTAATGAACCCCGTTGCGTTCAGCCTCCAGCACATTCCAGCCGATAATAATATTTAAGAACAGGTAGCCGTTTAAAACGATGGTATCCCAGAATAAAACAGAACTCGGTGTCGGATATAAAAAGACATTCATAATCCGCATCGGCTGGCCAAGGTCGACAAGGATAAACGTCACACACATCAGAACCGAGGATATCGCCAAAAATTCACCCAGAATTGTGACTTTACCAAAGGCTTTGTAGTCATGCAGGTAATAGGGAAGCACCACCATGACGCCTCCGGCGGCCACACCCACCAGAAAGGTAAAGTTGGCGATGTAAAACCCCCAGGACACATCCCGGCTCAAGCCGGTAATCCCCAATCCGAAATCGAGCTGTTTTAAATACAAAAGAAAGCCGACTCCGACAATGACCAATAAAAAAGTCATCCAGCCATAATATTTTTTGCCGCCTTTAAGCGCTAATTCAAGCATTATTCACCTCACACGATGTAGTAAACACTGGGCTCGGTTCCCAGAGTCTGTTTACGACGAATGGTGTAGTTGGTTCGAATCAGTTTGCGAACTTCCGACGCCGGATCGTACAGGTCCCCGAAGGCCAGCGCGCCGTTGGAAGCTTCCACACAGGCCGGTAATTGACCCACCGCCAGTCGCTCGGCACAAAAATTACATTTTTCGACCACCCCTTTCATGCGGGTCGGAAATTCTTTGTTTGTTTCCCCGATAAACGGACGTGGATCCCGGTAGTTAAAACTTCGGGCACCGAAGGGACAGGCCGCCATACAGAATCGGCATCCAATGCAGCGGTGAAAATCCATAAACACGATCCCGTCGGCTTCGCGCTTGAAGGTGGCGTTGGTCGGACAGGCCCGTACGCAGGGCGGATTCTCACAGTGGTTGCACAGAACCAGAAACGGGCGATGCTCGACACTTTCTTGTAAAAACCGTGCGGCCTTGCCCGGAAAGGCATTGTGGTAATGCGTACCCCAGATCCATTTGATTTCATGCCGTTTGTTCTGCAAATGAGGAACATTATGAATCTTGTGGCAGACTTCGGCCAAGGGTTCCAGATCTGCTTCCGATTCAAACTTACGGGTATCGATGACCATGGCCCACTGTTTGGCCTTCAAGGATTTCTTGCCGTCCTTAAAAGCAGCTTCGGCCTCGGCAGCCTGCTCCTGTTTGGCAAAGGCATTGAAAACCGGCTTGGTGGTCAACGCTAGCGCAGAAACCCCCAGCAACTGTAATATGCGTCTTCTGCTGCTATCCATTATGATTTCTCCTTCGGATTTTCAATATGACAGCTCCAGCAATAGGGCCTGACCGAGGCGTAGTTGTGACAGCGGTCACAAAATTCAGTTTTGTTGGAATGACAGTCCAGGCAGGTATTGCTTAAACTCATGTTAAACTCTTTGCCCTGAGGATTGATATACACCCGTTTGCCGCGTCGTACCACTTCATCCCGCCAGGCATCCAGCAGCTGCATGTGCTCGGATTTCATATAGTCTGTGGAGCGCACACACGTCTTGGCCGCTTTGGCTTTGGGCGTCAGCACCGGTTCAGGCATCGGCGCGGCTTTTCCCCGCATATACCAGAAGGGAAACAATACAATGATCAAAAATATAACCAGTCCCGTGATGATCAGCGTTTTATTATTCATCAGCTTGTTCCTCCGACTCACCCTCTGATTCACCTTCTTCAACTTCTTCGACGACTTCGCGACCCGGAATGTCTTCGCCCCGCAGGTCTGTGGACCGCTCGTTTTCCCCGGGCATGATCAGGGCATTGGCCACCATTTCATGCAGCCCGGTGACGTCCACCTCCGGCACCCAGTATTCCATCAGCGGCGGCAGGGCCGCGCGGTCGATGGCGCAAATACAGGCCAGCATGTTGACGCCGTATTTTTCGTGAACGTATTTAACCGCATTGGCCCGGGGCAGGCCGCCGGTCATGCGCAGTTCCATGTCTTCACCGGCATTGAGGCCCGCGCCGCTGCCGCAGCAGAACGTATTTTCGCGGATGGTATTGGCCGGCATTTCATAAAAATGCTTGCAGACGTTGTTGATGACATAGCGGGGTTCTTCAAATATGCCCATACCCCGCGCCGGATTGCAGGAATCATGGAAAGTGACCTTTAATTTGTCGTTGCGGCTGGGATCCAGCTCGAGCTTGCCGTGTTTAATTAAATCGGATGTAAACTCGGCGATATGCACCACCCGATTGGATCTGGCGTTTTCAAACTTGGTTCCGGTAATCGGCGACACCGGTTCTTCCAGAAAATCAACCGGGCCGTTCATGGTGTCCATATACTGATTGATCACGCGCCACATATGGCCGCACTCGCCGCCCAAAATCCATTTAACGCCCAGGCGTTTGGCTTCGGCATACATCTTGGAGTTGAGCCGCTTCATGGTCTCATGGGAGGTAAAAAATCCAAAATTTCCGCCCTCGGAACCATAGGTGCTCCAGGTTATATCAAATCCGTATTTCTCCTTTAAATAATGAAACAGCATCAGATACCCCATGGCGGTGTAAGTACCCGGATCGGCAAACACATCACCCGAGGGGGTAATAAATAGAACGTCGGCACCTTTTTTATTAATGCTGTAATCAACCTGGACACCGGTGACCTCTTCGATGTCTTCCACAAAAAAGTCGAGCATATCTTTGAAGGCGTGGGGCTGGATCCCCAGATGGTTACCGGTGCGGTAGCAGTTGGCCACCGGAGTGGCAATCCAGTCAATGTTGAGACCCAGCAGGTTCAACAATTCCCGGCCCATGATGGTAATCTCGGCCGTATCAATGCCGTAAGGACAAAACACCGAGCAGCGCCGGCACTCGGTGCACTGAAACAGGTAGTACCACCACTCTTTGAGCACATCGATGGTCATGGGCCGGGCGCCGTTTACCTTTCCTAAAATTTTGCCCATCCGCGTAAAATCGTTGCGGTAAACGGATCGCAGCAGCTCAGCCCGCAGCACCGGCATGTTTTTGGGATCACCGGTTCCGATAAAGAAGTGGCACTTGTCGGCACAGGCCCCGCAGCGCACGCAAATATCCATGAAGATTTTAAAGGATCGAAATTTTCCCAGGCGCTCCTTAAAGCCTTCATGAATGATCTCCTGCCAGTTTTCCGGCAGTTTCCAGTCCTCATCCAAGGGGTTCCATTCCCTGGCATTGGGAAGTCCGAGGTATTCGACGCTTTTCGGGTTGGAGGCGTAACAATACATCCCTTTGCGGATATTGACCGGAACCTCCATCCAGTCCCTTTTGGGCGGGCGGTGATCGATCTGGATGAGTTCTTCAGGTTTGGGTGTTTCATCTGCCATAGTTTACTCCTTTTCCTCTGCTTGCTCTGGCTCTGAATCTGAGGCCGGCTCTTCTGCGGGCGCGGGTTCCGGCATTTTTTCAACCGGCAGCCCGACTTCGACCATTTTTTCACGGAACTCATCTTCATACTCATCATAGGTATGAACCGGTACCGGATAATTCCAGGGATTTACGTGCCTTCTGACACGGGTGTCGGTGGCCATGTTGCGTGTCGGGCTCAAGAATACACCGCCTAAATGCATGAGTTTGCTGAACGGAAAATAAGCCAGCAGAATGCTGACAAAAAAGATATGCACAAAAAATACGGCGCTGACCCCGTCCGGAATGGTGGGCCGGAAAGTGACCAGGCCCATGGTCAGTTCTTTAACGGCGGTCACATCCACCTTGGTCACATAGCGCATGAAGATTCCGCTGAAGGCAATGCCAAAAATCAGAAACAGCGGGAAATAGTCTGAGGCGATCGAAATATATTTGACCTGACCCACAAAAAGCCGCCTTAAAAACAGGTAGCTGACAGCGGCCAGCAGCACGATACCGGAAATAAAAACACCCGGTAGCCCGAATTTAAAGGCCGGATAAATAATCTCAATCCGGAAGAAACTGTCGACATTTTCGATCAGCTGAACCCAAAACGGCACCGGCTCGATAAAAAGCCGCAGATGCCGGATCAATACCACCAGCAAGGCATAGTGAAAGGCCAGGGCCCCGATCCATAAAAAAAGTTCCAGCTGGTAGGAGATCCGTCCGCCTTCTTTTAATTTCATGCGGGTGTTGCGAAACAACGATCGAAAGGTCAGGATTTCCAGCGCCATGCGCACCACAATCTGCCATCCGGAAATCGGCGAATCAAATTTTGCGTGTTTGATCCAGGGCAGCGATTTCTGCTGGCCGCAGGTGGTGGGGATGCTGAACGGCACCGGTGATCGCGACCAGCCGATCACGCGGGCAGCAAATCCCAGCACAAAGGTAATAATCGCCAGATAGGGAATGACGACGCCGAACACATATTGAAGTCCCGATACCTGTGCCCCCAGGAAGGAAATTAAAAATAGAACAATGACGGCAATCAGTGGAATGATGTACCTGAGATTCATTGAAAAGCACCTCACTCTGAAGCTCCCGCACAACCGATTTTCCCGGCTGGTGGAAACCCCCTGTCCTAAAAATTAATGGTTAAGGCCTTTAACTTTGCTTGGCTTCGGCGGCTCATCTGCAATTAAACCCGCCCGCTTAAAAGCCTTCAAGGCCTGGCTGCGCATATCGTTGGCTGAAATCTGATAAATTTTTTCTTTACAGGTCATATAAATATCAAAGGCCATCAGACACAGCTGGTCAATTTTGGATTCAAACGCCAATAGTTCCATTAGCATGGCGGCATCCTGGAGTTTGTCTGATAAACAGTCCCTGAGGACCTTTTTTAATAAGAGAATAAACGCGGTGGCCTGGGAGGGGGTAAAATTTTGTACGGCACGGATCCGGATAATGGGGTCTAAATGGGCTTTGACGGCATCCGGGTCAAAATCGTTGAGGAGCTGATCCAGTAAAAAAGAGATGCCCCTTGGATGTGATGTTGCCGACCGGATTGGCGAATTGATCTTTCTGGCCCTTATAAAATTGAGCAGTATCAGGCGCATAGGTTTGCATGCTGGCTTCAAACCAATTTTTGATGATTTCGCTTTTTTTCTTTTCGATAAACCCTTTCAGACGGTGTCCCATAAAAGCTCCTGAAAGCCGGGTCTAACTAGTTTCCATCCATAAATGGTCTTTTTCCCGCCGGGCTGCGTTCTCCGCGGGTTTCCGGCTGCGACGTACAGGAAGTACGTCTCGCCACAAACCCTTGTGCGGCTTGCTGAACACATTAATGTAACAAATCAAGATGTGAAATCCCGCCACCTGGCGGGGCCCAACGAAAAAAATCCTCATTTATGAATTGGAAACTTGCTAGCGCCATTCACTACTCGTAGATGGGCACTAACTAGCAAATCTGCTCAAAATTATTGAAGATTAGGCCGAAGGGGATACGTATAAACAACTTGCCGATTTCTGTCAAGAATAAATGGAAAATTGTCGGCACCGGCATATTAAGGCGCATGCAAGGGTGCTGTTTTTCCACCACGAAGAGCACGAAGCTTGGGAAGATGTTAATAAATATCAATAAGGCCATTCTTCGAGTCCTTCGTGGTCTTCGTGGTTTAACTCCTTTTTGAATACAGCTTATTTTGGATCGTAAACGGGTCACCCAAAACACCATGTTTTTACTGGTATTATTCTATTATTCTTTTGGCATTAAGCCGCATCGATTTTTCCGATACAAAGCATCGCCCCGAGCGAAGTCGAGGTATCCTTCGATTTACTCAGGATGATCCGGGGACCAGATTGCTTCGCTTTGCTCGCAATGACGTTGGTATGTGAAAAAATATTGTAAATTATTTCTGGGACACGCCGCAGGCACCCGGGTCCGGGAAGAATTTACCTACTCAAAATAGTCCAAACCACAACTGAATTTCCACTCAACTCTCTATAATTATTAGTAAATCTCAAATATCCGAATTGGCATGATTCCTGCTATTATATTTTGCGGCAGCGCTGCGCGAGCGACATCCACAAATATTCAATTTGCAATCTTCAATTTTCAATACCGGTTTATCCGGATTAGGGATAATTAATGTCTGATAAATATACCATTCTGATTGTCGAAGACGACCCCGGATTTTCAAGCTATCTGAAACGCTTGCTGCGCCGCAAAGACCTGAACCTAATAACGGCAAACAGCGGCCGGCAGGCAATTCAGTGTTTGAATGAAAACACAGTCGATCTTGTTCTGCAGGATATCGGGTTGCCGGACATCGACGGCTACCAGGTCATGGATCACATCCGCCGGAAATTCCCTGAAACCACCGTCATCGTTATGACCGGGGAGGTCACCGTCGAATCAGCCGTTAAGGCGCTGCGCAAAGGCGCCTATGATTACCTCAGGAAACCCTTTGAATCCACGGAATTATTAAATACCGTCAATAATGCCCTGGACAGATTAAGGCTGAAACAACAGCACAAAGAGGCCCAGGAAAAGTTACGCGATAGCCAGGAAAAATATCACCAGCTTTTTGAGAGCGGGTCAGATGCCATCATGGTGATTGATGCCGAAACATTATGTTTTGACGAAGCAAATAAGGCCGCCCAGGTGCTTTACGGTTATAGCCGGGAAGAATTTTTAAATCTGGCCTTAGAAGATATCTCTGCCGAAAAAGATAAAACACGAATGGTGGCCGCAAAGGTCAGAAAAGGTGCCCAGGGCAGCCGGATTGTTCCATGTCGCTATTTTAGGAAGAAAGATGACACAACGTTTCCCGGTGAACTGAGTGTGGCAACATTTACCTCTGGCGGACGAAAAAAAATCATCGGTGCGGTGCGGGATATCACCAATATGAAACAGGCCCAGGAAGCGCTGAGCAAAAACGAGCAGCAGTTTCGGGATCTGATCGAAAATTCGCCGATGTGCATTTCCATTATCCAAAAGGCCCGGGCCGTTTATGAGAATCCGGAACAGAAAAAAATATACAGCCTTGCCACGCAGTCCCGCCTTCTTAAGTTTCCGGACTACGTCCACCCCGACGACATTGAGAAAGTCAAAGATGCGCATGAATGCATCGTTTCCGGTGACCGCGAAACCGTCGAAATCGACTTTCGATTTTACCCCCCGGACAGCAACGGCGGCAAAAGCGAAATGCGGTGGTTCCAGTGCCGGGTCACCCGGTTCCAGTATCAGCGGCAGGAGGCCTTGCTGTTAAATGCCGTCGATATTACAGAGGCCAAGCAGCTTGAGCACCAGCTGCTGATCAAAAATAAAATGAATTCCCTGGGACGCGTCGCCGCCGGAATTGCCCATGAAATTCGCAACCCGCTGACCGGTATCAATACCTATCTGTATACCATAGAAGATCTCTGCGAATCAGACCGGCCGGACCCGCAAGACATGCAAGTCATCCGCCAGATTCTGACCCAGATCCAGGTAGCCTCCAACAAAATTGAATCGGTCATCAAGCGCGTCATGGATTTTTCCAAACCCGGCGCGCCCAAAATGGTGCGCATCAATATTAACGAATCTCTGGAAGAAGCCATCATGCTTTCGTCGGTCACCATGCGCAAAAGCGGAATTAAATTCGAGAAATCCCTGGCCCCCAATTTGCCTCAATGCTATGCCGACCCGCACCTGATCGAACAGGTCGTTTTGAACCTGATCACTAACGCAGCCAGAGCCATGGAAAAATCGACGAATGGAAACAAACGCGTGGAAATAAAATCATCCGCCGAAAACAACACGCTCCGTATCCAGGTTGCCGATGCCGGGCCCGGCGTGCCCATCGAACTCAGGGAAAAAATATTCGATCCCTTTTTTACCACCAAAGAAGACGGTTCCGGCATCGGGTTAAACATCGCCCAGCGAATCGTGGCGGATCACAACGGCTCCATCTCGCTGGGCAGCAGCCGGTGGGGCGGGGCCGAATTTAAGATTGAACTTCCTATTGAAAGAAGGATCGATGCCCGATGACGTCTTACTCCATCTATATCGTCGATGATGAAACCGTGGCCCGCAACGGCCTCAAGCTGGCTTTGAAAAAAAAGAATTATGATGTCGCGGCCTTTGAGTCGGCCGAGTCGGCCCTTAAAGCCATTGATGAAAGTCCGCCGGACCTGGTGCTGCTGGATATCGGGCTGCCGGGCATGAGCGGTGTCGAAGCCCTGGAAATTATCAAGAAGCACCACCCCGAAGTGATTATCGTCATGATCACCGCCTACGAAGACGTGCAGACGGTGGTGTCGTCCATGAAAAACGGCGCCTATGAATATGTGGTCAAACCGATCCAGATGGATACACTGCTGGTCATTTTGCGCAACGCCTTTGAAACCATTGCCATGCGCAAGGAGATTCAGGCGCTGCATGAAAAATACCTCAAGGAAAACCTGCCCTGCTTTATCGGCGAAAGCAACGCCATTCAGGATGTCATGGAACTGGTCGCCAAAGTCGCCCGGAGCCCCGATACACCTGTCCTGATTCAAGGTGAAACCGGTACCGGAAAAGAGCTGATTGCCAAGGCCATCCATTACAAAAGTCCTAACTTCAAAGGACCCATGGTGGCGGTAAACTGTGCAGCGGTGCCCAGGGAGCTGATTGAAAGCGAACTTTTTGGATATGAAAAGGGTGCTTTCACCGGTGCCGAAAAATCAGGTAAAACGGGTCTGGTGGAGGAGGCCGCAGACGGAACACTGTTTCTTGACGAAATCGGCGATCTCAGTAGGGAGGCCCAGGCCAAGCTATTGCGATTCCTCGAGGAAGGGGAGTATTACCGGGTTGGGGGCACCAAAAGGCGTACGGTCAAAACAAGGCTCATTTCTGCAACCAATAAGGATTTACTGCGCCTGGTCGAAAAAGGCGCTTTCAGGCTGGACCTTTATCACCGCTTTGCGGTGGTCAAGCTCGAAGTTCCGTCTTTATGCCAGCGACCGGGATGATATCATTCCGATGGCCAAACAATTTCTGGTGGAGTTCAGCCAAAAATTTGAAAAGTCGTTCAGCGCAATATCCCCTGAAGCGCAAGCAGCCTTAAAGGAATATGAGTGGCCCGGAAACGTAAGGGAGCTCAAAAACCTGATCGAGCGCGGGGTTTTGCTTTCCGAGGGGCCGGAGCTGACGCTGGATGATCTGGGCTTAAAGGAAAACAATGGCCGCAATAACGCCGATCAGCCGGATAACGGTCACCACCTGCCGCAGCTTTCGCCCGCGGGCATCGATTTTACCGCCATCATTGAAGACATCGAAAAAGCCTATTTTGAAGCCGCCCTCGATCTGACCGGCGGCAACGAAAGCAAGGCCGCCCTGCTGCTGAACCTGACCCGCGACAAATTCCGCTACCGCCGCAATAAATTAAATGGCGTCCGTTGATAGTTGTCCGTTGTCCGTCGAATACATTTTTCAGCGTACCCTTCAAACCACGTAGCCCACCTCCGTGTCATAGTCAGAAAGCTTCGACCATTTGTGCAACAATTTTCCGGTGAAATTAAGCAAAAGATTGCTTCGTCGCTCACGCTCCTCGCAATGACACTACGAAACATTCGCAAGTCATTGCGAGCGAAGCGAAGCAATCTCAACGCGCTGGTATCTCACCGAGAATTGCTGCCATTTGTGTAATCAGCTTGACCCTCAATACCTTTTTCGGTATCATCTCCAGTACTTTCGATAGGTTTCATTTTTTTAAGGAAATGCAATAACTAATGGGAAAATAGGATCCAGCGAATCGATAAGACGACATCTGCAAAAACGAAGAATGGAACAGCATGCCTTTTAAATCTATGCCTATCCATCATGCAATTGAAAAAGAGGGGATTCGATTGTGACGATCGAAGAAAATAATTAGCCTGCTCACTCATCTAACTCAATCCTTATGACTCAGTCCTTTTTTTTATCATTCTCAATCCTCAGTTCCAGACTAATTTTAACTGAATCAGAATAATGTATGTTTTAATCTTTATTTATCAAGGACGGTTTCGCAAAAAGTCCCTTTCGATGTCCTGAGTAAATCGAAGGATCCCTCGACTTAGCTCGGGACGATGCTTTGCATCGGATTGCTTCGTCGCTTGACTCCTCGCAATGACCGACGAAAAGACTTTTTACGAGATCATCATCAAGCATCCCAAAAACTTGACATTGATTATCGATCGTATTATCGTAAAGCGTATAATCAATCGATGGAGAATTTGTAGATGGAAGCCGTAACGATTTCACCAAAATTTCAGATCGTGATTCCACGCAAGGTCAGAGATTCTCTTAAACTGAAACCGGGTCTAAAGGTTCAAGTCCTGGTTTATGGTAATCGAATCGAACTCATTCCTATGAAAAAGATTTCGGATATGCGTGGATTTCTCGAAGGAATCAGCATAGAAGTTGATCGGGAGCCGGACCGAATATGAACGTCGTAGATTCTTCAGCCTGGCTTGAGTATCTTGCGGACGGCCCCAATGCAGAATATTTTTCTGCGCCGCTGGTAGACACCGACAATTTGATCGTGCCGACGGTCTGCATTTATGAGGTCTTCAAAGCCGTTTTGCGACAACGTGGCGAAGATGCCGCATTGCAAACGGTTGCCCTCATGAAGCAGGGAATCACGATTAATCTAACCGATGAGCTTGCGCTTCAGGCTGCAAAAATAAGCCTTGAATACCAGATACCCATGGCCGACAGTATCATCCTGGCCACCGCCCGCGCCCATGAAGCCGTCCTTTGGACACAGAATCAAGATTTTAAGGATATGGAAAACGTTAACTATTTTCCTAAATAATGTATCGTAATGCATAAGAAAATATAAAACGCATAAATAACACCATCGCCCCGCTTGCTTTCATGACTTGTCGTTTCCCGGCCTGAATGGTCTTCCTGGGGCCATGAATGGTCGTTTTCCGGCTTAATCTGGCAAGCGGCTATTTTCCCTATCCTGGCAACGAAACTAAAATGGGTTGCAGGCACTCCTTATCCGAATTCCGCACTCCGCAATAGGGCCGGTGCTTGCATCCCGATCCTTAGGCGGGGCCTCTGCGCCGGCCAGGAAAAAGCAGCCACAGAGGGCTGCCCTACTTAGTGCCAAGTGCTTACTAAGGTCCAGTATCCAGTAGCCGATACCAAAGATCCTAATTTCCCCACCATTTTTTTCTGTAATTACTTGACAAGTTAAATAGAATACATTATGATGTATATGTTTATACATTATACCATCATAGAGGTATTACAATGTTACGAACACAGATTCAGCTGAAAAAAGAACAGATGGAATGGTTGCGTTCCAAGGCAAGAGCCAGGGGGGTCTCAGTATCTCAATTAATCCGTGAGAGCATTAAATTCTACCAGACTCACGAAGAACACCTTCCCGAGGATCGAAAAAGAAAAGCCCTAGAAGCCGTTGGACGGTTTTCTTCGGGTACTTCCGACGTTTCTGAGCGCCATGATGATTATTTGGCCGAAGCCTATGCAAAAGAGAATCGTAATGGAAATTGAAAATGCATTTATCGATACATCCGCATTTTATGCATTGATGGATCGCTCGGATACACATCATGAAAAAGCAAGGCATTTATGGATCTCCCTTTTGGATGAAGAAAGTCATCTTCAAACGACAAATTACATCACCATCGAGACCTTAGCCCTGCTTCAGAGCCGATTGGGTTTTGAAGCAGCCCATATTTACTCCAGCGACATTTTAGGACTCGTAGATATCTTATGGGTCGATGAGCCGAGGCACAACCTGGCTTTCGAACTTTGGTTCAGTCTGGGCAGAAAAAAATTAAGCCTTGTCGATTGTGTTAGTTTTATAACCATGAGGCATTACGAACTGGAAAACGTATTTGGATTCGACCGTCATTTTGGTGAGCAAGGCTTTAAAATATTGGATTAACTCAAGCAACCCCACAAACCGACACTACGGCACCCCATTCAGCTCTTCCTTTTCTTGCCTCAAGGCTGTCAGGCCGCTCCTCGAACTTGCCCAGTGAAATGCGCAGCCCACTTCACGGAGGCGCAGTGCTCCTCAAGGTCCGAAGGACCGCTCCTCTAACGAAGCGCTCTATAGTAATTGTCAAAAATATGTTCCGATTGACTTAGCGAATTTTTCAAAAGTCATTGCGAGCGAAGCGAAGCAATCTCTCAGGTTTTCCAAAAGATTGCTTCGTCGCTAAGCTCCTCGCAATGACAGATTATTGGAACAAATTTTTGGCAACCGCTATAAAGGCGCTCTCTGCGCCTTTATTTGCGTGTTTTTCCACAATTATTTGAGTCAAATCCCACAAAACCCTCCTTAAATAAATTGCGCCCAATTCTTACCTTCATAACATCCTGATATTTATTAATTTAATAATTAATTAATTTGCCGCTGTTTGGCACAGTCCCTGCAAAAATACTCTCAGAACACCTTCATAAAATTCCTGATGCGGAGGAAAAAATGAATTCTTTCGATGAATTAAAACAAGTCAAAACCCTGCTGGTGGACGACGATGAGCTGATTCGCGATTCGCTCAGCATGGCTTTTCAAAACAAAGGCTGTTTCATGCGGGCCGCTGAGTCTGCCGAAGAAGGCCTGCAGGCCATCAAGGAGGAACAATTCGACATCATCATCAGCGATTTCAGACTGCCGGGGATGAACGGTCTGGATTTTCTTAAAATGGCAACCGCCACGCACCCGGAGGCAGTCAAGTTTTTGATTACCGCCTACCGCGATGATCATATTTTTTCTGAAGCGATCCGTTTGGGGGTTCATGAATTCATTGAAAAACCATTTTCGGTCAAGGTGCTTATCGATTTATTGGCGCTTTCAATCAAAAGAAAACTCAAAAACAGGCAACCGTCAAAGATTAATAAACATTAGGAAGCTTTGCAGGCAATGCATGCAACCCAACATAAATCATAAAACGAAATTCGAAGAATTTGGGAGGCCGCTTTACGCCGGCGCTCCCCTAATGCATCCGGAGTGTCAATCGGATGCCAGCAAGATTTCGGTGGGACTGATTGAGGATACAGCTGCAGACCTGGCCCTTACAGCCAACGGAGCAGAATGTATGCTCTTCACCCACCGGGATCTGAGCTGGGATATCAACGCAAAAAGCATTCAAAATAAACGATACGCAGCTTGAAACACACCGTCAGACATAGAAGCAATACGGTTAACCGCCACGGGCGACCCCTATCCTTTAAGCAGCCGGTAGCAACGCACAGCCGGCTGCTTGCTGTTTTTTTTCTCATCATGGCCACGCTGCTGTGCTCCCTGGCCCAATCATCGAAGGCAGAGGCCACAATGGCCATGACGACGGGCAAATATGTAGCAGACGGAAACGACAACCTAGCCGTAACTAATGTGGGTTTTAGACCGGATGTGGTGATCGTTAAAGCCGCTACTGTCAATTCTATTGCAGTGATCTCCACCGTCACCATGGCATCGGGTTACTCAAAGAAAATGGACGGTACGACTGCAGTGGCTACCAATTTAATCAAGTCGTTTACAAGTACCGGTTTCACCGTCGGTACCGATAACTCCGTCAACAAAAAAAATAACGACTATTACTATATCGCTTTCAAGGCCTGGGACCCTTCAGACGGTTTTGCGATTGGCACTTATAATGGCAACGGCACCGCCGATACGAACATCGATATATCGACCACCACATCGAGTGCGCCCATGTCCGATGATTTCCAGCCCGACCTGGTGATTGTGATGTCCGAGGGTGCCGATCAGGTGGTCTGGACCTCTTCTCCGTTTCATGTAGATTATGCAAATCTGAGTATGACTTTCGGGAGTGACGGACAAATAGCAAACCTGATCAAAAGTCTTGATAGTAACGGATTTACGGTGGGAGATGATAGTCGAGTCAACGCATCCGGAACCACCTACCACTACCTCGCCTGGGCGGATGATGATACCCAAATTGAAGTCGGTGGATACACCGGTAACGATACCGCTGGCAGATCTATTCCCGACTGCGGTGGTACCCCCTTGGGCTCTGCGCCCGAATGGGTCTTTGTTAATGGCACCAATTCTATTGATGCTTTTCACGTTTCCAATGCCTATTATGTCGACAATCCTGGAGATACATTACGCTTCTCGTCGGGAACAGCCGTCAGCGATGGGATCACGTCTTTGCGGACCAGTCCATGCAATAGCTTTACGGTGGGAGGAGGGACCAATACCAACAGTTCTAGCAAAGACTACTATTGGGCGGCGTTTGGAGAGTCGATCCCCACTGCGGTCAGCCTGGTATCTTTTACAGCCAAAGGTGATGGCAATGCGGTAAAAGTTGAGTGGGAGACGGGCTCTGAGTTTAACAACATCGGTTTTCACCTGCACCGCGCCACTTCCCCTGGCGGTCCTTACACCCGCCTGACCGATAAACTGATTTCTGCCCGCCCGCGGCAGGGCCAGGGTTCCAACTACAGCTATGTGGATACGCAAGTGACAGTCGGCAGCCTGTATTACTACAAGCTTGAAGACATCGATGTGCATGGCAAGCGTACCATGCACGGGCCCATTAGCGTGGACTGGGATGGCGATGGTCTGCCCGATGACTGGGAGATTACCCACGGCCTTAATCCCTGGGTCAATGATGCGGACATCGATTCTGACGGCGACGGGCTGACCAACCTAGAAGAATACGGGCGCGGCACCGACCCGTTTAACCCCGACACAGATGGCGACGGCATCTTAGACGGGGCTGAAGACGGCCGCCTGGAGCCGCAAGAAGACAGCGGCTCCCGCACCCTGACCCGCGGCGTTGAGGTACTGGTCGAAGATGAGAATGGTGTGACCCTGGAGCTGGCCACTGATGGCTTCGAAGCCGAAGTGGTTCCGGTGGGAGCTGAAGAATTTGATCAGCTGCGCATTGCCGATTATGTGCACGGTTACACCGACCAGCTGGGGGCCCCCCAGATACCACTAAAAGGCATTTTAATCGATGTGCCCGCGGGCAAAGTCGCTGAGCTGGCGGTGCTTAAAACAGAGGTTGATCCCTATGAGGGCTATCGCATCTATCCGGTGCCTGAAGATGTGCTCGATGCGCAACAGCGCATGGCCGCAGTGGGCCGGCAATTTGTACAGGATCAAGTCGCTTACAATGCCGATGGGTTCTATCCGGAAACAGTGGCCGAGCTGGGCCAAAGCTATGTCTTCCGCGAGCAGATCAAACAGCAGGTCATCTTTTATCCGCTTAATTTTAATCCGGTCAGCGGTCAACTCAACCTGTACCAGCGTATCCGGGTGCGCATCGACTATGTGGATGACATCCTGGCCAAAGCCATGCCGGCATCTGCTGGACCCTGGCAGCCGCCGCTTATAGCTTCTGCCTCTGATACGCTGAGCACTGAACAGATCAGCGCCCTGGCGCTGTGGATGCCGCCTATGGTGCTCAACCCCCTGCCGCCCATGCTCTCATCCATCGGGACCGCGATTGCGGCCGTCTGGAGCCCGCCGGAAGGTTTTGGCAGTGCGGTTTACAAAATATCGACCGGTACTGAGGGCATCTATCGCATGGACCGCGCCTTTTTTTCCGGCCAGGGACTCAGTACCGCTGAGATTGACGCCATTGATCTCAATCAGATCCGGCTGTTTAACCTGGGCGAAGAAGTGGCTATCTATATCTATGACCAGGGGGTGGCAGGTGAGCTTAATGCAGGGGATTTTATCGAGTTTTATGCTGTTGCCGTCGACGATGCCTATGCCAAATACAGCGCTCAAAATGTCTACTGGCTGACACTGTCCGGCGGTGCGGGTTTACCCAAACGCATGGCAACTGATGATGGCTCGCCGGCCGGTGGAGCGCCGGCCACTGATTTTATGGATACCGCCCGCCATGAAAAGGACATCATCTACTGGCTCAAGGCCCCGGGGGCCGATAGCATCGAGCGCTGGTTTTTTAACATCTTCGTGCAGGGCACAGAGCATGCCGGCGGCGGGCAGCCCAAGCCCTTTACCATCTCAGTGCCCGAGCCGGTCAGCTTAGGGACCTTAACGATTTTGGTGGCCGGCCAAACTGACACCGATCATGAGCTGCGCGTGGCCATCAACGGCTCTGAGCAAAGTTTTGTCTGGTCAGGTATCAGTTATTATGAGGCCACCTTGGAAGATGTCGCACTAATTGACGCGGACAACACCGTTACCTTGCAGTGTTTAAGTGCTGATGGCAACGACTCGATTGCCGTGGACTTCTTTGAGATCAGATACCGGCGCGATTATGTGGCCGGGGCTGATAACACGCTTAAATTTGTGCCCGACAACGGCAGCCGCTATGTCATTGATGGCTTTAGCAGCGATACGTTGCTCGCCTATGACATCAGCAGCCCTGTTGATGTGGCCAAAATGGACAACACGGTGATCAGCGGAGCCAACCCGTATAGTATCGAATTTGAGCCGGCCAGCTTGGGTGACACCTATCTGGTGGTGGCAACCGCTGCAATTAATGTCCCTGACAGTCTGGTTGCCGACAGCGTATCGAGCCTTTTTGACACCGAAAACGGCGCCGATTACATCTTAATCACCCACCGTGATGTCGGCTGGGATGGCAACGGCGATGCTTACGAATGGCTGGAGGATCTTGCGGCCCTTCGACAAGCTCAGGGTCTTCGAGTAGAAGTGGTCGACATTGAAGACATCTATGATGAGTTTAGCTACGGCATTAAAGGTCCCCAGGCATTAAAAGACTTTCTGGCCTATGCCTATAGCGACTGGGATGCGCCTGCTGCTCAGTATGTGCTGTTGGTGGGCGACAGCACCTATGATCCCAAGGACAACTGGAACGGGGCCGATGCCACCGCCTATCTACCCACCTATCAGATTTTTACCGAACACAAGGGTGAGACGGTTACCGATGAGTGGTTTGTAACCATTAGCGGTGAGGACGCCATCGCCGACATGCACATCGGCCGGCTGCCGGCCGCCGATGCCGCCCAGGCTGCTGTGATGGTCAACAAGATCCTGACTTATGAGACCACCCCCAACAGCAAATTTGGCGATCCAAATGCCTGGGAGAAAAACATTTTGCTGGTGGCCGACAACCAGCGGCCGGGGGCGCTGTATCTTTATGAGGCCGACTTTGCCACCATGAACGAAGATGCCGCTGCACTGCTGCCGGCGGTTATGAACCCGTATGCGGGGTATCTGGGGATCCACTATGCCTCTGCCGCCTATTTAAATGATTTTATCACCACCACCCTTAACAATGAAGGGGCGCTGATGGTCAACTACGCCGGACACGGCGCCACCCAGGTTTGGGCCGAAGAGCATATTTTAGACACCGGGGATCTATCGGGGTTAAACAACACAGCCGAGCTGCCGGTTTTTGTGTCCATGAGCTGTGAGACGGGCTTTTTTGCCTATCCGGAGGTCTGGTTTAATCCCTCTTTGGCCGAAGCACTGCTGCGCTCAGATGCCGGGGCGGTAGCCGCCTTGATGCCCACCGGCATGACCACCACCGAGGGCCAGCGCATTTTAAACAGCGCGCTTTTTGAGCATATTTTTAGCGAAGACATTCGCACCCTGGGCCCGGCGATTGCATCTGCCAAACAAACGCTTTTGGCCAACGGTGCCAGGTATGAGCAGGTCAGCCAGACCTTTTTGCTCTTTGGCGATCCGGCCATGGCGCTCAAAGTACCACTGCCGCATATTCCCGAAGGCGTGACCATTGAGCGCCGGGATAGCGGGGTGCGCATTCGCTGGCAGGCAGTCTTAGATTGTGACAACAACCCGGTGGCCGGCTATAACGTCTATCGCAGTCTCTCAGCCGGTGGTGTCTACACCAAAATCAATAGCGTCCTGATCAACGGAACCCAATACCTTGATACCGGTTCTGCCGGCGTCAGCGCCCAAAGTATCGCCGGCAGCAGCGCAGCCGGCTATTACTATGGGGTGACCTCGGTTGATTCAAGCGGCGATGAAAGCGCCCAAACCCTGGCGATCAGCCCGCCATCCCCTGCAACGGGCTCTGAAGGAGGAGGAAGCGGCGGTGGTGCCGGCTGCTTTATTGCAACCACCACCCGGCCGGCAGTATCCAATATAACGTTTAAGGCACTCATTATCATCATTTCAGCAATAGTTGGCTTTTTGCTGCTTCAGTCTATTTTAAAACCGCAAGGTGCAAAAAATACGGCTGAGAAAAAAATGAATCCATTTGATGAATTAAAAAAGGTTAAGACCTTGCTGGTTGATGATGATGAGTTTATTCGCGACTCGCTCAAAATTGCGTTTACCACCAAGGGCTGCTCGATGCGGGTAGCTGAAACCGCTGAAGAAGGCCTGCAGGCCATCAAAGAAGAACAATTCGACATTATCATCAGCGACTACCGCCTGACCGGCATGAATGGTCTGGATTTTCTCAAGCTGACAACCGTCACCCACCCGGATGCGATCCGGTTTTTGATTACCGCCTACCGCGATGATTACATCTTTTCTGACGCCCTGCGCACCGGGATCGATGAATTCATTGAAAAACCATTTGCAGTCAAAGCGCTCGTCAATCTGCTGGCCCTTGCCTTCAAACGACAAACCCGCAAACAGACAGCTGCTGGAATATAATCAGCAACTTCACCAACGCAAAAACAAGCCAAGGGGACATCCTATAGTCCTCCTGTCAAGAGAAAATTATAAAATTTTTATTTTATATTATTTCAATGACATAGAGCGTTGGTCATTTTAAGGACGCACTTCTCCTTATATATTTTTTGTAATATTTCGGCGAATCTCTCACTTAACCCCTTCGAAAAGCTCAGGGTATAAGAACCTTGCATCTGATCGTTACGTTTATCCGCAATGCCTACGGTTGAGGCCTGCAATCATCCCTAATCCAGATTTTACAGTTCAGTGAGAGGCTCATTATTGTCCCTCCAGAGGTCTTAAGCCCCGACGATGGTGAACGAGCTCTCTCGCCGAAGATGAGAAACTGTTTAGTCTATAATCAGGTGATCAGGATCAAACACTTCTTGTTTCTTCATTAAAGTCCAGGCTATTTTCAACATTTTCGCAGCCAGCTTTACTTTCATTTTGGTTTTGATTCCACGTTCACGTTCTCGGCCACGAAGTATCCGGGTATAATAGCGAATGAAATCCGGGTTGCGACTTGAAGCTACATGAGCGGCTTGATAAAGCGCATAGCGAAGTTCACCGTTTCCTCTTTTCGATATGACCGGAACCGCATCGTCGCTTCTTTTGCCGCTGCGCTCGCACCAGATCATAGCCGGCCAACTTTAAAACTTGGCTACTGTTGTCAAAGCGCCAGGGATTGGCAATGGAGGCTAAAACCCTGGCAGAGATATACGGCCCGAATCCGGGAATCGTCAGCACAAACACTGTACTCGGCAACTGCATACAAATATCTTCCATTAGATCTGCAATTTCTTTCAACTGCCGCGAACCTCTTTGAGCTTGTCCACCAAAAGCTCGCTTCAACTCTGCAGCCGGTCCCATCGGACATCCTATCGATTCCACCGCCAGCCGATGGATCTTTTGTAAGCGCAGTTTTTGTGCAATCCCGCGCTGGTGTGGTGACCATCGAAAAAACTCATCAAACTCCATGCGGCAATCGTGCCGGATCCAGGCACCAGCGCACATGATGGCCAGGCTCTCGCTTTCACAGGCGCTGTAGAATCGATCAAGCTCTGGAAAGTATTGTGCCAGCAGGTTGTTTCGAATCCGCATCCGAAGGCTGTGTTCCTCTTTCTTCAAGCGCCTTCGTAAGCGACAGCAGCTGCCGCAGCTCGTTGATACTACTCGACGGATAGTCATAGTAGAGACATCTGCCGCGCGAGACCAGATGGGCAGCGATGTGAGCCGCATCCTTGTCGTCGTTTTTGTCCCAGCGGCGTCGAGAAGCTCCGGTTGTCACCGCCTTGCCGGTGACCAGCACCACATGATGCTCCGCATCGGATCAGATGCGCACCCAGCGGCTTGTGATAATTGCCGGTAGGCTCCATGCCATAGACAACCTTGCTCAGAGCGTTTTGCGCGCTGGCCGCATCGCTACGTTCCAGCAGCTTGCGGAAGCCGTCCAGGTTGTTTTCAAAGATCAGCTCTCAGAAGCGATTTACCCGTGGCGTTGCCCATAAACGCATGATGCTTGTCTTTGGCCACATCGATGCCGACGATCAAATAGTGATCGGATCCTCGAATCTCGTCTTTGATTTGACAGAATTGCTGCCGCCTGATAGTTTCTTCAATGTTCATTGCAACCTCCTTTTAGCAGTTTAGGGTTTATTAATTGTGCGACTCTTTGCTATCAGGAGGTTGTTTTTTTATCTACGCGAAAATAATTTTTTTCTATGTTACGCGTGGCGGTATTTACTTCTTTTACTTTACTATATAACGTTGGTGAAATATTGAAATTCTTGTCTGATTTGCACGTCTACTAAATCAAATGTCAATATTTCACCAACGTCCCCTACGCTCTATTCGTCATTATCCGTAATCCTATATTGACAATCCAGTCTGGAAAAAATATAAGATGCTTAAATAATGACAGATTTTAATTCACATGATCAAAGGAGCAAAAAATGGAAATCAGTCACAAAGTGGAGAACGAAATTTTAATCATTGCGATCGATGGCCGCCTGGATGCCGCGACTGCGCCGGTTGCCGATGGGAAAATCAAGAAAATGATGGAAGGAGAGCAAAACCGGTTGCTTTTTGACTTAAGTGGGCTGGAGTACCTCAGCAGTGGCGGGTTGCGGGTTATTTTAAGCGCCGCCAAAGAAATCAAGCGCAGAGACGGCAAAGTGGCTCTCGCCGCCTTAAAACAATACGTATACGAAATTTTTGAGGTCAGCGGTTTCACAGCGATGATTCCCATCAAAGACACTATTGAAGAAGGCCTTAAGGATCTCGCTTAGAACCATGGCTATCTAAATTATTTCAAATATAGTTCAGAGATCGGGGAGTTTTTTCATTCCAAGCTTGTCATTCCCGCGAAGGCGGGAATCCAGAAATGTTTTGCTGAAAAATCTGGCTGCCCGCATGGCGCGGGCATGACGGTAAAACTCCCTGACCGCTCAACTATTTTACCTGGCGGCATTTTCCCGGAACATGGGGAGCATACCGAATGAATGAAAGTAATAACGCAACCGAAGCCATCCTGTTAGTCGATGATAATCCCACCAATCTGCAGCTGTTGTTTGAGACCCTTGATGGCAGAGGATATAAGTTGCTGATTGCGAAAGACGGCAAAACAGCCCTATCCATTGCCCGCAAAGCATGTCCGAATTTAATTTTATTGGATATCATGATGCCGGAAATCGATGGCTATGAAGTTTGCCGTCAATTAAAAGCCGATCCGGCCACAGAAGAGATACCGGTTATTTTCCTGTCGGCGCTGACCGACACCAAAGACAAGGTGCAGGGTTTGGACCTGGGGGCGGTGGATTATGTGACCAAGCCCTTTCAGCCCGATGAAGTCATTGCCAGGGTCAATACCCATCTGACCGTTTATCGGCTTAAAAAAGCCCTGGATGAAAAAAATAAAGAATTGCAGGAAGCCAACGATTATTTGGAAGAACGGGTGAAAGAACGTACGGCCCAGCTGGTTGAATTAAACACGGCTTATGAACGCTTTGTTCCCCGTGAATTCTTAAGCCTGTTGAAAAAAGAAAGCATTCTTGAGGTTAAACTGGGTGATCAGATTGCACAGCAGATGACGGTGATGTTTTCCGACATCCGCGGCTGGACTACCATCTCAGAAAATATGTCGGCCCAGCAGAGCTTTAACTTTATCAATGCATTTTTAAGTCGGATCAGCCCAGTGATCACTGCACACCGGGGGTTTATCGACAACTACCAGGGGGACGGGCTGATGGCGCTTTTTCCGGGAAAAGTCGATGACGGCGTTCGGGCGGCGATTGCCATGCATGCTGCCGTTTCCGAATATAATGAAGAGCGCAAGAAAAAAGGTTATCAACCCATCGGCATCGGGGTCGGATTGCACATCGGTGATCTGATGCTCGGTGTTATCGGCAATGAAGGGCGCATGCAGGGCACGGTGGTGGCCGATGCCGTCAATCTGGCATCCCGCCTGGAAGGGCTAACCCGCGTATATGGTTCCTCGATATCCATCAGCGAGCCTACCCTGGCTCAGCTGAAAGATCCGGACCAATACAAACACCGCTTCGTAGATAAGGTTCAGGTCAAGGGGAAAAAAGATCCGGTTTCGGTGCATGAGGTCTTTGACGGCGACCCGCCGGCGGTGATTGAATTGAAAGAACAGACCAAGGATAATTTTGAACAGGGCCTTTGTCTTTATTATGATCGCAAATTCTCCGAAGCCAGCGTCAAATTTAATCAGGTGCTGGAAAAACACCCGGAGGATCGCGCCGCCCGCATTTATCTCAAACGCTCTGCCAACTACATGGTCAACGGGGTCCCTGATGACTGGACCGGCGTTGAGGTACTAACCCAAAAATAGCGGTTTATCTCCCAAGATAGAGGAAAAAAGTGCCAACGGTGCTCTAAAGTTAGAAGTGCCTAAAATGACTAAAATGAGCTAAAATGCCTAAAGTTATGGTGTCGCTGCGCTCCATCTTTTATAATAAATATGATCGTTCGACCCAGTCATTCGACCCTGAGGTTCTCGAAGGGAGGCTCTCGACGGGTAGAATTCCTCAATTTTAGGCATTTTAGATCATTTTAAATTTTAGCTCATTTTTTGTTATAAGCACTTTTTATCGGTTTAAAACTTTACCAGCGGACGTTAGTCCGCCGCAGCCGGATTGAGACGGGTTCTAGTAAGATCCAAATCGGGGAAAATGCAATGAAGCTTAAATATAAATTATTGCTGCTTTATGTCGTTGCCTCCTTATTTATTATGCTGGTGATCGGCAGTTTTCTTTCATCGGCTTTAAAAGATACCACAATTGACAGGATCGCAAGAAATTACCAGGAACAGCTGAAACACATCGATTTCGGGCTGACCCGTTTAATCAAGGGGATGGAGCATGATTTAGAAACAATTGCCCGGGACGAATTCGTGCGTTCGCGCGACGATGAACAGTTTACATCCTTTCTGAATGCCGACGAAAATACATTTAAGTACAACTTTGGAGCGCTCGAGCAGCGTATCATCGCCATATTTAACGGCTACCGCAAAAGCCACCCCTACGTCCATTCGGTATATATGGGCCGTGAAAACGGCAGTTTTGTCCGCTCCCACAAACGCGCCCGGCCGACCCGCTATGACCCCAGGGCCCGGCCCTGGTATATTCTGGCTAAAGAAAATCCCGGAATGGTTGTACGAACACCACCGTTTCGCTCGGTCACCAGCCCTGATATCAGCATCGGTTTCGTTAAAGCCATGCTTGATCCCGAGGGAACCGTATACGGTGTTGTGGGTACTTCAATCACCCTCAAAGAACTGACCCAATATATATCAAATATCAAACTCGACTATAACGGCCATGTGGCGCTTACCGATGAAAAAGGAACCATTCTGGCAAGCCCCGATAAATCGGCACTGTTTACCAGTTTAAAATCGATGGATCCCCAGCTGTTCGAAGATATTTATACCAACATCGATGGGGTTAGCGTCTTCGAGAAGGATGGACAGAAACGGTATGCTTTTTATTATACCTCCCCTCTGATGGCGTGGAAGCTTGCCGCAGTTGTTCCCATCGCCGAAATCAACAAAGTGATCCGGGTGTTTGTTTTTAAAATATTAGCGGCGCTGTTTTTAGCACTTTTGCTGCTCAGTGTGCTGCCCCTTATGGGTCCTGCAGAGTTTTGTGATCAAGCCTTTAAAGAGGCTCAATGAGGGAACCGACCTCATCAAACGCACCGGTGATCTCGATTATCAAATAGACATTAAATCCGCCGATGAGATCGGCAGCCTGGCCCAATCCTTCAATGAAATGATCGTATCCATCGACCAGGCGGAGTCTGCGCTTAAAAAATCGGAAACCGAGCTCAAAAAACATCGCGATCACCTGGAGGATCTGGTCGAAGAGCGCACGGCCGAATTAAAGGAAAAGCAGAATACCATCAAAAATTCTGAACAGCGTCTATCCCAGATCATCAATTTCCTGCCGGACCCAACTTTTGTCGTCGATAATGAAGGGACGGTGCTCACCTGGAACCAGGCCATGGAAAAACTTTCCGGAGTTAAAGCAGCTGAAATGGTGGGCAAAGGCAACTTTGAACATGCTCTGCCCTTTTATGGCGAAAGACGACCGATCCTGATCGATCTGGTTAAAATCTGGGATGCGGAATACGAAAAAAAATACCTGTCCGTCACAAGGGATGGGGAAAATCTTATTTCGGAATCCTATCACCCCAGTCTGGGAGGAAAAGAATTATACCTGCACGCCACGGCGGGATTGATTTACGACGCTGTCGGTGGGGTGGCCGGTGCTATAGAGTCGCTGCGTGATATCACCGAAAAAAAGAAGGCCGACGACATCATCCGCGAAAGTGAAGAGCGACTGAGTAACATCTTAAAAACCACCAACGAGGGCTTCTGGCTCATTGATCCCGAAGACATTACCCTGGACATCAACGATGCCATGTGTGAAATCCTGCAGCGGCCGCGTGAAGAAGTTATCGGCAAGAGTATCAACGATTTTCTGGACGATAAAAATATTAAGATCGTTCGTGAGCAGGAGCAGATCCGCGGCGGGGGCGAAAAGGGCTTATATGAGGTTTCGCTATCCAGTGCGGATGGGACCATCGTCCCCTGCCTCGTCAATGCCGCACCCCTTTTGGATGCAGACGGCAATAAGATCGGCTCCTTCGGCATGTTTACCGACATCACCGAACGCAAACATATGGAAGATGAATTAATCGATGCCAAACACATCGCTGTTGAGGCCAGCAGGGCCAAAGGTGATTTTTTGGCCAACATGAGCCATGAGATCCGCACGCCCATGAATGCGGTCATCGGCATGACCCACCTGGCCCTGAAAACCAAGCTGACACCCAAGCAGCAGGATTACCTGCACAAGATCCAATCATCGGCCAATTCACTGCTGGGTATTATCAACGACATTCTGGATTTTTCCAAGATCGAAGCCGGCAAAATGGATATGGAGTCGGTGGACTTCAACCTGGAAGAGGTACTCGACAACCTGGGCAATCTTGTCACCGTAAAGGCCCAGGAAAAAGAGGATCTGGAAGTTCTTTTCGCCACAGCCCAGAACGTGCCGCGCTTTTTGGTGGGCGACCCTTTACGCCTGGGCCAGGTGCTCATTAACTTAGCCAATAATGCCGTCAAATTTACCGACACCGGAGAAATTGTGGTAGCAACTGAAGTGGTAAAGAAACACAGGGACCGCATCGCCTTAAAATTTTCGGTCAGTGATACCGGTATCGGACTTACAGAGGAGCAGGCCGGCAATCTGTTTCAATCCTTCACCCAGGCCGACACCTCCACCACCCGCAAATACGGCGGCACCGGACTGGGTCTGACGATCAGCAAACGGCTGGTGGAAATGATGGGCGGAGAGATCTGGGTCAACAGCGAGCCCGGCCAGGGCAGTACCTTTAGCTTCACGGCCACCTTTGGCCTGGGACATGAAGAGGTGAAAAAACGCTTCGCCCCGTCACGTGATCTGCGTGGCATGAAAGTTTTGGTGGTGGATGATAACCCCACCTCCAGAGAAATTTTACGCGATATGATGGAATCATTTTCGTTTGAAGTCACTCTGGCGGCAACCGGTCAGGAGGGCATTACTGAAATTGAAAAGGCCGACAGAGATAAACCCTTCGAAATGGTGATCATGGACTGGAAGATGCCGGGAATGGATGGTATCGAAGCCTCCAAGCGCATCAAGGAACATCCCGAGCTGAGCCATGTTCCCCTCGTTGTTATGGTAACCGCTTACGGACGCGAAGAGGTGATGCGAAAAGTGGAAAAAGTCGGCCTGGATGGCTTTTTGCTCAAACCGGTCAGCCCTTCGGTGCTTTTTGACACGGTCATGCAAGCTTATGGTCAGGAGGTGCCCGAAACATCACAGATTAGCCAGCGGCAGGGAAAAGCCGATGCCTTAGAACGGATTCGCGGGGCGAGGGTTCTGCTGGCGGAAGATAACGAAATTAACCAGCAGGTCGCCAAAGAAATTCTCGAAGGCGCCGACCTGGTCGTCAGCCTGGCCGATGACGGCCAGCAGGCGGTCAATATGGTCAAAGAAAACCATTATGATGCCGTCCTGATGGACATCCAAATGCCGGTGATGGATGGTTATCAAGCCACTCGCAAAATACGCGAGTGGGAGCTCAAAACTCAAGGCTCAAAGCTCAAAGGAGAAGAATCGGCCGAATATTCGGACACAAGCGACCAGCAACCAGTCGCCAGTAGCCAGAAGCCAATACCCATAATTGCCATGACCGCCCATGCCATGGCCGGTGATGAAGAAAAAAGCCTGCAGGCCGGTATGAACGGCCATGTCACCAAACCCATTGACCCGGATCAGCTGTTTGCCACTTTGCAAAAATGGATTCAGCCGACAGATAAACATGCGCCGATCCGGCAGGCAGCAACTGAAACGGTGTCGCAAAAACCGGAATTGCCGGATTCTCTGCCGGGGTTTGACCTGGCTGAAGGACTCAACCGGCTGCAGGGCAATCAAAAACTATACCGCAAGCTGCTGCTGGATTTCGGTGCCAAATACACAGCGGTGACAGCTGAAATCCGCAATGCGCTGGATAACGGGGATTTAAAGCAGGCTCACAGCCTGATTCACAACCTTAAGGGGCTGGCCGGCAATCTGGCGGCCACCGAGCTTCAGGCTGCTGCAGTCGAAATGGAAAAACGGGTTAAAGGGGATGGAAAAAAAGCTGCATCCCAAAAGCAATTGGATCAAGAATTTGCAAAACTGGAAAATTCCATCAATCAGGCATTGGAAGCGGTTCAAACGTTAGGTCCTGTGCCTGCCGAAAAGACGGAACAACCGTCCGCAGACGAAATAACCGCCATACCGCCCGAGGTGGCCCGGGAAGCCGTCGACCGAATTAAAGAGCCGGCTGAAATGGGTGATGTCACCCAGATAAAGTCCATTGCCGAAGAGCTCAAATCCAAATCTGAAGCCTTCGCCCCCATCAGTGAAAAATTCATTCAATTAGCGGAGGACTTTGACTTTGAGGGAATTTCTAAACTGGTCGGTGAATTGGGAAAAATTGCGAATAAGGCTTGACCGCCTCTTTGAATATCGAATACGCGCCCGCCTCGCCTGAGCGGCTCGCGATGGCGGGAAGGTCGAACAAGGAATGTAGAAGTCAGAAGTTTTTTGATTCATCAATACTTGATGCTTTCGTAAAAAGTCCTATCGCCGGTCATTGCGAGAAACGAAGTGACGAAGCAATCCCATGATTTCAGAGACTTGGATTGATAGAGATTGCTTCGCTGCGCTCGCAATGACAGCTTGGCAGACTTTTTACGAGTTCATCAATACTTCGACATTCATTATTCCTTGTTCGGTGTTCTGCGGTTCAATAGCGTTTGGATATAAACCTGTTGGCTTCGAATCTATAAGTAGTGCTGTCTAACTGTAGTACCTATTGAACGATCCCCATCAGCAGTGCCTGATCGTCATCGGCCGGACGCCCATTTGCAAAATCGTCTACATCTTTCATAATCGCAGCGAGCAGCTCCTGGGGCTGACGATCCCCATCGCCTTCGAGCTGCCGCAGCAGACGCTCTTCTCCGTATGTTTTCCCATCCATGCTAAAGCGTTCGGTAATCCCATCGGTATACATTAGAATGCGGTCGCCCGGTTGCAGCTCGGCTTCGGTCACCGGCACCTGTTCATAAGGATCAACTCCCAGGGGAAACACGCCGCTGCAGCTATACTCGATGGCTTTTTTCTCGGAAGATCGGTAAATCATCGGCGGGGGATGGCCGGCTCGTGCAATTTTTAAACGGTGGTGGTCGGCATCGTAGACAATATATAAAGCGGTGACGAAACTTGGATCGGCAACTTTACAAAGATGTTGATTTAAAAAAAACAACAGCTCACCGGGCTCTGCGGGCGGTTCCGGGTAGGAACGGAAAAGCGCACAGGTCATGGCCATCATGACAGCTGCCGGTGCACTGTGTCCCTCGGCATCGGCCACCAGAAAGCCCCACTGATTATCCGCCAGTTTGGCAATATCGTAATAGTCGCCGCCGGCATAAAGACTGGTTTCATAATGAACGGCGAGTTTTAAGCCTGCAATTTCAGGCAGATTCTTGGGCAGCAGCCGGCGCTGGACATCGGAGACAATTTCGAGTTCATCTTCAAGTTCATTCTTCTTGGCTTCGACTTCCCGTTTGAGCCGATGAATGGTCAGGTGGGTATTCACCCGCGCGATCACCTCGTCCGGTTGAAAGGGTTTGGAAACATAGTCAACCGCTCCCAGCTGCAGCCCCTGGACCTTGTCCTTTGTGTCTGTGAGTGCCGAAAGAAAAATTACCGGTATGCTTGCGGTATTCGGATCATCTTTTAAACGACGGCAGACCTCAAATCCATCGATGCCGGGCATCATGATGTCCAGCAGGATCAGATCGGGAGAGGCCTTTTGCGCAATGGCCAGTGCAGTTTCACCGTTTTTGGCCACCAACAGCTTACAGCCCGTGGTTTCAAGGGTTTGATAGAGCACCTGCAGATTGGTTGGATTGTCGTCAACCAGCAGCAATGCTTCATTTTCGTTATTATTGTCTGACATCCGCTACTCTTTCACTAGATTTAGGAAAACCGCAATGAAAAAAACTGTTTTCAATTAGGCGAAATACCGCTTAAAACCTAAATTATTTCTTTTATGCCCGCTTCGACAGATTCCGCAATGGGAATAATGGCACCGAATCCGCTGACCTCAAACACTTCCTTCACGTAAGCATTCAGCGAGCAGAGAACAAATTTGCCGTCCCGGCGTTTCATTTCTTTTGCCGCACCTAAAACCACCCGCAGGCCGGCACTGCTTAGATATTCAAGAAACTCCAGATCGAAAAGGAGCCGGGTATTTTCATCTTCCAGGATTTTTTTAATGGTTTGCTCGGCTTCAGGCGCAGATGTCCCATCCAAACGGCCTTTAAAGGCCAGAAAAACAATCCCGTTTTCCTCTTTTTGACTGATCTCCATTACAAACCCCTTTGACAAATAAGTTCAAGCCGCCGCTTAGATGCAGATGTAAAGAAGGTATCATATAATTATTTCAACGATTAAATCAACACCTTATAGTAAGATTATAGAAGCTATCTCAAAGATACCTTAATATCATACTGAAAAAGATGAAACCTGCCAATGAATTTCTTCATCCGCTTTCAAATCTGCTTCTCTTTATAGCGTCTCATCAAACCGGCGACTTTGAAATATAAAGCTTGTGGAGAACGCTATTTAATGATACTAAGCTTTAACTTAATGGTTTTGGGAATGAAAATTTTGTACACTTTCTGGGAATTTATTTTGGATCCGAGCTTAGGCAGATTTCCAATTTAACATAATTTCTGCTTTCAGCCTTCTTTGAGGTGACCTCCCAAGAAATCGTACAGATGATTAACTGTAAGGAGGATTTCGTCCATGGCTGAAGGTCGCATCAAATGGTATAACGAAAAAAAAGGGTACGGTTTTATCGAATCCGATGAAGATGGTGATATCTTTGTACACAATACCGGCATCGAAGATCACGGCTTTTTTACGTTGCAAGCCGATGACCGTGTTTCATTTGAAACTAAGGAGACCCAGAGAGGCAAACAGGCATTCAAAGTCAGGCGAATTTAATTTTTCGCTGCCTTATTTTTATTAACCAAAAGGCAGAGTCAGACAAGGCTCTGCCTTTTTTTGACCCGAGCTGGAGAAACATGAAACAACGATATTTTATTTCCCGTGACGAAAAGACAAGTGAATTGACCATTGAGGAATATGCAGTGGTTGCCGGCAACTTGAAAAGGCTAGAGATCAGTGCTTTGGCCAAGGATGATTTTACCCTGCTGTGTATTGAATCCTATGAGGGCAAGATGATCAAAAAGGCAATATCACAGGGCAAGGAGGCCCTGGTTGCCACATTGCGGACGGATAATTTGTATCCGATAAGTATCTATGCCAATGTTATTGCCGACTCCGTAATCGAGATCTACGAAAAAAACAACAGCCTGTCCAAAGAACTCTTATTTGATGATCTGGCTTTGTTTGAATCATTTCAAGGTACATCATAGGAAGGCTCGGTTACAGGCTGTTAATACCGAAATCCGGCATGAAAATTAATGAATACCCTGCTGCTATACCCTGCCTTTCCAGACACCTTCTGGAGTTTTAAACATGCGCTAAAGTTTATTCACAAACGATCGGCCTTCCCGCCCCTGGGATTGCTGACAGTGGGTGCCATGCTGCCCCCCAGTTGGACCAAACGCCTTATTGACATTAATATAACCCGGCTCAATGAAAAAGACCTGGCATGGGCCGACAGCGTGTTTATCAGCGCCATGGCCGTGCAGAGGGAATCCGCTCGTCAGATCATCACGCGTTGCCAAAAAGCAGGCCTTAAAGTCGTTGCCGGTGGACCGCTATTCACCGATGAACATGCGGAGTTCGGGGGGGTTGATCATTTTATATTGAATGAGGCGGAGCTGACACTGCCTCCTTTTCTGCGAGATCTAAATCAGGGATGCGCTCAAAAATTATATAAGACAGCCGAGTTTGCCGACATCAAAAAAACGCCGCCACCGATGTGGAGGCTGATTGATTTGAAACGCTACGCCGCAATGAACATCCAGTTTTCCCGCGGCTGCCCATTTAATTGCGACTTTTGCAATATAACGGCGTTGCTTGGACATCGCGTGCGAATTAAAACCGCCGCGCAAATTATTGCCGAGCTGGATGGCCTTTATCAATTGGGCTGGCGGGGACCGATTTTTTTTGTAGATGACAACTTTATCGGAAACAGGAAGTATCTCCTGACCGAGCTCCTGCCGGCGTTAATTGAATGGCAAAAAGACAAAAAACGAATTCGCTTCAACACCGAATCTTCCGTCAATCTGGCTGATAATGAACCGTTAATGGAAATGATGGTTGCGGCAGGGTTTGATTCGGTCTTTATCGGGATTGAGACACCGGCTGAAGCGGGTCTGGCTGAATGCAATAAAAAGCCGAATAAAAACCGTGATCTGCTCGAAAGCGTAAAACGCATTCAAAGAGCCGGCCTCCAGGTTCAGGGGGGCTTCATTGTGGGTTTCGATAGCGACACACCCTCCATCTTCCAGCGGCAAATCGACTTTATCCAGAAAAGCGGAATCGTGACAGCCATGGTCGGGTTGCTGAATGCCCCCCCCCGGCACACGGCTTTATGACCGGTTGAAACAGGAGGGCCGCCTGGCCGGCTTGATCTCATGCAATACCGACGGTACAACCAATATCATTCCGCGCATGGATCTCAAAGCATTACGCGACGGATATAAAAAAATAATGGGGCAGATTTATTCGCCCAAAAGCTATTATGAGCGGGTGCGGACATTCCTGCAAGAGTACAAAGCCCCTAAAAGCCATATTCCGCTGGATTTTCAGGCCGTCATGGCGTTTTTGCGATCCAGCATCCGCCTCGGCGTTTTCGGCAAGGAGCGCTTTCAGTATTGGAAGCTTCTATTGTGGACGCTCCGCAAACGGCCTCAATTACTGTCGCTGGCCATTACATTTGCAATCTACGGTCATCATTTCAGAAAAGTTTGCGAAATACACATCTTTTAAATTGACCGTATTTCAGCATCCCATCATACTCGATTAAGCCCGTATCCCAATTAATTCCACATCAAAATTTATCGCCGCTCCCGCCAACGGATGATTGGCATCAAGGGTTCGGTAAGTATTGTAATAAGATTGGCGCTGTGCACGCACGAATAACAAATTGGAGTGTTGGAGTATGGGAGTAATGGAGTACTGGAAATAAAAATGGATTCTATCTACGTCAATTTTTATGCATTACTCTACCACTCCACTATTCCATTACTCCAGGTAATCTTTTGAACATGATCTTCATTGCCGGTGTTTCACCGAAGACAAAAGTATTGGATCAAAATCCGCGCAGATGCCCGGTATGCGGATTGAATCAGGCGTATTATAAGCGCATGGACCATTATCTCAGCCTGTTTTTCATTCCGATATTCAGGGTCAAAAAAGGCGAGCCGTTTATTATGTGCGATCGTTGTGAGCAGACCGTGCATGCGACTGGGCCGGAGTTTACTCAGAAGCAGAATAAAGAAGCACTCTGTTGTAAATATTGCGGCAAATTTATTGACAGCGATTTCAAATTTTGTCCGCATTGTGGCAAACGCATATGATTGGGTTAATTCGTTGATTTGTTAAATGGTTAAATAAGATGAATTCGTAAAAAGTCTGCCAAGCTGTCATTGCGAGCGCAGCGAAGCAATCTCTATCAAGCTAGGTCTCTGAAATCATGGGATTGCTTCGTCACTTCGTTCCTCGCAATGACCGGCGATAGCACTTTTTACGAAACCATCAAATAAGGGTAAAAAGAATAGATCTTTTGACAATTTGACCAATCAACTATTTAACCAGTCAACCTGTAGGATGAAATTAGAAAAGTTAGAGTTGTCACCCCAATGAATAAAAATCTCCCAAAAACCAAGGTCCAACAGCTAGAGCGCCACGTTGTTCTCGTATCACCTGAGATCCACTGGAACACCGGCAATATCGGTCGGACCTGTGTGGCCACCGGATCCTATCTGCATCTGATCAAGCCGCTGGGGTTTTCGCTGGACAGTAAAGAAGTTAAGCGAGCGGGTCTGGACTATACGATCATTAAACCTTTCCACGGCCGCTGCTATTGCCCTTTACGAAAGTCTGCGGTCAGCACAGCTCTTTCATGCCTGGACTGTTTAAACTACTGGATATTTAAACAATTCGAGTATAATATAAAGGAAAACACCGGTCTCAAACGGAGAATTGCTCAAAATTAATATTTCATTACTTTATATCTATTGACATATATAGTAATGTGATTATTTTTGTTATAAAAATAGGGCTTTCTGCAGGGGTATAGCGGTTGTCATAAATATGTTCCGTTTGCCAGATTTCCTAACAGGAGAAAATGTAATGTGTAACGGCTTGAAATTATTACAAACATGACAACCGCTATCGGAACGTTAATATAACAAACGCTCTAGAAGCGAAATCCCGGCAGTCCTGATGAAGTCGGGACAAAGTATTCTGACGAAGGCGAATAAAATCAGAAATTCGGGGAGGATGGAAAACGAATGCGTTTCGATAAATTTACAATAAAATCTCAGGAACTTATACAAAATGCCCAGGCATTGGCATCACAGCACCATAACCAGCAGATTGAACCTGAGCATCTGCTGACCGCGATGCTCGCGGAAACCACCGGCATCGCCGGGGCCATGTTGCGCAAACTGGGGGCTTCTCCGGGCGAAATCGCTCAGGAAGTAAATGCGGCGGTTGCCCGGCTTCCCGGCGTTAGCGGCACCGGAACAGGAGAGGTCTATATTTCGCCCAGGAGCAAAGCGGTATTGGAGCAGGCCTTTGCCGAAGCCACCAATATGAAAGATGAATATGTCAGTATCGAACATATTCTTTTAGCCATATCTGATGAAAAAACCGGTGAAGCGGCCAACATTCTGGCCGGCGCCGGGGTCACCCGTGAAGCCATTTTAAAAGCGCTCATAGAAATCCGGGGCAAACAGCGCATCACCGACCCGAATCCGGAAGAAAAATACCAGGCCCTGGAAAAATTCAGTCGCGACCTGACGGATCTGGCGCGGCTGGGTAAATTGGATCCGGTCATCGGCCGGGATGAAGAAATCCGCCGCATTGTTCAGGTGCTTTCGCGGCGCACGAAAAACAACCCGGTTTTAATTGGAGAACCGGGTGTCGGCAAAACCGCCATTGTTGAAGGTCTGGCACAGCGAATCGTGGAAGGCGATATTTCCGAAACTTTGAAAAACCGCCGGCTGGTGGCCCTTGATATGGGGGCGCTGATTGCCGGCGCCAAATATCGGGGCGAATTTGAAGATCGGCTCAAAGCGGTATTAAAAGAGGTCGAAACCGCAGAAGGTGAGATCATCCTTTTTATCGATGAACTTCACACCGTGGTGGGTGCCGGCGCTGCAGAGGGTGCGGTGGATGCATCCAATATGCTCAAGCCCGCGCTGGCCAGAGGAACCCTGCGCTGTGTGGGGGCAACGACCCTCAACGAATATCGCAAATACATTGAAAAAGATGCCGCCCTGGAGCGCCGGTTTCAGCCGGTACTGGTGGGTGAGCCCAGCGTGGAGGACACCATATCGATTTTGCGGGGCCTGAAAGAAAAATACGAAATCCATCACGGCGTTCGCATCAAAGATTCGGCCATTGTCGCTGCAGCCACCCTTTCCCATCGCTATATTGCCGATCGCTTTTTGCCGGACAAAGCCATTGACTTAATTGACGAATGCGCATCCAAACTGAGAATTGAAATAGACAGCATGCCGGCTGAAATTGATGAAATCCAACGCAAAATCACCCAGTCTGAGATTGAGCGCCAGGCCTTGAAAAAGGAAACGGACCCGGCTTCCAAAGAACGGCTGAAAAAACTGGAAGCCGAGCTGGCCGACCTGAATGCTGAGCTGATGAGAATGAAAGGCCACTGGCAAAATGAAAAAGATCTGATCCAGACGATCCGCAAAATCAAAGAAAATCAGGAACAGTTGAGCACCGAGGCCCAGCTGGCGGAAAGAGAAGGCAATCTGGCCCGGGTGGCGGAGATTCGATACGGCAAAGCTCTGGAGCTTGAAAAACAGCTGGAGGAAGCCAACCAAAAACTTTCTGAGCTTCAGCAGACCAGCAAGATGCTCAAAGAAGAAGTCGATGATGAGGATGTGGCTGAAGTCGTTTCCCACTGGACCGGGATACCGGTGAGTAAAATGCTTGAAGGTGAAAAAGATAAGCTGGTGCGTATGGAAGATCGGCTTCACCGGCGGGTCATCGGCCAGGAAGAGGCCGTATCGGCCGTGTCCAATGCCGTTCGCCGCGCCCGCTCGGGGCTGCAGGATCCCAATCGGCCGATCGGTTCATTTATTTTCATGGGGCCTAGCGGGGTCGGCAAAACCGAACTGGCGAAAGCGCTGGCGGAATTTATTTTTGACAGTGAGCAGGCCATCGTTCGCATTGATATGTCGGAGTACATGGAAAAGCATTCCGTTGCCCGGCTGATCGGTGCCCCCCCCGGGTATGTGGGATACGAAGAAGGCGGCTACCTGACAGAAGCGGTTCGCCGTCGGCCGTATTCGGTGGTGCTGTTTGACGAAATTGAAAAAGCGCACCCGGAAGTCTTTAATGTGATGCTGCAGATTCTGGATGACGGACGCATGACCGACGGTCAAGGCCGTACGGTGGATTTTAAGAACACCATTGTCATTATGACATCCAATGTGGGCAGTCAGTGGATTCAGAAGCTGGCCATGTCTGACCGTGATGAATTGGAAAATCGGGTGACCGAGGCCCTGCGGGCCAGCTTTAAACCGGAATTCTTAAACCGTATCGATGAAATCATCATATTCCAGAATCTGACAGCGGATGAAATCGTCAAAATCGTCGACATTCAGATTGGCCGGCTGGGCCGGCGTCTTGCCGACAAAAATATCGAGCTTATATTATCAGATGGCTCAAGAGAGCTGATTGCCGAAAAAGGTTATGATCCGGTCTATGGCGCACGACCGTTAAAACGAGTCATCCAGCAATATATCGAAAATCCGTTGTCTCTGGAGATCCTCGAGGGTAAAATTTCTGATGGCGCCCGCGTAAGTGCTGAAGCCGAGGGAGATAAAATCGTTTTCAAAATCGTATAATTGACAATAGAGATGAAGCGAGCCCGGCTTTTTAGGAGCCGGGCTTTCGTGCTTTATTTGAAAATCCTATTGTAATCTCAGCTAACACATCGTAATATCCCGACATTTACCCATGGATATCAATTTCTTATGAGCCAATCTGTACCCGAAAAACTCCGCCGATTTTACGATCAGTTTTTGGGCAACGATCACGTGCTGATCGTGATCAATGCCGATCCGGATGCGATCGCCAGTGCGATGGCTGTCAGCCGCCTGCTGTGGCGCAAAGTGCTAAATGTCACTATTTCTCACATCAACACCATCAATCGGCCCGACAACCTGGCGATGATCCGACTGCTGGGCGTCACTATGGTTCCTTTTGAAGAGATTACGGTGGATCAATTCAGCCGAATTGTTCTTGTGGATTCCCAGCCGGATCACAATGAACACATGGCTGAACTAAGACCGGATGTTATTATCGACCACCACCCGGATTCGGCTGCCAAAGCCCCGTTTTTAGATATCCGACCCGACTACGGCGCCGCGGCCACCATTTTAACTGAATACCTGCGGGCAGCAAAAATCAAACCCTCCGCAAAGCTGGCGACCGGTCTGTATCATGGCATCAAAACCGACACCAATGATTTTAAGGGGCAAACCCAGATCGAAGATGTCCGCGCATTTCAATATTTATTTCGACACGCCAATATCCATCTGGCGCGTAAGATAGAGAAGGCCGACCTTCGATTCGACCTTTTAAAATATTTTAAAATTGCCCTTCAAAACATGCGCCGGCGCAAGGGCAAAGTCTACATCCATATAGGTCACGTGGTTAATCCGGACGTTTGTGTGCTGATTGCCGATTTTTTTATGCGGGTCAATACCGTCACCTGGAGTATTGTGTCCGGAATCTGTGATAAAAAACTGACCATTATTTTCCGAAACGACGGTATTCGAAAAAATGCCGGCAAGGTTGCCAAGGAAGGATTCGGAAAACTGGGGAATGCTGGAGGCCATAAAAACATGGCCCGGGCAGAAATTGCGCTCAACGATCTAAAAGAGCACGTAGACACGCGCAATGACAAAAAACTGCTGTCGTGGATTATCGGGAGGACGGCTAGGAGGGCGGAACCCAGGTAGCCACAAAGCAAAAAAGTGACTAAAGTTAAGGTGTCGCTCGCGCAGCGCAGGCGCTTGCGCCGCGTGGCGCTCCACCTTTTTAATAAAAATGGCAGAATTCCTTAACTTTAGTCACTTTAGTCACTTGTAACTTTAGCTCACTTGTTTTTAGCCGGTTGATAAGGTATGGCGGGAAGCAAATCAGGCATAATCGTGACCATTCTGGGTTCCGGAACCTGTGTGCCGTCACTAAAGCGCAGTTCGTGCTCGGTTCTGATGCAGATTGGCGGTTCACGGTTGTTGTTTGACTCCGGACCGGGCACCATGCGGCGGCTTCTGGAAGCACGGACCTCCATTTTTGAAATTTCCCATATTTTTTACAGTCATTTTCACCCCGACCATACCGGCGAATTCGCTCCGTTTATTTTTGCCACCAAATATCCGGACGGCAGCCGGCGCAAAACGCCTTTGACGGCCGGCGGCGGCCGGGGATTTCTGGATTTTTACGAGGGATTGAAAACCGCCTACGGTCACTGGATCGAACTTGCCCCCGGATTGCTCAATACGATTGAATTCGACAATAAAAAAACCGACCATCGTCAATTCGAAGACTTCACGGTAGAAACCGCACCGGTGGCGCACAATGAAGAAAGCATTGCCTACCGCGTAACCAGCTCCGATGGATACTCCGCCGTGTACACCGGGGATACCGACCACTGTGAAACGATCATCGAACTTGCAAAAGATGCGGATCTGTTGATCTGCGAGTCTGCCCTCCCGGACAAGCTCAGGGTCAAAGGACACCTGACGCCGTCATTGGCAGGTGATCTTGCTGCCAGAGCCGATGTTCGCAAACTGGTCTTAACCCATTTTTATCCGGAATGTGAAAAAGAAGACATCGCGGCCGAATGCCGCAAAACTTACTCCGGCCCGTTAGTATTGGCCGAGGATTTGATGGAAATAAAAGTCCGTTGAATTGGTTAGATTCGTTTAATTGGTTTAATTGGTTCTTGTCATGACACATTGAGCTAAATAAATTAGATTTTTCCCATAACCAATCCAACCAATAAGACCAATAAAACAAATTCAACAAATCATGAAATACTACCCCGTAAATTTAGACATCAAAAACCGCAATTGCCTGCTTGTCGGCGGCGGTGCCGTGGGCACTCGCAAGGTGAATACCCTGTTGGAATGCGGCGCCCGTGTTACCGTCGTCAGCCCCGATCCAACACCACAGCTGACCAACCTGGCTTCAGAGGGATCCATTACGCTAAAAAAGCGCGCCTATCGAAGCGATGATTTAACCGGCATATTTCTGGTTATCGGGGCCACCGATGATGAAAGCTTAAATCGTCAGGTCAGCAAAGATGCCGAGCGAGCTCATACCCTGTGTAATATTGCCGATCGCCCGGAGGTTTGCAATTTTATCCTGCCATCCATAGTTTCGCCGAGGAGATCTGGTCATTACCATTTCCACTTCCGGCAAAAGCCCGGCCCTGGCAAAACAATTGCGCCAAAAACTGGAAACCCAATTCGGCAAAGAATATGCGGAATTTCTGCTTCTCCTGGGGGCCATCCGCAAAAAACTGCTGAGTCAAGCCCATGCGCCCGAGGCCCATAAGGGCCTTTTCAATAAACTGATCGACAGCAATATTCTCAATTTAATACACGAAGGCAAAAAAGAAGATATTAACGCTCTTCTTTACAATATATTAGGAGAAGGCTATCGGCTTGAAGAATTATTATAAGCGATCTCATATAGGCTAAGCCCTTTAGCCCGTTGGCTTGGCAAAAAATAAAATCAGATATTTTCCTATTTTAACAGGCTCAACTGGCCAACCTAAATCGGAGTATTAATGGAATCTATCATCTTCGTTAGCGTTTTACTGTATCTGCTTAGCACGGCCGGCTATTTTGCATTTCTGTTTATTCAGAAAGACTATTTCCAACGCGCGGGATTCTTTCTACTGCTGGTCGGTTTTTTATTTCACACCCTGACCATCGTCTCCGGCTTTATCAAGGCCGGACATGTGCCGGTCAGCAATATGCATGAAACGCTTTCTTTTGCCGGCTGGGCCATTGCCGGAGTATTTCTGGCCATTCAATGTAAGTTTAATTTAAAAATTTTGGGAATATTTGCCGCGCCCATCCTGACATTAATTATGATCGTCGTCTCGCAGCTTCCCAATGAACCGGCCCAGGCGACTAAAATTTTCAAAAGCTTCTGGCTGGTGAGTCACGTCACGGTCATCTTCATTGGAGAGGCGGCGTTCGCCCTGGCCTGTGGACTGGGTGTGCTGTATTTGCTTCAGGAACACGAAATCAAAACCAAGAAGCATGGATTCTTTTTTAAACGCTTACCGTCTTTGGAAATGCTGGACAACATCGGATATGTCTGCATCGTGGTGGGTTTTACCATGCTCACGTTAGGGCTGATAACCGGCTTGGTTTATGCGAAAACGTTCTGGGGCCGGTTTTGGAGCTGGGACCCCAAGGAAGTTTGGTCCGGGATCACCTGGCTGTTTTATGCGGTCCTGCTCCATGAAAGATTGACGGCCGGGTGGCGCGGTCGGCGCTCTGCCATGATGGCCATCATCGGCTTCGGGGTGCTGATATTTACATTTTTGGGAGTCAATCTCCTGATGACGGGGCATCATGGCGTGTTTACCCGGTTTTAATTTCCGGAACCAAACGCGTATCAAACCACAAAGTGCACGAAGAGCACAAAGAAAAGCATCAAAAAAACTTTTAAAACCCTTTGTGAACTTTGTGTCTTCGTGGTGTAAAAAGTTTTGCAACAATTAAGCGACTAAATCCCTAAATTGTTAAACCGATGCTTGATATTGTTCTACTTGGCATAAATCACAAAACCGCTCCCATTGAGGTCAGGGAGTGTATCGCCTTTTCGGAGGATGAGTCGAAATCGGCCCTGCATTCGCTTCTGCGGAAATCTTTCATAAAAGAAGCGCTGCTTTTTTCAACCTGCAACCGGGTGGAGGTTTTACTGGTAACCGATAATACATCCCGGGCGGTAGAGGAAACCAAAGGGTTTATCGCCGAATTCAACAAGATTCCGCTGGAACAATTTGAAGACGCCCTCTATATCCATGAAGGCGATGAAGCCGTGCGTCATGTTTTTCGCGTGGCCTCGAGCCTGGATTCAATGGTTGTGGGCGAACCCCAGATCCTGGGCCAAGTAAAGGAGGCTTATCGAACCGCCACCGACGAAAAGACCTCCGGTGTCATATTAAACCGCTTATTGCACCGCACGTTTTTTGTCGCTAAGCGCATCCGCACTGAAACCGGCATCGGAGATCGAGCGGTTTCCATCAGTTATGCCGCCGTTGAACTCTGCCGCAAAATATTTGGGGAATTGCAGGACAAAAAAGTGTTGCTCATCGGCGCCGGAGAAATGGCCGAATTGGCTGTCGAACACCTCCTCCGCAACAAGGTCGCAAATGTATGGGTGGCCAACCGTACCTTTGAAAACGGCGTTGAACTGGCCAGGCAGTTCAACGGAAGCGCCATTCGATTCGAAGAAATTCCGGAGAGCTTAAAAACCGTGGACATTATTATCAGCTCCACGGGGGCACCTGATTACGTGATTCAGCCGGATCAGGTGAAAGGCATCATTCGCAAGCGTCGCAATCGACCGCTATTTTTCATGGATATTGCCGTCCCCCGGGACATCGACCCGGAGATCAATCGCCTCGCCAATTCATATGTTTATGATATCGATGACTTAAAAGGAATCATCGACGAAAATATTGATGATCGCCGGAAGGAGTCAATTAAAGGTGAACGCATCGTTGATGAGGCCGTCATCCATTTCCGTGAATGGCATGAAAGCCTGGATATTGTGCCAACCATCATCGCCCTGAGAAATAAAATGGAATCAATTGCGGAGGCCGAACTCAAAAAAACTCTGCAATCCAGCAAGATCTCAGAGCAGGAAGCCGAAGCCATCCACAAAATGACGGATTCACTCATCAACAAGATCCTGCATGATCCGACCCTGTTTCTGAAACAAAACGGCATGCGCGAAGATAATTCCTTTTATATTGATACGGTCAGAAAACTGTTTAAGTTGGATGAATAAATACCGTTCGTTGTCGGTGGTCCGTTGTCCGTTGCAAATTCATAGCCCGTACGGGGTGCATGGATTATTAACCTGCATCACCTATCTCGTTTAATTCAGAGATCGATGAGTTTTAATTTGGGATGAGCTGCTGCCCAAGGGTACAGATTGATGGATACTTGTCCGACAAAAAACACCCCTTGACCAGGAAAAATCTCCGGCCCCCCAAATAAGAAAATGCAACGGACAACGGACGACGAACGACGGACACTTATTCCGGAGGATTTATTATGAGTAAAACCGCACTACTTTTTCCCGGTCAGGGCTCCCAGAGTGTAGGGATGGGTGAAGAATTTTATCAGGAATACGATTTTGTCCGCGAAATTTTTGATATGGCCGAAGAAACGGCCAAAATGAATATCTCCAAGCTTTGTTTTAAAGGCCCCATGGAAGAATTGACCCTGACGGTTAACCTGCAGCCGGCCGTCACAACGGTTAACCTGGCCTGTCTGGCGGTTCTTAAAAGTGAAGGCGTCGAGTATGATTTTTGTGCCGGCCATAGCCTGGGAGAATACAGCGCGCTGAATGCCGCCGGCGTTGTATCCGGTGAAGATACCATCAAACTGGTATTTAATAGAGGCACGTTGATGCATCGGGAATCCACAAAATACACGGGCGCAATGCATGCCATTGTCGGGTTGCCGATCGATGAAGTTGAAAACCTTGTGGCCGACGTCCAATCAGATGGGGTTGTATCGGTGGCCAATCATAACAATGAACTGCAGATTGTGATCACCGGTTCACCGGAACCGGTCGAAAAAGTCTCAACGCTTGCCGCCCGGAAGGGCGCAAAATCCATTCCCCTGAAAGTCAGCGGCGCCTGGCATAGTAATCTCATCAAAGGTGCCGAGAAAGATTTCAACGCGGTTTTGGCACAAATTAATTTTAATCCCCCAGAAAAATCCGTGGTTTTAAATGTGACCGGCGACATTTCCACCGGGGCAGATGATATCAAGGCATGCATGAGCCGGCAGCTGTGCAGCCCGGTGAAATGGTATGATTCCATGGGTAAGCTGATTGACGAAAAAATGGAAACCTTCGTGGAGGTCGGACCGGGAAGGGTCTTAGCGGGTTTGTTAAAAAAGATCTTGCCGCCAGATAATCCGGCAAAAGTCTACAATATCAGCAACATGAAACAGTTTGAAACGTTTCTGAATGAAAACACCTAACACATAAGCGCCATGAACATAACGCATGGTTTGATCAAATTGGTGTAAGCATGCCTTCCCGGCCGGACGCACAGGGCAAAACGGGCAAATCCGTGATAACTAGCTAAAATATCTAAAGTTATCGCTTTGCAAAACGGATATCACCATAAAGATGGATTGGACAGGTTTTTGTCAGATAGCGTCGTATTATACCGCTTTTCATAATAATGTTCCGAATTACGGAATTGCGGCATAAGCGATTGTACGGTTGTAGAAAAAAAAGTTTGAATACCGGAACGTTTTTTTGACAACCACTATAAAGGCCGGCATGGCATAATTCGGCAAAAAACAAAAAACTTACAATTAATGCTTTACAGGCAAATTGAGTTGTGTTATTGAAAACAGTTTTTGAAGGACCTTACATAGAGAGAAGACACGTAGTACCTTAAAAGTTATTTTTTTGCATTTGGTGTCAAGAAAATTGGATTGAAATATCTTCACCATCTTCAAATGATTGAATATTGTCGATTGAATAATGACTATTTAAGGTACGCCTCCGGCGGATCGATTTTAGAAAAAACTATCATAAAAGCGACGCAATGATCCGCCGCCGGCGAACCACAAATATTCAATTTTCAATATTCAATAGTCAATTCCCCGATAAACCGGGATTTCCGCTTCGCTCCAACCGGCTTGTCCGGGTTAAGGGTTTGGTTATGAAAAAGAAAGACAAGAAATATTTTGAAAAATTGCTCACAGATTGGTTGGAGGAGCTTTTGGATCAGGCCGGTGACACGGTATCGGGCATGACCGTGCCGAAAGAAAATTTTCCGGACCCGACTGATCGTGCCGCCCTTGAAGCCGACCGTAATTTTATGCTGCGAATACGGGATAGAGAACATAAACTGATTAAAAAAATTAAACAGGCCATCGGCCGCATCGAAAAAGACACCTACGGAATTTGTGAATCCTGCGGAGAAGATATCTCGTTGAAACGGCTAAAAGCCCGCCCGGTCACAACTCAATGCATCGATTGTAAATCCAAAGAGGAGGCGTTAGAAAAGGCTCTTGGATTATAATAATCATCTGGGGATAGACCTTCATATACATTCAACCGCCTCAGATGGATCCCTTACACCTGCAGAAATCCTCGACCACGCCCAAAAGCTCAATCTCGCCGCAATCGCAATAACGGATCATGACTCCATAGACGGATCCAAGGAGGCGCTTCGGCATGGCATACCCACCTCCGTTAATTTTCTAACCGGAGTCGAGATCAGCGCAGCACACCCTCCGTTTTTCCCAGGCTCCGGCAGTTTTCATATTTTAGGCTATGATATCCGCCTTGATGATCAAGCCTTAAATCAAGCCCTGAACAAACTCCGGCAGGCCAGGAAAAATCGCAATCCGAAGATTGTAAAAAGCCTGAATGAATTGGGCTTCCAGATCTCATTGAAAGAGGTCAATCAAACCGTCGGACAGGGTCAGCTGGGCAGGCCCCATATCGCATATACCATGATGAAAAAGGGCTTTGTAGGGTCCATTGATGAAGCGTTTGACAGATTTTTAGGGACGGCAAGACCGGCATATGTGGACAAGAAGCGCATTGGATGTGAAGATGCGGTTAAAATGATCCGCAGTGCCGGAGGCATTGCGGTGCTGGCGCATCCGGGGGTTCTGGATATTGAAGATGAAAGCAAGCTGGAGGAGCTCATCCAGGATTTAACTAAAATTGGTATGGGCGGAATGGAAGTATATTATCCGGAACATTCGCCCGAACAGATAAGACGGTATACGGAACTGTCAAATAAATATAACCTTTTAATGACCGGGGGAACGGATTTTCACGGTTCCATAACGCCTGAAATAAAAATGGGATCAGGAAAAGGAACGCTGTTTATTCCGTATCTGCTGT
>PVMK01118528.1_pt1 | contig 44691 bp, 35 predicted proteins | sample 1853481 | NCBI WGS metagenome assembly PVMK01 (sample SAMN08533507, study PRJNA380276) | Marine sediment metagenome, whole genome shotgun sequencing project.
TCGATGGCGTAAGCTTTGAGATTCAAAAGGGCGAGACCCTTGGACTTGTCGGAGAAAGCGGTTCGGGCAAAACAACCCTAGGCCGTGCGATTCTGCGTCTGATTGAGCCCACCGGCGGCCGGATTATATTTAAAAATGGAAACGGCGTGACAGACATTACCACTCTAAAGCGCAATCAGTTGCGCCGTCAGTGGCGGCATATGCAGATGATTTTTCAGGATCCCTATGCATCACTGAATCCGCGAATGACCGTGAAGGAAATCATCGGAGAGTCTCTGGTCGCAAACCGCCTTGCGAGTGGCGGGCAAATGGATGAACGCATCGCGGATATCGCCCGTCTTTGCGGGCTTAATATCAGACAGCTCAGCCGCTATCCCCATGCCTTCAGCGGGGGACAGCGACAACGGATCGCCATCGCAAGGGCGCTGGTGATGCACCCGCAATTTATCGTCTGTGACGAGCCGGTTTCAGCGCTGGACGTTTCCATCCAGGCGCAGATACTGAACCTGCTAAAAGACCTGCAACTTGAGTTGGACCTCACCTACCTCTTCATTGCCCACGACCTGAGTGCCGTCGCCTATGCCTGCGACCGGGTGGCCGTCATGTATCTTGGCCGTCTGGTTGAAATGGCCACCACCAAAGAGCTCTACTATAAGCCCAAGCACCCGTATACCGAAGCGCTCATGTCGGCGATCCCACCCGATGACCCGGAATTGCCCATGCAACCGGTATTTCTTGAAGGAGAGCAGCCCAATCCGGCCAACCCGCCTTCAGGCTGTACCTTTCACCCCCGTTGCCGTTATGCGGATAATGGACGCTGTAAAACAGAAGTGCCGGGGTTCAGAGAAGTGTCTGCCGGCCACTTCATCTGCTGCCATCATGCGGAAGGTCTTTCTCTCAAAGGGGCTCTGGAACACCAAATGGCATTAGGCCCTAAAGATGCGCAAAACAAGCAAGCAGATTGATGATATGCATAAAAGGCACCGCAAAATCAGCACGAACCAAAAGAAACACTGATCGGAAGCGAGATTATGGAACCGAAAAATCTCTTGTTCATCACCGCCGACCAGTGGCGCGGCGAATGTTTGTCGGTCCTTGAGCATCCGACCGTGAAAACGCCGAATCTTGACACTCTGGCCGCAGACGGCGTTGTCTTCCGCAATCACTTTGCCCAGTGCACACCGTGCGGGCCGAGCCGGGCGTCACTTTACACCGGGATGTATCTCCAAAACCACAGATCGGTCGAAAACGGAACGCCGCTCGATGCCCGTCACACCAACATTGCGCTGGAATTCCGGAAACTGGGTTATGACCCTGCCCTTGTGGGATACACCGATACCACGCCGGACCCGCGCTTGTATCCACCCGATGATCCGGTGCTCAAAACTTATGAGGGTATTCTTCCGGGGTTTAACCGGGTCCTGGCGATGTCTTCTGAAAACTTTCCCGAACCTTGGGCCCGATGGCTGGAAGAACGCGGCTACGAGGTGCCCGAAAATCCGCGCGATCTTTATTATGAATCTGTAGAAGGATATCCGGGGGTTGAAGCGCGCGGGAAAACTTACGCCCCCGCCCCTTATTCGAAAGAAGAAAGCGAAACCGCTTTTGTAACCGATAAAGCTGAAAAATTTATTCGCAGACCGGGTCATCGACCATGGTTCCTGCACATCAGTTATCTGAAGCCCCATCGACCTTATCTTGTGCCGGAACCTTACAATCGTCTTTACCATCCCGATGACGTGCCGGGATTTAAGCGCGCACCTTCGGTACTCGAAGAGGCCGAGCAGCATCCCTTTCTTGCTCACCTGCTGGAGCAGAGTTTGAATAAAGGCTATTATCGGGCCGGCATATACCCCAGAGATGAAAAATCGATGCGGCAGCTGCGGGCGACTTACTACGGGCTGATGACAGAGGTCGACGACAATATCGGCAAGATCATCGCTTTGCTCAAAGAAACCGGCCAGTATGAAACCACGGTCATCGTCTTCGTAAGCGATCACGGCATCCAGCTGGGAGACCACCATTTATTGCCCCCGGCGGCTTACTTTGATCAGACTTTTCATGTGCCCCTTATCATGCGGGCACCGGATGGAAAAAAGCAAATGCAGCGGGGTCGTGAGGTGGACGCCTTTACCGAGAACGTGGACATATTGCCGACGCTCCTGGATATTTTTGGCGCTGATATTCCGATACAATGCGACGGTCGTTCCCTTGTTCCCTTCCTTCTGGGGAAGACACCGCAAAAATGGCGTACTGAGGTGCATTGGGAAGTCGATTTCCGATATATGGAAGAGTTGGGTATTGATTTTGAAGCATGTTGCTTCAATGTAATCCGTGATGATCACTACAAGTATGTCCATTTTACGGCGCTGCCGCCTTTGTTCTTCGATCTCAGCAATGACCCGGATGAGCTTCATAACCTGGTCGGAAATCCGGCGTACACGAAGCTAGTCCTCAAGTACGCCCAAAAGATGCTATCCTGGCGGATGGTTAATGACGAACGAACGTTGACTCATATGCTAGCAGGGCCGAACGGCATGACTGAGCGACCACGTTCCCGTCGATAAAGAAAGGGAAAAGGGGATCACGATTTATTTCGAATATCCCGGCATTCCAACATTCCAATTGGGGCGAAGCCCCTAACTTGAGATTTTGCTAGCGACTGCTCTTATAAAATGCTGCCCGCAAAACAAATGTTACCACCTTCTCCGTTTCAAGTTATTATTAAGCCGATAGGGTCTGTTTGTAATCTGCAATGCCAATACTGCTTTTATCTGGACAAGGTAAACCTCTATCCCCAAAACGATTCGTTTCGGATATCCCCGGAGCTTCTTGAAAAGCATATCCGGCTTTATTTGGATGAACAACCGCCGGAGTATCCGGAAGTGCATTTTTTGTGGCAAGGTGGGGAACCCACTTTAATGGGAATTGATTTTTTTCAAAGGGCGGTAAACATCCGAAGCGGTATGCAAAACACGGAATAAAAATTTCCAATTCGCTCCAAACCAATGCTGTTTTAATCGATGAAATTTGGGCTGAATTTTTAAAGCTCGAAAATTTTTTGGTTGGTGTTAGCTTAGATGGTCCGCCGGAGCTGCATGATGTTTATCGTAAGGACAAAAATGGTCATCCCACTTCTGAAAAGGTATTACAGGGCCTTAAAGTACTCCAAAAATACGGAGTCGATGTGAATATCCTTACGGTTGTCAACAACAGGAATTCCTTTCATCCCGCAATCATATATGAATATCTGAAAAGTATCGGCGCCCGCTTTCTGCAATTTGTCCCCCTTGTGGAAGCTATCAATGGCAGGGTTTCGAATAGAAGCGTTGACTCCATACAGTTTGGTCGATTTCTGAACGGAATCCTGGATGAATGGATCGCCAGCAAAGATGTGGGGAAAATTTTTATACAACATTTTGACCTGATGCTCGGGATTGTAATGGGGCAACCCTCGTCACTCTGCACCCATTGTCAAACATGCGGTAATGCCCTCGTTTTGGAACATAACGGTGACATCTACAGCTGCGATCATTTCGTTAACGCCAATCACAAGTTAGGCAATATCAACAAGGATACTTATACTAGTTTGTTGAATTCCTCTTTTCAAAAGAAGTTTGGGCAAAAGAAATTTGACGGACTGCCGAATTACTGTATGAAATGCAAATACCTTAGATTCTGTTACGGGGGCTGTCCCAAAGATCGCATTTTAATTTCACCTGAAGGTGAGCAAGGTCTAAATTACTTATGCGGCGGGTATAAAGTGTTTTATTCATATGCTTCACCTATATTTCAGAGAATGGCCGCATCTATTCGTTTGGGATTTCCAGCCGGTTTTCAGGTACAAAACGAATAATGGCTCAAAAGGTCCGAATCAATGGAGAGGAATTCATCAAGTGGTTGAATAATTTGTTAGTGATTTCAAAACCCATTGCAAATTGCAGCTGAACCTTCGAGGGGCTAAAGTTGATGCTTTAGCCCCTTGATATCTAGGGAGAATGAAACATGGCCAACTATGTGGGAGCTTTGGATCAGGGCACAACCAGCAACCGGTTTATCATTTTTGACCATGGCGGGCAGATCGTCGCTGTCGAACAGAAAGAGCATGAACAGATTTTTCCACAGCCTGGATGGGTAGAACACAATCCTGCTGAGATCTGGCAAAACACCCGGGACGTCATCCGTAGGGCATTGGAAAAATCCGGCCTTACCGGATCTGATCTGGCGGCCATCGGTATTACCAATCAACGTGAAACTACGGTTATCTGGGACAAAAATACGGGCAAGCCCTTCACCAATGCCGTTGTCTGGCAGTGCACACGTACGGATGAAATTTGTAAGGAATTAATGGGTGATCACGGACAAAACCGTTTCCGGGATAAAACCGGTCTGCCCATTGCCACCTATTTTTCAGGTCCCAAAATCAAATGGATTCTGGACAATGTCGCTCCGGCCCGGAAAGCGGCGGATAAAGGCGAGGCCCTGTTCGGCACCATGGAAACCTGGATGATCTGGTGGCTCACCGGCGGACCCGATGGCGGGTCTCATGTCACCGATGTGACCAATGCCAGCCGCACCATGCTGATGGATTTGCATACGCTTAAATGGGACGAACAGATCATGAAAACCATGGACATCCCCTCCCAGATTCTACCTCGCATTGTGCCGTCCTGCGACATGAACACCTGGGGCGCTACCCTGAAGGACGGCCCTTTTGAGGCTGAGGTACCTGTTTGCGGGGCGCTGGGGGATCAGCAGGCGGCCCTGGTCGGGCAAACTTGCTTTGATATGGGTGAAGCCAAAAATACTTACGGCACCGGGTGTTTTCTCCTACTGAATACCGGCACCACCCCAACTGTCTCCCACCAGGGCCTGCTCACCACCCTGGGGTATCAAATCAATGACCAGGCGCCGGTATATTGCCTGGAGGGTTCCATCGCCATTACCGGTGCCCTGGTGCAATGGCTGAGGGACAGCCTTGGATTGATATCCAGTGCACCCGAAATTGAAACGCTGGCGAAAACGGTTGAAGATAACGGCGGCGCTTATTTTGTGCCGGCTTTCTCCGGCCTATTTGCCCCTTATTGGCGCTCGGATGCACGGGGCGTTATTGTGGGTTTGACTCGCTTTGTTAACAAAGGACATATAGCGCGGGCGGTGCTGGAAGCCACAGCCTATCAGACGCGTGATATTGTGGAAGCGATGAACAAGGATTCCGGTGTTGAATTGACCAAACTCAAAGTCGATGGCGGCATGGTCGGCAATGAACTGCTGATGCAGTTTCAATCCGACATTTTAACTGTCCCGGTGGTTCGTCCCAGAGTGTCCGAAACCACTGCCCTCGGAGCCGCTTATGTAGCCGGCCTGGCAGTAGGGTTCTGGGTGGGGCTGGATGAACTGCGCCGGAACTGGGAAGAAGATAAAACCTGGCAACCCACAGCAGACTCGGAAGTCATAGAAAAGTACTACCGTGAATGGAAAAAAGCCGTCGATCGGACTTTTAACTGGGTGGAATAGCTGCCTAAGACTTGAAAATTATTCCACTGCGCTGCAATTATACTGATCAATCATTTGATTTTATGATTTTAGGGCCGGACCGCGGCAACTAATTGATTTAACAGGTTTCTATAATATGGGTAGCGGGCATTCGCCGCGCTTCAGTTAAAGCTAAATGGCTGCTTTAAGGTCCAAATCTAAAGTTTGACCTCTGACTTGCATACACTCGGAGTTGATTACGAAAAATTACAATTCAGAAAATGGCAGGGCTGTTACGCCTCGACCAAGAGGAAGGGTTATATCTCGAGGAAACTGCGCGGGTCTTCGATAGCAGATGCCCGCACGTCAGGCGGCTCTAGGGAAACGTACCGGCAGCTTTTGCCGAAAAGGCGTTGGGAAAGCGTTGTCTTACCGGACTGGCGCGGCCCAGTCAGAACCACTGCGGGAAATTCGGAGGCAGCCTTTTTGAGGACTGGCTCCAACGATCTCTTGATATAGGTTTGGTTCATGCATAATCTCTTTGGTGGAAATTATGCATTTCAAATGCATAATGTTAAGTAAAATTATTGAAGGGACATACCAATAGCCGCCTCAGGATTTGTTCAACAGACGGAATCCGGAGCACGGTTCCGGGCTCGAGTTCCATCCAGGGGGAAGAAGATTATACGATAGAAATTCTATGACTTTGTTTTTACTTTCACGATCATCAGCAATTACGGTTATTCGATAGTCATTTTTGCTCATATCAGATCTCGAATGTATTCTGAGACGATGTCCATCATTCAGCTTACCCGTGAAAAGGTTCAGCTCCGACAGGAAACAGCTCCTGCAGGACAGACATGAATTTTTCAATTTGCAATTCGGGCCTGTAATAGTGGCTTTCTCTCAATCGGATCATGCCCAAACGCTCAGAGGCAGAAAAGTACTCCGAAACCAAGCGCCCAGCTTCTTTAGTAAAGGGGTCATTCTTATACTGATCACGCAGTTGGAGGGCATATTTCCACTCCTCCTCTGTCGTTGTTGCCAAAATAGTGTACAAATCCAGGGCATGGTAGCGGCCGAACTTCTTGTCAGGATCATCGAGCCGATCCCTGAATGCGAAAAGCTTCATCATCGAAAACGTATAGGGATGCGGCAGGAAAATTTCAGATTCCCAGGTATCACCTGAATTGAGTTTTCCCTCTATCATTATTGGGAGCAGACCCTCCTCTAAGGTGAGAGCTTCATCTACGGGGTGGGCATGCATGCCGACAGAAGGTTTGGGGCGTGCACGGCGGGAGTCTGCCTTCACCCGGGTGCCTTGAAAACATTTTTGCGGACCGGTTAGGATATCTATTTTAACGCTACCTGCATTAGTGCCTCCCGGCCCGGGTTTGACAAACTGATAATTTTCCGCTCCGGGGACTACCTGATAGCCCAGGCCAGTAATGGCGCTTACCATCGGTTTTAACTTTGATGATTCGATTAGCAACTCAGGACGTAGAAACAAGTCGAGGTCGTTGGTGGAACGCGGCTCTGGCCATTGATCCAAAAGAGTCCTCATATCCAGACTTTTAACGTGGTTGGTCTTGAGATAGATACCGAAGCCACCTCCGATGATGAGTTTGATTTCTGATTCTCGTATCTTCTCAAGCAGGTCGAGCAATGCCGTTTGAAGATCTGTTATCGTAATCATTGTAGCACCGGCCCAACATCATTCAAAATTGACGTTTTTAGTTGTTCAGCGGTTTCCTGGTCTCTCTTGTCGCCGGCCATCAGTTCCAGATAAACCTGCACAGGGGAGGCCCACCAGAAGTTTCCCTCCTGCCGGGCATCGAAATAGACCGTTTCATCCTCTGTCGCTAAAAGCTCAAGATTTGGGAATCGATCCGACTGACTTCCAGGCAACCGTTCAAGCAGCACCTCCACTTTCGGACAGTAAACAGACAACAAATCTCCGCGCTGCATAACGGCGTATCTGGCAACGGATGAGGTTCCTGAAGCCATAAGGGGTAAATTCAAAGTCTGTGATTGTTCTGACAGCAATTTCCAAACCTCCCCATTCTCTTCCGATATCTTAAGACGAACCCGCTCCTTTACTGCAGGAGGGTCATAATTTTCGCGTAATTTTTCCAATAGCTTGTCAGGTTGTAGCAGGTGAATGGTTTCTTCACGCGTGACAATCAGGTCATCTTTCAGCGTTTTCAAGGATTTCGACACGGTTGAGAGGCTCATGGGTTTTTTATCCCAACGGTTCACAAGGAGATTTCGCTGGTTGATCTTTGTCCGGATATCTTGAACGGTTGGATAGCCGGCACAGAGAAGAAAAGCCCTCCCCACCATAGAACTGTTTTTTCGGTATATGTTTTTAATAAGGGCCGAAGAGGGGAAACGGTTCTTCCCGCCGCTACGGAACACGGCAAACATACCCGGTACAACCACCACACCGTTGCCGCACAGATCAATGCCGCTAAGCCCTTCCCTCTCCAGCTTCTGAAGCTGCCATTCACTTAAGAAAGGCATAAAAAGCATTGGCAGGTAATCACTGGGAAGGGAAAATGATTTCAAAAAATTGACACTGTCCTGAAAGGCTTTGGGCGTTGAAAGGGCTTTACATTCGACAGCATATCTCGCTATATTCTGCTGCCATGCTGCCTCGATAAATGCATCGAAACGTCCATTTGCACCAACATCCCGACGCCCCTCTAAATAGCGAAATGCCAGTGGTGGAAGTTGGATTCTATCTTCCCGAAGCTGGTCGAGCATTTCTTTTTCTGTTGGTATTTTCCTGCTTTTATCCATTTTCTTAATCAAGAAAATATACAATTTTAGGAAAATTTGCAAGCAAAATTTTCCTGTTTAACCGAATTATTATGAACTTGAGCAATCTTTTGAGGATATGCAATATCTTACATGATACAGTTTCCGTCAAAATTGCCTTATAGGCAGGTAAGGTGGAATGTGAATTCACAGCTAATGGGTTGGAATATAAGTTAATCAACTTGGACTATTCTGAGCTCTCACGTTCATTTTTCGCAAGGAATTGAAACAGCGAGATGCTGACCTACTTGTGAACAACCCATAAATCAGGGTGCTACCAAAGCCTTTTGTTTGCAAAAGCCTTTCCGGAATGGGATTTTAGGTATTTTTCAAAAGCCAAGGCTGTGGACTTGTCTTTGAAGGCGAGATAGGTAATCAATTCCCAGGGCTTGAATTTAGCTGTATGAGGTGATTGGCCGTGATTGTGTGTGGTTAAGCGGGTTTTTAGATCTTCTGTAAAACCTATGTAAGTTTGATCGGGATTGGGGATACTGCGGAGCAGATAAACGTAGTACATGCTGTTTAAGCTATATTTTGTTTGTAAGAGGTATTATTCTTTTTTGGCTCCTACTTCGCTCTATCGGGCTTCGCAGGACAAGCTGCCACGCGTAGCCTGTAGGGCGAAGTCAGCCCCGCTTCGTTCTATCGAACTACGCAGGGCACGCTTCGATTAGTAGTAAATTATAGTTTTTAGCTAAGAATTTATTGTACGGGTGGCCTGCCACGCGTAGCCTGCAAGGCGAAAACAGCCCCGCTTCGCTCTGTCGAGCTACGCAGGGCATGCTTCTTAACAAAGGTGAAGTATCGTGATTAACTCTAATTTTTCAAATTTATCGCTGGCCTGCCATGCGTAGCCTGTAAGGCGAAAACAGCCCTTCTTCGTTCTATCGAACTACGCAGGGCACGCTTCTCGATTGTGCGCTTTATTAAAGTTCGATCTATTTATCCAATCTGTCAGTGGCCTGCCACGCGTAGCCTTTATGGCGAAGCGTGGTGGAGGCGGCGGGAGTCGAACCCGCGTCCGAAAACATTCCACTTAAGCCTCTACATACATATCCCGGAAATTAAATTTCGTGTTAATAGTCTCCTCCAGGCAGGATACTAGAAGCACTAGCCTGTTAAGGTTTCGCCGATTCTGTCACAGGCAGGCTGAATCGACTATCCTGCTAGTCGACGTTCTTACCGGGTCCGCAGGAAAAATCCGGCAGAACGCTGGCCTATTTATGCGGCCAGGGCATATTCATAATCGTCTGCGATTATGTTAAGCCCCATCATTTTTACGAGCTGACAGGACGCTCGGTATGCAGCTTAAGCTTCTTTATCCCCGTCGAAGCCGTTTCGCCCCCATAACCAAACTGTCGTTTGGAGCTCAAAGCTGAAAGCTCAAAGCTCAAAGGAGGTGGGGTATGTCAAAGAGCAGTTTTGCACCTAAAAAGTAAGTGATTTCAGCCATTTTGTCAAGAACAAGCTCAAAACCTGTTGTAGGGAAGCCTACAATTGGGAAGTACCGGGTGCTGAGGACCCGTCTTCGCTCTGGCGAGCTTCCGTCTTCGTCAAGACTTCGCCCGGACAGGTCGCCGCGGCAGGCGATTCATGGTGGAAAACGACCCGTCTTCGCTCTGGCGAACTTCCGTCTTCGTCAAGACTTCGCCAGGACAGGTCGTCGCGGCACGCAAGTTATTCAACCTATTTTTCTTCTTATTGGACTTTACATGCTTGAATATTCATTATTGATTTTTATATTATAGTTTAAGCCATAAAAGTACAATTAAATAACATAGAGAATCTATTATCCCCTAAAAAGCTTTAAATATTTTTCAAACGCATAAACCCGATTTCTTTTGAAGCCGGTTATTTCTTTTAAAATATCCATTCGTTCTAAGTCATTGATCAATGCATTTGCAGCTCGCGGCGTTACATCTAGCAGTTTGGTTATTGCGGATCCACTCAGAACCGGTTTTAGGTATAAATGCATTATTAGTTTGCGGGCATTTTCCGCCTTGCGACCGAGAGATACGATTTTTCCAGCCGTCTGATCCCTTAATTTCAGAATATTGCTAAAAGTATGCTGTCCTTTTTCAGCAGTTTGAATAATTGCAGTTAAAAAAAATTTGATCCACTGGATCAAATCATCGGATACTCTTACCTTTGTGAGAGAATCATAATAAGCGACCCGGTTTCTTTCGAAGAAATCAGAAAGATATAATGACGGTTGTTTCAAGAACCCATTGCTCACTAAATAGAGGGTAATTAAAAGGCGGCCGATTCGCCCGTTTCCATCTAAGAAAGGATGAATGGTTTCAAATTGGTAATGGCTGATTGCAATGCGAATCAAAAGTGGAACTTCGATTTGATCATTGTGCCAGAATTTTTCAAGATCCGCCATCAACTCCGAAACCTCATCATGACCTGGTGGTATATAAACCGCATCTTTCAGGCTGGTGCCGCCTATCCAATTTTGGCTCCGGCGAAATTCGCCGGGCATTTTGTGCTCGCCTCGCACGCCCTGCAACAATATGGCTTGCGTTTTTTTTAGCAATCGATTCGATAGCGGCAACCGGCTTAACTCATCTAACGCTTCATTCATCGCCTGAATATAATTCTGAACTTCTTGCCAGTCATCGCGTTTTTCGGGATCTATCTGTTCCCGGTCCATGATGGCTTCGTCCATTCGAGTTCTGGTACCCTCTATTCGACTTGAGGTATTGGCTTCTTTTACGATATGCATTTGAATATAGAGATCGACATCTGGGACTAGCAATGAAAAAGCATTTAACTCACTCAGATTTCGGGTTGCCGATTCAAGAAGCGTATTAATTTGAGGATCTTCCCAATTCCAAACCTGGTTGACCGAAGCAGGAGTAAAGCTCTGATATTGAAATTGTTGCCGATAGCTGCCGGCTTTGAAATCTTCTAGTTTCATATTTTCTCTAGAATATAATAAATTAATGAACTATTCGAACTTATATTATACTTTTAGTATAAAAAGTATAATTTGTCAAACCATATTATACTTGTTTTATTGTTGACCGTTGTTATCCAGTTTTATATCTATCTTCAAATTTACCTGCCAACACGCTCGCATATTTGCACCCAAAGGGAATCTATTAATAAATGGCTGCTTCTTCTTCTAAAAAGGTCATCTTTGCGGCGTTAATCGGAAATTTTCTGATCGCGCTGACCAAGTTCTTTGCCTTTTTTGTGACCCAAAGCTCGGCCATGCTGTCTGAAGGGGTCCATTCGGTCGTGGATACCGGCAATCAAATTCTATTGCTTTACGGATTGCGCAGGGCCAAAAAGCCGGCAGATGAGCAATTCCCGTTTGGACACGGCAAGGAGGTTTATTTCTGGGGGTTTATTGTTGCGATTATGATTTTTACCGTGGGAGCCGGAGTCTCCATTTATAAAGGGGTTCATCATCTTCTGCATCCGACGACCATCCAGAACCCGACCCTCAACTATATTGTATTGGCCTGTGCCATGCTGTTTGAAGGGGCTGCCTGGGTTTTTGCCCTGACAGAATTTACCAAAGCCAAGGGAAAATGGGGCTATATCGAAGCTGTGCAGCGAGGCAAAGATCCATCCATGTTCGTTGTCCTTTTTGAAGACGCCGCGGCCATGCTGGGGATCCTTGTTGCTTTTATCGGGATACTTCTAAGCCAGATCACGGGAAATCCCATTTACGACGGCGCCGCTTCAGTGATCATCGGATTGATTCTTGCCGGAACAGCGGCCTGGCTGGCCTATGAAATAAAAGGGTTGTTGATCGGAGAAAGCGCCCGCCCGGAGATCGTAAAAGGTGTAAAAGAAATCGCGAAATCCTACTCAAAAATAAAACACGTCAACGAAATTTTAACCCTGCATATGGGACCGGATTTTATCCTGCTGAATTTAAGCGTCGACTTTGCCGATAGCCTCTTGGCCGGGGATCTTGAAGATACGATTTCCAGGCTGGATAGACAAATCAAACAGGCTTATCCTAAAATAAAGCGGATTTTTGTGGAAGCTGAAGCCAGGCGGGTAAAGACTGCTGGTATTTAAATAACCGCACCCGCCCGCCTCGCCTGAGCCCGCCCGGCATTGCCTGAGGCGCAGCCGATGGCGGACGTGGCAGCTCGCGATGGCGGGCGTGGGACACACGCAGATTAGTACAATCTGAGAAAATCATCCGCAGATTACGCAGATTACACCGATTAAAAAAACAAATTAAACTATCCACTGATTACGCAGATTACACCGATTAAAAAGAAAGAGATGGGAGGATTCATAAAAGATTCGTTTATAATTTCTATAATTAATCTAATCTGCGGATAAATATTTCACCCGTCAAGTTCTGTGCTAATCTGGGCTGTGGCAAATTTTAATAATTTTTTATTTCGCGGTCCAAATCCCGCTGTTGATCGCGGCGCTTGATCGCCTCACGCTTGTCATACTTCCGCTTTCCTTTTGCCACGGCTATCACGATCTTGACTTTTCCGTTTTTAAAATAAAGCCTGAGGGGAACCAGGGTGTGGCCCTTTTCATTGACTTTGCTGTAGAGCCGCTTGATTTCATGCTTGTGCAAAAGCAGTTTCCGCGGCCTTAAAGGGTCATGGTTATCATAATAGGCGAACGGATAGGGCGCGATGTGCAGCTGGTATACAAATACTTCACCATTTTTGATCCTGGCATAGGAATCTTTCAGGTTTGCACGCCCCTGTCTCAGGGATTTCACTTCGGTGCCCTTGAGCATCAGCCCGGCCTCGTATTCAGCGACAATAAAATAATCACGGCGGGCTTTGCGGTTCTCGGCTATTATTTTGACGTGTCCTTTTTCCAAAGCAAAAGTCCATAAAAAAAATTATTAACCACCCCAGTTGAATCCCACTTTCAGTGGGGTTGCTACGCAACATTCAACGGGGCAGGCAGACTCACACAGATTTACCCTGTTAAATCTCGCCTCTGGCGAGTCCGCTTCGCGGAATTTAACAGGGTAGGCACAGACTTTTTCCTCCCGATAACACTGGCGGAAGGAAAACCTGCCTGCCCTGCGGGCTTCTGGCTGCCGGTCACTGGTTTCTGGCAGCCGCAGAGGGCTGCCCTACTTTCCGGTGTTCATCTGTATTCTGACATCTGACATCTGTCCTCTGTATCCTGACACCTAAAGGTTGAACCTCTGAACCCTGCTTGCCCTCCGTAGCCTAAAAGGCGAAGGAGGGAACCTCATGCCCGATACCATCACTCTGAATACATCTGCTCTGAAAGAATGCTGCCGTAGGCTTCTTTTATGAGTTCAAATGTGCTTTTGGCCGTGTTCTGCTTGAGGACATCCTTCATAAAAGACCGGGCATCCTCGACGTTCAAGGATCGGATAACACGCTTAATATCCGGGATGGTTTGAGGGTTCATACTGAGCTCGTCCATTCCAATGCCCAATAATAACGGGATGTGATGGGGTGTGCCGGCCATTTCACCGCACATAAAAATCTTTATGTCTTTTTCGCGGGCCACATCTGCAACGTGCTTGAGCATCCGAATGATGGCCGGGTCGAGGGCCTGAAACAGGTGGGAGACTTGCTCATTGCCTCGATCGATTGCAAGGGAATATTGAATCAGATCATTCGTCCCAATACTGAAAAAATCAACATTTTCTGCGATTACGTCCGCCATAATCACCGCCGACGGCACCTCAATCATGGCACCGATTTCAATATCACGGTTATAAGGCAACCCTTCTTTTTCCAAAGACTCAGCCGCTTCGTCCAGCATCCGGTTGGCTTCACGGATTTCATAATAGGTTGAGATCATCGGAAACAAAATTCGCACGTTTCCAAAAGCCGCTGCCCTGAGAATCGCTCGAAGCTGATCGTTAAAAACTTGCGGGTTTTTCAAACAATAGCGGATGGCACGCAATCCAAGGGCCGGATTGACTTCTTTCGAGCCGAAGTGGTTGGTTAATGCCTTGTCTCCATTGATGTCGAGCGTTCGGATGGTAACCGGCTTCGGATCCATGACCTCAACCACATCCTTATATTTATCAAAAAGCTCATTTTCGCTGGGAAAATCAGTGCGGTTGAAATATTGAAACTCGGTGCGGTAAAGTCCGATTCCATCACCCCCATAACTAAGCAATGCAAACACTTCTTCCGGCAGTTCAATATTGCCCATAACCGCGAATCGGACACCATCTGTCGATTCAGCCGGTGCCTGACTTTCGCGAGTTATGACGGCCTTATATTTTTCATAATCTAGTTTGTGCTCTTCATATTTGACCAGGGTGTCTTCTGTTGGATGAATGATGACCGTACCGGCGTTACCATCTATAATAATGAGATTATCATTTCGAATTGTTGAGGTAGCGTTTTTAAGTCCGACAACAGCCGGTATTTCAAGGCTGCGTGCAATAATTCCGGTGTGAGAGGCTTTGCCGCCTCGATCGGTAATAAAACCCATAACCCGTTCCAAGTTGATCTGGCTGGTTTCAGCCGGTGACAGATCATGTGCAACCAGGATGACGCGTTTTTCGATGGCGGCGATATTTACCTTTTTCGCGCCGACCAGGTTGTGCATGATACTGTCGGCTACCTGAACCACGTCAGCGGAACGCTCTTTTAAATAGGGGTCGGTCATTGTCTGGAAAACCTCTATCAGGTTCGATACGACCTTTTTAAGCGCCCACTCGGCATTGACACTTTCCTGTTTAACGGTCTCAATGGTGCGACCATAAAGCATCTTATCCTTTAGCAAAGCCATATGCGTTTCAAGGATATGGGCATGCTGCAATTCTTCAGGGCTCTTTTCGACAATTTTACGCAGTTCATCCTTGGCTTTTTTTACAGCCGCCTTAAACCGTTTAATCTCACCTGATAGATCTTTTGCCTGGATCCGATACTTTTCGACAATATCGACGCCTTCCCTGTCAACCAGGTAGGCTTTTCCGATGCAGATCCCCGGAGATGCATTGATTCCTTTGATGATTATTTCTTTAGCATTTGTTTCCATTCGTTGAGCTTATTCTCCGAATCCGTTTTCAACCAGTTCTGCGATGGCCTTTAAAATATCACCATCGGCTTTATTTTCGATACTTATGATAATTTTTGAGCCCTTTTCACAGGCCAGTGTTAGGATATCCAAGATGCTTGAAGCATCTGCTTTTTCGCTACCTTTTTTTATCCAGACCGCAGTCTTTGAGTGATCGGCAAGTGCGGCTATTTTGCCGGCCGAGCGCGCATGCAAACCCAGTTCGTTTACGATTACGACTTCCCGGGATAGTTCTGTTTCTGTAATCGTCATTAAGCTATAAGTTAGGGGCTTCGCCCCAATTGGAATGGTGGAATGCTGGAATATTGGAAAAATGGGTCTTGGGATACTGCAGAATTGTGTAAATGCCAGAATTCGACTTGATGATAAAGTTTAAAATGGATAATTTCCTTTGAAAACCCACTATTCCATCGTTCCACTATTCCATTATTCCATGATTGAGGCCAAAACTCATGCCTCAAAAACTACACTGTATTTTTGTTCAGTTATAGAATTTCCAGACGTTTTTATCAAGATATCAATATATGTCAATTTGAAATCATTGACAAGATTGGAAATGGTTGTTAAGGTTTTGCTGCTATCTGGTACAACCATTTGAAATAAAAGAAAAATAATTACTTTCAACCTTTAGCCCCGGAGGTCCCCATGTCTGAAAAAGTATTGATTTTCGGAAAAGATGCCTGACCCTACACAAGGGCAGCTCGTGAAGCTTATGCCAAACAGAATAAGGAAGTTGAATATCTCAACATCATTTCTGATCCCGACCAACTCGACACCATGCTGGAGCATTCAAACGGCGAGCGCAAAGTCCCGGTCATCGTCGAAGCGGGAGAGGTGACCATCGGTTTTGATGGCGGTACCTGAGGGGTGTAAATATTTCGGCCGGCGGCCGAAAAAAAAGCTGCCTCAAAAATGTATCTAACACACACTGGTTGAGCCCGTTGCCCGTTATCCCGTTTGCCGGTTAAAAAGATAAGATATTTTTCCTATTTTAACGGGCACAACTGGCTTAACCGGCTCAACTGGCCAACCTAAAAATGTGATCTGCGATTTTTAAAACAGCTTTTAGTAAATATCATGTATGAGCAAAGACTTAACCAGATAGAAGAAGAAAGCCGTGTGTTAAGAGAGACCGAAGAAACTCTCCGCCGTCAGAATAAATACTTAACAGCCCTGCATGAGACTTCTCTGGGCTTGATTGATCACCTGGACAAGGAAGAGTTGCTGGAGGCCATTTTGCTGCGGGCGGCGCGGCTCAGCGGCACTGAGCACGGATTTATCTATTTGCTTGAGCCGGGTGACACGCACATGCAGATGCAGGTGGGGATGGGGTTTTTTAAAGGCCAGCTCGGCCTGCGGGTCAAATTGGGCGAGGGCATGGGTGGTAAGGTTTGGAAGAGTGAGCAGCCGATTCTGCTCGATGATTACCGTTCCTGGAATGGCCGGCTTTCTGATAAGTCCCTGGATGAACTTCATTCGGTGGTTGGCATACCATTGAAATATGGAAGCCGAATTCACGGCGTTATCGGGTTGGCCAGCGTCGAGTCCGGGAAAAAATTTCAGGAGGAAGATATTGCCATTTTGGGCCGCTTTGCCGAGCTGGCGCTGGTCGCTCTTGATAAAGCCAGGTTATACGCCGACGTCCGGCGGGAGCTGGCCGAACGCAAACGAACTGAAGAAACCCTGCGTGAAAGCAAAGAGCGCTATCGACTGCTTTTAGAATCTTCTCCGGATCCGATTGTGGTCTATACCATGGAAGGCAGGGCCACTTATGTGAATCCGGCTTTCGAGCAAACATTCGGTTTTTCAGGTAAAGAAGTGTTTGGAAAGCAGATCGATTTTGTGCCCGGGGAAAGTTGGCCGGAAACCAAAAAGGCCATCGGAAACATGTTGAGGGGCAAAAAGATTCACCTGTTTGAAACCCAGCGCCTCACCAGGGATGGTCGGGTGCTGGATGTTCAAATCAGCTCGACGCTTTACCGAAATCGGGATGGCAAGCCTGCCGGAAATATTGTCATTTTGCGGGATATCAGTGCCCTGAAACAGGCCGAGAAAGTATTAAAAAAATATCAAGACCATCTGGAAGAGTTAGTTGAAGAACGCACGGCTGAGCTTGCCAAAACCAATACACAGCTTGAGCAAGAAATTGAGGAGCGCAAACGAGCAGAAGATGCCTTGCGGAAAAGAGAGGTGGAGCTGGAGGCCCAATCTCATCATCTTGAAGAAGTCAACACCGCTTTAAAGGTTCTTTTAAAACAGCGGGAAGATGACAAAAAAGAACTCGGTGAAAACGTATTGTCCAACGTAAAGGAATTGATCAGCCCCTATGTTGAAAGATTGAATAAGAGCCAGCTAAACACCAATCAAAAAACCCTTATCAATATCATGGAGTCCAATCTGAAAAACATTATCTCACCGTTTATCAGCAAACTGTCCTCCAGATACTTTAATTTTACCCCGATGGAAATCAAGGTGGCCAATCTTGTCAAAGAAGGCAAGACCAACAAGGAGATTGCCGCGTTCCTCTGCCTATCGAAAAACACGATTTTATTCCACCGGCATAATATTCGCAGTAAACTCAGGTTGAAAAACAAAAAAATCAACCTGAGATCTCACCTGTTGTCCTATGATAAATAGTGGTTATTACCCACTAATATCCCGCTATTTTATCAACTTGACATTATCCAACCATCCGGTATGGTTAGCGTCGTTGGTTTTACATTTCAAGATCTTATATTACCACCCAATGTAATCAACAAATCCAAAGGTATTATAGGCTCCATATTATTCTCTTGACTAGAGTATATATACATTATAGCTAAGGCATTTTAACTAGAATTCACCCAATCAATTGAATTTGATTCATATTTTTTAGATTCTTATGATTTGTAAAAGAGCCTGTCTCAATATTGAAAGCGTGTGTGCTTGATGACGACTTTAAACGTTAACGATGTCACGCTTTCATTTGGCGGTTTAAATGCACTGAGTGAGGTATCCCTCAGTATCGAACCGGGGCTGATCACTTCGATTATTGGTCCTAACGGGGCCGGCAAAACCAGCCTGCTGAACTGCGTTTCCGGTTTTTACCACCCCACAAAAGGCAAGATCTTATACGGCGACCAAAACCTTTCCAAAGCTTCTCCGCATCAGGTTACCAGCCTGGGAATTGCGCGTGCCTTTCAAAATATCGAGCTATTCAGCGGCATGACGGTCCTGGACAACCTGCTGCTGGCCCGCCACCGGAACTTGAAATACAACGTATTTCAAGCCGTTTTCTATTCCAGAAAGGCATCTGATGAGGAAGCTAAAAATCGACAGTATGTCGAGGAAATCATCGATTTTATGGAGCTTGAACCGCATCGCAAAAAAACGGTCGGCAGTCTTAGCTACGGTATCCAAAAAAGTGTTGAAGTCGCGCGGGCGCTGACGCTGGGTCCGGATTTGCTCTTATTGGATGAACCCATGGCCGGTATGAATATCGAAGAAAAAGAAGATATGGTACGCTTTGTAATGGACATTCAGAAAGAACTCCACACCACCGTGGTGCTGGTCGAACACGACCTGGGCGTCGTGATGGACATATCCGACTATGTATACGTACTCGATTTCGGGGAGGTCATTGGTGCCGGCCGACCAGATGAAGTCGCTGAAAATCCAAAAGTCGTTGAGGCATACATTGGGGAAGAATAGAGAATAGCTTGGATGGAAGAGAAAGACGCATTACTGCAATATACGATTCCGCAACTGCTAAGGTGGCGGGTGCAACAATCAGCCGATAAAGTCGCGTTGCGTGAAAAAGATTTTGGCTATTGGAATACGTTCACCTGGAAAGAATACTATGATTACGTTCACAAGACGGCGCTCGGACTGGAAAAAATCGGTTTAAAAAAAGATGATAAGCTGGCCTTGATTTCCGACAATATTCCGGAGATGTTGATAGTGGCGGTCGGCACCCATGTGATCGGGGGAATTTCCGCCGGAATCTATCAGACCAGCTTGCCGGATGAAATTGCCAAGATTCTCGAATACCTGGATGTCAGTGTCGTTTTCTGCGATGATCAGGAGCAGGTCGACAAGCTGATCGAAGTCAGGGACCAAATTCCAAAAGTCAAAAGGGTGTTGTATGAGGATCCCCGTGGCATGCGCGACTATCGCTCCGATGACTGGTTTTTGTTTATTGATGATCTATATGAGCTGGGGAAGCAGGCCCATCAGGAAGACCCCCGGCGCTTTGAGGAACTGGTAGACCAGGGGCAGCCGGATGATATCTGTCATCTGTGCCTGACATCCGGAACCAGCGGCTTGCCCAAGGGCGCCATGCTGACGCACCGCAACTACATCAACATGGGAGTTCAGCTGACCAAAGCCGATCCGTTGGAGGAGGGCGACGAATACGTTTCGTTTCTGCCGTTTGCCTGGATTGGGGAGCAGATGAACTCGTTCGGTGTCGCCCTGGCCACCGGGATTACCATCAATTTCCCGGAGTCGGTTGAGACCGCCATGGAGGATTTAAAGGAGATCGGACCGCATTTTATGTTCGGTGCACCGCGGATTTACGAAACCCTGCAGTCGCAGATCTGGCTCAAAATCAATGAATCCTACTGGCTCAACAGAAGCTTCTATAAATACTTTATGAAGATTGGCGAAAAAGCGGCCTCCTATCGCATGGCTGGTAAAGCCATGCCGTTTTTTTTACGCATCTTAGCGTGGTTCGGCAAAAGCCTGGTATTCCTTCCATTGATCAATCAGATCGGAATGCTGCGACTGCGCAGAGCCTATTCCGGCGGGGCTGCGCTGGGTCCGGATCTGTTTACTTTCTATCAGGCCCTGGGCGTTAACCTGAAACAGATTTACGGTCAAACGGAAATTACGGGTATTGCCTATATGCATCGCGACGGGGACGTCCGGCCGGATACGGTCGGAATTCCGCTGCCCGGGACCGAGTGCAAAATTTCCGAGGAGGGCGAAATTCTCTCGCGCTCCATATCGGTCACACCGGGTTACTATAAAATGCCCGAGGAGACCGAAGAATTGCTGGCCGGCGGCTGGCTGCGCTCCGGCGATGCCGGTTATATTGACGAAAACAATCACCTGGTGGTGATTGATCGGCTATCGGATGTGATGCACAACAGCAAAGGCGAAATGTTCAGCCCCACGTTTCTGGAAAATAAATTGAAATTTAGCCCCTATGTCAAAGAGGTGGTAATATTCGGTGACCAGCGCGAATACATCGCCACCCTGATCAATATCGACCCGATTGTGGTCGGGAAATGGGCCGAAGACCGCGGCATCTCCTTTACGACCTTTATGGATCTTTCGCAAAAGCCCGAAATCGCCGATTTGATCAACAAACAGGTCATCGAGTTCAATAAAAATGTCGAAAAGCCGTATTTTAGAATCAGGCGATTTGCCATTCTTTACAAACTGCTCGATGTCGATGACGGCGAACTGACCAAAACCGGCAAAATACGCAGAAAATTCGTCATGGAAAAGTACAAAGACCTCTACGACGCCCTTTACGACGAAAGCGTCAGCAAAAAGAAGGTCGAGGCATTTTTCCAGTATCAGGATGGCCAGACGACAACCGTAGAGGCCGAAATGCCGTTTTATACAATGGAAGAGGTTGCATGAGTTATTTTTTCCAGCTGGTGGTAAGTGGTATCGTGGTGGGTTCCATCTATGCACTGTCGGCGCTGGGATTTGTGTTGATCTACAAGTCGAGCCGCGTGCTGAACCTCGCCCATGGACAGATCATCGCCTCCGGAGCGTTTATTACCTATGCTCTGACGGTATGGATGGGTATCCACATTGCGGTTGCGTTTATAATGAGCATGGTCATCACCTTTTTCCTGGCCATGAGTGTAGAGCGCGTGTTTCTACGTCGACTGATCGGCGAACCGATCATATCGGTGATCATGGTGACCATCGGGCTGATGTCGATTATTGACGGCATTATTTACATGACACCCTTTGGGGCGGGAAATTTTTCGTTCCCGGAATTTCTTCCCAAAATACCGATTTCCTTCTGGGGCGTCTCCATTTCCTGGACCCAAATGGTGGGTGTGATCATAACGTTTATCATGATCGGCGCCTTTACCTGGTTCTTTAGAGCATCTACCATTGGCATTTCCATGCGGGCGGTTTCGGACGATCAGTTTGCTTCCATGTCCATCGGTATTTCAGTACCCAAGGTGTTCGGCCTGGCCTGGGCCACTGCGGGATTGAGCGCAGCCGCCGCCGGGGGCATCATCGGCAATATCACGGGTTTGAATTTTGATGTCCTGCACTCGTTCGGCATCATCGTGTTTCCGGTGGTGATTGTGGGCGGGCTGGATTCCATTTTCGGAGCGATAGTGGCGGGCATCATCATGGGGCTGATCCAGCAATTTGCTGCCGGCTACCTGGACGGTAACTGGGGATTGAACGGGACCGCGGATGTGCTGCCTTACATTATTCTCCTGATCATCCTGTTGATCAAACCCCATGGTCTTTTTGGTATACACGAAATAGAGCGAGTATAGTCTATGTCTGAAAATCGATGGTTAGCCACGGGTAATTTCTTTACATCCTACAGGGCCGAGCAGCGCATATTTCTGACGAATTTCGACAGGTTGATTTTTGCCTGTTTTTTGGTGCTACTGTTTGTCTGGCCTCTGGTGTTTAAGGTCAGCAACAAATACATGCTGGTTATCGACAGCATTCTCATCGCCATTGTGGCGATATACGGCCTGAATCTGCTCACCGGATTTGCCGGGCTGATATCCATCGGCCATGCTGCCTTCGTGGGTGTGGGGGCTTACACACTGGCGACTTTTGCCCGGATTCTGGGGGGCAACCACGTGTTGCTGACCCATTTCTGGCCGCTGATGATCATCGTGTCCGGTGGTGTCGGTGCAGTTATCGGCGCGATTGTCGGGCTGCCGTCTCTGCGGCTTAAACATCTGTACCTGGTGATCGCCACGCTCTCTTTCCAGATGATTTTTCAGTGGGCCATCAACTTTTCACGGTTTTACAATCAGGGACAAACCATAGCGATCGGTCGGGTGTTCTGGTTTACCGGCAAGGTGGTGCGCAAAGAGCACTATTTTTTCTGGTACTATGTCATTCTGGTCATCGTCGTGGTGCTGGGATTTGCCGTTCGCAACATACTGCGGAGCAAGCACGGGCGATGCCTGGTGGCCGTGCGCGACAATGACCGTGCCGCCGATGCCATGGGCATGCACCCCGGTTTTACCAAAGTGTACGCCTTTGCCCTGTCAGGCTTTTTCGCGGGCGTTGCCGGGGCGCTGCATGCCTACCTGTGGCGGGGTGTGGGCTTCGAGTCCTTTACGCTGCACCATTCCATTTCCTACCTGGCCATGGCCATCGTGGGCGGCCTGGGCACCCTGGTGGGGTCCTTTGTCGGGCCGGCGGCCATCCTGATGCTGGAACTGCAGGTGGAAAACTTTGCTGAATTTGTGGGGCACTACTTCACGGCCATCGGGGATGTGGCCACGGCCTTTCGGCCGCTGTCCTTTGGTCTTGTGATCGTTCTGTTTCTGATGTTCGAGCCCCGTGGCATTGCCAACTGGTGGCGGATCTTGCGTACCTATTTAAAACTTTGGCCATTTCGTTACTGAAATAGAATATACAACCATTGGCAGTACTAAATGCCGGTTGAAAAGCAGATTTTTGGTGGTTGCCGTAGACTTGAATCATTAATCGAAAAATCGTATTAAGAAAGCAGAGTTTTGTGCACAAAATTTTTGAGTATGGGCTGAACCTTTTATTTTAATACATTAAAAACTAAAGGAGGGAGAAAAAATGAAAGTATCCAAAAAATTGTTATCTGTTGCAGCTGTCATTTGTCTGGCACTTTTTATGTGGTCTTGCGGTGAAGGTGAAAAAGTGGCCGGTCTGGAGACACAAATTGAGAAGCTTGCCACCGAAAAAGCAGATTTGCAAAATCAAGTCTCAGCTTTAGAAGGAGCGGCCGCCAAATCAACAGGAGGGCAAACCTATAACATCGCTCTGTCTCTGGCGATTACCGGGCCGACCTCAGACGTCGGAAGCCCTTATTCAAAGGGCGCCGAGGATTATGTCAAATATGTCAACGATGAAAAGCTGCTGGGTGATGACAAGCTGGTGATTTTCATCAAGGATGACGGTTACAAGACAGAGGTTACCAAACGGAACTTCGAAGATTTCCTGGATGAGAATATCGTCTTTTATCTGAACTACTCCACCGGCAGCACGCTGGCCCTGAGACCGGATTTTGACGAAGAAAAAATTCCGGTCCTGCCCGCATCGTTTCACATCGGCAACCTGGTGGATTCAAAGTACATCTTTTTGCCGATTTCCTCCTATTCCAGCCAGGCGGTGGGTCTGGCCGAATACGTGGTAGCCAATCACAAAGGGTCTGGTAAACCCAAAGTGGCGATGTTCCTGCATCCGTCGGCATTCGGGCGTGCATCGAGTGACGATGTCAAAAAAGCGATTGCCGCCGGTCTGGGTATTGAACTCGTGGAAGTCGTGGAGCATGGCAAGGATTTGGACAACACGGCCATGCTCAAACGCTTTCAGAGCAAAGGGGTTCAGTACGTGATCAGCCACACCGTACAGCCTCCGGTGGCCACGATGCTCAAAGGGGCCCAGAGTCTGGGTATGGCCGCTTCCAAATATGGCGAAGCCGGCAAAATCACGTTCCTGGGAGCACACTATTCCGGTGGCCCTGACCTGATCGGACTCGCCGGTTCGGCTGCTGAAAATTTCATCTGGACCACGTCCTACAAGATCATGACCGCCAAGGGACCGGGAACGGATGCCCAAATGGCCCTGGCCAAACGCTACGGCCGCGATGCGAAACTGGCCAATTCCCAGAATTACACCAACGGCATCATGGTCGTTCAGGTTGTCGTCGAGACCATGCGCCGGGCAAAATCAAAAGGCAAAAAAATCACCCGTGCCACGCTGTACGAGGAAATGCTGGCCATGAACGGTTACAACGCCTTTTATCCATTGACCACCGTCGGTCCGGTCACCTTTTCGAAAACCGACCGGGAAGGCGTGGACACCCTGCAGCTGTATGTGGTCAAGGACGGTGTGTTCCATGAACTGGGCCTGCCGTTTGCATCGGAATACATGCAGAAATTGAAATAGCAACATCGTTGCACAATGCTATGAAACACGGCTAAGCCGCTCTAATAAGGGAGGGTTGCTTCGTGCAACCCTCCCATTCAGAAGTAAGAAAAATGACTAAACAAACATCCAATGGCAATCTTCTCGATGTTAATAACATCGAAGTTGTCTATAACGACATTGTTCAGGTACTGCGCGGCGTCAGCCTGAGCGTGGCCGAAGGCGGTATCGTTTCCCTGCTGGGAACCAATGGGGCCGGGAAGACGACCACACTCCGGGCTGTCAGCGGTCTGCTCAAGCCTGAAAACGGTTTTATCAAGGACGGATACGTCAAATTCGCTGGAAACAACATCACCAACGTCCTGGGCACGCATGTCGTGAAGTTAGGTGCGGTCATGGTGCCGGAAGGGCGTCGCGTATTCAAGCATCTCACCGTGGAGGAGAACATACGCGTGGGATCCATTACCCGCCGGGACGGCACCCAGAACATCCGCAGGGATCAGGAACTCATGTTCGATCACTTTCCACGCCTGGCGCGGGTCACCAACCGGTTGGCAGGCTACTGCTCCGGGGGCGAGCAGCAGATGATCGCCATTGCGCGGGCATTGATGTCATCTCCCAAAATGCTGATGCTGGATGAGCCCTCCTTGGGATTGGCCCCGCTTTTGGTCAAAGAGATTTTCGAAAACATTCAACGCATTAATCAAGAAATGGATACCACCATCCTGCTCGTTGAACAAAACGCAAGGATGGCGCTGAAGATTTCAAATTATGCCTATATCATGGAATCCGGCAAAATCGTTTTAGAAGGTCCTTCCGGCGAGTTAAAAAACAATCCGGATGTGAAGGAATTTTATATGGGCGTTACCAAAGGTGGTCGCCGCAAATCCTTTAAAGAGGTAAAATCTTACAAACGGCGCAAACGCTGGATGTAGGTCCTTTTAGATAAATACTGAATGTAGAAGTGGTTTCAAAACCCCAGATCAGGTTCAAGGGCCCCGCTGAAGCGGGATTACATGTCTAATCTAAACAGATTAAGGTATGCATCAAGGCGTCCCGCGAATTGAAAGCGGAGCGTACACGCTAGTACGTGAGCATTTCAATTCGCGGGGCAATCCGCCACACATTCTGGCGGACCATTGGGCCTCAGATGGGGTTTTGAAACAACTTATAGACAATGCCTCCGGAAAGGAGGGACGCATGAAATTTCTGGTTGGCTACAATGGCTCTGTTGAAGCTAAAGCTGCCTTATCATTGGCAGGGGATTTCGCTAAAATATTCAGTGCCAAAATTTTTGTGATGGCATCCCTGGAAGGCGGTGCCGGGGAAAAAATTGAAGATATTACTCAGGCTGAACAGAATCTGCAAGAAGCAAAAGAATTTTTGGATGAACAGGGTGTTGAATGCGAAACCCACCAGATGGCAAGAGGCTTTTCGCCCGGAGAAGATCTGGTAAGATTCGCTCAAGAAAATCAAATCGACCAAATTTATGTCGGGATTGAAAAGAAATCTAAAACCAGCAAATTATTGCTCGGGTCTACGGCGCAATATGTTATCTTAAAAGCGCCATGCCCGGTGATTACAGCTAAATAAGCGATTGCAATTATTGAAAGATGGTTCGCCGGATCGGGCTAAGATAAAAGAGTTATACGGGGGACCGCAGGAGTAGGCGGCCGCCGGCCTCTGGTCTCTGGCTCTCTGGTCATTGGCTGCTGGCTTCAGTCTGAAACAAAGGGCGCAAGGCACACGGCACAAGGCGCAGGGTAAAGATCTCAAAGCTTTTAGATGATGGGATAAAGTGATTTTTTTTACTGTGGGAGTTTGCAATTCTTCTCTGATTACTCGGCGCAAGGTATCTTCATCCAGTGGCCCCTGCTGCGTATTTAGATATTCCCTCAGTGCGTTATTAATCATAGTTTGATAGTTGCCGCCACCCGCCTCTTGCACCTGGCTTTTAAAATGATCAATAATATCCGCATCAAGCCTGATTGTTATACGAATTTTATTGGGATCAGGGCTAATGACTGGACCGCGTTTGCCCTTACTGAAGTCATATTCATCTCTCATGGCTTTCACTCCTCGTATTGTTTGTGCTCACTTTTTGTAGCCTTACGCGCGGAAATTATGCGCATATTATTCCCCCGCCATGTATAGACCACAACAAGAATGCGTCCATAGGCATCCATGCCTATGCTAATAAACCTTTCTTCGTCATAATCGGGATCATCTATTGTGATAGCCGTTAAATCATCAAAAACGGTAATTGCATCGGCGAAATCAATACCATGCTTGTTCAAGTTGGCATTTGCTTTATTGAGATCCCATTCAAAGCTCACGCTATTATTGTATGTACAAACTGTGTACAAGTCAAGAATTTCATTTCCAATAAATCCACATCGCCAAGTGTTGACTTCTTCGCCTATTTTACTTATATGTTTTTTTATTAATTTTATTTTTGTTTAAAATTTCTTTTATATAAAATCGTGAGGCGATTTTATTGCGATTTTATGGGGAGCAGATAATGGTTAGAACGGGAAATTTCGCTTTTCTGAAAAAATGCGCCGGGTGAGCTCGGCAGGCTGGCAGCCATGTTAGTGAGGCCGGCATCAAACATCGACGCCCTCACCATTCAGGATGCATCGGCCTATGTTCAGGGAGCTTTTTAAAGCCAGGGGAAAATCTCTTAAGCGGATTGCCTCGGCCGCCAGCTATAATTCGATGCGCAAAGACTCGGCGCAATTTGCGCTGATCCGTGCCATCGTCAGTGATACGGACAAGGCGGTCGATTTACTTTCGAAAAATGACTATGTCTTTGATATTATGCCGGTGATTGCCTTACAGCTTGAAAACAAGCCGGGAGAGCTGGCGAAAATTTCCACCAAATTCGGTGAAGAGGGCATCAATATTAATTATGTATACGGCTCGGCTTCATCATCCGATGAAAAATATTTGTTTGTTTTCTGTCCGGAAGATATAGAACTAGCTTCAAAGATTTTCAAAAAGTAATATTTGGGATAATAGCCGCGTTGTTAAATGGTGGGCTGCTTCGGCACAGCAAGATAAAATTCGAAATCCGAATACCGCCTGATTTAATAAAATTGGCCGAAACAAATCCGAATGCCAGATGACAAAAATTCAAAACGGATAGGCTCTTATCTTATCGTATTCGATTCCTCTTTTAAATGTTTGTGAAATTTGAACATTCGAATTTTGATATTGTTTCGAATTTAGAGATTCGGATTTCGGATTTCCGGCCTTAGCCGGATTACGGTTTTCGTTTGTCTTTAAGGACATGATTTGAAATAACGATGCGCTGAATTTCGGAAGTGCCCTCGTAGATGGTAAATACCCGGGCATCCCGGTAAAAGCGCTCGACCGGATATTCTTTGGTAAAGCCGTATCCGCCATGAATTTGAAGGGCCTTTGCGGTGGTGCGGTTAACCATTTCGGAAGCAAACAGCTTGGCCATTGAAGCCTGAGCCGTGTAGTTTTCCCCGCGATCTTTCATTTCAGCGGCTGAAAACGTCATTAGACGCGCTGCTTCTATTTCAGTCGCCATATCGGCAATCATCCAGCGCAATCCCTGAAACTTGGAAATCGGTCGGCCAAATTGCTCCCTTTCTTGCGCATACTGAACGGCGGCATCAAAGGCCGCCTGGGCCACTCCTACCGATTGAGCGGCAATCCCGATCCGTCCACAGTCGAGAGCTGTCATGGCTATCAGGAACCCTTCACCCTCGTTACCCAACCGATCTTCGACCGGAATGCGGCAATTTTCAAAAATAAGATCCGTGGTGTCGGATGCGCGCAGTCCCATTTTGTCTTCCAGGGGTCCGACCGTCAATCCAGGGGTTCCTTGCTTTACAATAAAGGCACTAATTCCCCGGTGGCGCATTTTCTCATCGGTTTTTGCAGTTACAATAATAACGCCGGCATTTTTCCCGGTAGTTGTAAATCGTTTGGTGCCGGTGAGGAGATAGCTGTCGCCATCAAAAACAGCTTTGGTTGTCTGCCGGGAAGGATCTGAACCTGCATTCGGTTCGGTTAAGGCAAATGCTCCGATTTTTTCTCCGGTTGCCATTTTTTTAAGATAACGCTCTTTCTGGTCCTCGGTGCCGTAACGCAATATACTCTCGCAGACGATTGAGTTATGAACCGACATCACCACCGCCGTTGAAGCGCAGGCATAGGCCACCTCAGAAAGAGCCAGAACATAGCTCACTGTGTCCGCACCGGAACCACCATATTCGGCGGGCACCATCATTCCCATTAAACCCAATTCGCCAAGCTTGCTCAAATTTTCGGCCGGGAACTCCTTGGTTTTATCACGTTCCATGGCCGTGGGTGCAAACTCCGTTCTGGCAAGGTCCCGGACCATGGATTGAACCATGAGTTGCTCTTCGGTCAACTTAAAAGACATACTCCGTCTCCAGTATGGAAATTTAAATTCAAAATGGATAATATATCTATTTGGCTTCTTGCTGCGTTTCGCGGGTCACTTGTTACTGGCTGCTCGCTTCGACTCGGCTGCCTTCGATAAACTACATTCGGCCTGAGCTCATGTCGAAGGCAGGCCCTGAGCTTGCCGATGGGAGCTCGTCGCAGGCTGGCAAATACCTGATTCAGAGACAATAAAACGACGGCTTCCAAGTGGCCAGAAACCAGGAGTCAGCGACCAGCAGCCAGCTAGGGTGAATAAATCACAACTAACAACTCGGTTGTTTCATCGCTGATGCTTTTTAGATTGTGATGAATAGAAGAGTTGAAATGCAGGGAGTCTCCAGTTTCAAGAATGTTTACATGCTCACCAACGGCCACCTCGATTTTGCCCCGCAGAACGAAAACAAATTCTTCGCCCTCGTGATGGTAACCAACACCCTTATGATCCTGCCGGGGATCTACACTAACTAAGAATGCTTTAAGATGTTTATTTTCAGCACCAGGCGTTAAGGTCGTGTAGGCGTAATCTTGCGTTCGCTTGGTATGGGCCTTAATTCGGCTTTCCAGCTGGGATTCCGGCTCCTTGAGGAGAGAACCCGAGTCAATTTCCAGCGCCCTTGAAATTTGCAAAAGAGCTCCCACCGGTGGGATGGCTTTGCCGGACTCGATATCTTTCAGGTAATCAATGGCAAACCCCGTCTCGTTTGCCATCCGATCCAGAGACATTTTTTTGCCGGTTCTGGCCTTTTTGATTTTTTGGCCGACAGGAACCTGTTTTTTTGCTTTTTTTCGCGGCATAATTCCTCCGAATAATAAAGTGACTAAAATTAAAAATGCCTAAAATGCCTAAAGTTGAAAAAAAGTATATCCTACAAATTTTAGGCACTCCACGCCCGCCATGCGAGCAAGGCGAGGCGGGCGGGTTAGATCACTTTAGGCATTTTACATTTCTATTCATACTCATAGAATCCTCTACCTGCCTTCTTCCCCAACCATCCGGCTTCGACATATTTGCGCAGCAGCGGGCAGGGGCGATATTTGGAATCCTTGAAACCATCATGCAAAGTTTCCATAATCGCCAGGCAGGTATCCAATCCAATCAGATCGGCCAGAGCCAAAGGACCCATGGGATGGTTCATCCCCAGCTTCATGACCGTATCAATATCTTCACGGGTGCCGACACCGTGGTAGAGACAATAAACGGCTTCATTGATCATCGGCAGCAGAATTCTATTGGCAATAAAGCCGGGATAATCATTTGCTTTCGCGGGTGTTTTGCCGAATTTTTCAGCCAGATCCCAGGTGATCTGCAGGGTCTCATCCGAGGTGGCAATGCCGGGGATGACTTCCACCAGCTTCATAAGGGGTACCGGATTCATAAAATGCATGCCAATTATTTTTTCGGGCCGCCTGGTTTGCGTGGCAATCCGACCGATCGGAATTGATGATGTGTTGGTGGCCAGTATGACCTGTTCACCGCAGATTTCATCGAGATCTTTAAAAATCTGATATTTTATCTCCTCATTTTCAGTTGCCGCTTCAACCACATAATTTGCCGAGGCCATATCCTGTAAGCTCACACTGGTCTTAATTCGGCCAAGCACAACATTTTTATCTTCTTCGGACATTTTTCCCTTTTCGACACTGCGGCCTAAGATTTTGGTTATGCTTTCAAGGCCTTTTTCAACAAATTCTGGTTTGATGTCATTCATGATAACATCCAGACCGCTCATCGCCGCAACCTGCGCTATGCCACCGCCCATCTGACCGGCACCAATGATTCCAAACGTTTTAATTTCCATCAGTTCCTCCTAGTGAAAACTTATTAGGTTTCAGGTGTTCCGCCGGAGGCGGATCAGGTTCAAAGGTTCAACGTTCAGAGGTTCAAGGTACAAGAATTTGTTAAATTAGTTTTATTTGTCTCATTGGTTGAATTGGTTGCCTTAAACCGAACCAATTGAACGAATTAAACCAATCAAACCAATATAACGTGTGCTCGTGACACCTGAACACTGACACCAGACACCTAAAACCCTTAACCCACAACACAGGGTTTATCTCTTAACGACCATGGCCACCGCTTCTCCGCCGCCCAGACACAAGGATGCCAGGCCGGTCTTTTTGTTCTGTTTTATCATTTCATGTATTAGGGTAACCAGCACGCGGCAGCCGCTGGCCCCAATGGGATGACCGAGCGCCACACTGCCGCCATTGACATTAACTCTTGCCGGGTCCAGGTTAAGTTCTTTTAATACCGCTACAGTAGAACCACTGAAGGCTTCATTGATCTCAAACAGGTCGATCTCATCCGGAGATAATCCTTCCTTTTGCAAGACCTTGGGAATGGCCAGAATCGGGGCGACCAGCACATACTTCATTTCCAGGCCGGCTGATGCCTGTGCACCGATGGTGGCCATGATCTCGCAGCCCTGCTCGTTGGCCTTGTCTCTGGACATGACCACAACGGCGGCGGCGGCGTCACTGATGATCGATGAATTTCCGGGGGTGGCTGTTCCGTTTTTTTGAAATGCCGGCGACATTTTCGCTAAAATTTCATAACGGGTCTCCCGCGGGCATTCATCCTGGTCAAACAATACCGGGTCGCCTTTTCGTTTGGGGATCTCCACCGGCATAATTTCGTTTTTAAATTTTCCGGCGTTGATGGCTTCTAATGTTCTGCGATATGATTCAGCGGCATATCGATCCTGATCTTCACGGCTGACGTTATATTTTTCCGAACACAGATCATTGGAAATGCCCATATGAAAATCATTGACAATATCCCAAAGACCATCATGAACCATATGGTCCTGGAGCACACTGGATCCCATACGGTACCCGAACCGGGCTTTTTCCAGGTAATAGGGTGCCATGCTCATATTTTCCATGCCCCCGGCCACAACGACATCCGCGTCACCGGTCTGGATGGCCTGGGCCGCCAGCATAACAGCCTTTAAGCCTGAACCGCAAACCTTATTGATGGTGAAACATTCTGTCTCCCAGGGCAAATCCGCCTTGACGGCGGCCTGTTTTGCAGGATTCTGACCATAGCCACAGGGTAACACCATTCCCATGATCGCTTCATTGACCTCTTTTTTGGGGATGCCGGCTCTGTTGATGGCCTCTTCAATCACCAGGGCGCCCAGTTGAGTGCCCCCCATATTGGCCAGCGTTCCGTTAAAGTTGCCCAACGGGGTACGTACTGCACTCACAATGACGGCCTCTTTCATAAGGGATTCTCCTTCCATGGTGATGGCACAAATAGAAGTTACTAATAAAATTATTGTAAATTCATATGATTATAGAAATTCCGAGACATTGTTTTAGCTTCTTATACAGTAAATCAGATGGTTGCAAGGCCCAAAGTAAACTGAACGAGCGCTCAATCAATGAATAACACGGCTCATTTTATTTTGTCAAGTTATTCAGACATTAGGCCTTATTTATAGATTAACTATTTGATATTTAATTAAATAAATTAATATAACAGAATGGTTGATCCGGGTCGACAAAGCTATTGACAAATTGCAAAGGTTCCATTAATAATGGGCATATGAGCGAGCGCTCGCTCATAATCCTAACGTATCGGAATTTCAATAAATTATTGAAAATGGCCATCAGATCCCCAGAAAGGATCATCAGTTAAAAAACAAGCAAAGTTTATAGTTTTGACAGGAGGTTGTGATGAGTGACAATGTCCTTCTTGTTGAGGAAGAAAACAGGGTCGTAACGTTGACCTTAAACCGCCCAAGTGTCATGAATTCATTAAATTTTCCACTGCTTCATGCGTTGCGGGATCAGATCGAATCGTTTCGCTTCAAACCGGACGTACGAGTCGTCATTATTACGGCAGCCGGTGCGAAAGCCTTTTGTGCGGGAGCGGATCTAAAGGAGCGTGCCACGCTGGCTCCGGATCAGGTGAAAGAATATATTTTTACCATCCGCAATCTGTTCACTTCCATCGAACAGCTCAACAAGGCGGTGATTGCGGCTGTAAATGGTATCGCACTCGGCGGTGGAACCGAGCTTGCGCTGGCCTGTGATATTCGGATTGCATCCAAGAGCGCTACCATGGGCCTGACCGAAACCCGTCTGGCGATCATTCCCGGTGCCGGCGGCACCCAGCGTCTACCGCGACTGGTGGGGCGCGGGAAAGCCAAGGAACTTATTTTCACCGGGCAGCGCATCGGTGCTGAAGAAGCCCTGAGCATCGGTCTGGTCAACAAGATCTACGAGCAGAAAGATCTGCTGGACGAATGCAGGAAAATGGCTGCCATGATTTGTGAAGCCGGCCCCATTGCCATCGAACAGGCCAAGTATGCCATCAACTATGGTCTGGAAACCGATATTCACACGGGCCTGGCCATCGAATCCAATGCTTACTGGGTCTGCATACCAACCGAAGACAGGCTGGAAGGACTGGCCGCCTTCAAGGAAAAAAGAAAACCAATCTACAAAGGCAGGTAAGGGATAGGGTTGATCATTTGACTAAACTGGGTTTACTGTTACCGGTTTTACTCTAACATAGTGTAAGTGGTCATTCGTCCGTTGTCCGTTGTCATTCATAAAGATTTCAATCTAAAATTTACACGCTTTTCCGCGACGGACAACAGACAACGAACAACTGACAGATTTAAACGAAACGGCCTTAACGATTTAAGTAAAGTTTATATTGATTATAGAAAGGAGGCAAAACCCCATTATGACTGAATATGATTACTGGAAAATATTTCCAAGAATGCCGAAAAAGGTAACCATCGGCGACATTACTGTCAGGGACGGATTTCAACACCTGGAGCAATTTATCTCCACCAGGGCAAAAACGTTTTATGCCGAAGAATTGATATTTGCCGGATGCCGCAACATTGAGGTCACCAACCTCGGGAATCCCTACCTGATGCCGCAATTCAGCGATGCCGAGGAGGTATTGGCCCATCTGCGAAGCGATCGATTTAAAAAGCGCTGTGAAAAAAAAGGGGTTAATCTGGATGACGTTTGCATCACTGCTGTCACCATCCGGGAGGGCGGTGTTGATCGCGCGATCCAGCTCAAGGAGAAAGGGATTGGTCCTGATCGCTGTTTGATGATGGTTTCGACCGAAGAGGAGCACCATTTTGCCAATTCAGGAACGACGTTGCCGGCATACTGGAAAGAAGCAGAGCGTTGCATCAAAAAATGCTCCGACGCCGGGCTTAAGATGTGCGGCACGGTCAGCACCATCTGGGGCAGTCCTATCGCCGGGGCGACAGAACTGCAAGATGCCGTCGAGTTTACCAAGCGATGGTTGGAAATCGGCGCCTCCGACATCGAACATGCCGACCATGACGGCAGTGCATCGGCGCCGGATGTATATCGCTATTTCTCAATGATATTGGATGAAATACCGGACACATCCCTTCACATCGCTCACTTCCATGAAACCAAACGAGTATCGTCGGCATCGGTTTTAGCGGCGCTTCAAGCCGGTATCACTTATTTTGAAGCAACGATCGGCGGTATGGGCGGCCAACCGGCAAATTTTTTGGACGATTGTCCGGTGCCGGGAACCGGTGAGTACTATTATGAAGATCCGCGCTTCGTTGGTCTGACCTGTCTGGAGGATATGCTGGTTCAGATCGATGAGATGGGAATTGAGCACGGCTACGATGTCGATCGCGTCTTATGGCTGGGACGCCAGATGGAACGCACCGTTGGCAAGCGCCTGCGCAGCGAAGCGGCCATTAACGGACGTACCCTGAAGGAAGGCCACCCCAAATTTGCACGGCCCGGACTTAAAAAATTAAAAGAAAAACTAAAGGAAAAACCCGGGCAGAACTGGCCCAAGGAGTGGGATGCGACGCCGGTGCTGCCAAAACAATACCGCCCCTAACCTAAATTGAGCGTTTCAAATTTAAAAAAGGGATCATTTTGTCTTATAATCAGGGTTCCTAATATTATCGTAATCGTCCTCGTGCTCCTCCTCGTCCTCGATAATGTATCAAATACGAGCACGAGGACGACGACGAGTACGAGGAGGAATAGGGTTTCAATCTGTTTCTTTTTGCCCGGGCTGACTGTCAGGATCAAGCGAATAATATTCTTTGGGCATTTGGGGCTCATTCAAAATCGCCAGATTGGGAACAGGATATCGAAAAGCCCCCTGTTTTCTGATAAATTTTAATCCATCAATGAGTTGTTCAAATTTCGAGTAAGGCACGGCGAAGCTCATCTCAAAATCTTGAGTTCCCCCAAAAACCCGTTCACCGACACCCGGAATCATGTAGGTGCATTCATCTGATTGGCTGACTCCGGCAACCCATGAAGAACAACCCCCTCTGCCGCTACTTAAGGATTTAATTCCCGGGCCATGTCTAAAGTTAGCGGCCGTAATCAGCGTGATCATCTGCGCGGGATTTCCGTAAACAACCGCCAGATCGGGCTCGAATTCGCATTTGCTTAAAGGAGACAACCAAATTTGCTCGATCGAATTTAGCGGCAGTCGCGGATAAGCTGCTTCCATTTTTACAGAACAGTCTTCTTGATCTTGATAGTACCCGGATATTTTTCCTTTAAGAAATAAATCCGGTTTTATATACCCGAGAATAACCGAGCCCAGAGGGCAGGCATGATCTTCTTTGCGAAAGGCCATTGTCCAGCCGATTGTCCTGGCAATCGTCATACCCTGACATACTGCCAGACGATTTCCAATGTCCTTAAGAGGAAATTTTGCTTTCTGTTGAATTTTATCACCGGCCTTTGCCAGCTTGATCCCTACCGGAAGGGTAAGTGGATGACAGTACTTATCAAGCGCTTCGCACAGTTCGATGGTGGTTGCTGACATGACACCCGTCCTTTCATTTGGAGTCATTTTGTTTTTTTTAATTGGTTGTTTTCAAACCGCAACGTTTAAAGCCCTGACGTGCTTTGACTCCGCCGTATCCGGCAGCCGATTCCTTTCAGATTGGGCGTGCCGAACTCTTTGCCCAGCGTTTCCATCGAGGTGAGCATATTAAAGTTGGATGTTTTCCAGTCGTACTGGGATTCTGGTTTAGCCTCGGGAAACCACCATCCATACGAGGCATTGATCACTTTGGGATGAATGGCGTCGGTCACATGCGCGATCTGAGTTATCGCTCCTTTGCTGGTTTCAATGATTACGGCATCGCCATGTTTGATACCATATTTCTCTGCTGTTTCCGAATGGATCTCAACCTTTGGATGCGGTCTTTTTTCTCTGAGCCGCTTTAGCCATCTGTATGATGAGTGCAGGTAAAAACGGCTTTTGGAACTGGTCAAAACCAGGGGAAAGTCTTTATTCTCTTTTTCCGGGAGACCGCTGAACTGAGGCAGGGGTGGAAGATTGAACTTGTTGGCCTGAGATAATGACAATTCTACTTTTCCGGTGGGGGTTTTAAAACCCGAGGATCGATATTTCTGAAATTGCTCGGCCCCTTTGAGATATCCCTGATCAACGAATTCCGGGTAACTGATGCCGCTGGGTTTCAATATTTCATCCAGCAGTTTCTCATAGTCATCATACCAGTATTCCTCGGACGTGAGGGCTTTTCCCAGTTCATTTAAAATCTTTATATCGGGCCAGCATTCCTGGGGCGGGTCAACCACCTTCGGACGGGCGAGAATGTAGCCGTGACCAAGCCCGTAATGGCCAATATCATTGAACTCGAAATGCGTGGCCGCGGGCAGCACGATATCCGCCATGGAAGCGGTTGGCGTCATGAATATGTCCGCGACGGCAATAAAATCGAGCTTCAATAGGGTTTCATATGTCCTTTGGCTGTCGGCGTAGGTCACTAACGGATTGGTGCCCTGCATGTAGGCGGCTTTGACCGGGTACGGGAATCCCTCGAGGACCGCCTTTCTGAATAGACCCGGAGGAACGGTCATCATGCCAGGGATCGTTTCGTGATAGGCATGAATCATTTCCTTCCTTTTTGAAGGAATCAGATCTGCTCTGACAAATTTCCCAAATGAGGCTGTTTTGGGTTCATCGGGTTTAATATTGCCGCCCGGTATGTCGAGGTTTCCGCTTATGGCCATTAAACAGACCAACGCCCTGGCCGTATTAAAATTGTGAATCGTCTGTTCGATGGGATTGCCCCATTGAATGGCCGCTGGACGGGAATGGGCATAAAATCTTGCTGCTTTCCGGATAAGATCCGGCGATATCCATGTTACCTCAGACATTTTTTCCGGCGTATAATCCTGGATATGCTTAACCAAATCGTCGAAGCCGGATGTCCAATTTTGGACGAAATCCTCGTCATAAAATTTTTCGTTGATGATAACCTGCAGAAAAGCCAAGGCCAGGGCATTGTCAGCTCCCGGTCTTATCTGAAGCCAATATTTGGCTTTTTGAGCGAGTTCTGTTTTTCTGGGGTCGATTACGATAAGTTCGGTACCATTTTTCAACTGCTTCAGCAGAAGGCTGCATATCATACCTTCTTCGTTGGTACTGGTGATATTGCTCCCCCAGAGCATAACGGCCTTGCTCGGGTGATGAAAATCCGCGACCGGATAAAACCCGCAGGTGTGCGTTGCGGTTATCTCTCGGGGGGCATGGCAGACATCCTGTACACCGACGACATTCGGCGAACCAAAGGTATTGGCCAGACGGTTCAGGACAAAAAGTTCCAGACCTTTGGGCATCCCCTGGCAAAACGCGACTCCTTTTGCGCCAGAGGTGTCTTTAATCTTATTAAGGTTCTCACAGATGTCCCTAATGGCCTCGGTCCAGGGAATTCTCTGCCACTTGCCTTCTCCGCGGTCTCCGATCCGTTTTAGAGGATATTGGAGGCGGTCGGAATGTCTGAGCCGGTCAGGAGATAGGGTGCCTTTAGCACAGACATAGCCTTTATTTAAAAATCCTTCGGGATCGCCTTTGACTTTCACGATTTGGTTATTCTTAACGCCAACAACAAGCGCGCAACCCCCGTGATCCATTCTTCCACAATGCGTCTTTACCCAGCGAATATCGTCTTTCATGGTAAAACAAGTTCCCTTCTTCTGTCCTTCCAATTGGCTAAATGATTAGGTACCCTTTTTTCGCCCGGGTCCTACCTGAATTTTGCACGAGCCGGAGGCTTTCATATCCTCATTAATTTTCATGCAAGATTTAGGTCATAATTTATTCCGGCTATTATACCGGCAGCAACAAAAATACGGCCTCCAAAACCAACCCGGACAGTGGCGGCTCTCATGCCGAACCTACTGTCCGTTTCGATTTTTATTGATCGGGGTGAATCTAACAGAATGCGAAGGGGTTGACAACTTAATTGCGCAATTTATGCGGAAAAGGCTTTGCCGATCCCGGTGCCTGTAAAGACCACAATCAGAAGCGGTGTGCCGATTCCGATCAGGGACTTTTCAAACAGCCGATTTTGGGGTATATAGTGGTTGTCAAAAAAACGTTTCGGTATTCAAACGTTTTTTCTACAACCCCTTATGCCGCAACTCCGTCATTCGGAACATTATTATGAAAAGCGGTATAAACGGCAAACAGATAGGTTGAAGAACAAAAATTTAGGAAGATCAATGGTGTTTTATTTAAAAGACAGTTGAGGATAAGTAATCGTTATGGATAAAATCGAATATCGTCCAATCGGAATTATTCACACGCCGTTCAAAACGCCTGATGGGACTCCTATTCAGCCGAGCGGTGCTTCAGGGGTTGAAGCAGAAATTGAAGTCTTTCCGGAATATTTCGAAGGTCTCGAGGATCTTGCAGGCTTCTCTCATATTATTATTCTCTATCATTTTCATCTGGCAAAAACCTACAAACCAAAGGTGAAGCCCTTTTTACATAATGAATATCATGGTCTGTTCGCCACCCGCGCTCCGGCGCGCCCAAACCCGATAGGCTTATCCGTTGTCAGGCTTGTCGGAATTGAAAAAGGCAACCTCCAGGTGCGAGACATTGATGTGGTGGATAAAACCCCGCTGCTAGATATTAAACCTTACATCCCGGAGTTTGATATTCAAAAAGTTGAACGAATCGGATGGCTGGAAAATAAATCCAAAGAAGTGGATAAAGTCGTAGATGACGGTAGATTTGCTAAATGAATCGTTCGGCAAGCGTCACTTTAAGTTGCTTCAATAGGGCTGCTGGCTACATTTTTCTCTGTAAAAGCTAAGCTGATTTGTCATATTACAATAAGCGCTTGCATGCAGCAGATAGCATCTAACCCAGGTCTTCTGAATCTTGCCGGATTAACGCTCACCGTGCTTGATATCAACGATGGGTTGAACAAACTGAGATTCGGTATCCCAGGGGAACAATATCCAGGTATCCTGGCTGACTTCGGTGATGAAAGTGTCCACCAGCGGGCGGCCTTCCGGTTTGGCGTAGACGGTGGCAAAGTGGGCCTTGGGCAGCATGTCTCGGACGATGCGAGCCGTCTGACCGGTATCCACCAGATCGTCGACGAGAAGCCAGTCATCGCCGTCCGTGTTTACTGATTTCAGTATCGTGCTTTCACTCTTATCCCGTACATCATAACTGGAAATACATACGGTATCCACCAGCCGGATTTCCAATTCGCGGGCGATAATAGACGCCGGCACCAATCCGCCTCGGGTAATGGTCACGATTCCCTGCCAGGCTTTCATGTCCGCCAGTCGCCAGGCCAGGGCCTTGGAATCGCGATGGAGCTGTTCCCAGGATATAGGGAAAGTTTTTGTGTAGCGCTCTTGAGTTCCGGGCATTTAAAGCCTCCAATAGTATTGAGCATCGTTGGACCCTATTCAGCAGACCCAAATGATCTATCACAACCGGTTTTCAGGTGCAAGTGTCAGATATTGGCATGCGATCCTTGATTTTTTTAGCCGATTATAGGTATGTATCCTTAATATACAAACGATTTATTCTAATATTGGAAACCTGGTCCCCTGGGCCAGGTCAGAAATCACCGGCTTTGCCGTAATCCAATGCCATGGGTTACCTAACGGCAAACACCACCCCTCTGGGGTGAAATCAAAGCCTGGCTCTCTGGGCCAAGATTCTTTACTATTTAGGAGCGATTATTAATTGGAGAACGTACTCAATTTAAAATGTTTAATTTGCGGCAGGCACTATCGTCCCGATGAAATCGATTATGTCTGCCCGGATCATGGCGACGAAGGTGTTCTCGATGTCATCTACGATTACGATTTCATCAGCCGGCGGTTCAGCAAAGAATCTCTTTTGAAATCCAATGATTTTTCGATCTGGCGGTACCTACCGTTACTGCCGGTTGATCCGCGGGTTGCAGCCCCATCCCTTTCAATTGGCTGGACGCCTTTGTATCACTCCCCGCGCCTGTCTTCCGACCTTGGGTTGAAAGACATTTGGGTCAAAGACGACGGCCGCCAGCCCACCGCATCCTTCAAAGACCGGGCCAGCGCGATTGCCGTGATAAAAGCCAAAGAAAAAGGCGCCGAAATTATTACGACTGCCAGTACCGGAAACGCCGCAGCGGCCTTAAGCGGCCTGTGCGCCAGCATCCAGCAGGCGAATGTGATCTTTGTTCCGGAAACAGCACCCCAGGCGAAAATTACCCAGCTCCTGGTATTCGGTTCGCGCGTTATATTGGTAAAGGGAACATATGATGACGCCTTTGAGCTCTGTCTTAAAGCGACCAAGACTTATGGCTGGTATAACCGCAACACGGCCTATAACCCGTATATGACCGAAGGGAAAAAGACCGCCTCCTATGAAATCTGCGAGCAATTGGACTGGAACGCGCCGGACCGTGTGTTTGTCAGTGTGGGAGACGGCTGTATCATTGGGGGGTTGCACAAAGGCTTAAAAGACCTGTTCACGCTGGGATGGATCGATAAAATGCCCAAACTGATGGGCGTGACAGGCGGCCGGCACCAACTATATGTACGCGGCCTGGAAAAACAAGGAAGATATTCTCACCAAAATGCCGATCAACGCGCAGACGGTGGCAGACAGCATCAGCGCAGGCTTGCCCCGGGACCGTATCAAGGCACTGGCGGCCGTAAATGAAACCGATGGGTGCCTTCATTTGTGTTGAGGATAACGATATACTGGGTGCCATCCCCGAATTGGCCCGCAGCACGGGGGTTTTTGCAGAGCCTGCCGGGAGCCGCGGCATATGCCGGCCTGGTAAAAGCGGTTGAGCAGAACCTGGTTTCCAAAGATGAAACCATTGTCGTGCTCAATACCGGTAATGGCCTCAAGGATATCACCGGTGCCATGCAGGCGGTCGATCTGGTAGGAACAACACCGTTTCGAGTCGCCCCGGATTTAGAGTCACTCAAGCAGGTGGTGGCTGGTTGGTAACTGGTCACTGGATTACAATTAAGGTTTCAGTGTTCAGGTGTCAGGTGTCAGTAAACAGAAAACAGAAGTCAGAGGACAGAGAACAGCAATGGTGACTTGAGGTCAACAAACTACCTTCTGCTTTCTGCACTCTGTCATCTGTCTTCTGACCTCTGTCCTCTGAAGCCTGACACCCGACACCTGACACCTGACATCTGGTATCTGAAAGATACCTGACCCCTCGAATTAAAGGAGAACTGACCGTGATAGATTTAACCATTGTTTCCGAAGGGCTCCAAAGAGCCATTAAAAGAGCAAGAGAAAGAAGCATCATCATTCCAACCTTTAAACAGCAGAAAGACCCCGGCCGGATTCCGGGTGCCATTGTATCCAGACTGAAAAATATCGGGCTGTGGGACATCGATCCTTTAAATCTTTTTCGAATCAGCTGGCATAATGAGCCGGTCGCCCACGCGGGCGGGTTTGGCGATGTGAATTTCGTCGAATTTCCCAAGGAGTTAACCGGTGTCGATGCGCGGATTGTAGCTATCATCGGGAAATGGTTTCCCACCGGCGCACACAAGGTGGGGGCGGCCTTCGGCTGTTTGGTTCCCAGATTGGTAACCGGTCAATTCGATCCCACCACCCAGAAGGCTGTGTGGCCGTCTACCGGCAACTACTGCCGCGGCGGGGCCTATGATTCCACCATCCTGGGCTGTGAATCCATTGCCATACTGCCCGAAGGGATGAGTCGTGAACGTTTTGAGTGGCTCGCAACGGTCTCCGGAGAAATTATTAAGACCCCCGGCAGCGAAAGCAATGTAAAAGAGATTTTCGATAAATGCTGGGAACTGCGAAAATCCGGTCAAAGCCTGGTGATTTTCAACCAGTTTGATGAATTCGGCAATTACCTCTGGCATCATGAGATCACCGGGCCGGCTGTGCTGGAAGTGCTCGAGCGCATTATGGGTCCTGAAGATAAGTTCCGGGGGTTTATGTCGGCCACGGGGTCAGCCGGCACTATCGCCTGTGGGGATTTTCTTAAAAAACAGTTTCCGATGAGTAAAATCGTTGCCAGCGAAGCGCTGCAGTGTCCGACCTTGCTGCGAAACGGATTCGGCGAACACCGCATCGAGGGCATCGGCGATAAGCATGTGCCCTGGATTCACAACATTAAAAACCTCGATTTGGTGGTAGCCGTTGATGATGAGACGCCTATCAGCTTGATGCGCCTGTTTAACGAGCCGGCCGGCAAAAAATATCTCGCATCAAAAGGCGTTCCCGAATCGCTGATTGACATGCTGGACCTGCTGGGAATATCCAGCATCGGGAACCTGGTCAGTGCCATTAAATTCGCCAGATACTATGAATTGGGTGAACATGATATTGTGATGACGGTGCTGACCGATTCCATGGAGATGTACGCCAGCCGATTGCAAGAACTCAATCAAGAACGCGGAGAATTCACGGAAAGCGATGCGGCCGCCGTTTTTGCGCAACATCTTCAGGGGCTGGCCATCGACAATATGGAAGAGCTTACCTATTACGGGCGCAAGCGCATTCACAACCTCAAATATTATACCTGGGTCGAGCAACAGGGCAAAACCTATGCAGAAATTCAAAAGCAATGGGATGACGATCAATACTGGGAAAGTATCCCCGCCTGTGCAGATCAAATCGATGCCCTGATCGAGGAATTCAACGCCAAAACCGGATTGCTTAAGGCTTTGTAGGGTACAAAGCCTTAGGTTTCAGGTGTCAGTGTTCAGGTGTCAGGCTTCTGGTCGCTGGCTCCTGGCAGCCGCAGAGGGCTGGCCTACTTCTGTCTACTGTCGTCTGACATCTGCCCTCTGAAATCTGACACCTGACACCCGACACCTGACACCTAATAGGATGAAAGAATCTTATATGAAAATTGATTTTAAAGAGGTTTTGAACTGCGCCAACGAATATAAACCTGCAATTTCAAAATTTTTGCGGGATATGATCGCGATCCCCAGTGTAAGCCGCCAGCAGACTGCTCTCAGATTAGAGGAAATGAACGTCAATTTTTTTTGGAACAGGATAACAATCCTGAATCTTTCAGGCTGACATGGTTTTATCTGTTATCTTATTTCTGAGCTCCGGTTCCGGTAATCTTCTTGGCGCTTATCATATAATCCTTCAACATCTCTGATAATAACTGTACTTCTTTAATAATTGTTTCAAAATCCAATAAAGTAAATCTATAATCTAATTTTAAGACCTTACCGTTAGCAACTACTGTCTTAACTTCACTCCCATCAGATGCCCAGATCAAATTTTCAACAACATTATCCAATCGGGAAGGTATCAGATTCGGACGGGTCAAATCTATAAGCACCATATCAGCATCCTTGCCACTTTCCAAAGAACCCGTATTCAACCGTAAAAATTCAGCAGGTTCAACTGTTATCTTCTGCAACAAAACATCACTCGTCAAAAATGAAGCATCTTGATGCAACGCTTTTTGGTACTGGGCAGCAGATTTGGCGGCTAAAATAATATCCTGATTATCGGCACTGCCTGAACCGTCGGTTGAAATAACATATGGGATTCCAATTTCTGTCATTTTCTTCAGCATGCCTGAGCCCAGAATGGTATTTGCGAGAGGATTATGCACAACCTTTGCACCTGTTTCTTTTATGATGGCCAGGTCTTTCTCGGTGTTATTTACCTGATGAGCCAGAATTGTTTCGGTATCCAAAAATCCTATACTATTTGCATATTCAATAGGGGTCATACCATAAGTCTCTTTAAACCAGGCGGTTGTCTTCGGTTCTTCCGAACTGTGAATATGGATTAAAGTTCCATTATCCTTACTCCATCTTTTGAGTGCTTTTAATAGTTCGGGGCCATTTGAAAAAAACTGATCGGGACCCGGTATGATCCATGTTCTTTCAACACCTCCGAATTTTTTGTGATAATCATTTAGCCTGTCTATCGCCAGATTATGAGGGATATCAAGAATCCTATCATCATAGTGTCTGTCCTGACTTCCAACTGCAACGATCATTTTGGTATAGGCTTGCTTGTTGGCCTCTACAATATCCTCTACCCGGTATTTATTAAAATTGCAGTGATGAACCATGGAAGATGTTATGCCGTAATATATGTCATCGACTCTTGCTTTTAAATAGGTAACAAGGTTCGGTGATTTGCCGAATCTATTAGCGAGGTCTTCTCTTTTCTCATCAAGAAATCCTGTAAAAAGATTAACTGCCCCATCCAACCAGGCGGTTAAGGGGCAATCTTTCGCAATCCCTATTATAGGTGATTCGTGGTCATGACCGTGAGCTTTGACAAAACCCGGTAAAAGACAGGTCTCATTACAGACAATGTCATCAACCGTAAAATCGCCCTGCTTTTCAGAACCCACAATAAAAAGGTCATTCCCATAATCTCTTATAATCGTATCACCTTTTTCTTTAGTATATTCACCTGCCTCTGTTATTTTCTCATCTTCGGTTAGTACATAGCCGTCATGAATTCTTTTTGATAAACCCATTTTGCGTGACATTGGAACCATAAATTTACTT
>PVMK01125680.1_pt1 | contig 44682 bp, 33 predicted proteins | sample 1853481 | NCBI WGS metagenome assembly PVMK01 (sample SAMN08533507, study PRJNA380276) | Marine sediment metagenome, whole genome shotgun sequencing project.
CGCCAGGTGGAGGCCATCGTATCCGAATCCGGTGTGAAGACCGGCACGGTCAATGTATATGTCCAGGGTGCAACAGCAGGCATTATGATTCAGGAGAACTGGGATCAGTCGGTTCAGAACGATGTGGTAACCCTGCTAAACAAGCTGATTCCTGCCGGAGTTTGGGAGCACGATCACCAGGACAACAACGGTGATTCTCACTTGAAAGCAGGCATTGTGGGTCCCCAGGAGACCATTCCAATTGTGGAGGGCAAGATGGGACTTTCTACCTGGCAGAACATATTCCTTTGTGAATTTGATGGTCCACGCAACCAGAGAAACATCATGGTAACGGTGATGGGGGCAGAACCGTTGCGGGACTAACGTTATCAGGCAGGATTACAATCTAAGGTTGAACCGGAGTATCTTTATTGATATCTTAGTACTCAATGAAGCAGCGTATCCTGATCTTTTTCCTGCTGACTATTTTGGCAAGTACCTGTATTGATCCCTTCCACCTGGAACTGGAGGAATATGAGTCAAACCTGGTCGTAGAAGGTATGATCACCGATGAGCTAGCTTCCTACACGATAAAACTTTCCAGGACCTTTCAAAACGAGAATACTTCCCCTGTTTTGGTTGAATATGCTGAGGTAAGTGTAGGTGACGAAACTGGCAGGCTCACTGTTTTTACTGAACTTGAACCAGGTATCTACAAATCAGATTCAACACTGTTTACGGGTCGGGAGGGAGAAACTTACACCCTGCATATCAAAACTGAAGATGGTCTGGAGTATACATCAGATCGCTGTACCATGACAGCGACTCCCCAGATAGACAGCATTTACTATGAGCTTGATAGCGAATTCTACGATGATGGAAAGGTCGAAGAGCCAGGACTCAGGATCTATTTGGATTCGGAAAACAGTGATGACGCAAGTCAGTATTTACGCTGGGAATTTGAAGAGGTATGGAAGTTTCGGGTCCCCTATCCGCTATTCTATCAGGATCTCGGCTACATGAAGTACAAAATAATCCCTGTTGAAAATGATATCTGCTGGAGATATGAACGGTCTAAACAGATTCTTATTCATTCATCAGCAGAACAAGGCAGTGACCTGATCAGCAGAAAGCCCATTCATTTTATTGCTTCCGGCACATCCGACAGGTTGCTCAAACAGTACAGCATCCAGGTCAAACAATATTCACTGTCCCTTGAGGAATTCTTATTCTGGAATAAGCTTAAGGAGATCACCGAATCCGAAGGAGATATCTTTGAAAAACAACCCTTCCCAATAGAAGGAAATATCCGCTGTATCAGCAATGGACATGAAAGAGTACTGGGATATTTCCAGGTTTCTGCTGTAAAGAATCAGAGGATGTACATTACTCAAACCCAGGTTAATGAATTGGACATTCCAGTATATGACTATCCATGCGAACGCATTATTTACCACACCTGGCGACTGCGTGAAAGAATCTACGAAAATTTATTGTCCAACGGATATGTTTTGTTCTGGGTCGAAGAATCGGAAATGGCGGGGCCACCTATAAGTTTCCAATTTACCAGCCCAGAGTGTGCCGACTGCTCCTTAACCGGGAATCCGGAAAAACCCGGTTTTTGGGTGGATATAGACTAACTTTGATGATCAAAATGCAAACCTTTGCTATTATAAAATTAAGATCTCTCTTGCAGAAGACTGTTTGCCTGGTTTTCTTAGGTTTGTCATCCTGGAATGCCGGATTCTCACAGGATAGCCTGCAGTACTTCCAAGAGTCACTTTACCTCCAGACTGACCGGGATATATATGTGGTTGGAGAGCAGGTCTGGATGAAAGTATTCAAGTTGGATGCCCAGGGCAACAAGCCTGATAATTTCAGCAAAGTGGTCTATATTGAACTGCTCAACCAGGCAGGGAACCCGGTCAATCAGCTTAAGCTACATGTGCCCGACAAGTCCGGATCTGGCGGTTTCAATCTCTCCGACACTCTGAGTAGTGGGAATTACCTGCTTCGGGCCTATACCAGCTGGATGAAGAACTATCCTGCAGGAGATTTCTCATTCAGGACCATTTCCGTTATTAATCCATTTCGTAGCATTGAGAGCATTGGGGTGCAGAGATCAATGCCGGTGGCTGAGGATAGGGATACCTGTGCTGTGGTCCGGACTGACAAGGGACTTCTTCTGGAGGTCAAATTTGATACAACAAGCTATAGCACCCGGGAACAGGTTAATGTAAATATCCAGGCAAAAGATTCATCAGGCAATCCTGTGGAAGCAGATCTTTCCATTTCCATTGCCAGATCCTGCTTGTTCAATGATCGAAGGGCAAATATTCCTGATCTTCTTCATCCCTCCAGAAGGGAAGAGCCTGGATCTACTCCATATGTTCCCGAACTGGAGGGTGTCGTTCTTAGCGGTACAATGCTGAGCAGCATAACCGACGAGCCCATCTATAATGAGGACGTCGTGTTGTCAATAGTAGGGAAAGCAGCCAGATGCCAGGTTTACAGAACGAATGACAGGGGGGAATTCTATTTTAACCTTGATGATTCGGGGGTGCAGGAGCTTGTTATTCAGCCGGTCGATTCAGCAGTGAGTGACTATTATATTGAACTTGAACCTGACTTCCATAATGCGTATGATCATCCATTGCCGGGTCCCTTTTACCTGGATACCTCGAAACTCCAGGTATTGAATCAGGGAATCATCAATATGCAAATCGAGAGTGCCTACAAAGCAATCCGCGATCGTCTGCATGCCGGGACTCCTGACGCATATGAAATTAACTTTTATGGTGAACCTGAATATCACATTCAAATATCCGACTATATCCGCTTGAAGAATATCCGGGAAGTGATCAAGGAGATTGTGCCAAATGTCTCTGTTCAGGTGAAGAATGGTAAATCATCTTTAAAGGTTGAAAACGGGATTAATAATCTGATTTTTGAGAACGAGCCTTTGGTACTGGTTGACGGAGTCCCTTTCGATGAGCTTGACCAGATATTCAATATCCGGATAACAGAACTGGAACGCATTGAGGTGATCAACCTGAAGTATGTCCTGGATGGCCATTTGTATGAAGGAATCATACATTTTGTCACAGATGAAGGAAAGATGACGGGGCTGGAGTTCGACCAAGCAGTTTTCAGGCAGGCCTATGCTGTATTCTCTAAGGAATTCAGTTTCAGAAGCCCGGTATACAACAGTGATTCATTGAAGAGTAGTCCGATTCCCGATTTCCGAAATACCCTTTACTGGAATCCCGATTTGCATACCCGGGAAGACGGCAATACCAGTTTTGAATTTTACACTGCAGATGAAACTGGGGAGTATGTTGTTTTTGTGGAAGGAATTACCCCGGAAGGGAAGTCCGGGTTCATATATAAGAAGCTGGTTGTTCAATAGCATGATACAGGTAAAAATGAAATATTCAGGTATACTCCTGCTGGTCCTGATTTCACTGTCCCTGACGGCACAAGAGCCGGAACAAAAGGCGCTTCAGGACATGTATCAGGAGCTTTTGCATCCCTCGGATTTACTATTGAACGGCAGGGAATACAAATACTATTTCTCTCCACAATTCACCACCCCGCTTATTCCGAAAGATCTTTCTCCGTTGGCTTCTGTGCTTATCCAGAAGAAACTGACTCAGAATGTCATTTTACTGTATGACACGTACAAGGACCTGGTGGTCTATTATGATCCCAATAACCTTTACAATGATAAGATAAGTACGGTAATCGTCAACAGCCATGTCATTGAGGAATTCACCCTTCAATTGCCATCCGGCAAGGCAAGATTCAAATATCTTACATTTCCAGAGGATCGGCGTGGAGTATTAAGCAGTGGCTTCTATGAGCTTGTAAGCGATGGAGCCTGTAAGTTCGTTATAGATCATAGCTCTGTTAAGAATATTAAAGACGGCGGGGTAGTATATCAATATAAAACGGAACGGTATGTAATAATCTCAGGCACTGTCTATAGAATCAAGGGAAAGAAAAGCCTTTTAAAAGCGCTTTCTGATCAGCTTACTGAAGTGAACAAGTATTTGAAAAGGACAGAGATAGATGTGAGGACGGCTGACAATGAACAGATCAAAGCAGTGCTAGATTACTACACAAGTCTGAAGCATTTATAAGACAGAAGTGAAAAGATTGCTATACATATGCATCCTGGTTTTGTTGTGCCTCCCCCTGGCGGCGCAGAACGAAAAGTTCTCCTTGAAATTGCATGATGTATTGTTCAGTGAGTTCGTCGATTCTATTGAAAAAAAGACCATGTGTAAGATTTATTACGCGAATGAATGGATTGACAGTTTGATTGTAAGTGTGGATGCAGAGGATGAAGAGATCGGGCAGATACTGGCCACAGCATTGGCCGGGAGTGGTCTTACCTTTATTAGTGCCGGCAACAAGCAGTTTATCCTTTCTAAAGGGTCTGCCATTAAAACAAACTTCCGGGAAGAGTATGAGCAGTATCTGGCCGATCGCATATCGAAACTGGATACCGACACTTACAGTTATAGCAGGCAGCCTGAAGAGGAAGAAAACGATATCAGTGAAGAATTCAGATTGTATAAGATTGGAAATCCGGCGGAGATGGACAGGATAGGAGAGGTCAGATTATCCGGAACCATACTGTACACAGGATCCAATGTACCTATTATGGGGGCAATCGTCTATATCAGGAAACTCCAGATCGGTGCTTTGGCGGATGCAAAAGGGAATTATGCACTGCTTCTGCCCAGGGGAAAGTATACGGTTGAATTCAGAAGAGTGGGTATGAAATCCACCATCAGAAACCTGATTGTTTATTCCGGGGGAACATTCAATATGGAGATGGAGGAGAAAATCAACCAGTTGGAAGAAGTAACCGTTTCAGCCGATCAGGAGAACCAGGTGCTTAACCTGAGGATAGGAACAGAAGAGATTGACATGAAGATGCTAAAGCAGATGCCAATGGGTCTGGGAGAAGTTGATGTGATCAAGAGCTCTTTACTACTACCTGGAGTTCAGTCAGTGGGGGAGGCTGCCGCAGGATACAATGTGCGGGGGGGGCAGTACAGATCAGAACCTGATGTTGCTGAATGATGCCCCCATCCTGAATTCATCTCATTTTTTCGGTTTTTTTTCCACCTTCAACTCAGATGTGATCGGAGATATCACACTTTATAAGAGCGGGATTCCGGCAGCATACGGTGGGAGGATCTCATCGGTTATGGATATCAGGATGAAGGAAGGCAACAGGGAGGGCTTCAAAGCCAGTGGAGGCATAAGCCCGGTTACAGCGAAGGTCATGATTGAGGGCCCGGTAACGAAGAGAGCAACTTACATATTAAGTGCGAGGAGCACGTATTCGAACTGGATATTGAAACAGCTGCCTGACCAGCGTCTGCAGAGGAGCAAAGCTGGTTTTTATGATCTTCAGGGGATGACTAATATCAAGATCAACCAGAACAACAAGATCTCCTTATCCGGATATTACAGTGCGGATAGATTTGATTTGTACCAGGTAAGCACTTTCAACTATGTCAACTGGGCTGCAACACTGAAGTGGCGTCATGATTTCAGCCAGAAGCTGTTTGCAGATTTCTCCGCCATCATGACTGATTATAATTACCAGATCAACAGTGTGGAGAACCAGCATGCCATGAAGGAGATGCACTATCGATTGGATCAGCGACTGGTAAAAGCAAGTTTCACCTATTTTCCTGCGGAAAAGCATAAAATCAACTTTGGTCTCAATTCCACATATTACGAGCTTGCTCCGGGCGAACATTTCCCCTTGAATGATTCTTCAAATGTAGTGCATCAGAAACTGGAGGAAGAGAGGGCTCTGGAGAGCTCTGTTTACATCAGTGATGTGTATTCCCTTTCACCCTCAATTACTCTTTCAGGAGGATTGAGATATAATGTATATGCATCTTTCGGTCCGGGCAGTGAATATAAATATGCCGGGAATGCCCCACTATCTGCTAAGAGCCTTCAGGATACCGTTTATTATGCCGGAGGGGAGGTAAAAAGCCTCTATCCAGATCTTGAATTCAGGATTTCTTCTCGTTTTTTAGTTGGGCCCTCCCTGTCTCTCAAAGTGAGCTTACAGAGAATGTATCAGTACATATATATGATGTCCAACACCACTGCCATTTCTCCCACTGATATTTGGGGACTGTGTGATAACTATATCCAACCCCAGCGAGGCGATCAGTATTCAATAGGGATATACAGGAATTTTGCAAAGAACACAATAGAGACATCCATTGAAGGATACTACAAGGATCTGAGAAACATCATAGATTACAAAGGTGGGGCAGAGCTGCTCATGAACGAGCGGATTGAGACAGTTCTCTTGAACGGGAAAGGCAAAGCGTACGGGATTGAGTTTATGGTGAGGAAAAACAACGGTAGTGTTACAGGATGGCTTGCCTATACATACGCACGCATCCTTCACAAAGTAAATGGTGAATATGATGAGGAAATCATCAATGATGGCAACTATTTTCCTGCTCTATACGACAAACCACACGATTTGAAGCTGGTGGTCAATGCAAAGTTGTCAAGGCGGTTTAATCTGACATCGAATTTCGTCTACACGACTGGTCGGCCCATCACCTACCCGGTTGGATATTTTCAATATGGAGGAGTAAACAGGTTCTTCTACTCCGACCGGAACGAATTCCGGATACCCGACTATATCAGGCTCGATCTGGCTGCAACTTACAATGGCAATCTTTTGTCAAAGAAGTTGCTTCATTCATCACTTACCTTTGCTTTATATAATGTACTGGGCAGGCGTAATCCCTATTCCATTTACTTCAGGCAGGAAGAGGGGGTGGTGAAGGGGTACAAAATGTCGATCTTTGGTCAACCAATCTTTACCATCACCTATAATTTCAAGATCAGGGGGAACGCATCAGATGATTTCTAGTTTTAAAGAATTTCATTTGGGTTACCCTTAAGGAATCAGAACCTTCACGGTCCTGATGGTGTTATAATGCATAAAGAAGAAAAAGATGCGCAAGGATTTAATCGTAAGAAATGCCATTGTGATTCAGGCAAAAGCGGATGAAGTCTGGTTCGCCCTTACCGATCGGGAGACCATTAAGAAATACTTTTTCGGAACCGAAGCCATCTCCGACTGGAAGGTTGGAAGTACGCTGGTTTTTCAGGGAGAGTGGGAAGGGAAAAGCTATCAGGATAAGGGCAATATCCTGGCCGCAGAGCCGGGTAAACTACTTCAATATGACTACTGGAGTGGATTTTCAGGTTTAGAAGACAAAGAGGAGAACTATTCGCTGGTGACTTATGAACTTCGATCAGATGGTGACAGCACCTCGCTTACCCTGACCCAGAAGGGATTTCCCAGCGAAGAGGCATTGGCCCACGCAGAAGGGGGTTGGAATATGGTACTGGATGGTATGAAGAAACTGCTTGAGCTATAGCTGAGCAGTGAAATGTAACTCATCTATCCCGGCTATCTCAGAGAGGTTTTCAAGCAGGTCGCTCTCCATGCGGCCCTTTACATGGACCAGTACATTGTCATCCCCTCCAACCACAACGATCAGATCCCTGATCTTCCCATTCTTTTCCCTGACAGCAATGATTACATCCTCATCTCCGTCATGCACTTCCAGAAGCAGCTTATAGCCGCCACGCATATTGGAGATATCCACTTCTTCAGTAAAATTCAAACCGGGATAGAGGTGGTTTTCTTCAATGGTGAGTACGGTCACAGATTTTAAAGACTTAAGCAATGCTCTCTCCGGTCCATCAAGATTGGCGAATGAGCCCGCCAGTTTCATGACAAATCCAGGAATTCTCAGGGCTACAACTCCCTCTTCTCCTTTATATTCATAGTAGAGGCTGTTAATTGACTTCGTCGAGCTAAAGGTTCCTTTGGGCTGGGCAAAAAGGGTAATGCTGAAAGCACTTAGTACGGCGGCAAGTATGATTTTTTTCATGAGGTTCATCTTTGGGTTTCTGGAAGTAAGACGAACAAGCTCTGGTGTTGTTACAGGAAAAGTGCTCCTTTTCAATTTATTTTTGTAGAAATGACAGGGTGCCCTTCAGTTTATCAAACCCGGCACGCTTCACAGGCGATAGTTTAAACAATTGGGTGTACTCTTTCCGTTCCAGATTTTGCCAGTGTTCAGCGGACATCCCCAAAAGCTCAGCTTTAGGTTCAAATTCGGGTTCGAGATGTGGCAGAGCATTTCGGTTCCAGGGGCATACATCCTGACAGATGTCGCAGCCAAAGACACGGTTGGCAAGCTTACCTGATAACTCCTGAGAGATTTCTCCTTTGTTCTCAATGGTCTGGTAGGAGATACACTTTTCCGCATCCAGGGTGCGGTTATCCAGAATGGCTTCAGTGGGACAGGCATCAATACAACGGGTGCAGCTTCCGCAAAAATCGTTTTCAGGAATGGAGTTAAATTCAAGCTCCAGGTTCAAAATAATCTCGCCAATAAAGACAAAAGATCCAGCACTGCGTGAAATCAGATTTGAGTTCTTTCCAATCCAACCCAACCCGGCTTTTCTGGCCCACGCACGATCCAATACAGGTGCTGAATCCACAAAAACTCGCCCTTCAACTTCGGAGTGCTGCGCTTTGATAAAATCAAAAAGCAGGTTCATCTTCTCCTTTAAGACAAAATGATAATCTTTCCCATAGGCATATTTGGAGAGAACCGGAGCTTCCGGATCGATCTGCTTCTTATCTGTGTAATAATTGTAGAGGAGAGAGATGACGCTTGTGGCTCCTTCCACCAGTAAGGAGGGATCAGTACGTTTCTCAAAGTGATTGGCCATATATCCCATGCGGCCGTGGCGTCCTTCGTGGAGCCAATCCTGCAATCGTTCAGCATCTTCAGGAAGAGCCTCGGCCCTGGAAAATCCACAATCGGCAAACCCCAGTCGAAGAGCCTCTACCTTTATGGCTTCCGATATGGATCTTACAGACATTATGACTTTAGACTTAAAGACATTACGACTTTAAAGCATTCCGAGCTCCAGCTTGGCTTCTTCAGTAAGCATGTTTTTATCCCAGGGAGGTTCAAAGACCAGGTTGATGTTTGTCTTCTCCACTTCCTCAAGGCCATTTACCGCATTCTCCACATCCGCGATCAGAATATCCACCACGGGGCAATTGGGTGCAGTAAGTGTCATATCAATTTTGGCCTCCTTCTGATCGGTATAATCTATTTTATAGATCAATCCCAGGTCATATACATTTACAGGGATCTCCGGGTCATACACAGTTTTAAGTGCTTCCACTATTTTCCCTTCAATCTCCAAAAAATCCAGTGATTCACTCATATCGTTTCCCTTTCAACTTTACAGACTTTACAGACTTTACGACTTTATGACTTTCGACTGGCCTTTGCCTGGTAAGCCAAAGCGTAAAGCTTCATTTTCTTCATCATGGCCAGCAATCCATTTGACCGGGTGGGTGATAGGTTCTGCTTCAGGCCAATCTCTTCGATGAAGTAGAGTTCATTTTCAAGGATCTCTGCTGGAGTACGTCCATTCAATACCTTTACCAGAAGGGCTACTATCCCTTTGACAATGATGGCATCGCTGTCGGCCCTAAACTCAATTTTTTCATCCACCAGCTCGGCATGCAGCCACACTTTTGACTGGCATCCATTAATCAGGTATTCGTTGGTGCGGTACTGAGGATCGATGGCAGGCAGGTCGTTACCCAATTCGATGAGGTAGTTGTACCTGTCGAGCCAGTCTTCAAATATTGAAAACTCTTCTACTATATCCTTCTGCGTTTCGTTGAGGTTGGTCATTACTTTATTCTATTATGAAAGCATCTTTATGGTTTGTTCAATTCCTTCGGTAAGCCGGTCTACCTCTTCCCGGGTATTGTAAAACACCAGTGAGGCCCTGATGGTTCCCGAAATTCCAAAATGGTCCATGACCGGTTGGGTGCAATGAGTTCCGGTTCGGACAGCTATTCCCATCTTATCCAGGATCATACCGGCATCATAGGTGTGAATATTACCCAGAAGAAAGGAGAAAACAGAGATACGATTTTTCGCATTGCCGTAAATCTTTAATCCTTCGATACCATCCAGCTTCTGTTTGGTATAGTCAATGAGTTCCTTTTCGTAGAGACCAATTTCTGAAATTCCCACCTCCTTCAGGTAGTCAATTGCTTTGGCCAGTCCGATCGCTCCAATGTAGTTGGCCGTTCCGGCTTCAAACTTAAAGGGGAGTGCGTTATAGCTTGTACTTTCGAAAGTGACCTGGTCCACCATATCTCCGCCTCCCTGATAAGGGGGCAGAGCTTCCAGAAGCGACTCTTTTCCATAAAGGACTCCCGACCCTGTGGGTCCAAAGATCTTATGAGAGGAGAAAGCGTAAAAATCACAATCCAACTCCTTCACATCCACTTTCCCGTGCTGAACCATCTGCGCTCCGTCCAGCATCACCGGGATGTTCTTTGCATGGGCCCTGCGTATCACCTCCTTCACCGGATTAATGGTTCCCAGTGAATTAGAGGCATGGGTAAGTGCCACTATTTTTGTTTTCTCTGTCAACAGGTTTTCCAGTTGATCCAGCAAAAGCTCCCCATTTTGGTCAAAGGGGATTATTTTGAGCTGCGCTTCTTTTCTCTGACAGAGCATTTGCCATGGCACAATGTTGGAGTGATGTTCCATCTCCGAGATAAGGATCTCATCCCCGGCATTCACATATTTCTCCCCGAATGAGAATGCTACAGTATTGATGGATCCGGTGGCACCACTGGTAAAAATGATCTCATTGGAAGAGGACGCATTGATAAATTCCCGGACTGTTTCTCTGGCTGCTTCATAGCGACCGGTCATCTGCTCACTGAGAAAATGAATTCCCCGATGAATGGAACTATTATGTGATTCCTGTAACTCTTTGATGGTGTCTATGACCACAGCAGGCTTTTGGGTGGTAGCCCCATTATCCAAATAGACCAGAGGTTTGTTATATACCTTCTGGCGCAATATGGGAAAGTCGTCTCTTATGCGATCAATAGGGAATGCCATAGAGTTGTCTTTTTATTCCTTGCAATTCATGGCGCAGTTGTTACATCTGGAGAGCTCACCTCGAAGGCGTTTACCCACCAGGTCTCTGATGCGGATCTGCAAAATCGTCTGTTCTATGCGGGAGATTACTCCATCAGCAAAGGCATCCATCAGTAATAGCCGGCTTTCATCTTTTGGGATACCCCTGGATTGAAGGTAGAAGAGGGCATCTTCGTCCATCTGTCCCACTGTGGCTCCATGACTGCATTTCACATCATCCGCATAGATTTCCAGCTGGGGCTTGGTGTTCATTTTGGCTGTATCAGAAAGCAATATATTGTTATTGGTCTGAAACGCGGTCGTTTTCTGTGCGTCGGGATACACGTGAATTTTCCCATTGAAGGTACCTGTGGAAGTATCATCCAGTACACCCTTATAATGCTGGTTACTGGTGCAGTTGGGACTGGCGTGTTCAATGATAGTATAGTTATCTACATGCTGCATTTTATCGGTGAGATAGAGCCCTAAAGCATTGGATTCAGCTCCCTCGCCGTTCATCTTCACATGCAGGTTATTTCGGACCAGTCCCCCATGAAGCGTGATGGTGCTGTGCTTGCACCTGGAAGCGCGTTCCTGGGTGATCCAGGTATTGGTCACCTGGCAAGAGTTGTTATGTTCGTTCTGTAACCTTAATATATCCAGGTTGCCATTTTCGCCGGTATATGCTTCAGTGACCGAGTTGGTAAGAAACATGTGCGGTGCCAGGGTGTGGTCACAGATGATCACCTGAGCCGATGCATTCTTACCTATGACAAAGAGGTTGCGGTGATGCACCATCTGGTTCTTGTCGGATAGAAGAAGATGTATGATCTGAATGGGCTTATCCAGGGTGGCCCCATCGGGAACAAACAGAAAGATTCCATCCTGTGAAAAAGCTGTGTTTAAAGAGACGAAGGGCTCGTTTTTCATGGAAGCATTTTTCCCCAGGTATTTGGCTACAAGTTCGGGATACCGAAGGATAGCCTCTTTAAGGCTGCCATAAATAATCCCATTTTCCAACTCGTAGAGGGGAGGTGTCCCAGGATTATTAAAGAAACCATTGAGTACCGTCAGCACGTGTGAATTGAGCATGGGCACATCGCAGCGGAATAACTCTTTATCATCAAATTCGATGTTGCGGGGTTTGAATTCGAAGTCCAGTTCTCCGTCAAACACCGGCTCAAGGTGTGTGTATTTGTAATGCTCCTCTTTGCGTTTAGGAAAACCAGACTCCCCAAAAGATTGAATGGCATTCTCACGCAACTGCTTTAAAAAGTCGGGCTCCCCATTGCTGATCAAAGCCCTGTTATTTTGAAACAGTTCTATATACTTTTCTGCTGTAGTTATTGTGTCCACTGTATCCTTCATCCTTCGCTCCATTAGGCATCCATATCCACTTCCTGCTTGATCCAGTCGTATCCGTGTTCCTCTAGCTCCTTTGCAAGGTTCTTATCACCCGATTTAACAATGCGGCCCTTGTAGAGTACATGCACAAAATCGGGAACAATGTAATCCAGTAAGCGTTGGTAATGGGTGATTACAATGGTTGCATTCTCCGACGAACGCAGGTTGTTTACCCCGTCGGCCACAATACGTAGCGCATCGATATCCAATCCCGAATCGGTTTCGTCAAGGATGGCCAACCGGGGTTCCAGGAGGGCCATCTGGAAGATCTCATTCTTTTTCTTCTCACCACCGGAAAAACCTTCATTTACAGATCGGTTGGTCAGGTCGGAATTGATCTCCACCACCTTCTTCTTCTCACGCATCAGCTTCAGAAATTCTCCTGCTGGCAAAGGCTCTTCGCCCCTGTACTTTCGGAGGGAGTTAATGGAGGTCCGAAGAAAATTTACCATGCTCACTCCGGGTATCTCAACCGGGTATTGAAATCCAAGGAATATGCCTTCTCTGGCCCGGTCTTCAGGAGCCAGTTCTGTAAGGTCTTTCCCATCATACAGGATCTTCCCGTGCGTTATATCAAAATAGTCGCGTCCTGCCAGTGCACCCGCCAGTGTACTTTTACCAGACCCATTTGGGCCCATAATGGCATGAACCTCACCTGCATTTACCTTAAGATTTATACCCTTCAGTATCTCTTTATCTTCTATGTTGACTTTTAAGTCTTTTATTTCTAGCATGTTTTACTCGCTTCGCTCGTGTTAATACTCTCACACTGTTCGAGTTAATAGGTTAACATGTTATTAATTAACCCACTAACCCACTAACCCATTAACCTACTGACCCTTCAAGGGTTATGGCTAAGAGTTTCTGTGCCTCTACTGCAAATTCCATGGGGAGTTTGTTCAGAACTTCCTTTGCATATCCATTCACAATCAGGCTAATGGCATTCTCTGTATCGATACCCCGCTGGTTGCAGTAGAAGATCTGGTCCTCCCCGATTTTTGAGGTGGTGGCTTCATGCTCCACAATGGCTGTTTTATTATCTACTTCCAGGTAGGGAAAGGTATGTGCTCCGCACTTATCACCCAGCAGAAGGCTGTCGCACTGCGAAAAGTTCCTTGCATTTTCAGCTCCCCTTAAAACCTTTACCAGTCCCCGGTAAGAATTTTGGCTTTTACCTGCACTGATTCCTTTGGATATAATGGTGGAACGGGTGTTTTTCCCAATGTGCATCATCTTGGTTCCTGTGTCGGCCTGCTGATAATTGTTGGTTACGGCCACCGAGTAGAATTCGCCCACAGAGTTATTCCCTTTCAGAATGCAGCTGGGGTATTTCCATGTAACAGCTGAACCGGTCTCCACCTGGGTCCATGAAATCTTGGAGTTATCTCCTTTACAGATTCCCCTTTTGGTTACGAAATTATAGATACCCCCTACGCCATCTTTATTTCCAGGGTACCAGTTCTGTACGGTGGAGTATTTCACCTCGGCATTCTCCATGGCCACAATTTCCACAATGGCCGCATGAAGCTGGTTTTCATCCCTCTGGGGAGCGGTGCACCCTTCCAGGTAACTCACATATGAATCATCTTCGGCCACAATCAGGGTACGTTCGAACTGGCCCGTATTGGCAGCGTTGATCCTGAAATAGGTGGAGAGTTCCATGGGACAGCGCACTCCCTTGGGAATATAACAGAAGGAACCGTCACTGAAAACTGCAGAATTCAGTGCAGCAAAATAGTTATCCGTATACGGAACCACCGAGCCCATATATTTCTTAATCAGGTCGGGATGGTTCTTCACCGCATCGCTAAAGGAGCAAAAGATAATGCCCTTTTCGGCCAGGGTATCCTGGAATGTGGTTTTCACCGATACACTGTCCATCACTACATCAACCGCCACTCCGGCCAGCTGCTTTTGCTCTTCGAGTGGAATTCCCAGTTTATTAAATGTGTCGATCAGTTCGGGATCCACATCATCCATACTCTCATATTTGGCGCCCTGTTTGGGAGCTGCATAATAGATAATATCCTGATAGTTAATTTCAGGAATCCTCAGGTGTGCCCATTCTGGCATCTTCATTTTTTGCCAGTGTCTGAAAGCCTTTAATCTGGCTTCAGTGAGCCACTCAGGCTCTTCCTTTTTGGCAGAAATAATGCGTACCACCTCTTCACTTAATCCCTTGGGTATGGTCTCCGTTTCTATATCGGTGTGAAAGCCAAATTTATAATCGCTATCCGTTACCTCGCTTAATATCTTCTCCTGATCTGTCACTTCATCTCTCTTTAATGGATTGGATGGGGTTTTACTAATTGTAAATTAGATTAATTTAAAATAGAGTGCAAATATACAAAAAGTTGTTCTTACATTTGTATTACAACAGCCTATGTGAATTGTTCATCCTTTTAACATTCCCCGACTATGACAGCAAAGAAAGTGCGCACCATTGAAGAACTGGGCGAGTTTGGCCTGATTGAACATCTCACGTCCGGCTTCTCCTCAAAGCAGGATAGCACCCAGCTGGGTGTGGGTGATGATGCAGCGGTGATTGATCATGGTTCATACCTCCAGGTAGTGACCACCGACCTGCTTCTGGAAGGAGTCCATTTCGACCTGGTCTACACCCCTTTAAAGCACCTGGGGTACAAAGCAGTTGTGGTAAACCTGTCGGATGTATACGCTATGAATGCAGCCCCCCGACAGATCACAATCTCCCTGGGGATTTCAGGAAAGTTTACGGTAGAAGCCATGGAGGAGTTCTATGAAGGGGTGAAGCTTGCCTGTGACCGTTTTAACGTGGACCTGGTGGGAGGAGATACCTCTGGCTCCATGACCGGTCTGGTGATCTCTGTGACCGCCCTGGGAACCGCGCTAAAGGAGGAGCTTGCCCTGCGGAGCGGGGCAAAAAACAATCAGTTGATCTGTGTCACCGGAGATCTGGGCGCATCCTACATGGGATTGAAAATCCTGGAGCGTGAGAAACAGCTTCATGTCGAAGATCCGGAGTTTCAACCCGAACTGACCGGGTATGATTATGTCATAGAGCGTTTTCTGAAGCCCGAACCCAGGGTGGATGTGTTGTTGGAACTTAAAGAGGCAGGAGTTAAACCCGGGGCCATGATCGATATTTCAGATGGGCTCTCTTCGGAGTTGTTGCATATTTGTAAAGCTTCCAAATGCGGTTGCCAGGTATATGACGATCGAATCCCGGTGGCTGATGAAACCAAACAGGTGGCAGAAGAGTTCCAGATGGAGTCCCTTGTGGCTGCACTGCATGGGGGAGAAGATTATGAACTTCTCTTTACGGTTCCCATCTCCGATTATGACAAAGTCAATGCCATTTCGGGAGTCACTGTGATTGGCAATATTACAGATCAGATAGGAAAAGCCCTTCTTGTGGGCAATGATGGAAATGCTATACAACTGCAGGCCCAGGGTTGGAATGCCTATTCTCAGGAAGAGGAAGACTAGTTGTCTTTCCCGTCGAAATAGCCCCTTACAATACCCCTCTTGGAGTCTCTGATAAAGAGAACTATATCATCCCGTTCTTTGGAAGCCGGTAGGTTGGCTTCCACGAATTCCAGGGCATCTGAAATATTTAATCCGCGCTGGTAGATGATCCGGTAGACCTCCTGCATGGCGTAAATGGTATCGTTGTCGAAATCCCTTCTTCTTAAGCCAATGGAGTTAACTCCTGTAAATGAAATGGGTTCCCTGCCCGCCATAATGAATGGGGGGATATCTTTACCTACTCTGCTGCCAGCCTGAATCATCACATGGGTGCCAATCCGTACAAATTGGTGTATAAGGGTTCCGGCGCTTACGATGGCCCAATTATCCACTTCAACCTCACCTGCCAGTGCAGTATAACTGCCCAGGATCACCCTGTCTTTCAATACACAGTCATGGGCAACATGTACATAGGACATAATCAGGCAATTTTTTCCAACCACCGTCTTATCATTGGCTTTTGTCCCTTTATTAATCGTCACATATTCGCGAATAATGGTGTTGTCTCCAATCTCCACTGTGGTATACTCTCCCTGAAACTTTAAATCCTGGGGATCTCCGGCTATGACCGCTCCGGGGAAAACTTTTACATCTTTTCCAATACGGGCTCCATTCATAATCACCGCATTTGGTCCTATCCAGCTACCTGCACCTATTTCAACATCTTCATAAATGGTGGCGAATGCTTCCACCTCCACGTTGTCTTCAATTTTAGCCCCGGAATGGACATTTGCCAGTTTATTAATCATTGTCTTTTGTTTTTACGATCTGGGCCATCAGCTCACCCTCCATGACCAGTTGATTCCCAACAAATACTTCAGAATAGACCAGGGCGATACCTCGTCGAATGGGCTCCAGCAGATTCACTTTTAAGATGAGGGTATCACCCGGAACCACCTTTCGCTTAAATTTTACTTTGTCAACCTTCAGAAAATAGGTAGAATAATTCTCTGGGTCGGAAACTGTCCCCATTACCAGCATACCACCCACCTGGGCTGAGGCTTCAATAAGTAATACACCGGGCATAACCGGTTCTTCAGGGAAGTTGCCAAGGAAGAAGGGTTCATTCATGGTCACGTTCTTGATACCTACCACCGACTTCTCATCCATTTCGATTACTTTATCGACCAGCAGGAAGGGATAGCGGTGTGGCAATCTCTTTTTTATCTCATTGATATCAAGCAGGGCCGGTACATTGGGATTGTATACCGGGATCTTCTTCTGTATGGCCTCCTTCTTCATCACCTGCCTCAAGGCCCTGGCAAACTCATTGTTGCTATGATGTCCGGGCCTGGTGGCAATGATCCTGGCTTTAAACCATCGCCCTATAAGGGCCAGGTCCCCCATCAGATCCAGCAACTTATGTCTGGCTGGTTCATTTGAAAAGCGAAGCTCAACGTTGTTCAGGATACCTTCTGGCTGAACTTTTACTTTGGGCTTGTTGAAGAGGTCAGCCAATCGGTCTAACTCCTCCTGCGAGACTTTTCGGTCAACGATGATAATGGCGTTATCCACATCACCACCTTTGATCAGGTTATTCTGTACCAGGTATTCCAGTTCATGCAGGAAAACGAAGGTCCGGCATGGAGCAATCTCCTCTTTGAAGTTCTCAAGCTCTTCAAGAGATGCATATTGGTTCCCTAATACTTTGGAGTTGTAATCAATAAGAACGTTTAAACTCTGAATTTTGTCAGGGTAAGCAATAATATGGATACCGTGCTCTTCATCGTAATACTCAAGTTTCTCCTTAAGGATGAAATATTTCCGGTCAGTTTCTTGTTCAACTGTCCCTGTCTTTTCAATGGCAGTGGCAAATTCAATGGCACTACCATCCAGGATAGGAGCTTCGGGACCATCCACCTCAATCAGGACGTTATCTATTTTCATTCCCACAAAAGATGCCAGCACATGTTCAATGGTGGAAATTCTGGCTCCGTTTTCTTCCACAACCGTTCCCCGGGAGGTTTCCACAACATTTTCAGCAAGCGCGTTGATAATGGGTTGACCTGGTAGATCCACTCGCTTGAATATATAGCCATGACTATCGGGCGCCGGTTTGAAAGTCATGTTGACTTCCTTACCTGTATGCAATCCTTTTCCGGAAAATGAAATGGGTGCTTTTAAAGTGGTCTGCTTTTCCGCCATACTTCTACTTCGTTATGCTTCAGGTTTTTGTATAAACGGCCGCAAGATACAAAAAATTGATGATTAGGATTTTGCAGCCTGGGTAAGTTCTGCAACCTTTTTTTCAAGTGCATCGATCTGTCCACTTAACTCTGGAAGCTTTTTGAAGATTACTGTACTTCTGTTAAAGGATCCGGCATCAAAGGCCGGCGCACCCATGATCTTAGCGCCCTCTATTTTGATACCCTTTGTAACGCCTGCCTTACCTGCTATTTTTACCCCATCCACAATGGTCAGGTGTCCGGAAAATGCTGCCTGCCCTCCAACCATGCAATTCTTCCCTAGTTTGGTGGAGCCCGAGATTCCTGCCTGTGCCGCCATCACAGTATTTTCTCCCACCTCCACATTGTGTCCAATCTGGATCAGGTTGTCAAGTTTTACACCTTTGCGCAAAATGGTAGCTCCCATGGTAGCTCGGTCAATGGTGCTGTTGGCTCCCACTTCCACATGGTCCTCAATGATCACTTTTCCCACCTGGGGTATCTTTTCGTAGTTATTCTCCTGGTTGGGTGCAAACCCAAATCCATCGCCTCCGACAATGACGCCCCCATGGATTACACAATCAGCCCCGATTTCGCAGCCTTCATATACCTTGACTCCAGGGTGTAGAATGGTTCGGTCGCCGATCTTTACATTCTCGCCAATATATACCTGGGGGTAGAGTTGAACTTCATTTCCCAGGGCCGCATGATCGCTGATGCATGTAAAGTCTCCCACATAGAGATCTTTACCCAGGGTGGCCGATTCAGAGATGCTGGAGAGTTTGCTTATCCCACTCTTTTTTGGTTTGCCCTGTTCGTATAGCCTGAGCAAGGCAGCAAATGATTCGTAGGCGTTCTCGACCCTGATCAGGGTTGCTTCCACGCTTTTTTGAGGCTTAAAATCATTATTGACAATGACAATGGAAGATTGGGTATCGTGTATGTATTTCTCATATTTGGGATTAGCCAGAAAAGAGAGAGTACCACTCCTGCCTTCTTCAATTTTTGTTACATCGTTGACACTTGCTTCGGGATTACCCTCCACTGTACCATTTAGGAAATCAGCAATCATAGCTGCTGTAAAATTCATATATCTTAGTTTAATGGGAGTTCAATTATTTCAAATCATTTATAAAACGTGGATAACACAGAAAATGTTTTCTGACGGTTTTGGAAAGGACCGAAATGTTGAGGATGTCGGACGCTTCTGCAATATCTCTTGCCAATCCCCTTTTGTCCAAAATGGTGATCCGGTCGTCCATGTCGCTGTATGCAAAATTACTTATACTGTCGGATACCACCAGGTAACTTGCCTCCTCCTCTAAAATATCCAGATGTTTGGCTACCCTGTTCCTTAGGCTATTAATTCGTTCCTTAGCAAAGGGATGGTTATTTAGTTCTACCGAAAAGAGCGTTCTGTTCACCAGCCCGTCTGCAAGCACAGACAACACCCGATCGGATTGGTTGCACCAGACCTTAGCGGACGTTAGAATGTCATTATCATCCAATGATGCAAAGCGATCAAGAAAATTTTCCTGGTTGGCCTTGTCAAATTTCCCTTCTGCGGGTTCGAGAAAGAATTTCAGGGCTGGTGTGGCAAAGAGATCAATCCCTTCTGAAGTCAGCACCCGGGCCCTTTTCAGCATCATGACCAGCAGCTGTTCAGCGCTTACCACAGTCCGGTGCAGATAGACCTGCCAGTACATAAGACGCCGGGCAATCAGGAACTTTTCAATGGAGTAAATGCCTTTTTCATCCACTACCAGTTGATCATCCTTTACATTCAGCATTTTAATGATGCGGTCGGATCCAATCACCCCTTCGGTTACTCCGGTAAAAAAACTGTCCCGTTTGAGGTAATCCAGTCGATCCATATCCAGCTGACTTGATACAAGCTGATGAAGGAACTTTTTGTGATAACGGTTCCTGAAGATTTCGATGGCCTGCCCCAGTTGCCTGTCGAATGCTCTGTTTAGCTGCTCCATGTACATCAGGCTGATGGTCTCATGGGAAGTGGACTGGATCAGGCTGTGCTCCAGGGAATGGGAGAATGGTCCGTGTCCGATGTCGTGTAAAAGGATGGCTATGGTCACCGATCTGGCCTCTTCCTCTGTGATCTCTTGTCCCTTGGACCGAATTACCTCAATGGCCAGTCCCATCAGGTGCATAGCTCCTATAGCATGTTGAAAGCGGCTGTGGTTTGCACCGGGGTATACAAAGTGGGTGAGCCCCAGCTGACGTATCCTTCTCAGTCGCTGGAACAGTGGATGTTCGATCAGTTCAAAGACCAAAGCAAATGGTATTTTTATGAATCCATAAACCGGATCGTTGATTATTTTCAATGTATTCGTAGAAAGATTTTTCCCCATCTGGGTTGCTTGTGGCCACAAAATTATGTTTTTATTGCCATAAAACGGTTTGTATCAGCTAAAAAACGTCTTGGTTTTTGTTAATTAAGTGATTATTTGTACTTTTGCGCTGTCGTTAGGAGAGTGTGATTCTAGGGGGCTTGTGTGGTCCCCTATTTTATTACCTGAAAAAATGATAAATAGCGAGGCGATTATTGAGTTTATCGAGCAGCATATTCAGGGGACCGATATCTTTGTGGTGGAGGTAACCGTAAAAGCTGGAAATTCTATCTGTGTGCATGTGGACCGGCCCGATGGTATTTCCATCGATGAGTGTGTTAAGATCAGTCGTTATATAAATGAATCCCTGGACCGGGATGAGGAGGACTATTCACTGGAGGTTTCGTCACCCGGACTGGGTGGACCCCTTAGGGTGAAGCAACAGTATGAGAAGAATTTGGGTCGTCCTATTGACGTGCTGTTCAGTGATGGAATCAGGACCACAGGTAAGTTACAATCTGTAAGCGATAAGAGTTTCATTATCAAGGGAAAAGGCGACGAACAAGAAATCGCTTATGAAGAGGTAAAAACAGTTAAAGCAATAATATCATTTAATTGATTCAATAGAGTAAACAATGGAAAACCTAAATTTGATAGAGACATTTTCCGAATTTAAAGACCTTAAGAACATTGATCGGGTGACCATGATGAGTGTGCTTGAAGATGTATTCAGGGGCATGCTTCTGAAAAAATATGGGACCGATGAGAATTTTGATATCATCATTAACATCGACAAAGGAGACTTTGAGATCTGGAGAAATCGTGAAGTCGTTGAGGACAATGAAATAGAGGATCCGGCAGTTCAAATTCCATTGAGCAAAGCCAAGGAGATCGATGAAGACTACGAGGTGGGCGAAGATGTAACCGATGAGGTGAAGCTTGGCGATTTTGGAAGGCGCGCCATTTTGGCCCTTCGCCAGAATCTTTCAGCCAGAATTATGGAGCTGGAGAAAAACCACCTTTACAACAAGTATAAGGATCGCATTGGTGATGTGGTTACCGGTGAAGTATACCAGGTTTGGAAGCGAGAGATTCTGATCCTTGACGACGAAGGAAACGAACTGATCTTACCCAAGACAGAACAGATACCCTCCGATTATTTTCGAAAGGGTGATACCATCAGGGCAGTGGTTGTGAAGGTGGATATGCGGAATGCCAATCCATTGATTATCCTTTCAAGAACATCTCCTATATTTCTGGAGAGACTATTTGAGCTTGAGGTTCCTGAGATATTCGACGGATTGATTACCATCAAGAATATTGTAAGGGTACCCGGCGAAAGAGCAAAGGTGGCCGTGGAATCTTATGATGAGAGAATTGATCCTGTTGGCGCATGCGTTGGAATGAAAGGTTCCAGGATCCATGGAATCGTGAGGGAGTTAAAGAATGAAAATATCGACGTGATTAACTTCACCAACAATACACAATTGTTTATTACCCGGGCACTGAGTCCGGCCAAAATAACCTCCATTAAACTAAATGAGGAAGACAAGCGGGCTGAGGTATATCTCCAGCCTAAAGAGGTCTCTCTGGCCATTGGAAAAGGTGGGCTAAATATTAAGTTGGCTAGCCAGTTGTCCGGGTATGAAATCGATGTTTATCGCGAATCTAATGAAGACGACGAAGACGTGAATCTTGAAGAATTTGCTGATGAAATCGAAAGTTGGGTGCTGGATGAATTAAAGGCCATCGGATGTGATACGGCTAAATCGGTGCTTAATTTGAGTGTGGAGGACCTGGTTAAAAGGACAGACCTAGAGGAAGAGACCATCAAAGAACTGGTCAATGTGCTAAAAGCAGAATTTGAATAGAACCATATGGCTGAAAGAAAGGCAACTAGACTTAGTAAGGCTGCACGGGAACTCAATGTGGGGATCACCACCATTGTGGAATTTCTGGGCAAAAAGGGTCATGAAATCGATACCAATCCCAACAGCAAAGTGGATTCGGAGCAGTATGATCTTTTGCTGGAGGAGTACAGCAGTGACCTGAGCGTTAAAAAAGAATCTGAGAAGCTTACACTGAAGAACTTCAGGGTGAGACAGGATTCCTTTACTGATGAAGAATCCGGGGAAGCAGAACTGGATGAGGGTGAAGAATTACTCATTACTGATAATACTTCATCTTCCGAAGAAGTTGTTGTTCCCAAAAAAGAGCCTGTAGCCCCTGTAGCCCCTGTAGCCCCTGTAGCCCCTGTAGCCCCTGTAGCCCCCCCTGCAGCAGCGAAAGAGGAGATCCCTGCGGAACCTTCTCCAGAAGTAGCCAAGCCTGAAGCAAAAGATGCTGTTCCGGAAGTTACAGAAGCTAAGCCTAAGGTTGCAGATCAGAAAAAGGCTCCTAAGAAGATAAAAGAGGAAGCAGTTGCTGAAGGTGGACCGAAAGTGGTAGGGAAAATCGACCTGGAGTCTATGAATCAAAAGACTCGTCCCACCAAGAAGTCGAAAGTGAAAGGTCAAAAAGCCAAAGAGCCTGTTGCTGAAGAAGCAAAAGCCAAAGAGCCTGTTGCTGAAGTTAGCCCGGAGGTGAGCGATTCAGTGGTGGAAGCCTCCAGTGAAACTACTGCAAAAGCTGAAGTGAAATCGGCTGAAATTGATAAAGCCCCTGTGGAAAAGGCCCCGGAGGAGAATGCTCCGGAAGCAGAAAAGAAAGTTGCGGAAAAGAAGAAAGAGGAGAGCAACCTGATTCCCACGAGGGTCGAGAAGTTGAGCGGTCCCACGGTGGTTGGCAAAATAGTCTTGCCGGAAAAGCGGGTGCCTAAAAAGAAACCTGTGGCTTCCAGTAAGGACAAAGAGCTGGCACTTGATCAAAAGAAGAAAAGAAAGCGCATTTCCAAAGAGACCGGACGTGTGGATATTTCCAAACAGGATAAACCTGGTGCACGGCATGATAAAGGAGGCAAGAAAAAGAGGCGATTAGCCAGGCCTGAGGTAAATGAAGAGGATGTTCAGAAGCAGATAAAAGATACACTGGCCAAACTTACAAACAAAGGATACAAATCAAAGACATCAAAGTACAGGCGAGAAAAGCGTGATGCAGTACAGGCAAAGATGCAGGTAGAGAGTGAACACGCAGAGCTGCAGAAAAATGTGTTGCAGGTAACCGAATTTGTATCGGTCAATGAGTTGGCCAGCATGATGAATGTTCAGGCCACCCAGGTTATTTCAACCTGTATGAACCTTGGACTGCTGGTTTCGATCAACCAGCGACTTGATGCTGAAACCATGGCACTGGTCGCTGATGAGTTTTCCTTCAAGATTGAGTTTGTGAGTGTGGACGTGATTGAGTCCATTAAGGATGATGAGGATGATCCGGAAGATCTGCAACCCAGACCTCCCATTGTAACAGTGATGGGTCATGTAGACCACGGGAAGACTAAGTTGTTGGATATGGTGCGGAATGCCAATGTGGTAGCTGGTGAAGCTGGGGGAATTACACAGCACATCGGAGCCTATGGAGTGAAACTGGAGGATGGTCGAAGGATTACCTTCCTTGATACCCCGGGTCACGAAGCTTTTACAGCCATGCGTGCCAGGGGAGCCAAGATCACAGATGTGGCCATTATTGTGGTTGCTGCCGATGACGGAGTTAAACCTCAGACCGTGGAAGCTATTAACCACGCTGCTGCAGCTGGAGTACCCATCGTATTTGCCATCAACAAGATTGATCTGCCAACCGCAAATCCGGAGAAGATCAAGGAAGAACTGGCCAATATGAACTACATGGTTGAAGATTGGGGTGGAAAGTACCAGTCTCAGGAGATTTCAGCCAAGGGGAACATCAATATAGAAGAGTTGCTGGAAAAGGTGCTTCTGGAAGCGGAGTTGCTGGAATTAAAAGCCAATCCTGACAAAGGAGCACGCGGTACCATCATAGAATCTACCCTGGATAAGGGGCGTGGAAATGTGGCCACCATTCTGGTGGAGTCGGGTACCCTGGATATCGGTGACGTGGTATTGGCCGGTCAGCATTTTGGACATGTGAAGGCCATGTTTAATGAAAGAGGTATGAAGATAAAAGTGGCCGGACCTTCAACACCCACACTTATACTGGGTTTGAACGGGGCACCACAGGCGGGCGAAAGCTTTAATGTGATGGATACTGATAAGGAGGCCAAAGAGATTGCAAACAAGCGCGAACAGTTGCAGCGTGAGCAAGAGCTGCGCACCACCAAGCACATCACATTGGATGAGATCGGACGACGGATTGCCATTGGTAATTTCCAGGAGCTGAATGTGATTGTGAAAGGGGATGTGGATGGATCCATTGAAGCACTCTCTGACTCATTGATTAAGTTAAGTACAGAGGAGATCCAGGTAAATATCAAACACAAGGCAGTTGGACAGATCTCAGAATCGGATATTTTGCTTGCTGCAGCATCCAATGCCATTGTCATTGGCTTCCAGGTCAGGCCATCGCTGAATGCCAGGAAACTTGCAGAGAAAGAGCAGATTGATATCAGACTCTATTCCATCATTTACGATGCCATTGAAGAGGTTAGAGCGGCTATGGAAGGGATGCTTTCTCCCGAAATCAAAGAAGAGATCATTGCTACCCTTGAGGTACTTGAAGCCTTTAAAATTACCAAAGTGGGAACCATTGCCGGTTGCATGGTAAAAGAAGGTAAAATCAAACGTAGTTCCAAAGTACGCCTTATCAGAGACGGGATTGTGGTTTACAGCGGAGAGCTGGGTTCGCTGAAGCGTTTTAAAGATGATGCCAAAGAGGTAGTGACCGGATTGGAGTGTGGACTTAACATAGAGAATTTCAATGATATAAAGGTAGGTGATATGGTTGAAGCCTACGAAATAACCGAGACGAAGAAAACCCTTGGATAACCTGTTCGCAGGAATCTTTTCTTCTCTATTGATTTTGCTATCTTAGCATACCAAAACCAATTGGTATGTATGAGTTTATCGAGGGGGATTTTGTAGAGAAATCTCCAGCCCATCTGGTGGTCAGCACCGGGCATCTGGCTTACTATATTCATATTTCAGTTTTAACTTACAGCACCGTCAGCAATCTGCCTGGTGGACGTATCTATCTCCACTTTGTGGTTAGGGAGGATGTGCAAATGCTTTATGGATTTAGCACCAGATCGGAGCGGGAAATATTTCGATTGCTTATCTCTGTTTCGGGGGTAGGTGCCAATACAGCCAGGTTGATCCTCTCCTCTCTTACGCCTGATGAAATTACGCAGGCAATTCTTGCCGGAAATGTGGCGGTATTGCAAGGAATCAAGGGGATTGGAGCCAAATCAGCACAACGGATCATTATTGATCTAAAAGATAAAGTCGGGAAAGGGGCAGGAATTGACGAATTATTCTTTTCGCAGGACAATACAAGCCGTGATGAAGCGTTATCTGCTTTAGTGGCACTGGGCTTTCCAAAGAAAACCGTGGAGAAGATCCTGACCCGAATTTTATCAGAGCAGCCCGAACTTTCTGTGGAAGAGGTAGTGAAGGCTGCCTTGAAGTTTATGTAGTGAGCCGTTGGTATAACCATATATCCCTGATCATCATAGGATTCCTGCTAGCTTTAAACGCTAATGCACAGGATTCAACTATACATTACCCGTTTTCTGACAAAGGTTCGTATCCCTTATCTACTTCAGGTTTTAAATCACCACTCTACCTGAATAATCCTTCCAACATCAGCTCCAATGTGGTCTATGATCCTGTCACCAAACAATATGTGTTTTCGGAGACCATAGGAAGTTGGAATTACAGGACACCCACCCTGATGACTGCCGACGAGTATCAACGATATGAATTCAGGCAACAGGTTAACGAGTACTGGCGTCTGAAATCCAGTGGTTCCTCCCTGGAACAACAACTTTCATTTATCCCACCCATAAATGTGGGAGGAGAGGCATTTGATAAGTTGTTTGGATCTAATACCATCAACATCATCCCTTCGGGAAGTGCCGAACTTATTTTCGGATTTAACCTATCCAAACAGGATAATCCCAACATCAGTGAGAGTTTGAGGAGTGTTCCCTCCTTCACTTTTGATGAGAAGATCATTATGAATGTGGCCGGCTCCATTGGTGATAAGATGAATATGGATATCAGCTACAACACTGAGGCTACCTTCGATTTTGAGAATCAAACAAAATTGGAGTATTCAGGGAAAGAGGATGAGATTATCAAAAAGATTGAGGCCGGGAATGTAAGCATGCCTCTTCCCGGATCACTCATCAGTGGGAGCCAGAGTTTATTTGGGTTGAAAACGGAATTGCAGTTTGGGAAACTCACCCTGACCAGCGTTTTTTCCCAACAGCGGGGTGAATCCTCAGTGATCAATGTGGCGGGTGGCGCCCAACTTCAGGACTATTCGGTTACTGTGGATGATTACGATGCCAATAAGCACTTCTTCCTGTCAGATTATTTCAGGAATAACTACAACAGAGCCCTCTCCAGGCTCCCTATCATCACTTCGGAAGTTTCCATTACCAAGATGGAGATATGGGTGACCAACAAAACCACAAATTTTGAGGACGCAAGGAATATTGTGGCCATGATTGACCTGGCGGAGGCCGATCCCAAGTCAGGTGTCTGGGAGAGGAATCCCAGCCAGGTGGGTGATTTCCCAAGAAATGCCCTGAACAATTCTTATGAGGAGTTGACCACCACCTATTCCGACATCAGGGAGGTTAAAAATGTGACGAGCACATTGGAGAATGCCGGGCTGGTGCTGGGGATTGATTTTGAAAAGATTGAAAATGCCAGGCTCCTTTCTTCACGGGAATACACCTACAATGATAAGCTGGGTTATGTCTCTCTGAACACAGCCCTGAATACGGATGAGATTCTGGCTGTGGCCTATGAATATACCTACCGGGGGAAGACCTTTCAGGTGGGGGAACTTTCACAATCCAGCGGGATCAGCGCTCCTTCATCCCTGATCCTCAAATTGATGAAGCCAAGTAACTTCACACCTAGAAGTTATACCTGGAACCTGATGATGAAAAACGTTTATGCATTGGGTGCCTACCAGTTGAGTCAGGAAGATTTTCAACTGGATATACTATACAGGGATGACAAGACCGGCAATGCGGTGAACTATTTGCCAGGAGGCGATCTTGATAAAACCATCCTTATCAGGCTGCTCAACCTGGATAACATGAACTCGCAGCGCGATCCATACCCTGACGGTATTTTTGACTACATGCCAGGAATAACCATTAATCCATCCAATGGAAGGGTATTCTTCCCATTGCTTGAACCGTTTGGTACCGACCTTGCGAAAATTTTTGAGGATAGCCTTGATGCAGAGGCTGCAGCAATAGCCATAGAGAGATACGTATATCAGGAACTATACGATTCTACCAAAACCAAAGCTCAGCAGATTGCTGAAAAGAACAAGTTTCTTATAGAGGGACAGTACTCCTCCTCCAACAGTTCCGAGATTATGCTGAATGCCATGAATGTGCCCCAGGGATCGGTGAAGGTCACAGCGGGAGGCAGAGAACTTATCGAAGGACAGGACTATACGGTGGACTATATGATGGGCCGGGTGACGATTATCAACCAGGGGATCATGGAATCAGGTACACCCATCAGGATATCTTTAGAGAACCAGTCTCTCTTTAATTTCCAGACGAAAACCCTGGTGGGAACCCATGCAGATTATAAAATATCGGACAATTTTACACTGGGAGCCACTGCCATGCACCTAACCGAAAGGCCTCTTACCCAGAAGGTAAACATAGGGGACGAGCCCATTTCCAATACCATCTGGGGATTTAATGGAAGCTACAGCAGGGAGACCCAGTGGCTTACCAACCTCATTGACAAGCTACCGGGACTGGAGACCAAGGTACCCTCCTCTTTTTCAGTGGTGGGAGAGTTTGCACAGCTTATACCGGGTCACTCCAAGGCCATAGAAAAAGAGGGGAACGCTTATATTGATGATTTTGAAGGCAGTGAAACCTCCATCGATCTGAAGCAGTTTTCTTCATGGAAACTGGCCAGTACTCCAAGGGGTTTCTTTCCTGAAGCAGAATTGAACAATGACAGGAGGTATGGATATGGAAGGGCAAAATTTGCATGGTACCATATTGATCCACTCTTCCTGAATAACGACTCCCGTACACCTAATTACATTAAATCGAATCCAGACCTCCAGTCCAGTGCCTATGTATATGAGGTTTATGAACAGGATATTTTTCCAAATAAGGAAAATCCAAACGGGGTTCCAACCAGGATTTCGGTGTTAAACATGTCCTTCTACCCCAAGGAACGAGGGGCCTATAATTATGATTATACTCGTATCGATCCCGATGGTCAGCTGACCAATCCGGAAGAGCGTTGGGGAGGAGTGATGCGAGAGATCTACTCCAGCGATTTTGAGCAATCAAACGTGGAGTTTATCGAATTCTGGATGATGGATCCATTTGCTGAAATGCCCGATCACAAGGGAGGACAACTCTACTTTAACCTGGGAAACATTTCAGAAGATGTGGTAAAGGACTCCCGCAAGATGTTTGAAAATGGTCTGCCCACTTCTGAAGTGGTTGAAAAAGTGGATACCACAGTATGGGGACGAATTCCTCTCACCCAATCACTTGTACAGGGATTTAGTGTGGGAGATGCATCCCGGAAGTACCAGGATGTGGGTCTGGATGGTCTCTCCTCGCTCTATTCCAACGATGAGGTCTCCTTCTTTTCCAGGGAGCCTAACGACTACCTGAATCAGATCGAGAACCTGGTAAGCACAGGACAATTGAATCCTGAAGCGAGGGATAAGATTTTTTCAGATCCCTCGACAGATAACTACAGATATTACCGCAGCTCTGTTTATGATGCGGAACAGGCCGATATTCTGGCCCGTTACAAAAGATATAACAACCATGAGGGAAATTCTCCCAGCGATGTTGACAATCCTGAGTCCTATCCCACATCAGGAACCTCATTGCCCGATATAGAGGACATTAACAGGGACAATACGGTGAGTGAGGGTGAGAGTTATTTTGTATACCGGGTAGATATTGATAAAAACGAACTGGAGGTGGGAAGGAACAACATCATCGATAAGGTGGTGGACCGTGTCACTTATGAAAACGGAAGAAAGGCAGATGTGACCTGGTACCAATTCCGGATTCCTATTTATGCCTACGACGGAACTGTTGGAGATATTTCCGATTTCAAAACCATCCGTTTTATGCGGATGTTTATGACAGGATTTCAGGATACCACTTTTCTCAGATTTGCACGACTGGATCTGGTCAGGGAGGAGTGGAGGCGCTATCAGTTGCCCTTTACACAAGGAGGTGAAGCATGGACCGGTGAGGAACCTTCAGATGGTGCCCTGGCCATTTCTGCAGTAAACATCGAGGAAAATGCGGGTAAGGAACCGGTTAACTATGTATTGCCTCCTGGATTCTCACGGCAGATCGATCCCACCCAACCCCAGCTCAGGCAGCTGAATGAACAGTCCATTGTTTTGAAGGTACTTGATCTGGCTGATGGGGATGCAAGAGCTGCTTATAAAAATACGGAACTGGATGTTCGGCAGTACAAAAAAATCAAGATGGAGGCTCACGCTGAAGCTGTTCCCGGAAATCAACTTGAAAACGATGAGCTTGTGGCCTTTATAAGACTAGGGACCGATTACCAGAATAACTATTATGAGTATGAGGTTCCCCTGAAACTTACCCCTCCGGGAAGGTATGACAATGACAGTGAAAGCGATCGGGTCATAGTATGGCCGGTAGAGAATAAGATTGAGCTTGAACTTGACCTGTTTAAGGAGGTGAAGCAGGCCAGGAACAGGGCCATGAGTGATCCGGAAAGCGAGGTGACCATGCTTTCGGCATTCTCCACCTATGATGATAAAGGAAACCGGGTTTCTGTTGCCGGGAATCCAAATATGAGCAGCATCCGAACCATCATGATTGGAGTTAGAAATCCAAAGGCCGGTGATAATCCATACGGACCCGATGATGGACTCTCCAAGACCGGGGAGGTCTGGCTGAATGAACTTCGCCTCACTGACTTTAATGAGGATGGGGGATGGGCTGCCAATGGAAGGGCCACCCTAAAACTTGCCGATTTTGGGAACCTGACTTTTGCAGGGAATACCAGTCAGCCCGGATTTGGAAGCATCGAGCAGAAGGTTCAGGAGCGCCAGCAGGAGCAGGTCATACAATACAATGTCTCTTCAAACCTTCAGTTGGGGAAATTCTTCAAGCAGGAGAGTGGGGTGAATATTCCTGTATTTATGAGTTATTCAAAAGCCATTGTCAATCCGGAGTATAATCCACTGGATCCTGATATTCCTCTAAAGGAAGCCATTGATGAGGCCGAGACTAAGACCGAACGCGACTCCATTATCAGAAATGCCAGGGATATGGTGGAACGGAAAGCTTTTGCCGTGACAAATGTGCGGATGAATAAGACTGGATCTCAAAAGCGGTTTTACAGCCTCTCAAACTGGTCAACAAGTTTCTCAATGAACGAAATGGCCAGCTACAACCCCAATATCGATTACTATAACACCCGTAAGGTAAGGGCAAATCTCAGTTATAATTTTACCACAAGACCAAAGAATGTACGACCCTTCAAGTCGGTGAAATGGATGAGCAATGATTGGCTCAGACTTATAAAGGATATGAATTTTAACTACGCTCCTTCTAGAGTTTCCTTCAGAACCGATATGGATAGGTATTATCTTGAAAAACAAGTTCGTAACATCAATAATCCTGAATTTATTGTAGAACCTACCTTCAAGAAGGAGTTTATGTGGAACCGCTATTTTGACCTGAAATTCGACCTCACCAAAAACCTCCGTTTCGACTTCTCATCCACCAACATGGCAAGGATCGATGAACCCGAAGGAAGGTGGAATAAGGGCATGGACAATTACGACATGTACAGGGATTCTCTCTGGAGCAGCATTCTTGCAGGAGGCCGTACAACCAGTTATTTCCACCAGTTTGATGCCTCTTATACGATTCCAATCAATAAGATTCCGATCCTGGACTGGACCAGTGCCAATGTGCGATACGGAGGCACCTATGGATGGGATGCGGGACCGATCATACCCGACGACCCCTTGTATGGCCCCATCAATCTGGGTAACAACATTAAAAACTCCAATACCATTCAGTTGAATGGGCAGTTGAATTTTGTGAACCTCTACAACAAAGTGGGTTATCTGAAGGAGATTAATAACAAATACAGGAGTGCTAAGAGCCGGAAGCAGGATTCGGAGAAAAGAACCAAGACCAAAGTCTACACCAACGACAACCTCTATCTCAGGGAGGGACGGGGACGTTATGTCTCCCACAATCTGAAAACTCAGGTTATCACAGTTGAAGTTACAGATGAGAATGGTCAGGCCGTGGATGTGGTTACCGAGATACTGGGTGATAACCGCATTAGGGTGACCTCTGAAAACGCCGTTCGGAACGCTACGATCCGCGTGGTTGGAACTGTAGAAAAGGGACAGAGCCCACTCATTTTTATTGCTGAGTCCACAGTCAGAATTTTGATGAGTGTCAGGAGCTTAAATGTGACCTATTCGAAGAGTGGCGGAACATTTTTACCGGGATATACTCCTGGAACACAATTTCTTGGAACTCAAAATATCAATGGACAGATTGCTCCTGGATTTCCATTTTTAGCTGGTTGGCAGGATGAGTATTTTGCAGCCGATGCATATAATAAAGGGTGGTTGAGTACCGATTTGAATCTGAATGATCCATTCAGCCTGAATGAAACAGAACGGTTTACGGCCAGAGTCAATATTGAGCCCTTTAGCGGATTGAAGATTGACCTGAACTCAAACCGAATGTATACAGCCACCCTTTCAGAATACTATACGGCAAATATTTTTGGAGAATTGCCTCCCGATTCAGCCAGGGGCAGAACGTACAGCGGGAATTTCAGTATGTCCTATATTTCCCTGAGAACCGCCTTTGAAAAGATTGACGAAAATGTGGAATCCTCCAGTTCTTTCTCCCTTTTGAAGGGGGAATACCGGCAAATAATTTCAGAGCGGCTGGCCACTGATTATATGGAGAGCACAGGCACTGTTCTTGCGGATTCAGCAGGCTATTATGAAGGCTTCGGTCCTACCTCACAGGAGGTGATCATCCCTGCCTTCCTGGCTGCATACAGCGGCAGTGATCCCAACTCTGTGCCACTGAAGGCCACCAGATCCTTACGTGAGATCCTTCCCAACTGGCAGGTTCGATTTGATGGACTGGGAAAGATTGAAGCTTTGCAAAAGGTTGTGAACTCCATAGTGATGAACCACTCTTACCGTTCAACCTACAGTGTGGGTTCCTTTGTCAGCAATCCATTTTATACTTTTGACACCATCAATGGAGTGCCCATAGCGGTGGATCTACAGGGTAACTTTATGGTGGAACAAAACGTTAGTACAGTGAGTTTAAATGAAAGTTTCAGTCCGCTTTTGGATCTGAATATGGATTGGAAGAATAGCCTGACCACCCGAATTGAATACCGCAGATCTCGTACCGTTGCCATGAATATGGCCAACACCCAGGTGAACGAGGTGAATAGCAGCGAATTTATTGTGGGTGCCGGGTATCGATTTAATGAAGTTCAGCTGATCATCAACAACAAGGAGTTAATGAGTGACCTCAACGTCAGAGCCGATCTTTCTATGCGGAACAACCGAACCGTGATCCGGAAGCTGGAAGATATTTCGGGGAGTGAAATTACCGCTGGTCAGCGGATATTCAGCCTGAAGATATCGGCCGACTACATGTTAAGTGATAAATTTACCCTCAGGGCATTTTATGATCAAAGACTAACCACTCCTTATATCTCCAACAGTTTCCCCAATGCCAACTACCACGCCGGGTTTAGTATGACATTTACTCTATAGCAAGAGTTTATGATTTATAGCAGATCGTAAATCATACGAAAATTATTACATTTGAATAGAAAGGTTATTAAGTTAACGAGTTAGTATGTTAGTAACCCACTAACCCACTAACCCACTAACCCACTAACCCACTAACTCATTAACCCACTCCCCTAACCCCTACCCATTAACCTACTCTAACCTGCTTATTACCATGAATATACCCGATGATCTGAAATATACCGAAGAGCACGAATGGATCCGTGTGGAAGGTGACGAAATTGTTGTTGGAGTGACCGATTTTGCTCAGGGCGAACTGGGTGATGTTGTTTTTATCGAACTTGAGACCGAAGGTGAAGACCTCTCAAGAGGCGACACATTTGGAACCATTGAAGCTGTAAAAACCGTTTCAGATCTCTATATGCCAGTTGATGGCAAGGTTGTGAAGGTGAACCCTGCATTGGAAGATACTCCGGAACTGATCAATTCTGAGCCATTTGGAGAGGGTTGGATGATCCGAATAAAACTATCTGATCCTTCCCAGTTGGATGACCTTATTCCAGCCGATAAGTACAGTACGATGATCGGGTAAGTATTTTCGGCAGGGTTTTTGAAGCTAGTAAGGCATCTAAAATCCTTGAAAATGAAGGTACTCCTTAAAATTGTATTAGGATTCCTGGTTCTCGCATCTTGTTCGGCACCCGCTAAGGTGACCGTTTTTGTTCCCGATGCACCCGAAGGAAACTTTGCCAATGGACGAGAATATCTTCCTCTAAGCAGTGAAAACATCCTTGTGGAGTTGGGTTACGATGGAATCTTCGATGAGTTAATGGTATTTGATTTTGTGGTGGTCAATCATACTTCCGATTCCCTGATCATCAATCCATCCGATTTCTACTATGTGCTGTTGGACAGTTCCACGGCCGATACCTCAAAGCTTCCTCCCAGGATGGCATTTCACCCCCAGAGGGTGATGCATGCTTATGATGAAACCCTTGAGGAGAAGGTTGGGGAGAGAAGGACCAACTCCATATTTGCGATCCTGGAAACGGGAATGAATATTCTGGTGGGTGCGACCGGATTTATGGCTACGGATAATCCGGCTTATATTGCGGAGGGGATTTTCAACTCCTTTGGAACTGCAAAAAATTATAGTTCTCAATCTAAAGATATCAAGACAAACATAGCCATGATCGAGGAGGAGAAAGAGGTGGTTAGCCAGGAGATCTTCCGACCATGCCACATCCCTCCAGGGAAGACGGTGAGCGGATTCGTATATTTCCCCCAGGAAACCGAAGCAGATTGCTTTATGTTCTGTTTTCCCATGGAGGATCAGCTGTTCCAGTTTGTATACAACCAGAAACAAGTCTACCAGTACAATTAAACCTTATCTGAATTCAATTCCGGCCATGGTCCACCTGCCTGGTTGGATTACATTGCCGATGTCATTGTATTGCGTATTTAAAAGGTTGTTGGATTTCACGAATATGTGGATTCTTTTGAATGAATAACTCAGCTTTATATCCATCAGTAGAAAAGGTTCATAAGCTTGCTCCAGCGAAGTCTCAGAATCCACGTCATATTTTAAATAACTTCCGTTCCTGTCCTGGAAAGAGAGCCCCAGAAAGAGTTTAAAGTTTTTAAGAATGGAGAGGTGGGAGCCCATGGATACTTTGTGTCTGAGATTATCAAGCAGGTATCGTGAAATAACTTCTTCAGAGACTTTTGTAAGGGAGGTGAAGGTATATGAAAAGTTCCAGCGCTCCAGTGAAATGCCGCTGGCAGATGTGGTTACCGGATTATATTGCACATTGAGGCTGCCACCGGCAGCATCAATTTCGGTCAGGTTTTTGGTGTGCCATTTTTCATCTTCCATCCATATCCAATCGATAAGATCTCTTCCCTGCCTGTAAAAACCGCTTAAAGTAGACTGGAAGTTGGCACCTATCCGGGAGAGACCCATTTCATAGGTGGTGGCCTTTTCAGGAATCAGTAAGGGATTTCCAATATTTGTTGGACCCTGGTAAAAGAGATCTGTAAAGGTAGGCATACGCATGGATCGGCTTATGGACGCAAAAAGACGCATATTATGTGACAGGCTGAAATTCACTTCGAGCCCCGGCATCAGCGCAGGTTCAAATCCAAGGTCTGAATTAAAGTGGAGCAGGAATCCTCCTTCAAGGGATATCCACTTCCCTTCATAGGTGTGATTGATATTCAGGTTCACCTGGTTTCTGGAGTGGCGGTGGTTGTATGAAATTCCAGCCCTTAGCACCATCGAATCTGGCGGCTCCATGGGCTCTCCAAGGGAGGTGCTAATAATGTTTTCGCTTCTTAGCAGGATCCCTGCCTGGGTGACTCCGGCCAAAGAAGAGAACCTTCCGATCAGATCCATTCCTGCCACCTGGGTCAGGTGGTCGTTCTGATAGAAGGCAGGATTGGAGCGATCGAGGAGGAAGTAATCCTTGTTCATCCTGAAGTAGGTATTTAAGGTGTAGGAAGACAATGGTCTCCGCTTGACAAGCTTAATAGCAGCAAAACTTGTTGAGGTCTCTTCATACTGCTTTTGAAACCTGGGGGAATAGAATGAGTTTGCTCCAAATTTTCGGGTATTCAAACCAACCATAAGGTGGGCATCGACATCTTTTAATCCCGCGGTGGTATGGATAAAGAAGTGATTGGTTCTGAAATCGGTATTTTCCCTGTAACCATCGCTTCCGGATGTACTAATGCTCGCCATGGCGGAGAGGATTTTCCCACTTACATTGGCATTCAAAAAAGCCTTATGGTATCTGTGCTGACCCAGCAAAATCCCTGCGCGAACTCCGCTTGTGTCCTGGGGCCTGGTTTCGAAATTGACAGCTCCGGTAAAAGCTTGTGTTCCAAATCGCCGTGTAGCAGAACCGGCCAAAACTTCTGCTTTAGATACGGCAGAGAGATCAAGAGGCAGGTTCAGATGAAAATGACCAGTTTGCGGATCAGAGAGATTAATTCCGTTTAGAAGGACCATGGATTGATCAAAGGATCCTCCCTGGATGGTAAGGTCAGCCTGAGTGCCATGGCTCCCTCGCTGTCTGATGTCCAGATCTGGCAAATATTCCAGCATCTCCTCGGGAGAGGAATGCCCCGCCGCAAAAACATCCTGGGAAGTAACAGTAAGCAGTGGTTTTAAGGAGGCACTTCCCAATTCAGCAGGAGACTCTGCCACGGCCTCCACCTCTTCAAGCTCCATGTGAGCGCTAATAGAATCAGTGCCCGTACCATCGGTCTGGGGAGATTGAGCAAGTAGATTATAGCTGCAACACAGGGTCCCGATGATAATCACTTTATGAAGTGTGGCAAACACGGCCCATGACCTGTTGGACCAGCGTTTGAAAACTATGGGATAAGAATCCCTCGGATATTTATGATTTCGATTCAAGGTCTTCAGGCGACTCATCTTTGCCATTTGTACGTGAAGTTCCTGAGGAGAGTGGGTTGTTCGAAATTTCCTTGTATAGCTCTCTGTTTCGAACAGCATCTATGGCAAGATAGATTGCATTACGGAACGAATCGGCTGTGGCTTCATTTTTCCCAGCCAGATCAAATGCAGTCCCATGAGCCGGACTGGTTCTCACCATGGGTAAGCCGGCCGTGAAATTCACGCCATTTTCCATACTCAATGCTTTGAATGGTGCCAGGCCCTGGTCGTGATACATGGCAAGAACAGCATCAAATTTTGTAAATCGCCCCGATCCAAAGAAGCCATCGGCTGGAAAGGGACCGAAAACTGAGATATTAGCCTTTTTCGATTCCTCTATGGCCGGGATAATTACCTCATTCTCTTCACTCCCCAGAAGGCCATTATCACCTGCATGAGGATTAAGGCCCAGTACTGCAATGGTAGGGTTCCTGATACCAAAATCTTTCAGCAATGAATGGGCCAGAATCTTTATTTTTTCTTTGACCAACTCCTTTGTAATGAAGGAGGACAATTGTGAAATGGGTATGTGTCCTGCCACTAGGCCCACTTTCAGCAGATCACTGACCATTAGCATCATTACTTCATCGACCCTGAAATGGGCTTGCAGGTACTCTGTATGGCCGTTGTAATTGAATTCCGAATGCTGAATATTTTGTTTGCTTACAGGCCCTGTGACCAGGGCATCAATTGCTCCGGATGCAAGTGCATCTGTGGCCGTTTTCAGTGCATGGTAAGAAGAGAGTCCTGCACCCTCTGTGGATTTCCCCAACTCAACCCTGACGTTCTCATCCACACAGTTAATGATATAGATTTTGTTGCCATTTGCCTCCTCGGGTGAGTTGATCCCTGTGAATGAAATGTTTTCAATATCCAGCGCTTTTTTGTGATAGGCTGCCACCTTCGGCGATCCGAAAACAATGGGGGTGCATATTTCACTGATCCTCTTATCCATCAGGGTCTTTATGATTACCTCATAACCGATCCCGTTGATATCCCCATGGGAAATTCCGATTTTTAGTCTTCTCCTCATTGATTTTTGTATTAAAGTGACCTGCCGAGAAAGTAGTTGTAGAGGATCCTGACTCCTACACCACTACCTCCCTTGCCTCTGTAATTGAAAGGGGCTTTGTTAAAGGAGGGTCCGGCTATATCCAGATGAATGTAGGGAAAGTCGGTGAAATGCTCAAGAAATTTTCCTGCAGTGATGGCTCCCGCATACTTTCCCCCGATATTCTTCAGGTCAGCCACGTCCGATTTAAGTTGCTCTTTGTACTCATCCCAGAAAGGAAACTCTGCAATTCTTTCGGAAGTATATTCACCACTCTTCTTTAGGGCCTCCATGGTTTCACGTGGGGCATTCCCCATGCCTACGATTCCGTATTTATCGATGGCCATGTGGGCTGAACCTGTAAGGGTCGAGAGTTCGATGATTACTTCCGGATCGTATTGACCGGCATAACTTAGTGCGTCGGCCAGCAGCATTCTTCCTTCGGCATCCGTATTAAGCACCTCCACAGTGGTTCCATTGTACATGGTAACCACATCGCCGGGAACATATGCATTTCCATCGGGCCTGTTGTCGGTGGCCGGTATTAATCCGATGACCCAAACAGGAAGCTGATTTTTAGCAATAGAATAGAAAGCGCCCGCAACAGAAGCGGCTCCCCCCATGTCACATTTCATATAATCCATGGAGTCGTGTGTGGGCTTCAGGCTGAGCCCCCCGGTGTCGTAAACCACTCCCTTTCCCACAAGCACAATGGGTTGCTTGTTCTTTGCCCCTTCAGGCTTCCATGTGAGAATGGAAAACGTGGGAGGGTCGAGACTTCCCTTATTTACCGCCAGCAATCCACCCATCTTTAAGGATTCTATCTTCTTTTTATTGAATACCTCAACCGAAAAGCCTGCTTCAGTGCCCATTTTTTCTATATCAGCTGAAAGTTGAACAGCTGTCAGGTAGGATAGCGGTTCATTCACCAGATCGCGGGTTAGATAAACTGATTCAACCAGGTTGTTGAGGTTTGCCACGTCCTTATTTGTCAGCCCATTGTCCAGGAGCTCAATCTCACTGAGTTTGTTTGATAGGGAGTTGGCGGAGGTATGGTATTTTAAGAACTGGTAATTGGAAAGCGAAAGTCCCTCAGCAAAAGCGATACACTCGGCCGGCTCCACCCCTTCATTGATGACCACCACAGATTCAATTCCCTGGTCCTGCAGTATGGGATGCACATCAAATGCCGATTTTCTGGCACCCTCAAGCCTGTGGCCTTCCGGCTTCTCAAGGGAATCAAGGCTAACTACCAGCACCAGCGGATCGAATTGATTTATTACGCTTATTTCCTTGTCGGCTTCCAATCTTTTCTTCAAGTAGGCTCTCTGCTTATCACCTGCAATATGTTCTCCTGCACCTTCCCCCTTCCTGATCAAGATGATCTTGCTGTCCTTTTCTTCTATAGCCTTCTTCTTAATAATCCTCATGGCATTGCTATTTATGTTTTGGAATGGTAAATGTAAATGTAGATCCTTCCTGGAGTGTACTTTCTATTTGTAAAGAGCCTCCGTTTTTCTTTACAAGATCTCTCACAAGCTGCAGTCCCAGCCCGGTTCCTACCTCACGATCGGTACCTGCCGAGGATCCCATCAGTCCGGTTTTTTCAAACTCTTCCAGAACCTCAGGTTTGATACCTACTCCATTGTCAATGACCTTACATCTTACAGAATCACTCTCTTCAAAGACCTTTAATTGGATGGATCCACCCTTTGGAGTAAACTTTATGGCATTGGACAAAAGGTTTCGTAACACAATGTTTACCAAGGCTTTGTCTCCATACGCTTTAATTCCGATTGGAATCTCCACTTTAAACTCTATTTGCTTCTGATTCATCATGTGTACATAGAGGGATTGCACATCATTAGCCAGTTTTTCAATATCCAGGGGAACTGCATTTACTATGAGATCATCAGCCTGACTCCGGCCCCAGTAAAGGAGATTGTCAAGGAGGGTAACCGCAGCCTGTGACGACTCTTTTAAGGAGTTGATGATGTGATCTTCACGGGCTAAATCGGGTTTGTCTGCAAGTAGTTCAGAAAACTGTGCCACATTGGCCACCGGATTCTTCAGGTCGTGAGCGATCACAGAAAGGACTCGGTTTTTAAAACGAAGTGAGGATTCAAGCTGCAAGCGGGTATTGTAGTTGCGAACCCATTGCATAATGATCAGCACCGACATGGCGAAAATAAATACCTGGAAGGAAACCTGAGTCAGATAGTTGTTATGTATGGCCCCGGCAGTATTGGCCAGTAGAATGTCGTTTACAAGGGCATACATAAAGAGTCCAAGCGAGACAAAGAAGATGGCATCCATGACCTTCCCCCTCACGGTACCAATGAAGCCTTTAACCAGGTAATGTATAAGGAAAAGAAGAAGGGCAGGTTGGAATACCAACATTTCATAAGTAAAAAGATGCGGCGGAAGTAAAAAGAGGGAAATTGCCGCCCCCGTAAAAAGAATGGTGTTTGCCTTTATTATTTGCTTCATATACTTTGTAGGGAAGATTTGGTTTAAAAACATCATCCCAAAAATAAAGGCCATGTAAGAGCCCAGGTATTCCATTCGTATCTGCCAGATCCATGTGGTTTCTATGAAGGCGTTGGAGAAGTAGAGCCCCGTGTTGACCGACCGAATCAGGATCCCCAGTGCGGTAAGTGCAAACAGGAGCATCAGTTTGTTCCATTTGGAAAAGAACCAGAAAATAAGGTAGAATAGAAAGAAGAAAAACAGGACCCCAATTGTAGAGTAGTTATACATTCTCTGGTGCTCCATTTTACCCATCACCTTTGTTGCCCCTCCGATATAAATTGATTTCCAGAATCCACCTCTTCGGTGATGAAAATTGGAGACCTGGATCAGTAGATGCAGGGTATCGGTATCTGGTTTAAAACAGAAACTGGATGGTTCGTACCACGGTTCCTCCTCTTCAGGGGAGGTTCCCACCTTGCCATTAAAATCCACCAACCAATCGTTAAGATAGAATTTGTAGGCCACATCAAATACAGGTATATCGAAGCAGATGGCAGATTGGTGGTTCTCGGGGAGGATAATTGTGAGCTGATAGGTGCCGTAGCCCCATCCCGGAAGAGCCTTTCCATCAACCTCATAACTATTCCAGTAGGAGGGGACTGTGACCACAATTCCGGAATTCTCTTTCCCTATCGGGTGCGCCGATTCAGGGTCCAAAAGCTCCTGCCAGTGGAACTTCCACTCTCCATTCAGGCTGATGTAAGTATGCTCATCAACCACCTCATTCCGAAGATCAAGCACACCATTGACGGGCACCGGGTTTGAGTGTTCTGCAGCAATCCCGTATATGCTGGTCAATAACAGCGACAACCATATGGCAACCTGTTTTTTCACTGACAGCAAATGTAACAATAAATTGACTTTCACACTTCATTGTTGTATTTTGCATGAACGGGATGGTGGGCTCCGTTGCCCCTACCAATTACTAATCTAATTTTTCGTGATATGAGGTATACAATTCTTTTTATCCTGGCCATTGCACTGACTGGAGTTACAGGTTGTGAGCAGGAAATCAACATGGACAAGGAGCGGTCAGCCATTATCGCTGTAATCAATCAGGAAACAGATGCGTATCTGGAAAGAGATTATGAGTCGGTCTACGAAACCCATGTCCAGGATTCATTAAATATGCGACTAACAGCGGGTCCAGACAGCTATGTTTTCCTTGAAGGTTGGGAAGAGGTTGGCAAGCACATGCTGGGTAATGAAACAGAAGATGACTTGAGTCCGGATCTCCACATTACAGTGGAAAAATACAATTACCGGATGAAGATCTATCCTGTGTCAGCATTTGTAGTCTGCGATCAGAAGTGGACCTCTCAGTATGGGGATGATGTGAATGAGATTAATAGTATCCAGGTCAGGTTCCTGGAAAAGCTTGAAGGGGAGTGGAGAATCTCATTTGTCTCCTGGGTCGGCGTGGACGGATACGGTGAAATTGAGGAGGTAGAGGAGCTCCTAGACTGACAGTCACCCTATTTCCTGATGGCAACCTCTTTTGACTCACTTTGCCAGAGTCCGTGTTTGGTGCAGACCGACATAGCCGAGAGGTTCATAGAAACCGGTCCTGGTGCTATATAGAAATCCACTTCCACATGCTCCGGCTTGTTTCCCAATGAACCAGGGGCAAAATGGGCTTCGGCAAGAAAGGTCTCTCGGTTCCATAACTGCACATATTTAATATAATGGTCGGGATCGTCCGGGTGGTTGTATTCAGATCCCATTCGGACTTTCACTTTAAACTTTTCACCTTCAGTGGCATATGTGTCACAAATGACAAACGGGGTGTGGCGATCGAAATAGTCTTTCCTTACCTCTTTCTCCTCCTTACTAATATCTACAGGATTAAATATACGTGGCATAGATTACTTGTTTTAATTCATTGTAACAAAGTTAAAATTTTCGGAACTTACATAGGATTATGAAACCGGCATGTATTAACAAAATGATCTTTTTGCTGCTTATCATCGCAGTATGCACTATTCTTGGTCGTGCACAGGATCGCTCCGGCCTTAAACAGACCTCGATCCTCGCGACGCGTGTAACCAGTTCAAATCCCTGATGGAGGATTACGATGTGAAGTTTTACGGATTGGATATTAAAGCAGATAACCGTTCCGATCGCATTGGTGGAAGTGCCACCATACTTGTTGAAGTTCTTAAAAGCAGATTCGATACCCTGGTATTTGATCTACACCATAGCTTGAAAGTTGAAATGGTGCAGGTGGAGGGAAAAGAGATGAATTTTGCCCATACAGGAGATCAGCTGAATATCGCCCTGCCGGCTCCTTTTGATTCAGGGGATCTGATCAGCACCGAGGTCTTTTATGGGGGGCAAACAGGTGAAGGTTTGGTGACCGAAACAGACCGGGACTGGGGTATGCCTGTGACCTATACCAGCTCCGAACCTTTCTATTCCAAAGACTGGTTTCCCTGCAAACAGAACCTGGATGACAAATCCGATTCGGTGCATGTTTTAATTACCACTGACTATGGTTTGATGGGGGTTTCAAATGGCTTACATACTGCAACTACTTTTCATCCCAATGGAAAGGTAGCCTACCAGTGGAAGTCCAATTATCCCATTGCCTATTACCTGATCTCCATTGCAGTGGCAGATTATGCCGAGTATACCATTGAAGCATGGCCTTCAGGGCTTAGTCATCCTGTGATTATACAGAACTTTTTATATGATCTTCCCGGATGTCTGGACACCTATAAGGGGAAAATCGATGCCACCATCCCAATGATGGAGCTATTTTGTGATCTCTTTGGCCCTTATCCGCACCGAGGGGAAAAATATGGACATTATCTATGGCCCAGGGGAGGAGGAATGGAGCATCAGACCATGACCGGGATGGGAAATTTCGAGTTTTATCTGGTGGCTCACGAACTGGGTCACTCCTGGTTTGGAAATTATGTAACCTGCGCCACATGGCAGGACATCTGGATCAATGAAGGTTTTGCCACCTATGCAGGATATCTGGCCACAGAAAATCTGGCTCCGGAATATGCAGATGGTGAACGAACCTACAGGTTTGACCGCGCATTGCTGGAGCCTGATGGATCGGTCTATGTCCCTGCTCATGAAGCGGACAATGATAGCCGGATATTTAACAGTAACCTCTCCTACAGCAAAGGCATGGCCCTGTTGCATATGATTCGCTACGAGCTTCAGGATGATGACCTGTTTTTCGGGACCCTCAACAATTTCCTGGATACCTATGGAAACGGAGTGGCCACCGGGCTGGACTTCAAGAAGGTGTTAGAGGAGACTTCAGGAATGGATTTTACGGACTTCTTCGATCAGTGGTATTTCGGGCATGGATATCCTGTTTATGATCTGAATTGGGAACAACAGGGTCAAAATCTTCATCTCCGTTCGGTGCAGACGGGATCCTCGGATTTAACTCCCCTTTTTAAAATGTCCGTGGAATACAAAATTTTCTATCCCGGAGGGGACAGTACGGTTCGTGTATTCCATCAAAACAGGGAAGAGAACTATCAGTTTGCGTTTAGTCATTCGGTAGACAGTGTTCAGATTGATCCGGATAACCAGGTGCTGAATACGGTGGCAGATTCAGAGCAAAGCGCAGTAAAAAAGGGAAGTGGCGACCATATCTCCATCTCACCCAATCCAAATCGGGGTCATTTTACCTTTAAGCTGACTGATGAGATGGAGGGTGATATATCCATTGTGGTATACAATGCATCCGGACAAATGGTATTAAATACCCGATATGAGGGGTGCTTGCCTCACCTGGAATATGGGGTAGATCTGAAGGAAAATGGCAAAGGACTTTTTTTCATCCATTTTAACGATGGCCAGATGACAACTGTGAAAAAAATAATGGTGGAATGAGCCGGTTAATATACCCCATATGGATACTCCTGATCGTCTTTGCCCCTGTGGTGAAGGGACAGACTCCTGCCAGCTATGGTTTGAAGGCGGGTCTTATGGTGGCTAACCAGAGCTGGAAATATACTAATCTCGATTATACCCTGGATACGGAGCCTGATGGGGGACTGGCAGCTGCTTTTTTTGTGGAGGCCTTTAAAGGTGAGCATTTTAGTTTTCAGCTGGACCTGGCCTATCTTGAAAAAGGAAGCACCACAACCACCGAATCAATCACGATCAATCACCTGGAGAATAACAGCCTGACGGTCAATGAGGGGGATGTAAAAACCTCGGATTTTTCTTATATCTCCATAGCTACGCTTGCACGATACCGCTTTGATTTGGAACATCTGGTCCCTTATTTTTTATTGGGTCCCCGCCTCGATTTTCT
>PVMK01189173.1_pt1 | contig 44642 bp, 37 predicted proteins | sample 1853481 | NCBI WGS metagenome assembly PVMK01 (sample SAMN08533507, study PRJNA380276) | Marine sediment metagenome, whole genome shotgun sequencing project.
CTGCCGGGTTCGCGTTCGGCGCCGGGAGGGCAGCTGGTACAGGAAACCGATCATTTCGTTGCCACTCTGCGTTCGCGGATCGTGCTGGTGGACGACACGGGGGTGCGCGCGACCATGACGGCGTCGTGGCTCAACCAGATGGGTTGGCCGGAGGTGGCGGTGCTGGAAGACGCCTTCGAGGGTGTGGAGCTCGCCCGCGGTCCGGAATCCGTGGACGTGCTTGGTCTGGCCGAGGTTTCGGCCGACGAGATCACCGTTACAGAGCTGGACGAAGTGCTTCGCCAGCAGCAGGGAAGCGTCATCGATCTGGGGTTCAGTCGTGCATACCGTGCCGGCCACATACCCGGCGCCTGGTTCATGACCCGTGCACGCCTGGCCCAATGCCTGCCGGCGGTGCGCAAGCGCGGCCGACTGATCCTGACATCCTCCGATGGCGTGCTGGCCCGTGTCGCCGCCGCCGAGGCGGCGGCGCTCAGCGACGAGCCGGTGCAGGTGCTGGCGGGTGGTACCGGTGCGTGGATGGCGGCGGGGCTGGCCCTGACCACGGGAGCCGAGCACCTGGCCGATGTGGCCAACGACGTGTGGCTGCGGCCCTACGAGAAGGACTGGGGTGTGGAGGACTCCATGCGCGAGTATCTGACCTGGGAGGTTGGCCTGGTGGAGCAGCTCGAGCGCGACGGCACGGCTCGGTTTCAGCCGCGCCGCTGACAGAGGCCCGCGCGCCGATGCCTGACAGCAGCGTGGTCGGGAACTTGCGCAAGATGCGGGTCGAGGAAGGCGATCCCATCCTCTACACACTGCCGGTGGGCGATGCGTCCGTGGCGCTGAATCCGCTCCTGGGTAAGGCTATCGGCATTCGACTTACGGGCAATATTCATTGCGTTGCCTGCGGGCGCAAGATGCGCAAGAGTTTCAATCAGGGCCATTGCTTTCCCTGCTTCCGGGATCTGGCCCGCTGCGATGGTTGCATCGTGCGCCCGGAGCGCTGCCACTACCATCTGGGCACCTGCCGCGAGCCCGCATGGGGGGAGGCCAATTGCCTGCGGCCCCACCTGGTGTATCTGGCGAATTCTTCCGGCGTGAAGGTGGGGATCACCCGTGAGCCCCAGGTGCCGACCCGTTGGATCGATCAGGGCGCCGCCGAGGCTCTGCCCATCGCGCGGGTCGCGACCCGCCGGCTATCGGGGCTCATGGAGGTGGTGTTCAAGGAGTATGTCTCCGATCGCACCGATTGGCGGCGCATGCTGAAGGGCGAGCCTGAGCCGGTGAATCTGAAAGCACGACGCGACGCCCTGCTCGCCCAGTGCGACGAGGCGCTCTCGCACCTGACGGACGAACACGACAGCGCGGCCCCGGAGTTTATCGCGGACGCCGAATGCCGGGCATTTCGATACCCGGTGCTCGAGTATCCGCTTAAGGTCACCGCTATAAATCTGGAGAAGACCCCGCAAGTAGAAGGCACATTGCTGGGCATCAAAGGTCAGTACCTGATTCTGGACAACGGTGTGCTCAACGTGCGCAAGTACGGCGGCTACGAGATCGAACTTTCGGTTCAAGTACCGTAGGTTGGGCTGAGCGAAGCGAAGCCCAACACCTCGTGGTGTCGGGCGACATGAATTCGAGGTAAGCGTCTTACTCGGCGCGCGCGAGGCGGATATAGGCGTTGTAGCGATCGCGGATCTGGCGCACGTAATCGACGGTTTCCTTGCCGCGGGCATAACCGTGAGTCGTCAGCTGATAGAAGCTGCGGCGTGACAGCAGCAGCATGGCGCGGTCCACGTTGTTGAACCAGCGGTCCGGATTCCAACCCATCTTGCGGGCGAGGCTTCTGGCGTCGCGCACGTGCCCGAGGCCTGCGTTGTAGGAGGCCAGCGTGAACCACATGCGGTCCTGCACCGTGAGCTCCGGTTCGAAGCGTTGTTGCAGCCACGCCAGATAGCGCACACCGGTCCGGATGCTGGTGTCGACGGCATGCAGATCCTGGACCCCGAAGAGTTCGCCGGTGGTGGGCAGAATCTGCATGAGTCCCTGGGCGCCGGCCCAGGACTCGGCTTTCGGATCGAATCGGCTTTCCTGATACATCTGCGCGACGATGAGCGCCCAGTCGAAGCCGTACTCGTCGGCATACTTCTGCACCTGCGCGTCGTAGGGCGAGATATTGCCCCGCACGGAATGTTCCTGGTGCGAAGCCACCTGATCGAGAATACGATCGGAATTCTCGAAGTACTTGTTGTACACGAGGTTGTAGAAGCGGCCCTTGTACTCTTTATCGAGAAAATCGTTAAGAGCCGCGAGCAGCTGCTTGTTCCCTTCTCTGACGGCCCACCCGTGAGCAACCGGGCCGTTCAACGTGAGGGCCGGCTTGATATCGGTGCGCCAGATGAGTTCGACGCTGAGAATGTGGCTGTCCGACACGGTCAAATCGTATTCCCCGGAGGCTACCCGGGAAATGATCTCTTCGGTTTCCATATTGTCCGGAGCCGCCTGGAGCTGGAAATCGATGCCCTGATCGAGCAGCTTCTGCATGGTCGCCCAGTAGGAACTGGTACGCCTTATGACCACCGTGCGGCCACTGAGATCTTTCGCATCCGTGAACGTCTTCTCGTTGGCGCGTGCGACCAGCTCCTCGGTAACCAGGTTGTAGGGCTTGGTGAACGCGACACCCTGTCGCTTGCGTTCCTCGGTAACGGTCATCGAGGCTGCGATCAAATCCCCGCCGCCGGCCTTGAGCGTCGGTATGAGATCACCCCATCGATTCGGTACGACCATTTCCAGATGCAGGCCCTGACTGTCGGCGAAGCGTTTCATGAGCTCGTATTCGAATCCCAGAAACTGACCTCGCCACACGAAGTAGGTGGCTGCGTTGTTGCGTGTCAGGACGCGAAGCACCTGGCGATTCTTGATGCCGGAGAGGTCGTCCTTGTAGACGAGCTGGCTTTGCTTCTTCAGTTGTTCTCTGCTGAGGAAGCTGTTGAGCGCCTCGAGAAGCTCCACTGACTCCGGATTGACGCCCCAGGCGATGATGCTGTCCCGGGTCAGACCATCGACGATCTTGAGGTCCGGCCACCGATCCGCCGCCGCCTCGAGCTGCGTGATGTCCACCGCCGCGATATCGTATTCGCCGCTGGACACGCCGCTCAGTATCGCGGAAGCAGGAATATGCTCGGGAAGCAGGCGTAGTTCGATACCGGCGTGTTGCCTGCGGAATTCCTTCAGCAGATCCCAGAACGAAGAGCGCTCACGCACGGCCACCTGGCGGCCTATCAGATCCGCGGGGCTTTTGATCTCATCGCCTATGCGCACTACCAGCTTCTCACGCACCGTATCGATGGGAACCGTGAACGCGACTTTTTTCCGGCGGCTTTCGGTGATGGTGATATTGGCAGCGACCAGATCGCCTTTCCCTGCGAGCAGGCTGGGGATCAGATCGTCCCAGCGATCCACGGGAATCCACTCGAGCTCCAGGTAGTGCCTTTCGGCAAAACGTTTGACGAGCTCGATCTCGTACTCGTGAGAGGATGCGGCATCCGGCGGGTAGCTGAGAGAGGTGCGCATGTTTGGCAGCAGCACGCGCAGCTCGCGCCGCCACCGAATTTGCTTGAGATCCGCTACCGTGCGATCTCTGACCGCGGGACCTCTGGTGAGATCGAAGGTGGTAACGCTTGCGGGTGACGGATCGTAAGAAGGCGACAGGTCCCAGGTCACCGCCGCCAGTGCAAGGCCGAGGACTACGGCGACGGCAGCAATTCCGTAGTGTCGGCTACGGGTCTTCGGAGCGCGAAGCTTTTCCATGGTCGAACTGCACCTCGCATGCGGCCATCGCGACCGGCACCTCAAAGTGCGCGAGCGCTATTGTCGCTGCAACGGCCGCCGGCATCGGCGGCACTCCTCTCATCCCTGCGTGTTGCCGGCGCCCCTCCGGCAGCACGTATCAGCGGGTTCGCGGTATCGAAAAGTCCGCGCCCTCGCGAATACCCGAAGGCCAGCGCGAGGTGACGGTCTTTTGTCGCGTGAAGAAGCGCACGCCTTCCGGACCGTGCATATGGTGGTCGCCGAATAGCGATCGCTTCCATCCGCCGAAGCTGTAATAGGCTGTCGGAACCGGGATCGGCACGTTGACGCCGACCATGCCGATGTTCACGCGGCTGGTGAAGTTTCGTGCCGCGTCGCCGTCGCGGGTAAAGATCGCGGCGCCGTTGCCGAACTCGTGGTCATTGACCAGCTGCAGCGCTTCCTCATAGTCCTTCGCGCGCACGATGCTCAGCACCGGGCCGAAGATTTCTTCCTTATATATGCGCATGTCCGGCGTCACGTTGTCGAACAGGCAACCACCGAGAAAATAGCCGTCCTCGTGACCGGCGACGGTTTCGCCCCGTCCATCGACCACCAGCTTTGCGCCTTCCTCGACGCCGAGATCCACGTAACCTTTGACCTTGTCCCGGTGGGCGCTGGTCACCAGCGGGCCCATCTCGATGCCTTCCTGGTCGTAGGCGCCGACCTTGAGAGATTCGACTCGGGGCTTGAGGCGTGAGACCAGCTCGTCGGCGGTCTCATCGCCCACCGCCACCGCCACGGAGATGGCCATGCAACGCTCGCCCGCCGAACCGTAGGCGGAACCGATGAGGGCATCCACGGTCTGGTTCATGTCGGCGTCGGGCATAACCACCAGATGATTCTTCGCGCCGCCCAGCGCTTGCACCCGTTTGCCATTGGCGTTGGCGGTCTTGTGCACGTATTCGGCGATGGGCGTCGAGCCGACGAAGCTTACCGCGGCCACGTCCGGGTCCTCGAGGAGCGCGTTCACCGCTTCCTTGTCGCCGATGACCACGTTCAGCACACCCTTGGGAAGCCCTGCCTCGAAGGCAAGCTCGGCCAGGCGCAACCCACAGGAAGGATCGCGCTCGGAGGGTTTCAGCACGAAGGTGTTGCCGCAGGCGATGGCCACGGGAAACATCCACATGGGCACCATGGCGGGAAAGTTGAAAGGCGTGATGCCGGCGCACACACCCAGCGGTTGACGGATGCTGTAGCTGTCCACCTGCCTGGCGACGTTTTCGTTGATCTCGCCTTTGAGCAATTGGGGAATACCGCAGGCGAACTCGACGATCTCGGCACCGCGCTGCACCGAGCCGCGGGCGTCGTCCAGGGTCTTGCCGTGCTCGCGGGACAGGAGCTCGGCAAGCTCGTCACTGTGGGCTTCTACCAAATCGCGGAAGCGGAATAGAATGCGCGCGCGCTGGGCGGCGGGGGTCGCGGCCCAGTCCGGAAAAGCGGCCTTCGCCGACGCCACCACCCGGCGTACCTCATGGGCGTTCGCGTAGGGGGCGTGGGCGATGACTTGGCCGGTGGCCGGATTGTAGATATCGCCGAAGCGGTTGCTCTCGCCGGGGACCCGTTCACCGTCGACGAAATGGTAGAGAACCGATGGCGCGTCACTGTCCGCCGAATGGCCTGTTTTCATCACCTTGGCCATGGAATCCTCCTCCTGACCCATGAATTCCGTACCCGCGGGGCGGCTCCCCCCGGGGCTTGCGACGAGGAGCCTAGCATAGCGTAAATGGTCGTGTCTTGGACCTACTTCCATTCCCATTACACAGCCATTGGGCCGACCTTTTTGCCCTCTGGGTGGCCCACGGATGCCTGGTATTTGTCGTTGCTCTCGCCGAAGATGCGAGCGGGCATTTACCAGGGAGTTCAGTCATGCCGACCATCTTTGCGAAGATAATCCGCGGTGAGGCGGACGCGGATATCGTCTATCAGGACGATCGCGTCACGTGTTTCCGGGATATCAGTCCGGTCGCGCCGGTGCACATCCTCATCGTTCCCAACAAGGAGATCGCCACCGTCAACGATCTCACCGACGAGGACCAGGCGCTGGCGGGGTATATGATCTTGACGGCTCAGCGGCTGGCTCGGGAGGCGGGGATCCATGAGAGCGGCTACCGGCTGATCATCAATTGCAACCAGGACGGTGGTCAGGTGGTGGACCATCTGCACATGCATCTCGTGGGCGGTCGCCCCATGGGCCCGATGGTGGCGCGCAAGCGCTAGCTTGCGAAGCTCCACAGGGTACTGTATATAATTACAGATTCCCGAATGAGGCCTCTCCCATGCTGCCACTCACTGCCCGCCAGAATCAGGTTTTCCTGTTCATCCAGGAGTTCATGGAAGAGCAGGGATTCCCCCCCACCCGTGCCGAGATCGCCGCAGGGCTTGGTTTTCGCTCGATCAACGCCGCCGAGGATCACTTGAAGGTGCTGGCACGCAAAGAGGCCATCGAGATCCTGCCCGGCACCTCCCGGGGGATCCGTCTTCTGGGGGACGCCGCCGAGACCGGGTTGCCGGTGGTCGGGCGGGTGGCGGCGGGGCAGCCGATTCTCGCCGAGCAGCACATCCAGCGGCACTATCAGGTCGACAAGCGCCTGTTTCGCCCGCGCGCCCATTATCTGTTGCGCGTGAAGGGGCAGAGCATGCGCGATGCCGGCATTCTCGACGGCGATCTGCTGGCCGTGCACCGTCAACCCACCGCCGACAACGGCGCCATTGTCGTTGCCCGCATCGACGACGAGGTGACCGTGAAGCGCTTCCGGCGCCGGGGGAACACGGTGCGCTTGATGCCGGAGAACGACGATTTTTCGCCCATTGTCGTGAATTTGCGCCGCGAGACCCTGGTCATCGAGGGCATTGGCGTGGGCGTCATACGCAACCGCCGTAACCTGTGAGCGCAGCGCTTGCGCGGCTGCGCCGCCATCCCGCCATCTGGCGTCGTCGGTCGTCGCCGGCGAGGGTCCTGCCAACGGGCTTTCCGGCCCTGGACGAGACACTGCCCGGCGCCGGCTGGCCCATGGGCGCGCTCACCGAGATCCTGACTCCTTGGGAGGGTGCGGGAGAGCTGCGCCTGGTGATGCCCGCGCTCGCCGATCTCAGCGCCAGGGGCCGTTGGCTCGCGTGGGTGGGAGCGCCTTATGTGCCCTATGCGCCGGCACTCGAAGCTCGGGGGATCGTACTGCCCCGGATCCTGTGGGTGCGCAGTGACAATGCCGCGCAACAATTCTGGAGCGCGGAGCAGGCGCTGGGTTCCGGGGTTTGCGCAGCGGTGCTGGTATGGCCAGAGCGGGTACATCAGCGCCGTCTGCGCCGCCTGCAGCTTGCCGCGGAAAGCGGCGGTGCCTGGGCGTTGTTGTTTCGCCGCGAGGCGTCGCCGGATGATGGCTCCCCCGCATCGTTGCGACTGCGCGTTACACCCGTTGCCTCCGTCGCCAATAGCCTCGCGGTGGAAGTGCTCAAGTGTCGGGGGAGACCGGGCGCGCGGGTGGAGATCCCCCTGGATGAATAATAATGCGCACTGTTTTAATGGGGACAGATCTATTTTCGGGCGCCACCTTTACGCCCGAAAATGGATCCGAAAATAGATCTGTCCCCTTTAAAACAGTCACACCTCGTCTGTGGCTCGCTCTCTATCTGCCGCGTTTCCCCCTGGAGGTATTGGGCGCGGAACGCGCCGCCATCCTGCCGGTGGCGGTGATATCCGGGAGCGGTGCCGGCAGTGTTGTCGTCGCTGCCGGTGTGCGCGCCGAATCCGCCGGTGTACATGTCCACATGTCGGCGAGCGCCGCTTGCGCTCTAGCACCGGACCTGGTGCTCACGCCCCGTGACGAAGCGGCGGAAGCCGCTGCCCTGGAAAGCCTGGCCGCCTGGGCCGGCCAGTTCACTTCCTTCGTGAGTCTGGTGCCGCCCGATGGTTTGTTGCTGGAGATCGGCGGCAGCCTGGCGTTATTCGGTGGTCTGGATAGGCTGCTTGCACGGCTGCGCCACGCTATCGTCGCGCTCGGTTACAGCGCGCGTTTCGGTGTTGCGCCCACGCCGTTGGGGGCCTGGTTATTGGCCCGGGCTGCCCTGGAAGAACCGGTGACGGCCATGCACAGACTGCCGGCGTGCCTTGCGCCGGTGCCCCTGGCCTGCCTGGATCTGCCGGCGCGGATCGCTGAAAGCTTACGAAGTGTCGGCATCGAGCGCTTCGGCGATTGCTGCCGCTTGCCCCGGGACGGTGTGGCGCGGCGCACCGATCCCCGTTTGCTCGCATATCTGGATCGCGCCCTGGGCAAGCGTGCCGATCCACGCCTGCCCTATACGCCACCGCCCACCTTCCAGCGCCGCCTGAGCCTGCCCGGCGAAGTCAGGGACACGGGGACCCTTTTGATCGCCGCCCAACGGCTGTTGCTGGAACTCGCCGGTTACCTGCAGGCCCGGGCCGGCGGCGTGCAGGCGCTGGAGTGGCATCTCGCCCACCGGCGCAGCCCCGCCACCCGCCTGGTCATCGAGCTCGTGACACCGAGCCGTGATGCCGGGCATTTGTTATTGCTTCTGCGTGAGCGGTTGGCAACTGTGGCGCTCACCGAGGCGGTCGTCTATCTGGGAATTCGGGCACGCACTATTCTGCCCCTGGCGCCTTCGAACCAGGATCTCTATGGAGAGGAGGGCGTTAGCGGCGGCGATTGGCGGGCGCTGGTGGAGCGCTTGCGGGCGCGTCTGGGCAGGACAGCGGTGCAGGGGCTCGCGGTATCGGCGGAGCACCGCCCGGAGAAAGCCTGGCGCTGTTGCGCCCCGGGGGAGAGTCCCGCCGGGGCGTCGCCATCGGTGCACACTCCCGGCAGGCCGCTGTGGCTTCTGGATCCCCCCGCAGTGTTACGCACCGTGGCGGGGGAACCTTGGCTGGAGGGGCGGCTGCATCTCGCCCGGGGGCCCGAGCGCATCGAAAGCGGCTGGTGGGACGGTCACGACATCGCCCGCGATTACTTCCAGGCGTTACACGCCAGCGGCACCTGCTACTGGATCTACCGCGAGCTGCGCGAGCAGCGTGCCTGGTACCTGCACGGCGTGTTTGCTTGAACAGCAAATCATCCAGCATTCGAAGGTCCGAGATCGATCCGGACTGTGTGAAAACTCCGTACTGGCAGAGGTGAAGTTAAAGCAGATTCGAGGAAATGTTCCCGCGGAAGCGCGTCAGGAAGGGTGCCGCCGATAACGTTGTTCCCTTCCCGTACCCGAAACATATCGGCTCCGGCACCTTAAATTAATCCGGAGACGGTGCCCTCACGCCCCGCCTGAGAACGGAATCTCGCCCCCATGTGACCCGGGTCAAGAATGTTGACGCGATTCTATTGGAGGCTTCAACATGTTATCTGGGTCATACGGGATGCCGGTGAGGGCCGAGGATGACTGATGTCGGACAGTGGCTAGGTTCCCTCGGTCTCGGGCAATACGCCGAAGCTTTCGAGGAGAACGCCATCGCGTGGGCCACGCTTCCCGAGCTTGACCACGAGCTGCTTAAAGAAGTCGGTGTCAAGCCGGTCGGCCACCGGGTAGCGATCCTGAAGGCAATCCAATCGCTCGATAGCGACGGCGACATTGCGCCAAGTCAGCACGAGCAACTGTCGCGATCGCGACAAGCCATCCCCGCCGGCGAAGCCGAGCGCCGCCAACTGACGGTGATGTTCTGTGATCTGGTGGGCTCGACCGCGCTCTCCGGAAAGCTTGACCCGGAGGATATGCGCGAGGTGATCACTGCGTTCCAAGACACCTCTCGGGAGGCAATCCAACAATATGCAGGGTTCATCGCCCGCTACATGGGCGATGGGATGCTGGTGTACTTCGGCTACCCCCAGGCGCATGAGGATGACGCCGAGCGAGCGGTGAGGGCGGGTCTCGCCATCGTGCGGTCGATGGCGGCGCTCAACACCGGAATCGGTAAGCGCTACGAGGTCGTGCTGGCGGTCAGGGTAGGGGTGGCAACTGGCTTGGTAGTCGTTGGGGATATCGTGGGCGAGGGAGCGGCCGAGGAGGCGGCGGTGGTTGGCGAGACGCCGAATCTGGCGGCGAGGTTGCAGGGGGTGGCGGAGCCCAATCAGGTGGTGGTGGCGCCGGCGACGCACCGGCTGCTGGGGGCGTTGTTCGAGTACGACGACTTGGGCACGCGCGAGCTGAAAGGCATCGCGCAGCCGACCCAGGTGTGGCGAGTGATGGGCGAGGGCGATGCCGAGAGCCGCTATGCGGCCAAGCATGTTCGGGGTGGATCGCCGCTGGTCGGGCGGCGGGAGGAGCTTGGGCTGTTGGTACGTTCGTGGGAGGCGAGTAAAGAAGAACACGGCCAAGTGGTCCTCATTCAGGGCGAGGCGGGGATCGGTAAGTCGCGCCTGCTCGAAGCATTGCGTGAGCACGTGGCGGGGGAGGACTACCTCTGGGTCGCACATCGATGCTCGCCGTATCACGCCAGTAGCACGCTCTATCCGGTCATCGAGCACATGAAGCGAGTGATGGGCTGGAAGCAGGACGACGATGCGCAGCAGAAACTCGAAAAACTCGAAACGGCGCTCGAGGGCCAGAGTCTGCCGCTCCAAGAGGCGATACCGCTGTATGCAGAGCTGATGTTACTGCCGCTACCGGAGGGGCGCTACGAGCCATCGAATCTCGGTCCGAAGCAGAAGCACGAGGCGACTCTCGATGCGATCGCCGGGTGGCTGCTCGAGATGGCGGAGCAGACCCCCGTGCTCAATGTATTCGAGGACCTGCATTGGGCGGACCCCACGACCCTGGAGCTGTTGGGGCTTTACATCGAGCAATCACCCACCGTTTCAATTCTGAATGTGCTGACGTATCGCCCGGAGTTCGTGCCGCCGTGGTCGATGCGCTCGCACATGACGCCGATCACCCTAAACCGGCTGGAGCGCCCGGAGGTGGAGGCGATGATCGGGTATCAGGCGAACGGCAAAGCGGTACCTTCGGATGTCGTCGAGCACATCGTCGCGAAGGCCGACGGGGTGCCGCTATATGTGGAGGAGCTGACCAAAACGATTCTCGAATCGGATTTTCTGCACGAGGAGGCAAAGCGCTACACACTTTCCGGCACGCTCTCGGCGGTCGCCATCCCGGCGACTCTGCAAGACTCGTTGATGGCCCGATTGGATCGGGTGCCGACGATGCGTGAGGTGGCGCAAGTGGGGGCAGTGCTTGGACGTGAATTCGCGTATGAGATCCTGAGCGCAATCGTGGGGCTCGAGGAGCCGCAGCTCAATAGCGGGCTCGGGCAGCTGGTCGAGAACGAGCTCCTCTATCAACGAGGTCGTCCTCCGCGATCGAAATATATCTTCAAGCACGCGCTCATCCAGGATGCCGCCTATCAGTCATTGCTGAAGCGTACCCGGCAGCATTACCACCTGCAGGTGGGTCAGCTCTTGGAAGCACGGTTCCCGGAGACGGTGGAAGCTCATCCCGAACTGCTGGCCCACCACTATACGGAAGCAGGCGCCGCAAAGGAGGCGATCATCGCGTGGCACAAAGCCGGCGAGCTTGCAAAGTCTCGGGGTGCGAACCAGGAAGCGGTCGTACATCTGAGCAACGGGTTATTTGTCGCCAACGATCTTCCGGATGATCAGCAACGGGCTCGGTACGAGCTCAAGCTGCAGGTTTCCCTGGGCGGAGTGTATCTTCAGATGAAGGCGCACAGTGCCCCCGAAGTGGAGGTAGCGTTCGCTCGGGCACGCGAGCTCTGTGAGCAGATTGGTGATGCACCGGAGCTCGTGCCGACGCTGTTCGGTCTTTGGCGCCACGACATTGTTCAGATGGCAGAGATTGAAAAGCCCAAGGAAGTTGCCGCGCGGTTGCTGCGGCATGCCAAGAACGAGACAGATCCGGTTTCCCATGTTGTCGCTCACTATGCAGCGGGGTTCACCAGCATTGTCATGGCCGAGTATTCAGCGGCTGGTGACCACCTGCGGGAAGGAATGCGGCGTTATGCTCCGGACGATCGTGACACCGCCGAAGTCTATCGTTTCGGGCAGGATCCCGGTGTTGCCTGCTGCTGCTACCTGGCTATGACAGATTGGGTGCTGGGCTATCCGGACAGAGCGCGTGAGCGCGTACGAGACGGCTTGGCGCTTGCCGAGCGGCTCGACGATTCATTCAGCCTCGCGTACGCGCTTGTTTTCGCTTCGTGGGTCGACCAGTTGCAGGACAATCGCGAGGGTATCCTGGAGAATGCGAAAGAGGCGATCCGCCTGGCGACGGAGAAAGGATTCCCGTACTGGCTGAGCATCGGAAAGGTCATGGAAGGATGGGGGGAGGCGGCCGGCAACCCGGTGCATGCGACGGTCCTGAGCCTGCGGGATCGCGTCGAGAATCATCGTGCCCTCGGCACCAACTTGTTCATGCCGAATTTCCTCGCCTTGCTGGGAGACGCGGCGCTGAGAGCAGGGCAGACTGATGCATGCGGGGCCGCCTTGGATGAGGCTGAAACGTTCTTGGAGCGCACCGGTGAGCGATGGTGGAATACCGAGATCCACCGACTGCAAGGAGAGCTTCTGGTGGCACGCAACAGCGACGGCGCCAAAGCCGAAAGTCGTTTTCAGAAAGCGCTCGCGCTCGCTCGAGAGAGAGACGCAAAGTCCTTCGAACTTCGGGCCGCGATGAGCCTTGCCCGCCTGTGGCAACGGCGGGGCGAGCGAAACGAGGGCCGTGAGCTGCTTGCCCCAATGTATGATTGGTTTAGCGAAGGCTTTGACACTTCGGACTTGAAGAATGCCAAAGCTCTGCTGGAACATTTGTCCTGACCCATAGGCCTACCGCATTACATTTGACCAATGCCCTTCCTCCCTTGACCAACTAACGAACGCAAACGACTGGATCTGGCCAATCTGGGATGTTTGGGTTCGGCCAGATCCGGATGGTCCGTCCGAACTGGACTGGACCGGGCGAGAGCCACTGGCTACGCTGCCGCCATGAGAAAAGCACGCGGCGTCGTCGCCGCCGGACACACATTGACCGCCGAGGCGGCGGCCGAGGTGCTGCGCGCTGGTGGTAATGCCTATGACGCCGTGCTGGCGGCGCTCATGGTCGCCTGCGTTGCCGAGCCGGTGTTGTGCTCGCCGGGAGGCGGCGGCTTTCTGCTGGCACGGCCGGCTTCGGGGAAGCCGCGGGTGTATGATTTCTTCGTGCAGACGCCGGCCGCGCGCCGGCCGGAATCGGATCTCGATTTCCGACCCATCCTCGCCGACTTCGGCGCCGTTACCCAGGAGTTTCACATCGGTCTCGGCACGGTCGCCGTGCCGGGTCTGGTGCGCGGCCTGTTCGACATCCATCGGGATCTCGGCACGCTACCCATGACCGACATCGTCGCCCAGGCCGTCGATCACGCCAAAAACGGCGCCCAGGTGACGCCGTTCCAGGCCTATCTGTTCCGGGTCGTATCCGCAACCTTCACGGCCACGGAAGCGTGCCACCGGATATTCAGAAGCGCGGACGATGCAGCGGCGCTGGTGGGGGAGGGTGAAAGCTTGTGCCAGCCGGAGCTGGCCGACACTCTGGAAACCCTCGCCATCGAGGGAGACGATCTCTTCTACCGCGGTGAAATCGCCGCCGCTATCCATCGTGACATGCAGCCCGGCGGTCAAATTACCTCTGAGGATCTGGCGGATTACACCATCGAGCGCCGTGCACCGCTGACCCTGGACTATCACGGTGTGCGCATGCACACCAATCCGCCGCCGTCCTCCGGCGGATTGCTCATCGGATTCGGACTCAAGCTGTTGGAACCCATCGACGTCGTATCACTGGGTTTCGCCTCTTGCGATTATCTGGACACCCTGGTGCGGGTAATGGGCGCCAGCGCCGAGGCGCGGGTGGCGGCGGACAGCGACATTGGCCTCGAATTCGGGCAGATACTCGATGATGCGTTCCTGGCCCGCTATCGCGAGGAGATTGCGGGACGCGCGGCCAGCCGTCGGGGCACCACCCACATGAGCGTGATCGATGCCCAAGGCAATCTCGCCAGCCTGACGGTTTCCAACGGCGAGGGATCGGGTTATGTGGTTCCCGGAACCGGCATCGTCATGAACAACATGCTGGGAGAAGAGGACTTGAATCCCGGCGGCTTCCAACGATGGCCCGAAGCACACCGCATGACATCGATGATGGCGCCGTCGGCACTGGAGTGGCCCAACGGCGACACCGTGGCGCTGGGTTCCGGCGGCTCGAATCGTCTGCGCAGCGCCATTCTTCAGGTGCTGGTGAATCTCGTCGACTTCAAGCTGCCGGTGGAGGAGGCGGTGCAGGCGTCGCGGGTGCATTACGAGAATGGATTGCTGAGCGTCGAGGGGGGATTCGATATGGAGAGCCTGGCCGCATTGCTCGAGGACTTTCCCGATAATCACGTCTGGGAGCAACGCAACATGTTCTTCGGCGGCGTCCACACGGCGTCCGCCACCAGGGACGGCATGCGGGGCACCGGCGATGGTCGCCGTGGCGGCGCCAGCCTGCTATGCAACGGCGAGTCGTAGCACCGTAGGTTGGGTTGAGTTTCGCTGCGCCCGGCAACCAAGCAACGAGATATCAGCCCGAATTACCCCGCGGCACCAACCGCAGCCCGGCGCGAAGATTGCGAAAATCCAAGCGGCTCGGATCGGCGTACACGGGCCCCGGTGCCGCGACTACCAGAATGCTGTCTGCGATGGCTTGAAAATCATTGCGAAAGTGCACCGAGCTCTTCAACGCCATGATGGATTGCTCGCCGGGTTCCACGTCCAGGTGACGAAACATGGCACGATCCGCCGCCTGCACCGCTTTTGACGCCACCGCCACCCGTACCCCGCCCACTTCCAGCAACGCCATGGGACCGAGGCGCATGCGCGAGCCGTGCCACATGGGGCCGGTGGCGGTGAAGCGGCCATCGCCCAGCGCCAGGACCTTGTACTGCGCCTGGTAGGGCGCTTGGCCGGCCACGCCGGACTTTCCGCCAAGCTCCAGCGACAGCTCTGCGCCCACACCAGCTGCGTGGGCCGCGGTGGCTGCGTCCGGGTCCACGAGCAATCCCAGCACCGCGCCCCTGGCCCCGCCTTCCACCAGGGCGCGCAGCAGCCCGGTGGTGTCTCCCGTTCCGCCACCGCCGGGATTGTCCTGGGTGTCTGCAAGAACCACCGGGCCGTTGGCGCCCGCGGCACGTTCCAGCGCCTCGGCGACGGCTTCATCCGGATCCCAGATGTGGCCGGCGAAGGCAGCCTCACTCTCGTTGATCACCGCCAGAAGCGCGTCGGCCGCGCTGTCTGCGGCGTTCTGGTCGCGGGCATAGGCCAGCATGCCCGGTCCCATCTCGGCGATGTCCGCCAGCGGGAAGCCGCAGGCCAGCGACACCGCGCTTACCGGCTCGGCGACAAAGTCTGGAAGGCGCGCGTACAGGGATTTGGCCGGCTCAACCAGGGTGCAACCCCAGTTCAATGGAACGACGAACTCCGTGCGCCGAAATGCCGCCGCCCATCGATCGCCGCTCTCCACCAAGTGGTGCAGGTGCGCGGCGGCGCGGGCGCCGGTTTCACCCATGTCCACATGAGGGTAGGTACGATAAATCTCGATGACACTGGCATGGCGCACCATGGCCTCGGTGAGATTGGCGTGTAGATCCAGGCTCACGGCTATCGGCAGGTCGTCGCCAACCAGGGCGCGCAGGCGCTGCAGGAACTCGCCCTCGCCGTCCTGCAGGTGCTCGCAGACCATGGCGCCGTGAAGATCCAGATACACGCCGTCCACCGGCAGCGCGCGCTGGAGATCGTTCAGCAGCATCTCCGCGATGCGTTCGTATGCATCTTCGGTAACGTGGGCCGAGGGCGTCGCCGCGCACCACAGCAACGGCACCAGCTCGTGCCCATGGCGATTGAGGATTTCCATGGCACCGGTGATCGGTAGATGGACACCCTCTACGGCGTCGAACAATTCCCGGCCTCTGGACAACCCCGGCCAACCGCTGGCCTGCTCGAAAGCCGTGAAGTCCGCCTTCATCGGTGCGAATGTGTTGGTTTCGTGCTGCCAGCCAGCAACCGCAATGCGTGCCATGTGTGTTGTTCCTTATTGTTGATCCGCCAGCTTGTCGAGAATCGACCAGATGGTGTCGACCCATTCGTCGTGCTCCGGCTTCATCAGGCAGGAACGCAGGCAGGTGACGCTGTCGCAATCGAATTCTACCTGGGGCCAATGGGTCTTCAACAGCGACGCCGGCAATTCCATCAATGCCAGATGCAGATGCGCGCGCGCGGCTTGCTCGAAGTGCTTCGCGGAACGTGCAGAGATATCGCTTGCCCGGGCGCCGGCCGGCGCCCAGACGAGAATATCCAGCTCCGGGCGCATGACCGTGAGATAGCGCGGATCACTCTCGAGACGCCTAAAAAGATCCAGCGCGGCCCCGCGCCCCCGGGCGAGGCCGCGGGCGAATTCTCCGCCGGGTTCCAGGGGCAGCAAGCGCATGGTCGCCCAAAGCGCCACCGCCGAGGCGCCCGCCCGGGAGCATTCCAGGCTTATCTCACCCAGATGAAGCTCGTCAGAGCTGAAATAGGTATAGGGGGAATCGTGCTTGTAGATGCTGCCCACCCGCGGGTCACGAAACAGCACGCAACCGCAGCCGTAGGGTTGCAAGCCGTGCTTGTGGGGATCGACGACGATGGAGTCCGCTTGGTCGATGCAGGCGAAGGCACGACGGGCGTCGGCGTCCAGATTGTCCACCAAGCGGAAGTAGCCGCCATAGGCCGTGTCCACATGGACGCGGAAATCGTGCTTGTTACGGAGCGCGAGAATTGCCGCCAACGGATCCACCGAACCGGTGCCCGTGGTGCCGAGGGTGGCGACGACGGTTCCCACGTTGCCGTCCGCCAGCTGCCGTTCCAGCGCATCCATATCCATGCGCCCGCGTTCGTCCACCGCGACGCCGGCATAGTCGAGTTTCAGCACCTGCGAGATACGGCTATGGGTATAGTGGGCTTGATGGGAGCCGAGGATGCGCGCGCCCGGCCGCAGCTGGCCCGCGATCCACAACGCTTCCAGGTTGGCTATGGTGCCGCTGCTGGAAAGGTGCCCCAGGTGCTCGTGCCAACCGAACATGTGAGCAATGAGCGCGACGCACTCCTTCTCCATGGCCGAACTCGCCCGCCCGCCGTCCAGGGCGTGGTTGTTGGGATTGATCCACATGCTGAGCGCGTAGGCGAGACGGGCGATTGCATGGGGGGGCTTGATCATCTGCCCGGCATACAGGGGATGCTGGTAGGGGAAGTTGTCCTGCATGCGCGCGGCGACCTGGAGGAGAATTTCGCCCATGCGTGGGCTGTCGCCTTCGGGAGTAACGTCGGGTAGGTCGGCAAAGCCCTGCTCGAGTTTTCTCAGGGCTTCATCGAGTAACGGCAGGTTGCTGGAGTCGAGATTCATGGCTCGCGGTTTCTCGGCGACCGTTGCTTACAACGGAATCTTGATGAGTGGAAGGTGCCGTCCGGGGATGCTGCCCGAAGGTACCGTTCCGATCTGGGTGCCGCCACAGGCCGCGTAAAACCCACGGGCGTTCGGATCCGATTCCACCAACAGGCTCTGCCAACCGCGCGCCCGTGCCGCGTCCTTGGCGTGTTCCACCAGGCGGCGCCCATGACCCTCACGCAACCGGGCCGGCTCGACAAAAATATGGGCCAGCTCACCCTCACCCTCGCCATTTTCCAGCAAGGCACAAAAACCGATGACTTCACCATCCAGATCCAGCACAAAAAATTGCTGTGTCCGGATGTCCGCTTCGCTGATGGTGAGCTCGGCAACGCAATCCGCCATGAACTGATCGCTGTAGCCCCAGACGGCTTTCGCGCGAAAAGCGAGATCGCTGAGAAGCGCGCACTCATCCTGGCGTGCGCCGCGAATCGAGCACCGGCCGGTCACGCCGGAAAGGATGACTCTTGCCGCTGACGGCGGTCCGCGGATCGCCTGATGCGTGGGTTGCGCCGCGCTTCGCGTGCGATGGTCATGAGTTCCTGGAGTGTGTCGAAGCTGATGGCGACATTTTCACCGTTCCGGTGCTTGATTCGTCCGATCTGTTCTTCGGGAGCCGCACACGGCTCATCCAGAATCTCCACGGGTTCGCGCAGGTTCCCTATTTCGACGATGCGTCCCACGGTCTACTCCTCGGCGGACTTCCGCCGGCAGACATTATATCCACACAATCACATCATTCGACTCAGCTTGTATCCTGCCCAGATGCCGGCCAAGCCCCCCAGGGTGGAGAGCGTGACTCCCCAGCCGCTGAAAACGCTGCCGCCCCACAGTTCCGGCGCCATCCCACCGGCCGTGGATCCCACCAACAATCCTATCCAAATGAACGATTTCAATCTGATACGGGCCTGGTCTGGAAATCCCGGGAGCGGTGTGAAGCCGAATTCCTGCGCGGTCATCCGTAGAATCGCCTCGCGGCCGCCCAGTGCCTCGATGCGCCGCGCCTGATCCGTGAACGCCTGCCGGTTGATCGCCTCCGGATCCAGGATCGCGCGCAATGCCGCCTCGCAATCTGACCGTCTACCCCGGTGTCCCGGATCGCACCCGAGATCGTTCTCCTCGAATGGGTCGTCGCGCAGATTGAACAGCTGGGCCTCGGCACCGACGTAGTGCACGTACTTCCACTCGTCCCTGCGAACTAAAAAATAGCCGGTGGGAGCGCCGCCGTCGTGGAACTCGCTCAATATCGTCCGATCCGGCTGCGCACCGTTGGCAAGTGCCACCAGTGAATGACCGGGCAGCGGTGCGTCATCCCCGTCAATGGCGGTTCCGACGCTCTCGACGATTGTGGGGTGACAATCAACCAGTGAGGCTGGCGTCGCGACAGCTTTGCCCGCCGGGATGCCGGGGCCGCGGATGATCAGCGGGATACCGGCCGACTCTTCGTACATCAGCATCTTGGTCCACATGCCGTGGTTGCCAAGAAGTTCGCCATGATCGCTCGTGTAAATCACCCGAGTGCGGTGCGTCAGGCCGCAGTTGTCCAGTGTCTCGAGCACACGTCCCACCAGATGGTCGACAAAAGAACACAAGCCATAGTATCCAAGGCGTGCCTGTAAGGTGCTCGCATGGGTGAAGTGCCTGTCGTAGTCGTAGAATCCGTACATCGATTCGAGCACCGAATGGCTCGGCCGCTGGTGCTGGCTGCGCGGCGTGCCGACGTCGCCCGGTGTGTACAGATCATAAAAGGCCTGCGGAGCCTGTAACGGATAGTGTGGACTAACGAATGAAACGTACAGTACCCACGGTTTGTTTTGCTCTGAGCCGTGGCAGGTGATCCAGTCGCAGGCGGCGTTGCAGATACTTCTGTCGTAGCGCGTGTAGTCCGTGTCGCCCGCGCCAACCTGGACGGCAAGCTCGGCCGTGCCTTCGTCGTATGACGGCAGGGGATCCCTGAGAAGCCCTTTTAGCCAGCCGAGCTCGTTGACGACATGCAATGGCATGTATTCCTGATCGAATCCGTTGGCGTCTCTTTTCGATCGGTAGTGAAGCTTGCCGATGGACACCACCCGGTGTCCGTTCTCGATCAGCCCGTGACCCCAGCTCCGCTGGGATCCCGTGTACGGCTCCGCGCTGCTCCAGGAGCCGGTCTCGTGTACCCAGCGACCAGTGGCGAGGCTGGCTCGCGCCGACACGCATACCGGTGACGGTGTGTAGGCATTGTCGAATCGGGTTCCGGATGCAGCCAGCCGATCCAGATTGGGCGTCTGCACGTTTCGATTGCCGTAGCAACCGAGGACCTCACGAGTGTGCTCGTCCGATATTAATAAGAGCACATTGGACGGTTCCACTTCCGCCTCCAAGCGGGACTCAGGCGTCATCGTCGCCGAGCCCCAATCGCTCGATGCCATTCCGCCAGCGACTCGTCCGGGTACTCGTCGAAGCTCAGATCGCCGGGCTCAGCCTGCGCCGGCACCCAGGAAGCCTTGGACGCCAGCATCAAGTGCGTGCGTTCCGGCGGCACCGGCAGATCGCTATCGATGGCGGAGGCAAAGGGGTGCACGAGCTCGGGCCAGCGGGGATCCCATACCCAGAGGGCGCTGGCGCAGTGTTTGCAGAAGCTTCGCCGCGCTTCGCTTTGCGCCATCTCGCCGCTGTCGCTGTCGCGAATCCCGGCCCGATAAACGCTGACGTGATCTTCGCCGTCGACGTGCAGTGATCCGTAGTCAGCGCCGAGATTGATGGCGTAACCGCCGCCGCCGGCGGTTTTGCGGCAAATCGAGCAGTAACAAAGGTTGAAGGGGTAGGGATGCCGGGATTGCACCGTGAACTGCACTTTGCCGCAATGGCAGGAACCTTTCAGCTGCATGGTCACTCTCCGTTCTCGAGTAGCGAACGCAGGTCGGCAAAGGGATTATGGGTCGCGGGGGTCTTGTCGGTTGGTGTCTCTTTCGCCCCCGTCGCATCCACTTGCCGCGCGTGCTCGTTGTCGTGGCAGTAAAGACAGAGCAATTCCCAGTTGCTGCCGTCGGCGGGATTGTTGTCGTGATTGTGATCCCGATGGTGAACGGTCAGCTCGTGAACATTCTCCCGGGTGAACTCGCGCGCACACCGCCCGCAGATCCACGGGTAGAGCTTCAATGCCCGTTGCCGATAATCCCGCTCACGCTGCTCCCGATTGCGCCGGGTCTCGGCCACGATGCGATCCAGCTTTTCGGAATCAGGCTGCTTCTTCTTCCCTGGCATCTGCTGTCCCGCGACAAGATTCAAGGTAATTGTGGGGCGCGCTGTCGGCCTTCGCAACCTACCTGGCTACGTAATCATTGCTGATCTTCCTGCATCACATGTTGGGCGGCCTCCAGTGCCACCTGTGAACCATGTGGTGTCGAGGGCGCATAGTGGCTCTGATCCTGCGCCGACCTGGGGGGTCGTTTGGTCATTCTATAGACCGCGAACACGCCCATGGCCAGGTGGATTGCAGCGAGCCACCAGAAGAATCCCGCAGGTCCCACCAGCCACATGCTCAGGGATGCCGTGACGGGGCCGAGGATCGCGCCCAGCCCGCTTGCCAGCACCAGCGCGCCGCTGGCGGCAACCATTTGCTCGGGCTCCAGGTAATCATTGGCATGGGCGATGCACAACGAGTAAAGGGGAATCGCCAGGCCGCCGAGCACCGCCATGAGCGCGAAAAGCGCGATGGTAGACATGGCCGAGATCCATACGGCGGCGACGGCCGTGGCGGCGGCAAGAAAGCTGACCACGGTGATGACCAGGCGCCGGTCCAGCACATCGGACAGATGGCCTATGGGCCACTGCAGCACCGTGCAGCCAAGCAGCACGGCGGTCATGAAAAACGAAATCTGGGCAACGGAAAGTCCGGAGCTTTCCGCGTACACGGGACCGAAGCTGAACAGTGCCGCGCTGGCCGTGCCCGTAGCGAGGGCGCCGACCACGCCCAGCGGCGAGATCCCGTAGAGCTTGCGCAGGCTCAACGTCGACTGTTTCGAGAACGTCGGTGCCGGCCCCGCCGACAACAAAAGCGGCACCAGGGCCGCGGAGATGAGCACCGAGGTGAGGATGAAGAGCTCGAGCCCCGCCGGATCGGCCGCGTTGAGCAACAGCTGGCCGCCGGCGTAGCCCACATAGGACACGACCATGTAAACGGAGAGCAACTGGCCCCGGGTCCTGTTGTCGGCGCGATCGTTGAGCCAGCTTTCCGAAACCACATAGAGACCCGCAAGACAGAACCCGCTCAGCAGACGCAGCAGGCTCCAGGCCAGAGGTGTAACGATGATGCCGTGGATGAGCACCGACGCCGATGCCACGGACGCCAGGGCGCCGAACACGCGTATGTGGCCGACGCGCTCCACGAGCCGCGGTGCATACAGCGCGCCGGCGAGGAAGCCGAGGTAGAAGGTGGACATGATCAGTCCGGTGATGGCGGTAGGGAAACCTTCCAGTGAGGCGCGCACACCCAGCAGGGTGGTCTGCAAGCCGTCCCCGATCATGAGGGTTCCGAAGCCCAGCAACAGGATCCGGGATCGCCGGGTGGTGGTCAGCAGCGGACCGATCACGGGCAGTCCTGACTGCAGTCCATGCCTGGTCTGATTCACGATTCAGGGCTCTCTTGTCTGCGGCCCGGGGAGCATGACACACATGCGGCGGTAACCGATGAGCGGACGATGGCAGGCTTAGCCCTATTTGATCTTGGCGATGGCTGTTCTGGCCCTGGCTTCGTCCACAACGGTGAACTTCGGGCGTCCGGCATAGACGCCCATCCTGACGGTGCCCTGCACGAAATATGCTTTGCCTGCCTCAACTGTCAGACTCAGAGAATCCCCGGTTATGACCTGGGAGGAGAATCCATACTGACCGGGGTCGAGGTCGCGGAATATCACCGAGCCATTGGTCAACGCGCCGATGGGCTGAGCATTCTGCTGAACATGAAACTGAATGGCAGCGCCAGCCATGCGTTGTTCACGATAAAAGACGACGAGGGCCTGGCCCTCCTTTACCTCCGGGATCTCGGCTGCCGCGGCGGGGCCCGTGGGCAGTAGCGACAAAGCCGCCATCATCAGGAACGTCACGAGTACGATAGTTCTTGTCAATACCCTATGCTCCTCAAAATAGTCAATCGTCCATGGCGATGAACTCGCGACGGAATGGGATGTCCGTGGATTCGGGCTGGTCGCATTCTCGCGCATAGCAATGGCCTGCGTAAACAGCAGCAGCAATAGTGGCAGGCGCATGACAATCGCCGATGCACTCCAGGCGTCGGACACCTGCGTCGGCGAGCTTGCGCGGGTCGCCGTCCAGCGCCAGGAACAATGCTTCGTCTGGTAGCCGTGCGGTGACCATGACCACGGAGGCCGCGTCCAGTTGGCTGCGTGCACCCGTGTACACACAGGCGAGCGCCACGGATCCTTTCTCCACGGCGACGATGTTCTTGCAGGTGACGACGCCGACGCCTGCGTTCATCAGCTGCGACTGGATGCGGAACTGCTCCAGGGTCGCCCGGGTCCACTCGGACACTTGTGCCGCCGGCGTCACCAGGGTCACGTCGAGCCCCTCGGCACGGAGCTTGTGCGCCAGCACGCCGCCCATATAGGCGTGATCGTCATCGAAGACGACAACGGGCCCGGGGATGGCAACGTCCCCCATGACGTCATCCGGTGTGTAGACATTGCCGGCATCGCAACCGGGAACGGGCTTTCGATTCCTGCGCCCCATACCGTCCCGCCGCCAGCGGGCCCCGGTGGCGAGCACCACGCGGGGGAAACCGAACTCCAGAACGTGGGCGGCGGACAGTTTGCTGTCCCGATAAACCTCGACCTGCGGCATTTGGTTCAGCTGCGAGATCCGGTAGTCCCGCACCCGCACCCACTCGGCGAGACCCGGAAGGCGGCTCTCGGCGTTGACCCGGCCGCCAAGCGCGTCGCCGGCTTCGGCCAGCGTTACCGAATAGCCCCGCGCCCCCAGGGCGCGGGCGCATTCGAGCCCGGCGGGTCCCGCGCCGACGATGAGGACACGATCGTCGGAGCCCTTCGCCGGGATGCGTTCCGGATGCCAATCTCGCCGCCATTCCTCTCCCATGGTGGGGTTCTGGGTGCAGCGCATGGGCACCGCGCGCCGCTCGCCGCTCACGCAGATGTTGCAGCCGATGCACTCGCGGATGTCCTCCGGCCTGCCTTCCTCGATCTTCTTCGGCAGAAAGGGATCGGCGATGGATGGACGCGCCGCGCCGATGAAGTCCAGCACGCCGCGTTTGATCTGCGACACCATGGTGTCGGGAGAGGTGAAGCGTCCGACGCCCACCACCGGCTTGCTCGTGATCTCTTTCACGAAGGCCGTGTATTTTTCTTGACAAGCTTCGCGTTCGAAACGCGAGGTACTGGAATCGTTACTCCAATTGCTCACGTTCACGTCCCACAGATCGGGAAGCTCGGCGAGCATCTCCACCACCTCGCGGCCTTCTCCTTCGGCCGTGATGCCGTCCGCGCCGAGCAACTCATCCACGGCGAAGCGCACCGCCACCCCGCAGCTGTCTCCTACCGCGTCCTTGGTGTCCTCGATGAGCTCGCGAAACAGGCGCGCGCGATTCTCCACAGAGCCACCGTACTCGTCGCTGCGGTGGTTCCAACGCCGCGACAGGAATTGCATGGGCAGGGAAAGATCGTGCCCGGCGTAGACGTAAACGATATCGAAACCTGCGCACGCTTGGCGCGAAGCGCGGCCTGCCGATGCCATGATCTCAAATCGGCGATGTCGGCCTTAGACATGGCACGCGCCTGTATGGGGTCCACATCGTCCACGGGAGTGTGTGACGGTGCGATCGGAGGTAGCCGACTGTACAGATTGTTGGCCATGGGGCCGTTGTGGGTGAGCTCGATGGCGGCCAGCGCTCCGTGCTCGTGTATCGCCTCCGCCATCAGCGCCAGGGCGGGAATATCGCCATCGTCCCACAGCCGCGCATCCGGCGAAGGTTCGAAGTCGCCGCTCCAGTGAATCGAACACTCCTGGGTGCTGATGACGGCCCAGCCGCCCTCGGCCTTGACCCCGCGCATGCGCGCCTCGGCACGCGGGTGGCGGTAGCCCATGCCGCTGCAGTGGGGTACCTGGAAGAAACGGTTCTTGGCTCGAACAGGGCCTATTTCGACGGATTCGAAAAGAATGTCGTAGCGGGAGTCACGGGGCATTCGAGTCAACTACCTTTGGTCATGCCGTGTTCTTGTTGTCGCGGGCACGATAGCCCATCGTCATATGGCCCGCAATGAAACCGCCGTGGCCACCGGGGGAGGTCCGTGGCATGATAAGCACGCCATGAGCCGAGCCACCCGTCGCCGTGAACGCCAGGAGCGTCGCGAGAAAGCCAGCCAGATCCCGCGACTGCCCTGGCGGAATCTCACCAATCCCTATCCCCCCATCGAGATTCTGAGCGCCGATCAGTTGGAGGCCATCCACATGGCTTCCCTGCGCGTGCTCTCCGAGATCGGCATGAAGGTGCTCGGCGCCGATGCCAGGGAGCGCCTGGCCGCGGCGGGTGCCCAGGTGAACAACGATGATCGGATGGTGCGTTGCGATCCGGACATGGTGATGGAGCTCATGGCTCTGGTGCCCTCCAGCTTCACCCTCGAGGCGCGCAATCCGGCCAGGTCCATCACCATCGGCGGCAATCACATTAATTTCGCTCCGGTTAACGGGCCGTCCTTCGTCACGGATCTGGATCGTGGGCGCCGCGCCGGCACCTACGACGAGATGTGCGACTTCCTCAAAGTACTGCAGAGTCTGGACATCATTCACATCGGCGGTATCGGTTCCTTCGAGCCGCTGGATCTGCCTGCGGATACGCGACACCTGGACAGGAATTTCGCGGCCGCCACCCTCCACGACAAGATCTGGAGCGCCAATCTACTCGGCGGCTATCGCGCCAGGGACGCACTCGAGATGCAGTGCATCGTGCACGGCATCGCCTACGAGGATCTGCCCAATCATCTGGTCACCATGGGCAACATCAATACCAATTCACCTCGGCAGTTGGACGGCAATATGTCTGCCGGCCTCACCGAGCTTGCGCTTGCCGGGCAGCCGGTGGTGGTAACACCGTTTACGCTTCTCGGCGCCATGGCTCCCACCACGCTTGCCGGCGCGCTTACTCAGCAGAATGCCGAAGCGCTTTTCGGCATGATACTTTGCCAGATCATCCGGCCGGGAACACCGGTGGTGTACGGTGGCTTCACGTCGAACGTGGACATGAAGTCCGGTGCGCCGGCCTTCGGCACCCCGGAATATGTGAAAGCGACGCAAGCCGGCGCCCAGCTCGCGCGCCGATACAATGTGCCGTTTCGCTCCAGCAGCACCAATGCCTCCAACGTGGTGGACGCCCAGGCCGCCTATGAGAGTGAGATGTCCATATGGGCTGCCGTCATGGGCCACGCCAATCTGGTTTTCCACGCCGGTGGTTGGCTGGAGGGTGGTTTAACCGCGTCCTTCGAGAAACTCATCATCGATGCGGAGATGCTGCAGATGATGGCCGAGTACCTGGCGCCGGTGACGGTGGACGAGGACACTCTGGCGCTGGATGCCATCGCCGAGGTGGAGCCGGGCGGGCATTTCTTCGGCGCCGCCCACACCTTGGCGCGTTTCGAGACGGTATTCTACGAGCCCATGGTCTCGGATTGGCAGAACTTCGAAAGCTGGCAGGAGAACGGCTCCCTCACGGCAACCCAGCGTGCCAACACGGTGTGGAAGCAGTTGGTGGCGGAGTATGAGCCGCCACCTCTGGACCCGGGCATACGCGAGGCGTTGGAGGAATACGTGACGCGGCGAAAGGCCGAGATAAACGCCGGACCGGATTTGCTCGACTACGACATGTAGGAGGGGACAGATTTGAAATCTGTCCCCTTGCTCGCAGGTACTCTATATCTCAGCCGCGCATGCGCTCACCTTCTGGATCCACCGCGGGCTCATCCAACACGCGCACCGTTCGAGTTTCCCCCACCAGCTCGATGCTCAGATCCCCCGGCTCACGTGCCACGTCGTATTTGAGGTAACCCAGAGCCAGGCTTTTCCCGGCGCAGTGCCCGAAGGCCGCCGAGCTCACGTAGCCCACGTATTCGCCGTCGCGCAGGATGGGTTCGCCGCCCCAGGCGTCGGTATCCGCGGCATCCACTTCCATGGCCGTCAGCCGGTAGGCGGGTTCCTGCTGCTTGAGCCCGAGGGCCGCGTCGCGGCCGACGAAGTCGGCCTTGTCCAGCTTGACGAATCGACTCAAGCCTGCGTCGAAGGGCGAATAGTCCGGCGACAGTTCCGCGCCCCAGCTGGGAAAGCTTTTCTCGATGCGCAGGGACGCCAGCGCGCGGCTGCCCACCAGCCTGAGCCCCAGGTCTTCGCCGGCTTCCTCCATGGCCGCAAGCAGCGCGCGCTGGTACTCCGGTGGGAAGAACATCTCGAAGCCCAGCTCGCCGGTGAAGGAAATGCGCAGCACCACGGCTTCACGCACCGGGCCCACTTCCATCCGGCGGGCGGTGAGGAAGGGGAAGGCGTCGGATCCCACGTCCACATGGCCGAGGCGCTGGAGCAGGGTTCTGGCCCCCGGGCCTGCGATGTTGAATCCCACCCAGCGCGGCGTAAGACTCTCCACCATCACACCGCTGGCAGGCAGCCACTGATCCCACCAGCGCAGGTGAAAACGTTCCATGGCGCCGGAGCCCACCAGGAAAAACTCCTGGTCGCCCAGCCGGCTGACGGTGAAGTCGCCCACCAGCCGGCCGCGGGGATTGAGCATGGGGCTCAAGACCACCCGGCCGGCTTCCCGGGGCAGGTTGTTGGCCAGCACACGATCGAGCCAGCCCTCCGCCTTCGGCCCCGATATTCGGTACTTGCCGTAGGTGGATACGTCCAGGAGTCCCACGCCGGCTCGCAAAGCACGGCACTCTTCGCCCACGGACTCGAACCAGTTGGGGCGGTGGAAGGTGAAGTCATCTGCTTGGCTCTTGCCGCCGGTGGCGTACCAGAGGGGATATTCGAGACCGTAGTTGGCGCCGAACACGGCGCCCCTGGCTTTCTGCACTTCGTAGATGGGTGTCGTCTTGACCGGCCGGCCCGCCTGCCGATCCTCGTAGGGATAGATGGTCTTGAAGCGGGTGGAGTACATATCGGCGGTGCGTGCCCGGGTATAGGATTTGCCGGCCCACGGGCCGAAGCGGGTCACATCCCACATGAAGACATCCAGGCCGGGATCATCTTCCGTCATCCAGTTGCTGAGCAGCATGCCGATGGCCCCGGCCTGACTGAAGGCCGTCATCACTCCGCAGGCGCACCAGTAGTTCCGCAGGCCGGGATAGGGCCCCAGCAACGGGTTCAGATCCGGCGAGAAGATCATCGGGCCGTTGACCACGCGTTTGATGCCGGCGGTGCCCAGCACCGGAATGCTTTCCACGGCCTGGGTGAGGTTGCGCTCGATGCGATCCAGATCGTCGGGTAGCAGCTCGTGGCCGAAATCCGCCGGCGTACCGTGCTCCGACCAGTGGGTGCAGGTATTCTCGTAGGCGCCCAGCAGCAGACCCTTGCCCTCCTGGCGCAGGTAGAACTCCGCGTCGGCGTCGCCGATCATGGGGATCTCGTGGTCCAGCTGCTCGAGCACAGGGATGTTCTCGGTGACGAAGTAGTGATGCTCCACCGGCATCAGCGGCAGCCAGGCGCCGGCCAGTGCCGCCACCTCACGGGCCCAAAGGCCGGCGGCGTTGACGATGTGCTCCGCCACCAGCGTGCCCTTCCCGGTCACTACCTCCCAGCTTCCGTCGGCGCGGGGGTTGGTTTCCATGACCGGGCATTGGCGCTGAATGTCCGCCCCGTGCAGTCGCGCGCCCGCGGCGAAGGCCTGGGTGACGCCGCTGGGATCCACGTGTCCGCCGGCCGGGTCGAAGAGCACCGCGCGTACTCCGTCCAAGTCCAGTATCGGCGCGCGCGCACTGGCTTCCTCGTTACTCAGGAAAACCGGAACCAGGCCCACCCGGCAGGCCTTCGACTTGAGAATCTCGAGCTCTTCCACGCGCGCTTGCGTGCGCGCCAGGGCCATTCGGCCGACGGGATGAAAGCCGCAGGATTGGCCGGTTTCTTCTTCGAGCTTCGGATAGAGCTCGAAGCTGTACTTGTGCAACATGCTCATGTTGGCGCTGCCGGTGAGCGCGCTGGTGCCGCCGGCCGCGTGCCAGGTGGAACCGGAGGTGAGCTCCGAGCGCTCCAGGAGCACCACGTCACGCCACCCGGCCTTGGCCAGGTGATAGAGAATGCTGCAACCGGTGACACCGCCACCGATGACGGCTACACGTGCATGGTTTTTCATGGTTCGAAATACTCGCTGGCAAATTTGCAACAACGGTTGCCGACGGAGAATACGCAATCGGGCGCAAGCTCGCATGCACAGAATCTTGCGAGATGCTCACCGTCGGTGGCCCCGGCGTTCCACGTCTCGCGCATATCGCGCGCGATCCCCTTGGGAGTAAGATAACCGACCGGATTATTCATCTGAGGCATTAACATGGCCAGGTCGGGCGGTCGCCGCAGCAGTCGCCGGGAGCGCAGTGCGCGCCTGGGCTTTCACCAGTTGCCGTGGCGGAGTCTGGTCAATCCCTACGCCCCCATCGAGGTACTTTCCGCCGATCAGGTGGAACACATCCACTTGGCGTCCCTGCGCATTCTCGAGGAGTTGGGTATCGCCTTCCTGCTGCCGGAAGCTCTTGATATTCTCGCCGCCGCCGGCGCGGACGTGAATCACAAGACTCAGGTGGTGCGTTTCGATGGCGAGCTCATCGAAAAGAATCTGGCCAAAGCGCCGGCCCGCTTCCGTATGCACGCGCGCAATCCGGAGCACGACATCACGTTCGGCGACAACCACATCAACTTTGCCACCGTCGGCAGCGCCCCCAACGCATCCGACTTGCAGGGCGGGCGCCGGCCCGGCTGCTACCGTGATTACTGCGATTTTCTACGCCTTGCTCAGGCGCTGAATGTGGTGCATCTGTTCGGCGGTTATCCGGTGGAGCCCGTGGATCTCCCTCCGGCCACCCGTCACCTGGACTGCACCGACGCCTTTATCCGGTTGGGCGACAAAGTATTCTTCGCTTATTCTCTCGGCCGCGAGCGCATCCTCGACGGCATCGAGATGACGCGCATTGCACGGGGTATCTCCAGCGAGCAAATGCTGCGCGAGCCCAGCCTGATGACGGTGGTGAACTCGAGCTCGCCCCTGCGCATCGACGCGCCCATGCTGGAAGGCGTCATCGAGATGGCGCGCCACAACCAGGTCATGGTGCTGACGCCGTTCACGCTGGCCGGCGCCATGGCTCCGGCTACCATCGCCGGCGCTCTTGCGCAACAGAATGCCGAGGCGCTGGCGGGTCTCGCGTTTTCCCAGATGGTGAATCCGGGGGCGCCGGTGATGTATGGCGGATTCACGTCGAACGTGGATATGAAGTCCGGTGCGCCGGCGTTCGGTACGCCGGAGTACACGCGTGCAGCGTTGGCCGGCGGTCAGCTGGCCCGCCGTTACAATATTCCCTATCGATCTTCCAACGCCAACGCCTGCAATGTGGTCGACGCTCAAGCCGCCTACGAATCGCAGATGTCCTTGTGGGGCGCGATCATGGGTCACGCGGGTCTGGTGCTGCATGCTGCCGGTTGGATGGAAGGGGGACTGTGCGCGTCTTTCGAGAAAATGGTGTTGGACGCCGAGATGCTGCAGATGATGGCGGAGTTCCTGACGCCCCTGGAAGTCAACGAGGAAACCCTGGGCTTCGAAGCCATGCGCGAAGTCGGCCACGGCGGCCACTTCTTCGGCACCCAGCACACCCTGGATCGCTACGAGACGGCGTTCTATGCGCCCATCATTTCCGACTGGCGCAACTACGAGAGCTGGGAAGAAGCGGGAGCTCACACCGCCACCGAACGTGCCAACAAGCTCTACCAGGAAATTCTCACGGACTTCGAGCCGCCACCCCTGGAAGAATCCCGCAGCGATGAGCCAACAGAATATATCGCGCGCAGGAAAGAAGAGGGTGGGGTGCAGGCAGCGTAGTTTCCGTCTGGAGCGTTGCAACCTACGTGTCTATAGAATAAGCGCGCTCCTGCAGCGGCCAAAGCACCGGCTCTCTGCTGGTGAATGCGAACTGCCGGACGACTTCTCCGTACCCGGAATACCGGTAGCCGCCGTTGGCGGAGAGAATCTCGTCGCGCCGGGCACGCCAACGTGCCGGCAACCGATACCACGCCATGTGTGGTACATCGTGGTGCACGTAGTGCAGATTGTTGTTGAGGTACAGCAGCGACATCAGCGGTCCCGATTCGACGATGGCCATGCGTTCACCGACCACTGGACGGGCACGATGCTCGGCGAAGGATCGCAGTAACGTGATGGAGATCCCGGGATAGACGAACAGCAACAGATAGCCCATCAGCGGGATCCCGCACCCGACGCTCACCCAGAGGATCACCGCCACGCAACCAAGCCCGTGCAGCAGCCACGCTTTCAGATGGCGGAAGTCGCCATTGGCGAATGCCGACGTCTCCACCACCATGAGGCGCCACGCGGACACCAGCGGTCCTATGAGCAACCTGCCGACGGAGGTATTGTGAAAGCGCAGCACGGTGCGGCGAAGCGGGCCGGCCCGGTCCCAGGCTTGCGCTGAGAGATAGTAAGACTCCGGATCTTCCAGGGGATCGGTAATCGTGTCGTCGTGGTGGTGGCGCAGGTGGGTATCCGCGTACACCTCGAACGGCATCCACAGCCACAGGCTGGGAAAAACCAGGGCCCGGTTCAGCCAGCGCCAACGGGTAGGGTGGCCGTGCACCACCTCGTGCTGCAGGGATCCATGCCACGCCAGCAGGAAACCGCCGACGGGCAGCAGCAGCCACCAGGGCAGGCTGTGGTAGTAGAAGGTCAGCAGGCCATAACCCGCGTAAATAGCCGCGGCCACCAACAGGGTCGGCCATTCCACAGCGGGTCGTGAAACGTCGGGCATTCTCCGATTCTCCGGGTACCAATATTCACCAGGGAGCGACGGCCTGCTCCCCCGGGGCGCGGTGCCCACGCACGAGCCGTCGTCATTGGCTGCAATTAGAACCCGCCTTAACCCTGGTCACAACGAGGGAATTCGCACAATTCACGGCGGTCTGTCACATCATCGAAGCTATTGTAGATAATCTACATATTTGTTAACTTTATGCATCGCTCGCTGTCAACCAGGGTCAGGCCATGCACCGTCGAGAGACCGTCGAAATCTTCCGTGCCCGCCTGCTGGAGGTCATCGAGCAGTCGGGCATGAGCCGCAGCGAATTTGCGCGGCGCATCGGCGCCGACCGCTCGACCCTGTCCCAGTTGCTGGCTTCCGACGGCTCCCGCCTGCCCCGAGCCGAGACCATTGCCGCCATCGCCACCGTGGCCCAGGTGAGCGTGGATTGGCTGCTGGGCCTGAGTGCCCAGGGCCAGATGGCCACCGATGTTTTGAACGAGGCGGTGGCCATCGAGCCGGGTGGCGCGTCGCCGGCGGACGAGCGCCTGCAGCGCTGGCACGCCGAGGCCGCCGGTTACAAGATCCGCTATGTGCCCACCACCCTGCCGGATCTGCTCAAAACCGAGCACGTCATCCGCTACGAGTACGTGCAGCACGACACTCTCGACCCCCAGGGCCGTATTGCCTACGCCGAGGCGCGGCTCGCCTACAGCCGCCAGCCGGAAAGGGACCTGGAGGCCGGGAGCTCGTACCAGTCTCTGGCGGAGGTTGCCCAGGGCGGGGGCCTGTGGCAGGACCTGGCCTTCGAGGCGCGCATCGCACAGCTGGAGTCGATGATCGGACTGCTGGACGAGCTGTACCCGACCTTTCGGTGGTTTCTTTTCGATATTCGCCAGTGCTACTCGGTGCCGCTCACGATCTTCGGGCCCCAGCGGGCGGCAATTTACATCGGCGACATGTACCTGGTGTCCACCTCCCGGGAACACATTCGTGTGCTCACCGGACATTTCGACAATCTCATCCGCGCCGCCGTCATGCAGCCGCCGGAAGTCATCGCTTACCTGAAGCGGCTCCTGGGCGAAGCTACCGCCGGGGATCGCGCGGATCGAACAGCACCGATTTCGGCATGACGGATAGACCCATGCTTGCAAGCCTGCCCATGTACGATTTCCCCGAAGTGATTGCCGCCACCGACAGCTGGTGGAGCGGGCTCGCGTCTGCGCTGCGGCGTGCCGGCCTCGACGACGTCCCCGGGGCGCTGACCAGGGATCCGGATATCGACGTGCTGCACTCGCAAGCGTTGTTGCTCGGTCAGACCTGTGGATACCCGCTGACCCACGCGCTGGCGGGCGTGGTCGAGCTGGTGGCAACGCCGGCGTATTCCGCCGATGGCTGCAGCGGCGTCGACTACCGCAGTCATATCGTCGTTTCCGAACACAACCCGGCGGCGAAGCTGGAGGACTTGCGCGGCGCCGTGTGCGCCTACAGCCGCCGCCACTCCCACTCGGGCTACAATGCGCTGCGCGCGGCGGTGGCGCCGCTGGCCGGTGGCGGACGATTTTTCTCGCGCACCGTGGAAAGCGGTGGCCATCCGGCAAGCGTCGCACTGATCGCCGCCGGCCAGGCGGATGTTTGCGCCGTGGATTGCGTCACCCATGCGCTGATGGCCCGATACCAGCCGGATGCACTGGGCGGCACGCGCATCCTCGCATCCACCGCCCACGCTCCGGGTCTCCCCTACGTGACCCGCGCCGGAGCGGAGGACGATTTTCTCAGTCGCTTGCGCGATGGTTTGCAGGCGGCCTTTGCGGATGCCGGCCTCGGTGCTGCCCGGGATGCCCTTTTGCTGACGGGCATGCAGGTGCTCGGCTACGACGCCTATCAGCGCATCGATGACATGGAGGATTCGGCGCGCGCCGCCGGCTACGCGGAGATAGGCTGAAAGCTACCCTGGGATCATCTAGCCGGGCATTTTTTGCCATTCGCCGTCGGGCCACCTAGGATGGATAGAACGCACCGATATCCAATACTCTGATGACATCCAGCTTGCCCACTGATTCGTGCAGACGATGACGGGCTGATTGCCGAACCCTCAAGCGGTCCCGGTAGGAGCGCCCTTTGATTTTCATCGATGGCCAATCCCTGACGCTGGCGCAGTTTCGATCCGTCGTCATCGAGGGCGCGGCCTGTAAGCTGACGCCCGATGCCCGCCAGCGCGTGGCCGCCGCCCGGCGCACCGTCGAGGAAACCGTAGGCCGTGGTGACGCCACTTACGGTATCAACACCGGTTTCGGTGATCTGGCCTCCGTCAGCATCGAGGACAAAAACCTGGCGCTGCTCCAGGAGCGATTGATCCTCAGCCATTGTGCCGGGGTTGGCGAGCCGCTGCCCGACGCGGTGGTGCGCGCCATGCTGTTACTGCGCGCCAACACGCTTGCCCGTGGGCACTCCGGAGTGCGCCCATTGCTCATCGAGTCGTTGCTGGCGCTCCTTGAAGCCCGCGTTTTACCGTTGATTCCCAGCCGCGGCTCCGTGGGTGCAAGCGGTGATCTGGCGCCACTGGCGCATCTCGCGTTGCCGCTGCTCGGTAAGGGTGAGGTACGCGTGGAGGGTGAGGTGCTGCCGGCTATCCAGGGTCTGAAGCACGCCGGCCTCGCGCCTCTTACCCTGGAAGCCAAGGAAGGACTGGCGCTCATCAACGGCACCCAGGCGATGACCGCGTTGCTGGCGTTGTCGGTGCTCGACTGCCGGCGTCTGGTGCGCATTGCGGATCTGGTCGCTGCCATGGCAACGGACGCATTGCGCGGTACCGATTCGGCCTTCGACGCGCGCGTGCATGCGCTGCGCCCACACCCGGGTCAACGCGCCAGCGCCGCCAACATCTGGCAGTTGATGCAGGGTTCCGGTATTCGCGACTCGCACCGTCAGGGAGATATTCGTGTGCAGGATCCCTATAGCGTGCGCTGTACGCCTCAGGTGCACGGGGCCGTGCGCGACCTGCTCACCGACGTGGAAACCAAGCTCGTCATCGAGATGAATTCGGTTACGGACAACCCACTGATTTTTCCCGAGGAAGGCGATATCGTTTCCGGTGGAAACTTTCACGGCGAGCCCATGGCGTTCGCCGCCGACGTACTCGCACTCGGCGTGTCAGAGCTCGGGGCAATCAGTGAACGGCGCATCGAGAAACTCACCAACACCGCGTTTTCCGGACTGCCGCCGTTCCTCACAACCGATGCCGGTCTCAACTCCGGTTTCATGATGGCGCAAGTGACGGCGGCAGCTCTGGCGAGTGAGAACAAAACCTTCTGCCACCCGGCCTCGGTGGATTCCATTCCCACCTCGGCAGATAAGGAGGATCACGTGTCCATGGGCATGGGCGCGGCGCTCAAGCTGCGACCGGTGGTGGCGAATACGTATCAAATTCTCGCCATCGAGTTGGCGGCGGCGGCCCAGGGGATCGACCTGCTGCGCCCGCTGAAATCCAGCGATGCCATCGAAGCGCTGCACCAGGCCTTTCGCCAGCGCGTTCCCATGTTGAAAGAAGACCGCGAATTGGCGCCGGACCTGAACACGGCGCGGGAATTTCTCGACGATATGGACGAGTTTCTGGAAAATCTCTTGTAGGTTGGGCTGAGCTAGGTTGGGCTGAGCGCAGCGAAGCCCAACCTACGGTTCCGGAGTGGCGGCGGAGTCTTCGGTCTTTTCGTCGCTCAGGACGATCTTGCCGATGTGCTGACTGCTCTCCATCATCCGATGAGCCTCGCTGGCTTGCGCCAACGGGAATGTGGCGTGGATGATGGGACGAACCTTGCCCGACTCCAGGAGCGGCCAGATTTTTTCCCGCAGGGAGTGTGCGATCATCGCTTTCTGGGCGACTGTGCGCGGGCGCAGGGTCGAACCCGTCAGCGTGAGGCGTTTCAGCATGATGGGCAGAAGGTTCATTTCGACTTTCGGTCCGCCCTGCAGGGCGATCTGCACGATGCGTCCTTCCACCGCCAGGGATTTGAGATTCCGCGGCAGGTAGTCGCCGCCGATCATGTCCAGGATGACGTCGACGCCGCGCTCATTGGTGAGCTCTGAAATGCGCTCCACGAAGTCCTCTTCGCGATAGTTGATGGCGGCGTCGGCGCCGAGCTCCAGGCAGGCCTGACACTTCTTCTCGCTGCCCGCCGTCACATAAACCGTCGAGCCGAATGCCTTGGCGAGCTGAATGGCAGTGGTGCCGATGCCGCTGGAGCCACCGTGCACCAGCAGCGACTCGCCGCTGGTCAGGCGCCCGCGATCGAATACATTGGTCCAGACGGTGAAAAATGTTTCGGGGAGGGCGGCAGCCTGCACCGTGCTCAAATCCCCGGGTACGGCCAAGCAAAGCGATGCCGGCGCCACGCAGTACTCGGCGTAGCCGCCGCCGATGACCAGTGCGCACACGGTATCACCTTCCTGCACGCCGCTGGTATTCGGGCCCAGCGCCGCCACCGTGCCGGCAACTTCCAACCCGGGGATGTCGGGGGCGCCGGGTGGCGGTGGGTACAGCCCCAGGCGCTGCATGACGTCGGGCCGGTTGACACCAGCGGCCATCACCTTGATCAGGACTTCGCCGTCGCCGGGTTCAGGAACCGGGAAGTCAGCGATACGCAGCACTTCCGGTCCGCCTGCCTCGGCGATCTCGATGGCCTGCATTGTCGTTGGAATGTTTTCGCTCATGGCTGTCTCCGAACCTTTGACTGTTCCGAGTCTTCCAGACCCCGCGCCACGATGGGCGGATTGTCGAAGCCCGGCTTGCCGTAGCGCAAGCGCGCCCCGTCCAGAGTCATCACACGGCCGCCGGCGGCGGCCAGCACTGCGTGACCGGCGGCGATGTCCCACTCCATGGTGCGTCCGATGCGCGGGTAGATGTCCGCCACGCCTTCGGCGATGCGGCAGAATTTGAGGGACGAGCCCGCGGCAATGCGTTCCTTGATGGGAAATCGTGACAGGTACTCGTCGGTTTCCGAGTTACTGTGGGACCGGCTCGCCACGGCAACCAATTGGCCGCCCGGCGCGCGACAATGAATGCACGTCTGCTCCTCATCGCGCTTGCGCCACGCCTCTCCCTCGCCGTTGGTCCAGTAGGTTTCGTCCAACACCGGCAGGTGCACGACGCCGAGCACCGGGGTGCCATTTTCGATCAATGCGATGTTGACCGTGAACTCACCATTGCGACTGACGAATTCCTTGGTGCCGTCCAGGGGATCCACCAGTAGAAAGGGGCCGTCACCGATGTCCGGGGTGTGCCCGGCCGCGACGCTCTCTTCCGCCACCACCGGTATGTCGGGGACGATCCGGGAAAGACCCTCCAAGATCAGCTGCTCGGCACGCTCGTCGGCGTCGGTGACGGGGGAGGAGTCGGCCTTGCTGCGTACTTCGAAGTCGCCGTGATAAACGCTCAAGATCTCGTGACCGGCGCGTTCGGCGATGGAGCAGAAGGCTTCCGCCAGGGCATGTTTGTCGATTTTCATGGTACTCATCGTCCGCCGCTGCATTCTACCAGGGACCCGGTAGTGTACGACGCGTCATCGGACGCCAACCACAGAATCACGCGCGCAACCTCCTGTGCCGAGCCGCCGCGTTTCATGGGCACGCCGTCCTTCAGGCGGTCCACGCGGCCGGGTTCGCCGCCGCTGGCGTGTATGTCCGTATAGATGAGTCCGGGCCGTACCGCATTGACGCGGATCCCTTCGTCCGCCACTTCCTTTGCGAGGCCGATGGTCATGGTGTCCGTGGCGCCCTTACTGGCCGCGTAGTCCACGTACTCGTTGGGTCCGCCCAGGCGCGCGGCCACGGAAGACACATTGACGATGGCGCCGCCCGAGCCGCCCCTCTTAGTCGACATGCGGCGCACCGCCTCGCGGGCGCACAGAAAGGCGCCGGTGATATTGAGGGCAAACATGCGTTGCAGCCGCTCCAATGTGTAGTCTTCCACCCGAGCCTGAATGTCGATGATGCCGGCATTGTTGACCAGCACCTTCGGCGTGCCGAGCTTGGCATCGCAGATCTGGAAGAGATTGAGAATGTCTTTCTCCGATGACATGTCGCCGGCAACCGCGAGCGCCTGGCGACCTGCCTTCTCGACGTCGGCCACCACCGCCGCTGCCGCCTCGGCGTCCCGCAGGTAGTTGACGCAGACAGCGTACCCCCGTTCTCCCGCAAGGCGTGCGGTGGCGGCTCCTATGCCCCGGCTGCCGCCGGTGACGATCATGACTTCTGACATGTTGTGATTGCATTCCTCGATGGTTGACTATCCCAGCAACGCCGCCAGTGTCGTCTTGAAACGTTCGAGAATGGCGGCCTGCTGGTCGTGGCGGCCATCGCGGATCCGCCAGCGACCGGCCACCATCACATCTTTGATCGATGCGCGGTCCGCGGCGAACACCAGACTGTCGAGAATCGTGTCGCCGGTCTTGTGTGCCAGTGCCGGCGTTTCACCGTCCAGCACCACCAGGTCGGCGCGGCGGCCCGTTTGCAACGCGCCCATCGGCTGAGCCAGGGCGCGGGCACCGCCATGGGCGGCGGCATCATAGAGGGTTCTGCCCACGGACGGCGACTGGTCGCTGGCGAGTAAGGCGCGCCGCCGGTGGCTCAGACGTTGACCGTACTCCAGCAGGCGAAGCTCCTCGATGGCGCTCACCGAGACATTGCTGTCCGAGCCGATGCCGAACCTGCCGCCGTCGGCGAGAAATTCGCTGGCCGGAAATATGCCGTCGCCGAGATTCGCCTCGGTGATGGGGCAAAGCCCGACCACCGCATCGCCGGCCGCCAGGCGTTTGCGCTCTGCGCCGTTGGCGTAGGTGGCGTGAATCAAGCACCATCGCTGATCCACGTCGATGCTGTTGAGCAGCCATTCAATCGGCCGTTGCCCGCTCCAGGCGATGCATTCCTCCACCTCGCGGCTTTGCTCGGCGATGTGAATATGAATCGGCGCGGCGAAGTCGTGTCGGGTAATCGCGTCTATCGCGTGCAGCAATTGCTCGCGGGTCACGGCCCGTAAAGAGTGGGGCGCTATGCCGATGCGCACCAGCGGGTCGTCACGGTATTGTTTCGTCAAGCTTTCTATCAATTCCGCGAAGCTGTCGCTGTCGTTCAAGAAGCGCCGTTGACCGGCTTCCGGCGCCACGCCGCCGAATTCGCTGCAGGCGTACAGCACCGGCAGGTGTGTAATGGCGATGCCGGTTTCCCGCGCCGCGGCGATGACCCGGTCCGACATCTCGCTGGGTGTCCCGTAAGCGTTGCCGTCGGCCTGGTGATGCAGGTAGTGGAACTCACCTACGGTGGTGAAACCGGCCTGCAGCATTTCCACGTACAGTTGCGCGGCGATGTTCTGGACCTGCTCCGGCGTGATGCGTGCCACGAAGTCGTACATGCGCTGGCGCCACGACCAGAAGCTGTCCTCGGCGGGGCCGCGGACCTCGGTGAGTCCGGCCATGGCACGCTGAACGGCGTGGCAGTGAAGATGGCATGCCCGGGATTGCCGGCCCGGCGAGACGTTCGGCATCCGCCGGCGGCTCGGCCACCCCCGGCGTGACGGCGCCAATGAAGCCCGCCCTCGTCCACCTCCAGGAGCACGTCATCGGCCCACCCGTCGGTCAGAAGCGCGGTTGATGCATGGAATTTCACGGTTGCCTGCTGGTGCGTGGACGGGCCGATGGCTGGCCGGAAGGTGTCGATATATAGTGTCGGGGCATGGTATTGCAATACCCGAGTCGGTAATAAGACCTTGACGGATCCCGTGGACCTGACCTCTTGCAGCGATCTGTGGACCCAGGCGCGGCTCGCCACCATGGCGCCGGTGGACGGCAAAGCGTACGGCGCCATCGAGAATGGCGCCATCGCCATCGCCGGCGATCGCATCCACTGGGTGGGCGAGCAGTCGTCGTTACCCGCCGAAATTCCCGCCCATGTCAGCGTGCATTCGGCCGAAGGCCGCTGGGTTACACCGGGTCTCGTCGATTGCCACACACACCTTGTCTATGGCGGCGACCGTGCCCGGGAGTTCGAGCAACGCCTGACCGGGGTCAGTTACGCGGAAATCGCCCGCCAGGGGGGCGGCATCGTCTCGACAGTAGCCGCCACCCGCGCCGCCAGCGAAGACCAGCTTGTGGACTCGGCACGCCCGCGCCTGGCCGCCCTGTGCGCCGAAGGTGTTACCACCATCGAGATCAAATCCGGATACGGGCTGGATCTGGAAACGGAGCTGAAGATGCTGCGCGCCGCCCGCCGCCTGGGCGAAAACGGCGGCGTGGATGTGGTGACCAGCTTTCTCGGGGCTCACGCCCTGCCGCCCGAGTACGCCGGGCGCGGTGACGATTACATCGACTTCCTGTGCACCCGGGTGATGCCGCGGGTGGCGGAGTCCGGCCTTGCCGATGCCGTCGATGCCTTCTGTGAAAACATCGGTTTCACGATCGCGCAGACCGAACGCGTATTCGAGCAAGCGAGGGCGCTGGGGCTGCCGGTGAAGTTGCACGCCGAGCAACTCTCGGATCTGGGCGGCGCGGCGCTGGCGGCGCGTTTTCGAGCGCTGTCGGCGGATCATCTGGAGTGCGTGTCTGAAGAATCCATCGAGGCCATGGCGCAATCCGGCACCGTCGCCGTTGTGCTTCCCGGCGCGTTCTATTTTCTGCGCGAGACGCGAAAGCCGCCGCTGGATCTGTTTCGCCGGCACCGTGTGCCCATGGCCGTCGCCACGGACAGCAACCCCGGGAGCTCGCCGGTGACCTCCTTGTTACTCATGCTGAATATGGCCTGCACCTTTTTTCACATGACGCCGGAGGAGGCGTTGGCCGGCGTGACCCGTCACGCGGCCATGGCATTGGGGCGGTGGCATGACATCGGTTCTCTGGAGGCGGGCAAGAAAGCGGATTTCGTGCTCTGGGACATCGAGCATCCCGCGGAGCTCGCTTATCGCATCGCTTTCAATCCCTGCTATCGAGTAGTGAAGAGCGGGCGGGTGCTCCCCCCGTAGGAGAGAGCCCGTATCAGCGTGACCGGCTGCTGCTCCACTCCAGCATCGCTTCCAGCAGCGCGCGCAGGGTCGGGCGCACGCCGTCCGCCAGATCTTCCCGGTAGTCGTAGGGTGAAGCCTCGTTCATATAGCTGCACTGGGCCTGCTCCAGCTGTACGGCGTGCACGCCGTTGCCGGGATCGCCGTAGGTGCGGGTGATGTAGCCGCCGGTGAAACGGCCGTTGACCACATGGGTGTAGTCGCCGGCGTTCGCCAGCACCGCGGCCAGCGCTGCTTCCAGGGATGGATCGCAGCTCGCGCCGTTGGCGGTGCCCAGATTCAGATCCGGCAGCTTGCCTTCGAAGAAACGCGGCACCTGCGAGAGGATGCTGTGGGCGTCGAACAGCAGGGCGATGCCGTGGCGCGCTTTCAAGGCCGCCAGGGTTGCAGCGATGTGATCGTGGTAGGGCTGCCAGTAGCGGCTCCGGCGCGCGGCGATTTCACCGCTGCCGGGTTCCTCGCCTCTGCGGTAGATGGTCGATTCATCGAAGCAGCGGATGGGGCAGAGCTCGGTATTGCTGGCGCCGGGGTAGAGGGGCTCGCCGTCCGGGGGTCGGTTGAGATCGATGACGTAGCGCGAATAGTACGGTCTCAGGATGCTGGCACCCAGGGAGTCCGCGAAGTCGTACAGCCGCGCCATGTGCCAGTCGGTGTCCGGTGTCTTGCGGGCAGCGGCCGTCATGCACTCGGCCAGGTCCAGGGGGATGGCGATGCCGTCATGAGGCATGCTGATCAGCAGCGGCGTCGCGCCCTGTGTAAATTCAAAGGTATCCATCGAGAAGCTCCGGCGCCCATTCTACTTTGTTGCCGACGAAGTAGAATGGCCATATTTCCCGTCCCAGCAGCAGTGGGTCGCCGATGAGCATGGGTACACGTATTTCCAACCGCGTGGTTCGCGCCCCCCGGGGCACGGAGCTGACCGCCAGAAGCTGGCTGACGGAGGCGCCCCTGCGCATGCTGATGAATAATCTGGATCCGGAAGTGGCCGAAAAGCCCCAGGAGCTGGTGGTTTACGGGGGTATCGGGCGGGCGGCGCGGGATTGGGAGTGCTTCGACAAGATCGTCGAAGTGCTCCAGCGCCTGGAGGGTGACGAGACCCTGCTGGTGCAATCGGGCAAGCCCGGTGGGGGTGTTCAAGACCCACCCGGACGCGCCGCGGGTGCTCATCGCCAACTCGAATCTCGTGCCCCACTGGGCCACCTGGGAGCATTTCAACGCGCTGGACCGCCAGGGCCTCATGATGTACGGCCAGATGACCGCCGGCTCGTGGATTTACATCGGCAGCCAGGGCATCGTTCAGGGCACCTATGAGACTTTCGTGGCTTTGGGCCGGCAGCATTTCGACGGCGATTTGCGGGGCCGCTGGATTCTGACCGCGGGTCTCGGGGGTATGGGCGGCGCCCAGCCCCTGGCATCGACCATGGCGGGGGCGTCGATGCTGGCGGTGGAGTGCGATCCGTCGCGTATCCGCAAGCGCCTGGACAGCGGCTACGTGGACGTGATGGAGACCGATTTGGACGCCGCGCTGGCGCGAATGGAGCAGGCGAAAGAGGGTGACAAGCCCGTGTCCGTGGGACTTCTGGGCAACGCCGCCGAGATTTTTCCGGAGCTGGTGCGCCGGGGGGTACGCCCGGATGCCGTTACCGATCAAACCAGCGCCCACGATCCCCTGAACGGCTACCTGCCCGCCGGCTGGAGCCTGGAGCAGGCCGTCGAGCTGCGCGCCCGGGAGCCCGAGCGGGTGGTGACGGCGGCGCGAGCATCCATGGCCGTGCACGTGCGCGCCATGCTCGATTTTCATGCCATGGGAATTGCGACCTTCGATTACGGCAACAACATCCGCCAGGTGGCGCTGGAGGAGGGGGTCGACAATGCTTTTGACTTCCCCGGTTTCGTGCCCGCCTATATCCGGCCGCTGTTCTGCCGCGGGGTGGGCCCGTTTCGCTGGGTCGCCCTGTCGGGCAATCCCGACGACATCTTCCGCACCGACGCCAAGGTCAAGGAGCTGATCCCCGACGACCCGCACCTGCACAACTGGCTCGACATGGCCCGGGAGCGTATCCAGTTTCAAGGCCTGCCGGCGCGCATCTGCTGGGTGGGTCTGGGCGAGCGGGCGCGCCTGGGGCTCGCTTTCAACCAGATGGTTGCCAGCGGTGAGCTGGAAGCGCCCCTGGTCATCGGCCGCGATCATCTGGACTCGGGCTCCGTCGCCAGCCCCAATCGCGAGACCGAGGGTATGCTCGACGGTAGCGATGCGGTCTCCGACTGGCCGCTGTTGAACGCCTTGTTGAACACCGCCAGTGGCGCCACCTGGGTGAGCCTGCACCACGGCGGCGGTGTCGGCATGGGTTTCTCCCAGCACGCCGGCATGGTAGTGGTCTGCGACGGCAGCGAGGACGCCGCGCGGCGCATCCAGCGTGTGCTCACCAACGATCCTGCCACCGGCGTCATGCGCCACGCGGACGCGGGCTACGAGAGCGCCAGGCAATGCGCCCGGGACAAAGGCCTCGATTTGCCGATGGAGGAGGGATAGGTGGTGGCGAGTGGTGGAACGCTGGTGTGCTGGCCGGTTGTTTCAGCGTGGTGCCGCTTGGCGGGCGCTGAACTTCGGATGGCATCAATCGCGGGTTAACCGGAATGGAGGGCGAGCCATGAACATCAAGAGTCTCAGCGCGGGTTTGTCTTTTCGCGGGGATGTCACAGGTCGCAGGCAGAAGTACTACGTGTTCGAAGGAAAGGATTTGTTTTTCGTCTTTTCCTTCTCGCGCGCCAAGCCGAAATCCGGATACTTCAATATGGTCAGCTCCGACGCCGTAACCCATGTGCAGCGCCTGGCCAGGGGGAAGCAGGGTGTTACCGCTCAATCCCTCAACAAGCGTTCCCGAAAACCAAAGCTCATCGGCTCGGCCCTGGAAGCCTTGAACGTGCTTTATGTTATGGTTGCGTGCGGCAGTGCGAAAATCGATCATCCAAGGAGCTGATCCCCGACGACCCGCACCTGCACAACTGGCTCGACATGGCCCGGGAGCGTATCCAGTTTCAAGGCCTGCCGGCGCGCATCTGCTGGGTGGGTCTGGGCGAGCGGGCGCGCCTGGGGCTCGCTTTCAACCAGATGGTGGCCAGCGGTGAGCTGGAAGCGCCCCTGGTCATCGGCCGCGATCATCTGGACTCGGGCTCCGTCGCCAGCCCCAATCGCGAGACCGAGGGTATGCTCGACGGTAGCGATGCGGTCTCCGACTGGCCGCTGTTGAACGCCTTGTTGAACACCGCCAGTGGCGCCACCTGGGTGAGCCTGCACCACGGCGGCGGTGTCGGCATGGGTTTCTCCCAGCACGCCGGCATGGTAGTGGTCTGCGACGGCAGCGAGGACGCCGCGCGGCGCATCCAGCGTGTGCTCACCAACGATCCTGCCACCGGCGTCATGCGCCACGCGGACGCGGGCTACGAGAGCGCCAGGCAATGCGCCCGGGACAAAGGCCTCGATTTGCCGATGGAGGAGGGATAGGTGGTGGCGAGTGGTGGAACGCTGGTGTGCTGGCCGGTTGTTTCAGCGTGGTGCCGCTTGGCGGGCGCTGAACTTCGGATGGCATCAATCGCGGGTTAACCGGAATGGAGGGCGAGCCATGAACATCAAGAGTCTCAGCGCGGGTTTGTCTTTTCGCGGGGATGTCACAGGTCGCAGGCAGAAGTACTACGTGTTCGAAGGAAAGGATTTGTTTTTCGTCTTTTCCTTCTCGCGCGCCAAGCCGAAATCCGGATACTTCAATATGGTCAGCTCCGACGCCGTAACCCATGTGCAGCGCCTGACCAAGGGGAAGCAGGGTGTTACCGCCCAATCTCTCAACAAGCGCTCCCGAAAACCAAAGCTCATCGGCTCGGCCCTGGAAGCCTTAAACGTGCTTTATGTTATGGTTGCGTGCGGCAGTGCGAAAATCGATCATCGCCACAAAGACAGACAGCTGTTCTTCAACATCAGTGATTGAAGAAGTGCCAACCACGAGAGAGGGGGAATATCATGCCAAGATTCGTTATAGAACGAGCCATACCGGAAATAGGATCGGCGGACCGCGACGCGCTGCGTGCCGCTTCAGCGAAGTCCAACGGCGTGCTGCAGGCGATGCAGGCGGAAGGGAAGAGTATTTACTGGGAGCACAGCTATGTGACCAATGACAAGACCTTCTGCGTATATCGCTCGGAGAACGAAAGCTTGATACAGGAACATGCCGAGCGGAGCGGCTTCCCGGCAACCACCGTTACGGAGGTGCGCAACATGTTGGATCCCTTGACTGCAGAGTCGACAGGGAATTAGCACG
>PVMK01125682.1_pt1 | contig 44634 bp, 42 predicted proteins | sample 1853481 | NCBI WGS metagenome assembly PVMK01 (sample SAMN08533507, study PRJNA380276) | Marine sediment metagenome, whole genome shotgun sequencing project.
CTTACGTAATCGGCCAGATGAAAGGCGTGGGTGTGGCATTCTCCCGCTTCCTGGAAGTGGATTATGATACCGGCCTGTACGTGGGTATGACCATCGTGTTCTTCTACGCCGTACTCGGTGGCATGAAGGGCATCACCTACACCCAGATCGCCCAGTACTGCGTATTGATCCTGGCCTATACCATCCCGGCGATTTTCATCAGCCTGCAACTGACCGGTAACCCGATACCCCAACTGGGTCTGGGTAGCACCATGCTGGGCACGGATGTTTATCTGCTGGATAGACTTGACCAGGTGGTGATGGACCTTGGTTTCAACCAGTACACGACAGACGTGCGCTTGAGCGGCCTCAATATGTTCGCCTACACCATGTCCCTGATGATCGGTACCGCGGGCCTGCCCCACGTGATCATTCGCTTCTTCACCGTACCCAAGGTGAAGGACGCGCGCTCTTCAGCGGGTTGGGCCCTGGTGTTTATCGCAATCCTGTACACCACAGCACCTGCGGTGGCGGCAATGGCGCGCCTCAACCTAATTCAGACCCTGGAGCCTGCGCCCGGTCAATACATGGTGATTGACGAGCGTCCCCAGTGGTTCAGGAACTGGGAGAAGACGGGTCTGCTGGGCTTTGAGGACAAGAACGGCGACGGCAGGATTCAGTACAGTGCGGACCCTGAGGTCAACGAAATGACCACGATCGACCGCGATATCATGGTACTGGCCAACCCGGAAATCGCCAAGCTGCCCAACTGGGTAATCGCGCTGGTGGCGGCTGGTGGCCTGGCTGCTGCACTGTCAACCGCGGCGGGTTTGTTGTTGGCGATTGCCTCGGCGATATCCCACGACCTGCTCAAGGGTATGATAATGCCCAATATCACGGAGAAGACGGAGCTGATGGCGAGTCGTATTGCCATGGCGTTTGCCATCGCGGGGGCGGGCTATCTCGGGCTTAATCCGCCGGGGTTCGCGGCGGGGACGGTGGCCCTGGCCTTTGGCCTGGCGGCTTCATCGATCTTCCCGGCGCTGATGATGGGTATCTTCTCCAAGGGTATTACCAGGGAAGGCGCCATCGCGGGCATGATCGCCGGCATCAGCGTTACCCTGTTCTACGTGTTCCAGCACAAGGGCATCATGTTTATCCCGGGTACGGCGTTCCTGGGTGACATGCGCCCGAACTGGTTCCTTGGTATCGAACCCAATGCCTTCGGCGTGGTGGGTGCGATAGTGAACTTTGCGGTAGCGTTTATGGTGTCCAAAGTGACAGCGGCGCAGGAAGTTCAGGAGTTGGTGGAGCATATCCGTATCCCGGCAGGCGCTACCACGGCGTATGACCACTAAAACCTTTGGTCCATGTTTGGGAGGCATCGCTTGCGATGTCTCCCTTTTTTCGTTGTTGCAGGATGAGGCTGTGTCGCGATGACTTCCGATGATCTGATATGCTACCGGTCGCGGTCGGAGACCGCTGCTACAATACCGCCTGCTGTAGCAGCGGCCTACGGCCGCGACGAATTAACTACACACCTATCCAACTCTACGGCCCAAAAAATATGTTCACTAACAAACACGTAATCATCGCCATGATCGTCGGTCCCATCCTGGCGATACTCGCCTGGTACGCGGTGGGTAATCTAATCGGCGAAAAACCTCAGCCAGCCGAGCCGGGCAACTCCTATCCGCTGGTTGAAAAAAGTAACTGCCGCTACGAAAGCGGCGTCTGCGATCTGGAGAACGAAGATTTCAAACTCACTCTGGTCTATCAGGATGGATTATCCGGTCCGCAGCTGATGCTGCGATCTTCCCACCCGCTGGAAGGTGTCGTGCTGGGGGTGGGACTGCCCGATGCTGAAGAGGCGCCCACTACAATGAGGGCATCAGATGGTCAGGGTCTTGAATGGCGACTGGCCATCGCTGCCGCGCCCACTCCGGATGAGCGCATTCGCCTGGTGGTCATGGCCGGGGGCAGTTCCTATTTCGCAGATGCCAGCACCTTGTTTTTGCAGCCCAGGGAGGAGCAATTACAGCGATGAGTAGCGAGCCCCCCAGGCACAATCAGGGCGCAGCTCCGCCAGTCGCGCCCTGGCCGGCCACGCCTCCGCCTGCCGCTGCGCAACTATCGGTACCCGAATTGGTACCAATAGCCGAGTTCCTGGAGCAGTCCCTACCGTTCAATGAACTGCCGAGGTCTGACCTGTACCACACCGTTGGCAAAATCGTCGTGCAATACCACTGTCGCGGTGATGTATTCAATCGGGAAACCAGTGAAAAAGGACTGCGCGTGGTGCGCAGCGGCGCGGTGGAAATACGCGATAGCGACAACAAGTTGCTGGACCGGTTGGGGGAGGGTGAAAGCTTTCACATCGCCGGCCTGAACGCGGAGCGGGGCGAGGTCCAGGCCACAGTTATTGAAGACACGCTGTTATACCTGTTACCCGATGTGGCCTATAAGAATCTGCGCGAGCACAATCGCCAGTTTGATCGTTATTTCAGCGGCCAGCGCAGCCGCCGCCTGCGTCGGGCCGCGCGCTATCAGCCGGAACCCAATACCATGATGCAGGAGGTGCGCACTGTGATGAGCACCAATCTGCTGACTGTGACTCCGCAACACTCCATACAACAGACCGCGCAAGTGATGGCGCAGCGGCGGGTATCGTCCGCTTTTATCGTCGATGGCGGGCAACTGGCGGGCATTGTGACGGATCGCGACCTGCGGGTCAGGTGTGTGGCCAAAGCCCTGTCTCCCGACACTGCCATCAGCGAAATCATGACGCCAGACCCGGAGACAATCGAGGTTTCCGACACCTTGTTTGCAACCACGCTGTTGATGACCCAGCGAGCCTACCACCACCTGCCAGTGATGCACCATGGTGAACTAAAAGGCATCGTAACCACATCCGATCTTATTCTTGCCAGGCAAGACGATCCGGTGTACCTGGTGCAGCATATTTCCCGTCAGCACGATGTCCAGGGTATTAAAGAACTGGTATCCGGTATGCCCAACCTGATGGTGCAGTGGGTGAACTCGGGAATGCGAGCGCAACAGGTCAGCCAGATTCTCACCGCTATAAGCGATGCAATCACGGTGCGCCTGATCCAACTTGCCGAGGAAAAACTGGGGCCGGCCCCCGTGCCCTGGTGTTGGGCCGGTTTTGGTTCACAGGCGCGCGGTGAGCAATTACTGGGTGCCGACCAGGATAACGGCATCATCATTGCCAATGAGGTACAGCCAGAGCAACTGCCCTGGTATGAGGAACTCGCGACGTTTGTTTGTGACGGCTTGAATGAGTGTGGCTACGTATACTGTCCCGGGGACATCATGGCAACCACCGATCAGTGGCGGCAATCCCTTGAGGTATGGCAGCAGACGGTGCGGCGCTGGGCCAGGACGCCGACCCCCGATGCCGTGATGCGGGTGAGCATATTTTTTGACCTGCGCTCTATTTACGGTAAGTCGAGCCTGTGCGACAAGCTGCAGAAAACCATGTTGAAGCAGGCCTCAAAAAATTCAATTTTTCTGGCGGCACTGGCCGCCAACGCTCTGGATATCAAACCGCCCCTGGGTATATTCCGCCGTTTTGTGGTGGATAGGGACGGTGAGCACCGCGACTCTCTGGATCTCAAAAAACGCGGTGTGCTGCCGGTCACCGAAATCGTACGCCTGCATGCCCTGGCGCACAAAGTGCGTGCAGTGAATACCAATGACCGGCTCAAAGCCCTGGCCGAAAACAAGCACATGACCATCGTCGACAGCCGCAACCTGATCGACGCCCTGCATTTTATTCAGCACCAGCGCATCAAGCACCAGTGCGGGCAGATCCTGCGCGGCGAGAAAGTAACGAATTTCCTCAATCCCAGAGACCTGCCAAAGATGGCGAAGGAGCAATTGCGCGATGCATTTACCATTATCGACGATGCACAATCCGCAGTCAGACAGACATACCGAGCGGGCATGGGCTGATGTGGAAGCTGCGACTGCGGCGACTGCTCTACGCCAGGCGTGTAGCGGGAACAGTGCTGCAAACATGTTGGCGCAGGCCCTTGCCATCCACTGGCAGCGACTGGCGCCAGGTGTCATTTCTGGTGGTAGACGCAGAAATGTCGTCGCTGGATGTCAATAAGGGAGAGTTACTCAGCGTAGGCTGGGTCTGTGTGGATGGTGGTTCGATCGCGCTGGACAGCGCTCGCCATTATTTGATCAAGCCAGAAAATTCTGTAGGACAGAGTGCCACCATACACAGTATTCGTGATTGCGAACTGACAGAGGCCGATACCCGCGCCGAAGTATTGGCCAGATTCCTGGAGGCGGCCGAGGGTAAGGTGCTGGTGTTCCATAACGCTTCCCTGGACCTGGCTTATCTAAACGGGGTGAGCCGCCGGGAATTCGACGCCCCGATATTAATGCCTGCTGTAGACACCCTGCTACAGGAACAGGCCCTGTTACAGCGCAAAGATCTGCCTATAAAGCCCGGCGACCTGCGCCTGCAGGCCTGTCGCGACCGTTACAATCTGCCCCCGTACCCGGCCCACAACGCTCTGCTGGATGCACTGGCCACCGCTGAACTTTTGGTGGCCATGGTAAAGCACCGCAGCGGAGGGCGAGACTTTCCGCTGCGGCAACTTCTCTGAGCGACTCAACTGTAGCCTTTGTCGCCGTACCAGGTGGCGAATTCCTCAAATCCCGGCACTTCAGTGGCGTTGATCTCAGGATCAATCGGTATTTGCACCACCGCGGGCCTGCCGCTAGCCAGCGCACGCTGCACCGCCGGAACAATATCCTCTCGTCGTTCCACGAACTCACCGTAGGCGCCATAGCCTTCGGCTATCTTGTCAAAGCGTACTTGATCTCCCCAACGTGCCTCCGTGTAGGGCGCTTCATTGCCAAATGCATGGTTATAGACCTTGACCTCAAGGCCCCAGGCATAGTCGCAACCGACAATAAACACGATGGGCAGGTTTTTGCGTACCGCTGTTTCCAATTCGGAAATATGGAACTGGAAAGCCAAGTCGCCACTGATCACCACCACTCTGCGGCTGTCTCCCACCGCCAGTTGGGCACCGATGGCGAGCGGAATACCCATGTCGAGATGGCCGAAATTCTGGCACCAATGCATGTCGGATGACCGCGTGGTGTTGTAGGCCATATGCCAGAGGCAGACTGCGCCACCGTCCCGGATAATGACCGGGTCCTGGGGCAGTGCACGGGATATTTCGATTGCCATATGCGCCGGGTGAATGAGCGGGCCGGCAGGCGAGGCCTCCGCTGTATGGGCGGTCTCCTTGACTGTGGCATCCAGTATGTCTGAATAATCCTGGGCGATAGCGTGATTTGCCGCCGTTGTCGCGTAGGGAGCCGTCACATCGAGAATATCGAGCAACCTGGAAGAGGCGCCCGGCGTCATAATCAATAGTGATAGTAGCTGCTGTGGTTCCGGATCTGGATAGGCAGAGAGGACAACTCTGTTTTATTTTCGGACAATGATGTAGTGGACGACCATGAGTTTTTTGACCGGGTGAGTACTTTCTTTGCGACGCGTTGTAGACCTTGTCCGGAGATCATACTGACCTGTCCGGATTACACCTTCCATCCTGTTACCCGTCAATATAGCCTTCGCTTTATGACAAATTAACCCTGCTGCTAAATACAATTTGGAGGAGACGATGAATAAAACACTCATGGCCCTGAGGGGCGTTAGTACCCTGTTTATGATGACACTTGTCAGCTTAATGCCAGTTAATTCGCGGGCTGCTGCTGAGTCGTCCAGTGATTGGCGTGAAGACTATGCCTATAGTATGGGAGTGGCGGCCATGCACTATGCCTATCCCTATCTACGGATGGCCGAAGTGCGCCATCGTTGGACAATGACTGACGTGGAGCATCCTGAGGTGCAGCCCAATCATGCATTGAATACCTTCTGGCATGCTACTCGCCTGACTGATGCGACCTGGAAAGAAGGCGGCGCACCCAATAATGATACCCTTTATTCTGGCGCGTGGTTGAAGGTAGATAAGGAGCCCATGATCCTCTCCCTACCCCCCATCAACCGCTATTACACCTTTGAAATGTCGGGGTTTAATTCGGACAATTTCGCCTATGTCAGTGAACTGCAGCACGGTCGCAAAGGTGGTCATTATGCGCTATTGCCGCAGGGCTGGGAGGGTGATCTACCCGCAGGTGTAGAAGCTCTGACGGAAGTACCTTCGCCCTGGGTGATGATTGTCGGCCGAACTTATGTCGCAGACGAAAGTGATCTACCTGTCGTGAGAAAATTGCAGGAGCAGTATAGGTGGACTCCGTTGAGTCAGTGGGGTCAGGCCCGTGTAAAGCCGTCGCAGCCAGAGGTGTTCACACCGTACTCGCCAAAGGATGATCCTATGGCGGTCTGGAAAACCATTAACCGGGCCATGACAGAAAATCCACCAATAGGCGCCGAGAAGCAAATGACAGCCTTTTTCCGGGAAGTGAATATTGGTCAGGGACTGGATGTAGCAACACTGGATGAGGCTTCGAAGCGTGGTCTGGCGAGGGCCGCGAAAGAGGGTCTTGAGCAGATCCGCAGGGCGCAAATGGCGGGTGCCGGTAGCAGTTTGCTAAAAAGCAATGGTTGGATCTACAGTACGCAATTGGGACACGCTGGGGTAGAGGGTGATTTTTTACTCCGCACCTTACATCAGTCCTATGCAGGAATTGTCGCAAACGATGCCGTCGAAGCGATTTACTACGGCGGTTTCACAGGAGGCGACGGACAGCCGCTCAATGGCGCTAAACACTATCGAATTTATATGCCTGAAGGAACTGAGCCGGATGTCGGTGCGTTCTGGTCAATCTCCCTGTATGGTCCCGACAACAACTTTGTGGCGAACGAGATCAACCGTTACTCAATAGGCGATCGCACCCCGAATCTGGCGCGCGATGAGGACGGTGGCCTGACCATTGTCCTGCAGACTGAACGCCCCACAGATCCCGGCGTGAACTGGTTGCCCGCCCCCGAAGGTGCTTTCTGGTTGGTACTGCGCGCATATCAGCCAGGTCCGAGTCTACTGGAGGGCAGCTGGCAGCCGCCCTCTGTTACCGTAGAGCAATAAACCGGATTCGGGATTGAGGATACCATGAGAGGGGCAGGTGCTGCCCCGTTGCGATAACTACCGCTTGTTGGCGGTTCGGAATTCCGTTGGTGATATCTTCAGCCAGCGCCGGAAGGCCTGGGAAAAATTCTGAGCATCGGTAAAGCCGCACTGGTCAGCAATTTGCTGGATGGTCATGGTGGTGTTCAGCAGGAAATCCTCTGCCACGCGCCGCCGCTCCTCGTCCAGCAGATCCTGGTAGCGTACATACTGCTGTCCCAGTTTGCGGCGCAAGGTACGTGAAGACATGGCCAGGCCTTCGGCGACGCGCTCCAGGCTGGGGAACTCCCCCGGTTTGCGTCGCAGCGCCATCTTCACGTCATGTACGATATCCCCTCCTGATGACAGCTTTTCATGCAGGCTGCTGCGTAGAGCCCCCAATACATCGCCGGCCTGGGGATCATAGGTCTCGATGTTCTTGTCGTAGTACTCAAGAGGGTAGTGAATTTCAGTGCTTTCCTGAGAAAATCGCAGGGGGCAGCGAAAGACCTGCTTGTATTGGTCGATATTTGTGGGTGTCCGATAGCCCAGCAGGACGCGTACAGGTTTCACTACCGACCCCATCAGCTCCTCTGTGTGTGCCTGCAGTGTAGCCAGGCTCCGTTCGAGCAGGAAAATGCGAAGTTTCTCGTCCGGTTCGTTGGAGCGAGCCGTGTGGATAAGAAGGCTTCCGGATTTCTCGTATTCCCAGTCAACCAACAGGTTGTAGTTATTTCTGGTTTCCCAGGTCTTACGCAGGGCCTCACCCACTGTACGCTCAGTCATTGACACCATGCCGTGGGGTCCCATATCAGACAGGGCTGTTAGCCAGCCAATCTCCAGACCAATACCGTCCTGGCCAGCCATGCCGACAAGGTTTAGATAGTACATCCTGGCCTGTGCTTCGCTAATCAGATGATAAGGCTGCGCCAGGTCAGCTTCAGACAGTTCTGTGTTGGCGAGCAAAGCCTCCGGGGCGAAGCCCCGCGCCTTCATAAAAGAATGCGCCTTGCGCAGAGTGATGGCGTATACCCGCCGGGTCGGATGGGTCATGGATATTGCCGTTGGATGAACCTGTCTCCATTTGCTTTGTGCCGCATTGTACACCTTGTCCGCAGATCATTCAGGTCTGTCCGGATCACATCTTCTGACTGTATGCCATTCAATATAGGCTTAATCCCGTGAAGCATGAGGTGTGAGGACGGAAAGAGGTCAGTGCGCCGTGGGATTTGTCTACAAATCTAATCCATAGAGGGGAGGTGTTCAATGAGTGCAAGTCAAAACCTGATAGAGATGCTGGGTTCCCGAACCGGCCTGGAGGCCGGGCTGAGCGAAGAAATCACTCTAATCGCCGATATGGTGCATAAGTTCGCAGCTGAAGTATTGCGACCTATAGGACAACAACTGGATAGAATGTCCCCCGAAGAAGTGATCTCCGCTGATTCACCCTTATGGGACGTCTACCGCGGCTTTGGCGAGTTGGGCATTAGTGCGGCAGCAATGGTCGAAATGGATCCTACAGAGGCCGCTATCCTTTCCTCGGTGCTGTTCGAGGAGTTGGCCTGGGGCGATGCCGGTCTGGCTGTTTCTTTGGGTGTGTCCATGACGCCATTGCGTATGGCGTATTTTTTCGACAACAAATTTTTGATTGAAAACATTCCGCCGACAGCCATTGGCTGCTGGGCCATTACAGAACCGGATCACGGCAGTGATATGGCCGATTTTGATCACTCCGCCAGCTTGCCGGGCGGTGATTACGGACGCCCCAATTGTATCGCGGCCATTGATGGAGACACGGTCACCATCAATGGGCAGAAGGCGGCCTGGGTGTCCAACGGCACTATCGCGGAATATGCCGCCTTGTTTTGCGCCTGCGATCGCGGCAATGGCCCGGAGCAGGTAGCCCTGGTTGTTCCTCTGCACCTGGAGGGTGTAAGCCGCGGCAAACCCCTGGATAAATTAGGCCAGCGGGCGCTGCCCCAGGGTGAAATCTTTTTTGATAATGTCACCCTGTCCACCGATTGGCTTCTGGCCCCACCGGAAATGTATACTACCGTGGCCGGCGTGGCGCTAACAGATGCCAACACCGGTATGGGTATGATGTTTACCGGCCTTGCCCGAGCGGCGTTTGAACTGGCCCTGGATTACGCCCATGAGCGCAAGCAGGGGGGTGGATATCTCGTTCAACACCCGGGTGTTCGTGCCCGTCTGCTGGATATGTACCGTCAAGTTGAAGCATCGCGAGCCCTGGCACGTCGTGTGGCGATATTCAACACTACAGAAAATCCAATAGCTCTGTTGGGAGCAATCTCTGCAAAAATAACTACTACGCAAGCCGCTTTTGATGTCGCCAGCGATGCCTTGCAAATGTTTGGAGGAAATGGCTTGACTACCGAATATCCAGTAGAAAAACTGTTGCGTGATGCGCGGGCATCGCTGATAGAAGATGGGTGTAATGAAGTGCTGGCGATCAAGGGTGGTTCAATGTTGGTGCAAAAGCTATGAAGACACTGGACTTGAGCATCTTTGCGAATCAGATCGCTGCGAAAGCACAGGCACAAGCGGACGATACACCCGTTCTGACCTTTGTCGATGAAAGTACCGATACAGTTGTTACTCGCACCTATAAGGAGCTTTATCGCAATGCAAACGCCCTAGCGAGCTTTTTAATTGATCCGCGCACCAGGGGGGACAAATTGAACTTCATACTCAATGATTCTGCCTGCCGCGGTATTTTGTGCTCCGATTACAACGTATCGGAAGTTGCGACCATTGCGGATCACACAGACCTTGAGTGGTCGTTGCTGGTAAACGCAGAGCATATTGATAGTGATAACCTGCCTGCGGCGACAAATATTGCCCCAGTACTGTCAAGAGAATGCGAGCTGATGGAGGTGCGTGTCGATTCACCAAAGGATACCTTACAAATTCTCTATACTTCGGGCACCACGGGCGATCCGAAAGGTATTGTAAAACCTAACGATCAATTTTCTATTGGCGCCTCAATGGCGCAGTTATTCGGTCTTAATGGCAGTGACGTTTTGTACACTGGGTTGTCACTGACCCATGGCAATGCCCAGGGCTTGACCCTGGCGATCTCCTTGCTTGCGGAGATTCCGTCGGTTTACAGTCTAAAATTCACCAAGTCTGGTCTGTGGACAACAGTTCGCCGATTTGGCTGTACGGTATTCAACTTGCTGGGCGGAATGACGGCGGCCATCTATGCTGAGCCCCGCCTCGATAACGATGCGGACAATCCAGTGAGGCTGGTCATCAGTGCGGGTATGCCTGCCGCGATATGGAAAGATTTTTACTGGATATGTTTTCGGTAGACGCCGATAACGTATTTAGCCAATCCACCACCACCAGCACGAGTACATCATAATGTTATCACCATTTCACAATAAGGTAGCGGTAATAACCGGAGCGGGTAGCGGCATGGGGCGCGAATTGGCACGCCAACTCGCTGGCGCAGGCTGTCATCTGGCACTGTCCGACATCAATATGAGCGGGTTAAAAGAGACACTGAAGCTGCTGCCAAACAAAAGACCGTTAACGATTACCAGCCATTGTCTGGATGTCGCCGATCGAGAGGCCGTTACAGCTTATGCTGACCAGGTGATTGCAGATCACAAGAAGGTCGACCTGTTATTCAACAACGCCGGCATAGCTGGGAAGATGCTGGAAATGGCTGATTATGATTACAGTGACTACGAAACAATACTCAATGTCAATCTGTGGGGAGTGATTCACTGTACGCATGCCTTCCTACCTCATTTATTGGCCAATCCAGGTTCTCATCTGGTTAATATATCCAGTGTTTTTGGGTTGATCGCCCCACCGAATAGTGGGGCCTATGTGATCAGTAAGTTCGCTGTCAGAGGGTATACGGAAGCCCTGCGCACCGAACTGCAATCTCGAAATATCCACGTTAGCTGCGTTCATCCGGGGATGATTGCTACCAATATCGTCGCATCTGCCGGCGGGACAGACGAAGTGGTAAAGAAGTTCGCTGACAGCGGTCTTTCTGCTGAAAAAGCGGTTCGAAAAATTCTTAAGGGCGTTGCTGGGAAAAAGGCGCGAATCCTTGTCGCCGGTCACACCTATTTTATCGATTGGCTACAACGACTATTTCCTGCGGGATACCGTCGGATAATGATGCCGTTGCTTGGTGTTAATGGCAACAATGATCTGGAGGTTGAATCATGAGTACAATTTATATCGCCGGCATCGCGATGACCGTTTTTGGCCGACATACCGAGCGTTCACTTGACGATCTCGCACGCGAAGCACTGAATGGCGCTGTAAAGGACGCCAATTGCTCAATTTCTGATATTGGCGTGGCCTATTATGCCGGAACGACCAATGGACCGCTGCAAGGTCAGCTTACCATTCCCGGTCAGGTCGTGTTTAGCAAGATAGGCATTGAGGGCATACCGGTCTTCAATATCGAAAATGCCTGCGCCTCAGGCAGTTCTGCCTTTAATCTCGCGGTGCAAAGTCTTAAGAGGCGAGTTTACGATAGGCGGGCGCATACCGATCAATCCATCAGGTGGGCTGGAATCCAAAGGTCATCCCCTGGGCGCGACCGGCATTGGCCAGCTTTATGAGTTGGTAACGCAGTTGCGTGGCGAAGTCGGTGGGCGCCAGGTGGATGGGGCGTGCCATGCTATTCAGGAAAATGGTGGCGGCCTGCAGGGTGTCGAGGAAGCGGCAGTGGCAATACATATTTTAACCAAGTAACAAGAAACGGAGAGACTTTATGAGCGATAATTACCCAGTTGTAGTCTACGGTGCCAGCGGTTATACCGGGCGTCTGGTGATCGAATTTTTACGGGAATACAGCATTCCTTTTGTGGCGGTAGGGCGAAATCGATCACGCCTTGAAGAAGCACTCAAAACCATTCCTGGTATTGAGAATGCGGATTACCAGATTGTGGAAGTTGAGCATACGGTAGAGGCGTTAACCGCTCTATTGCAAGATAAAAAAGTGGTTTGTAACACTGTAGGACCTTTTTCCCGCTTTGGTGAAACTGTTATCGAGGCCGCCTTAGCCGCTAATTGCCATTATCTCGATACCACAGGCGAGCAAAGTTTCATGCTCGAAATGCAGGAAAAGTATCACGATGCCTACAAAAAAGCCGGGCTGGTTTGTTCGCCGGCGACTGCCTATATGTTTACTGTCAGTGATATCGCGGCACGAGTGTGCCTGGAAACCGCTGGGGTAGACAGCCTGGACATTCGTATGTCAACGGCGGGAACACCAACGGTCGCTTCCACGCAATCCGTGGTTGATATGTGCAGGAACAAGTCCTACTACCTTCAGGATCACCAATTGGTTGAATATAAAGAGGCCTTTGAGTATAAGCAGATTGCATTACCGGGATCAGGGCTTATCCAAAACGGCACTCAGTGGGGGGGAGGGTCTCACGTTGCGTTTTTTAAAAATGATGGCCGTGTGAGGAACTGTAATCTGGTTTTCGCCCCACATAATCAGGAGATGCTCGATGGCCTCAAGGAGTTGGAACTGGCCTATAAAGTGCAGTTACAATGGCTTCCCGAAGAAATGCAGTATGCGGTGCTTGACCAATTGGCAGGTGGTGTACAGGATACTATGCCTCCACGTGAGAACCGCCAGCTGAACCGTTTTGTCGACTGGTGCTATGGCCGTGGCAACAATGTCGCCGTAAGTTGCACGATTACCGGCAGTTGCAGTTATCAAATCACAGGTCTTTTACAGGCCTATGCCGCCATGCGCCTGGTTAAAGAAACGCCCTCTAAAGCAGGATTCCTGTCGATAAATGAGGTATTTGGTCACCGCGATATTTTTGCCGCCATACAAGGCTACGGTTATGTATCGCTGGTTGAGGAATCGTAAACTGAGTGGGCACAATTCGCCAATTAATTTTCAGACTATTGAATAAAGGGAATCAGAATATGAGTTTTACTACGTTAACGACACAAACAGACGGCGCTATAATGACGGTGACATTTGACAATGGTGAAGTCAATGTCATGTCAGCTACCATGTGTGGCGAGATATTCGCCGTCGTGGGTGAGCTGGCCGTGAATCCGCAAATCAAGGTGGTTGTTTTTGAAAGTGCGAATCCCGATTTTTTTATAGCCCATTTTGATCTGAATGATATTTTAAAAAGCATTAGTGGCGACCCCTCCGTGCCAGTCAGTAAGTATGACGACATCAACATTCTGCAATCGTTGAGCTTGTCCATTGCGGCGCTCCCTCAGGTAACGATAGCAAAAGTTGGCGGAATCTGTCGCGGGGGCGGCTTCGAGCTCATGTTGGCGATGGACATGGCCTTCGCATCTGAGAACGCCAGGTTTTGTTTTCCCGAAGCAAGTGTCGGCTTTTTGCCAGCGGGCGGCGGCACCACCCTGTTGCCTTTGACCGCAGGTAAAGGACGAGCGTTGGAAATAATGTTAACAGGCAGAGATTTCAGCGCTGCGGAGGCGGAGCAATACGATGTTGTTAATCGTACATTCAAGGACGCGGATGCGCTGAACGCGTATGTTCAGGATGCAGCGACGCGTATGGCGGCCAACAATGTCGAGGCTATCGCGGCTATAAAGGCGACTTTGAGCAAAACATTTGCAGGACTTAAGGCTGGCGTCATGGCCGGCTTTGCCCAGGAAAACGCATCGATGGTAGCCTGCATTTCGGATTCGAAAGTGTTTGAATCTCTCCAGCTATTGGCTGAAAACTCAGGCACCTATGATAGTGAGATAGACCTTCCTAAAACTATCAGAGATTTTGCCAAGGCAGATTAATGGGTAGCTTCCACACATCTGCTCCACACGCGCGCCACTGGCGCCTCACCGGGTGATCTGTTTAGTGGTGCGCTGAGCGTGAACCTTTACGCTTTAACTCTTTCATGGCTTGCTCCGGCGTAAGTTCAGCCACCCGGGTAAGCGCATCCATGGTGCGTTGGCGGAGGTTAAGCTTGCCGCTGCCCTTTTCCCAGTTGGTGACCGTAGGCGGACTCACGCCAAGCAGCTTTGCGAACTGAGAGCCGTTCATCCTGAATTTCTGGCGTAACTTCCTGACTGCCGCTGCAGTCGGCGCAAAGGTTTTTTTCCTGACAGTGCGCTTTTTTCGAGCAGGTTTTACCGGCTCTTCCATGTCTACACCAAATACATCGGAAAGATCCGCTCCCGCCAGCCGCCGCCGTTTTCCTTTTCCGGATGTGGCTGACTGTATATCCAGCTCTGCTGTAATCAGCTCTTCATGATCGACATTGCGCAGTAGAAAAAGCAGCTCCGGTTGGTGGTCCAGCCTGGCGCCAACACCGTACAGGACGGCGGCAATATGTTTACACATCCCGGCCCAGTCGGGACAGTCGCAGGAAAGGTTTATCTCACTGGGGCCGGGGAACAATCCGTTGTTTTTGTCGGTCACTATGGCCATGACATTATCAGAGAAGCGCCCCTGTAATAGCTCCAGCATGGAACCAATCTGACCTGCACACTGTTTGCGTACTGTTTTCCATTTGGTGGCAGGCAGTGGGGTGATTTTGATATTGATCTTGTACAGCGATGAGCCACTGACGATAGCCTCAACTTTTCCTTTCGAGATGGCCAGATGGCAAACCGAACCGTTACGAACGTAGGTTCGCCCCCTGGGCAGGCGGTTCGCATAATCGCTGAATTGCTCCAGGTGACTGCACCAGGCTTCACCCCAGAATGTACGGGCGATCTTTCGCCCCTGAACCTCTATGGGCTCAATTTTCATGCCTTTTTTTCTTAATCTATTGACCTCTCTGGCTGCCTTGGCACGCCGTTTTGCCACGGGCACGTATGGAGCCCATTCGCCGTAGCTCATACTATTTTACCTGTCATGTCCATCAGACTTGCGCCTTTTCAATATCAAGTGATACCAGGTTGAGCAGTGCCTTGTCATCCATCTCTGTAAGCAGTGTGTCGGCGCCACCTTCCAATAGATCATTGGCGAGGGCCGTTTTTTCATTAATCAAGGCGTCTATCTTCTCTTCTACCGTTCCCTGGCAGATAAATTTATGAACCAGTACATTTTTTTTCTGGCCGATACGAAAAGCGCGGTCTGTGGCCTGGTTTTCCACTGCCGGGTTCCACCAGCGATCAAAATGGATGACGTGGGATGCCTCAGTCAGGTTGAGACCGGTGCCTCCTGCCTTCAGAGATAGAATAAAGAAGGGTGGCCCCTCTTCATCCTGGAACTGCTCAACTCGCTTTTGCCGCTGTTTAATCGGGGTGCCGCCATGCAGTACCAGACCAGGTTGGCCAAATTGCTGTGCCAGAAAGTTTGCCAGTGGCGAGGTCATTTCACGAAATTGGGTAAATACCAGTAACTTCTCCTGGCGGGAGGCGATTTCTTCACACAGCTGCGCCAGACGCTGAAATTTCCCGCTCTTTTTCGGATCGTACTCATCATCGCCCAGCAGTTGTGATGGATGATTGCAGATTTGCTTGAAACGTAACAGGTAGGAGAGCACCAGGCCACGGCGTTTTATGCCGTCAGTGTTCGCTATGGCTTTTGTCAGCTGTTTCACGGCTTGCTGATATTGCGCTGCCTGGGCTTTGCTCAGACCACAGTATGCGGACACTTCAGTCTTCTCGGGCAGGTCGCTGATGATTGAACGATCGGTCTTGAGTCGGCGCAGGATATAGGGGCTGACCAGGTTGCGTAGAGGCGCGTATTGGTCACTCTCCCGCTCAGAGAGCGATTTCACAAACCCCTTGAATCGCCTGGCTGATCCCAGCAGGCCGGGGTTCAGAAAGTCGAACAGGGACCAGAGGTCCGACACCCGGTTTTCCACCGGCGTGCCGGTCAGGGCAATACGGGATTTGGCCTTGAGCTTCTTGACCGCTTTGGTCTGCCTGGCAGATGGGTTCTTGATCGCCTGGGCTTCATCCAGTACCAGCAGTCGCCACTCTTGTTGCTGCAGCCAGTCCTGGCGCATAAGGGTGCCATAGGTGGTCAAAACGACATCGATATTATTCAAGGCAGTACTTTCATTCGCCATGTCATCCATTGCTCTTTTGTTCAGCTGGGAGCTATGAAGAAACAGACAGCGTAGGGAGGGCGAAAAACGCTCAAGCTCTGCTTTCCAGTTGGCGAGCAGAGAGGCGGGAAGTACCAGCAGGGAGGGTTTATCACTGCCGCTCTTTTTCATCACCAGCAGTAGTGAGATGACCTGCATGGTTTTACCCAGCCCCATGTCATCCGCCAGGCATGCGCCCAGGCCCAGTTGGGAAAGTAATCGCAGCCAGTTCACGCCCGCCTGTTGATAGGGCCGAAGCGTCGCCTTCAGTGCCTTTCCCGGATTGATGTCCTTCATTTGGTCTGGCGAGCGCAATGCCTCCAACTGCGCGGCCAGCCATTTTCCGGGTTGAACAAAAGACCACTGGCGGGCGTCTTCCAGGGAATCGTCCTGCAGATCGGCAGGTGCACCGGCGAGCAATCGCATTCCTTCTGCAAAGGTGAGTCCGCCATTGGCCGCCTCCGCTTCCACCATTTTCCAGTGGGCCAGGGCTTCACTCAACTTTTCCCGATCTACCTCAATCCACTGACCCTTCAAAAAAACAAGGCCATCGCCCGCGGCCATCAGTTGTTCCAAATCGGCCTCGCTGAGTGACTCGTCACCCAGGGCGATATGCAGTTTGAAATCCAGTAGTGAATCGGTATTGAGATTGTTTTTTTTGCTCTCACCAATGGTAACGCCGGCACGCGGTCTGCTGCGCTTTTTCCACCAGTCAGGCAGGCGGACGACGACTCCGCACTGCTCGTACCGTGGTGCATCCTTCAGGAAGCTGTAGGCCTCCTCGGGTGACCAGGCCAGGGGGTGATAAATGTCGCCGGTATCCACCAGATCTTTAATCACGGGGCTGGACTGCGCGGCAAGCTGAACCGGTGAAAGCAGGCGGATCAACGCCTTTTTATTTTTCGCACCCGCATACTCCCGCAAGGCGCGGCCGAGTGGTTGATGACGAATACGGCCCTGTTCTGACAGTTCAGGCGCATAGGTCGCCATGAAGGCAAAGGGAAAGTCCGGATCATTTTTGTTTTCCGCCAGATGAAAGCAGACACGACCGACCTGATGCCACTGTGGCGCCCGCATGGCAAGGAGGGCATCGAGCCCACCACTAGCCTCTATCTGTTCGCATACCCAGGCATCCAGCAATGATCGAATATCCTGTAGTACTGAAGCCGAGAGATACTCAGCTCCACGCATGGGTGGCACACTCAATAGCAAAGGCATGGTTTCTGTGGCTGTGAACGGCTCGACAGGATCAGGATGATGCGGATCTGTCGGTGCCAGCAGGCAGCGTTCACTCAGGTATTTGCAGGCAAAGCTGCGCCAGTATTGCAATGACGGAGAGAGGTCCGCGCCACTTTTCCTGGCCGCCAGGGTGAACAGACCCTCACTTATATCGCGTGCAAATGCCTTGCTGATGGGGGCGTTTTGAATTGCTTTGTCTGCTGTATCGTCTGCTGTTGATGCGAAGCAGTGCAGATGCCCGGAGGGTAGCAGGCCTAAGTCAAAAGTGCTCACTTCAGCGTCCCTGCCCGGCGTATGTCCTGGTCTCGTTGGAAAGCGAAACTCTCATGGTTGTAACCCTGTGCCTGGCGAAGTGGTATTCAAACTGCTGAGTGTACCCGGCAATTGCATAAAATGTGATTCAAACTTGTTTACAGACCCGTAATTTGGGAGGTTTTTGCCAAATTTGGGTTGGATTCTTGAACGCACCTGCGAATATTTCCAGCAATGCTTGAGCGAATCGCCCTTCATGCTGTATTTTGAGTGGTTTGGATGATTATGATTGGCAACTTTTTTACCAGATGGGGGAACCAGAGGTGCTGAATAAGGACCAATTACTACAAGCAGCGGTGGAGCAGACGGGCCTGTCTGATTTTGGCAGCGATGACTTTCGCGAGCCCCTGGATCGCCTGGTCCTGGCCCTGAACACCGAGGCGCGGCTCAATGATTTCGGCCGCATCAGGGCACAGATGACCATTGCCTCCGGCCTCAGCAACCGCCTGAAAATACAGGACTACCTGCAACGGCATCCACAGGTGCGCGACGAGGTCGTATCCAGGCCTGTGTTTATCGTTGGCCTGCCGCGCACCGGTACTACTGCGTTGCACCATATGCTGAACCAGGATCCGGCTAACCGGACCCTGCGCCTGTGGGAGGCCAGGAACCCGGTGCCGCCGCCGGAGACCGCCACCTATAACACGGACCCGCGTATTGCCAGGGAGGAAGAGGGGGTGGCCCTGACCGATAATTTTCTTCCCGGCTTTTTCGCCACGCACCTGCTAGAGGCGCGCGAGCCGGATGAATGCTACATGCTGCTCAATCGCAGCTTTATGTCGGTAGAGTACTCGGCCATGTTCCACATACCGAGCTACGCCAACTGGTTATACGCCAACCTGTGTAAACGGGACAGTTACGCTTACCACAAGCTACAGCTGCAGTTGTTGCAGTCCAGGCATCCGGGGCAGTGGGTGCTGAAGGCGCCTTTCCATCAGCTGGGCCTGACCCAGATACTCAAATACTATCCGGATGCGATCATCGTGCAGACTCACCGTGCGCCGATGAGCTTTGTCGCTTCCGGCTGCAGCTTTAGTGAGCTGCTGCGCAAAAGCGGTTCGGATCATTGCGACAAGGCCGAAATAGGGCGCGACTGGATGGAGATGCTCAGTATCTACACCCGTACTTTTGAAGAGGACCGCGCCAGGCTGGAGCCAGACTTTCCTGGCCAGTTCCTGGATTTACGCCACGATGATTTTGTGGCCGATCCCTGGCCTGCCATCGAGGCCATTTACCGTATGCGTGGCACGCCGATAACTGAGCAGGGGAGGGCGGCCATGGCACAGTGGCTGGCGCAGCACCCAAAGGGCAAGCACGGTAAGCATGAATACCGCCTGGAAGACTATGCAATTACGCGCGCTGAGGTCCAGGCGTTGTTTGGGGACTATGTCGAGCGTTACGGCTTGACCATGGAATAAAGGTAGCGATATGACAGATACAACGGCGGAACAACGGGTACTCAGTGGCCAGGCCTGGGACGACTTTTGCGACGCGCTGAAGGAAGCGGGGCAGCTGGTGAATGCGGACAAAGCGCCGCAGGATGCCTTCAACAGGGCAGAGGGTTACCGCTACCTGTCGCGCATGCTGCGCGCCGGGCTGGAGAGTTTTGTGGAAAGTGGCGATTCCGCCTTTCCACAATTGCGCTGCCCGGTGCATGAAACCATCAAGATGGGAGCGGATAACCCCGACAACTACTACCAGAGTGCATCCATCAACCCGCAGTACGACTACCGTATTACAGGCAAGAGAGGCACCGTGGATTACCTGGGTTTTGGCACGGTGATAAACCGCTACAGCTCCGGTGGAGGCATGAAGACCGATGGTTTCCTGGATTCACGTGACATGCAGATCGATGATGACGGTAGCCTGGAGATCATCGTCAGCCAGCGTGAGCAAACCGGCAACTGGTTGCGTATGGGGCCGGACACCAACTCCATCAATGTGCGCCAGACCTTCAAGGACCGTCGGGCCGAGACCCAGGCCGAAATTCGCATCGAACGTATAGGTGCCCTGGAAGAGCGCCCGGAGCCTCTTACGCCAGAAAAGTTGGACAGGGGCCTGCAGGGCGCAATCCAGTTCGTGAAAAACACCACCGGTCTGTTTGAGGGCTGGGCAGAGGGGTTTTTGCCCACCACCAACGAGGTGGCGGCGGCGGACCAGGGCTTTTGCCAGGCCATCGGCGGCGACCCGAACATCTATTATTTTCACAGCGCCTGGCAGCTGGCCGACGATGAGGCCCTGGTCATTGAGGCCGCCGATATCCCCGACTGCCAGACCTGGAATTTTGTACTGCAGAACTGGTGGATGGAGTCACTGGATTACCGCTACCACAACATCCACTTCAACAAAGAGACCGCCAGCTATGAGCCCGATGGCAGCGTGAAAATCATCGTATCTCACCACAAGCCAGCTCACCCCAACTGGGTGGAGACCGCCGGGCATAATATGGGCACACTGTGCTGGCGCTGGATTGGCGCCCAGCGACACCCAGCCGTGGCGGCGCGGGTGGTGAAGTTTTCGGAGCTTTAGACTGCCGAGCTAGTGCCCGTCCGGAAACTCACATATTTGTCGTCCCCGCGCAGGCGGGGATCCAGCAAGCCCTTGATTTTACTGGGTTCCCGCCTGCGCGGGAATGACGGCGAAGTTGGCAGTGCGGCGTTTCCGGATGCGCACGAGCTAGCCACGGACAGACTTAAGCCTGTCCCCATCTGGTCCCTTCAGGCAACCAGGACAAATTAATCTGTCCCTTAAGGTTCCTGCGGGATTGGGCAAGCCACTTCGATCAAAAGGTGGCGGAAGCGCTTTTACAGTTGCCAGTACCCGCACCCGTCTCGCAAACCTGGTAGGTGTAGGACCCGCCGCCCTTGGCTCCGATGTTGTCCACGTATGAGCCTGAGCCTTCGTTGAGAATTGGAAATTCACCCAGCGCTTCGCCGTTACGGGAAATGTTGACTGCTGTGCCGGAAAAATACTGCCACGTCACCTCAACGTGCTGGATACCTTTAACCTTGTAGGGACGTGCGCTGACGGAGGACAGTTCGCCTGGTGGTGGCGGCTCTGGCTCTGTGGTTACCGTGATGCTGGCAGTGGCCGTGTTACTGATGTCGCCATCCTGGTCTGTGATGTTGTAAGTGAAGCTGTCGCTGCCCTTGAAACTGGAATCGGGTGTGTAGGTGAACGCGCCATCGCCGGCCAGGCTCAGGCTGCCATTAGAAGGAAAAGTAACAACATTGGCGCTGGCCGGACCATCGCCCTGGTCGTCATTGCCGATGACATTGCCGTTGACCGCAGTGTCGACGACGGTCTGATAGCTGTCATTCGTCGCAACAGGGGTCTTGTCTGTACCGCTCTGGTAGACGGTAATACTGTCGCTACCGACATTATCGGCCGCACTGTAAGTCAAGCCGTCCTTGGTGAGATTATTGATGGTGAAGGTCACGCTGTTTACCTGGTTCTTAAGCCTGGTCTTCAGCACCGTGCAACTGCCCTCGGTGGTGACGCATGACACGCTGCCGTTGGTGCCATTGCTCCAGTTGCCCTCGACCGTTACACCGGACTCGGGATTGTTGCCCTGGTCTTCGACACTGATCTCCACCTCCGCGGTCCAGCGCCCGCGTGATTCCGGGATCATGCTGCCAGTGAGGCTGGCGAGATTCATGGTCTCCGGTGGCGCGGCTTCGGTAGTGAAGCTCCAAGTGGTGCCCTGCGTTGTGCCGTCCCCGTTAACCTCATCGATGCGCCAGTAGTAGGTCGTGCTATAAGTCAGCGCGCCCGGATTGAAGGAGGTACCGGTCTGGTTACCCTGTATTTCTCCCACATCGGGGGTACTGTCGGTGCCGAAATACACATCGTGGGAGGTGGCCAGCGATCCGGCAGACCACGTCAGAAGGGTGTCCGGTACGACACTGTCACCGCCAGTGACCGGGCTTGGGTTGGTTGCCAGCCCCGGCGGGTTGCCTACTGGCTCTGGCCCGGTAGTGAAGCTCCATGTGACGCCCTGCGTGGTGCCATCGCTGTTGGATTCATCAACGCGCCAGTAATACGTGGCGGAGTAAGCCAGCGTGCCCGGATCAAAGGAAGTGCCGGTCTGGTTTCCCTGCAACTCTCCAGAATCGGGTGTGCTGTCCGTGCCGAAGTACACATCGCGGGAGGTGGCCAGCAGTCCGGCTGACCAACCGAGGCTGGTATTCGGCCCAAGTTCACTGCTGCCGCTGGCGGGTTCCGGGTTGTCTGCTTGCCCAGGCAAATCGCTGCCGGGTGGCGGCGGGGGAGGTGTTCCGCCAAAGACTTCCACTTCCACATCATCGATCTGCCAGAGGTCCCCTCCCGGGTAACCACCGCTGTTAAAGCGGAACCGCAGCATGACATTGGCATGTCCGACAGTCTGGGCGGTCAGATCGAGCACATAAGTGGTTGGGACAGGGTTGAAGCCCATCCACTGCCACGCGGTGACCCAGCTGGTTCCGCCATCGGTACTGACATCCACATTGAGGGTCTCGAAGGTGTCATAGTAAGGGTAATAACTCTTGAACCGGAGAGTCAGGGCCTGGGTGGTGGAAAGATCGAATGCAGGCGTGCGCAGCGAGGTAATCGTGTTGCTGAAATCGACATCCGCCATGGCAAACTTGCCGGCGCCACTGGTGCCGTTGTCATAGCGCGCATCACCCTTAATCGGTGTTCGGATAGTCCAGTCGACACCCTTGACTGTCTCCACGGACCAACCCACGGGCAGCCCCTGCGAGAAATCCTCATCAATCAGCAAGCCCGAAGAAACCGGCGCGGGGGGTCCGACACTGATTATCAGGGAGTAGTTCTGTGTTGCGCCGTTAAGCAATGTCCCCTTGTGGCTGACTTCAACGGAATAAGTACCTGACCCACCAGCAGCGATCACTACCTGTTCCACGTTGTCCCGGAAATTGTCACCGGGGGTCGCTGCATCGCCAGGCGATGCGGGGTTTAACACCCAGGGCAGGTAGGTGGTACCGTCGCTAATGATGCGCAGGTCCAGGTCGTTCACCAACATGAGGTCCGGTGGATCCAGAGAGGGAGCGGGCGGTGTTCCCGGCGGGTCCATCCACACCAATGTTGCCGTAACGATTGCATCGGGATCACTTACATTGATCTGCACGGTATCCGTGGCACCATTGGACAGGCTGCCTTCGATGATCTGGTGTGCCCCAAAGCCGTCCTCGGTAATCACCTGTGCCGCGGCCTTCGTATTCAACAGCCCCCAGCCGTATTCATAATCCGGGCCATCGGCAGCGCCGGTCTCGTCGGCTGAGTGAATGGCCAGAGCCTTCAGGGTCGCCGCACGCATGAAGTTACCGGAGCCATGAATGTCCTGATAATGCTGCTGCAACAGAAGTAGCGACCCCGTTATGTTTGGGGCGGCCATCGATGTGCCTAACGCTGCCGCATAATAGGGGTCTTCGGCATAAGTCGACATGAGAAGCCAGCCATTGCCCACCAGGTCGGGCTTGATACGGCCATCGTCCGTGGGGCCCGAGCTGCTGAAGCTGCTGATCTGTACCGAGGCGGGCCCAGCCAGGGGCAGGTACCCTCCCGGAACATCATCCACTGACCCCACCGTGAGGATATTTTTTGCCACACTGGCGGTGGGCAGGCAATCGTAACCGGCGGTGCCACAATCCGGCTCTCTGGGCAGCGTGGAGAAAGACAGGAATTCGCCGTTCTGGCCGACGACGGTGTACTGCTCACCGGACTCCGGTCCCGGTGTCCCAGCGGTCATTTCCAGCGGCTTTTACAATCAGGTAATAGGGCGCGTCAAACGCGATCTGGTCCCAGAGCTGGGTCTCAGAGTCGTAATACCCGAAATTACTATCCTCGGAGTTGCCACTGCCACCAATCCACCACCATTCGTTTGGGGGCGCGCCACCCATATAAATCCACCCGGCGGCGATACCGTAGGAATGGTTGGACACCAGCAGGCCATTGGCGGCAGCTAAAGCCATTTCAGCCGTATCGGAATTCCAGTCGTAGGCATTGAGGTAGGGCGGCCGGAGCCATTCCCCTGGCCTCCGGACGTGTGCCACTGCCGTCGCCTATCAGAGTGCCGGCAACGTGGGTGGAGTGATTGCTTAATGTGGTGGCGCCATCGACCTGGGTCACGCGTTGGTAGAGGTCAGGGTGATTGGCGAGGATGGCTCCGGCGTCCCATTCCCCGACGGTCAGGCCGTTGCCATCCAGCGACAGCCCGGCGGAGCCGCCCGACCAGACTTCATCAGTCGAAACAGTATCCGCGGCGTCAACATTGTAAGTGAGATAGAAGACCGGGCCGATGCCCGGGTATAAAACGCTGTAGCTCCAGTACCTTGCCATTGGGCAGTTCACGCCTGATCGGTATGCCGAGACGACGGGCCGTTTCCTGCACCTGTTGCCGGTCATGCTCATCGCGCTTTTTAAGCTTTTCGGAAAGCGCCTGAAGTTTCTCCGTCCTGGTGGCAAGTGCGACATCGCTTTGCGCCATAGTCTCGTAACTCACGCACAAGATCGACAAAGCGATTCCCAGATGCAACAGTATTTTCATAGCCCGAACCCCCTAGCGGTGGCAGACAATCGCATAGAAAGTATTAGGTTTAATCGCTAATACTTTGATAAATATACAAATCCTCTCACCGCTTTGGCGCCTTTCTCCATTAATTCTAGACCAATATACCGTTTTGTCAGATCGCGGTTACAAACCTGTGACGGATATCACAGTTCTTGTACCAAGAAAATATGCAACAAATTGCATATAGGTACTGATTGGGAGTATGCTGGCTGGACAATAAGATGGCAGGGTCGTGGCCGTCGGTTCTTTGGTGCGCAGGGCCTGCCCCACTTTATTGGGTGCCACGCACCAAAGATTGTCAGGAGAAACCACCATGGCGCTTGCACACGCAATCATGACAGCCCTGATCGAGGACGATCTGTCGGGTTATGAACTGGCCAGGGATTTTGAGGCCTCACTGGGGTTGTTCTGGCGTGCTTCACATCAGCAGATTTACCAGGATCTGCGCAAACTCGCTGACAAGGGTTGGCTCAACAAGCGGGAGGTCAGCCAGAGCGGCAAGCCCAATAAAATCGTCTATGGCCTGACCAGGGCCGGGCGGGATGCCCTGGCGGAGTGGGTTTACAGCGCGACTAAAACACAGGCCGCCAAGGACGAATTACTGATCAAACTGTACAACCTCAGCAGCGACAATGCGGCTCACCTGGCCGGCGAAATCTCCGGTCGCCGCGAACAGATGATGCGCCTGTTATACATCTACGAAAAAATCCGCCTGCGTCACTATAACGACCCAAAAACTCTGCCCATACGTCGCAGGGGGGTGTACCTGGCGCTTGCCGCAGGGATATCACAAGGTGAACAATTCCTGGCCTGGTGTGATGAGGCTCTGGAGTTGTTGGCGACGGTTGAAGCGTAAAGAAGGGGAGCGCGCGGTGTTTATAATGACATTACACTAATCAAGCGTGCCGAAAATCCGGTCATAAAAAAGAGTGATTGTGGCGTAATTCCCCTTGTGCATATTTTCATGGTGTACGTGGTGTTTCCTGGTAATCCAGGTCAGGGTCTTGAATGGGAAGTAGTCCAGGTCGACAAAGGTGTGGTTGATAATATTGATCTGCGTGTAAATCACGAAAGTCAGGATGATGGTCACCACGTTGTACGGCCCCAGCACAGGCGCCAGAACGGCGATTGAAACCAGGTACAAAGCCAGCCCTATGAAGGTTTCCAGCGGGTGTACATAGTGGGCATCCAGGTAGGTGGGGTTGCGCGCCTGGTGGTGCACGGCGTGAATCTGGCGCATCTTACCCTGGCCGTGGAACCAGAACCTGTGGGCGAGGTAGTAGAAAAAATCGTAGAACATCAGTATCACGAAAATATCCAGGAGTATTTTCCACACCGGCTGTGCTTCCAGCGTGACGCAAAATGGCAGGATCAGCACGAAGAACACGACGTTACTGGCCAGGCCGACTTTCTGGGTGGCTTTCACGATGGGAGGGTACTTCGGCTTCTTCCACTTTACCCTGTCCTTCTCCCGGTTGATGCCGCGCATTTTATCCAGCGCGGCGATCTTGAATAAGAAGAATTTGCTCGCCTTGATAAGGACGACACTGCCGGCCAGGGCGGCCAGAGAGCCCAGCCAGTTGTAGTTTTCCAACAGTGTTGTAACCCACACAGCGATTACCTCTCAGTTGTTGTCCGGGAAAGTAGCAGTCGGCCCCGGGCGGTGACATGCAGTGGGAATTGCCGCTAATTGCATAATATGGACAGAATAGTAAAGTTATGTTGACTCATGGTCAAGTATAATTTACATAATGCTTTGGAGTTCCTGGGCCGGTTCAAAGCAGAAATACTGTCCTTGTGTAGTGGGCAGTGGGCAGTGCTAATATCGGCAAATGCTTGCGTGATAAGGCGCAAGCCAATGACCGCATCCTGAACTGACGAGGGTATAGGCAAGTCATGATATTTGATTTTCTACAGAAAATGCGTAATCACTGGCTAACGCTACTGCAGGTACACCTGATCTTCATCCTGCTAGGTGTCGCTATCCTGGGGCCACTCTTTGGCATTTTGCTGCAGTTCGCTGTGGAGCTTTCGGGTAATCCGGCCGTAGCGGACCAGGACATCGCGCGCCTGCTGTTAACGCCGCTGGGGATGGCCTTTACCGTGCTGCTTATCAGTGTCTTTCTGGCGATTAGTGCGATGGAGATGGGCGCTCTGCTCGTGGTGGCCATGGCCGCAGAGCATTCGCTCAATTGCACTCCCCTGCAGGCGACCTGGTATTCTATTCGTCATGGGGTGAGCCTGCTGCGCCTGACACTGGAACTGACGTTTCAACTTGTGGTGCGCACCGCCCCCTTTCTTGGTGTAGTCGGCATAACTGCCTGGTACTTTCTTACCGATTACGATATCAACTTCTATCTCCAGCAAAGGCCGCCGGAGCTCTGGTGGGCTGTATCAATTGGCCTGCTCTCGTTAGCACTGTACGCCTGGTTTATGGGCCGACAGCTGCTGCGCTGGTGCCTGGCTCTCCCCCTGGTGTTATTTGGTGATCTACCGCGCGGTAAGGCTTTGAGTGAAAGTGAACGCCTCACCGCCGGGGAGATACCAGAGTTAGTTCGCGTCTTTGTCGTGTGCCTGGCTGTTGCCGCTGTTATCGGGGTGGTACCGCACCTGCTTTTCGATGTCTTCGGCGGCTGGGTTGTCGGGTCGCCTTATGATCGTTTGGCACCCCTGATCTTCATGTTGGGTAGTTTGATTGTCGCCTGGCTGGTAATCAACTTCTTCACCATTGCGCTGGGCCTGGCCAGCTTTGCCTTCGTAACGTTGAAGTTCTACTGCCGCCTCGGGCCGGAAATAGATAAAGATGGGGTGCGAGCAGAGTTCAATGCCTTACCGCGACTCGCGCTTGACTGGGGCGTGGGGAGAATCACGCTTGTCGTGTTGGCAGTGGCTGGCATGGCGGTCTTTGCCGGTGGTCGTTTGCTGGCCAACGTTCGACTGGATGATACTGCCTTGATCATTGCCCATCGCGGCGCGGCGGGTGCGGCGCCTGAAAATACCATGGCAGCCGTACGACGCGCGATCGCCGATGGTGCCGATTGGGTGGAGATCGATGTGCAGGAGAGCCGCGATGGGCATGTGGTGGTGTTCCACGACAGCGACTTTATGAAACTGTCCGGCAACCCGTTAAAGATCTGGGATGGAGATCTGGTCGATATTCAGCAGCAGGATATTGGCAGTTGGTTCGGCCCTGAGTTTGCCGGTGAACAAGTGCCGACCCTGGCGCAAGTGCTGGAGGAAACCCGGGGGCGGGCGGGACTGATGATCGAGCTAAAATATTACGGACATGACCAGCAGTTAGAGCAGCGTGTGGTGGATATTGTCGAGTCGGCGGGTATGGCCGATGAAGTGTCCATTATGTCGTTGAAGCTGCAAGGCGTACAAAAGCTGCGGGCACTGCGCCCGGGCTGGAAAGTGGGTTTACTGGCTGCCACCGCGGTGGGCGACCTGACTAAAGTCGATGTGGATTTTCTGGCGGTCAGTGCGCGTATGGTGACTACCCGTTTTATCAGGCGCGTTCACGCCAGTGACAAACGTATTCTGGTGTGGACGGTGAATGACGCGCTGTCCATGTCCCGGTGGATGTCCATGGGCGTTGATGGCGTGATAACTGACGAGCCGGCCCTGGCTGGGGAGGTGCTGCGCGAGAGAGCCGCAATGAGCACCGCCGAGCGATTACTGGTCAGTGCCGCCCTGTTTCTGGGAAAACCAGCGGAGCCTGGCATGTATCGCGATGACTCGCCTTGAGGCTATGTTTCCTGCAAGAATTTCAACACATTTGGATATTCAGGAAGGGCAGGAAAAAGAATGCATATATATGTGTTATTTCATGTAATATAGTCCCCATTGAAGGCAGCACTGTGTTGTGAAGTTAACTTCAGGGGAAATCAATGGGCGACGGGAAGAGTCAGCTTAAGTACAGCAACTACTTATTTTATTATTTGTGGCATATCGTTCTGGAGAGCCAGAATAAAATAGAAGATGCCATGCGTGTCCACGGAATCAAGGCCCCCAGTTGGCGAGTCATCATGATATTGCAGGAGCGCGAAAGCATGACCATCAGCGAAATTTCCAAGGAAGTTTTGCTGGAGAACTCCCGACTCAGTCGCATTTGTCAGAAACTGGAAGACAGTGACATTGTGCAGCGCGCCAAATGTATTGAAGACCAGCGCTATACCAGAATTGAACTGACCGACAAGGGCAGGGCGATCTTCGAAGACCTGGCTCCAATTGCGGAACGCCAGCTGGAGAGCACGCTACACGGCTTTAGCCCCCAGGAGCGAAAGCAGCTGAACCAGATGGTACAGCGCATGAAAGCAAACACCTACCGTTCACCCTTTGCCCTTCCCTGAGAGGCGTAACGCGAGCGCCACCACCATCCCCTAAGAAGCCATTGGACTAAGGCTCTGTATTCTAATTGCAATTTATACTATAAAAACACTTGATATTTCATGTGATATTTCATTATAGTGTGCCCATGCAGTTAAACATTGATATGAATCAATAAAAAACGGAGAGAGTTCGTGAATCAAATCATCAGCACTGATGCCCCGGCCGATATAACCTGGCCCAGCGATTACACCCGCGTGCCATATCAGGCCTATGTAGACCAGGACCTATTCAACCTGGAGCAGGAGAAACTGTTTCTGGGCCCCTGCTGGCATTTGATTGGCCTGGAGTGCGAGATTGTGGAACCGGGGGACTTCGTTGCCACCTATATCGGCAATACCCCCATTGTCTACTCGCGCGGACCCAGCGGGGACCTGCATGCGTTCGTCAATCGCTGCGCTCACCGCGGGGCGAGAGTGATTCGGGAGTTGCGCGGTAACAATCCGTTCCCCACCTGCCCGTATCACAACTGGCGCTATGACATTACCGGCAACCTGAAGGGTGTATCGATGGAAAAGGGCCTCAGGGGGAAGGGGGGTTATGGTGAAGACTTCAGCAAGGAATGTAATGGTCTGAGGAAACTCCGCATCGAATCCCATGCGGGCGTGTTGTTTGCGACGTTCAGCGATGAAACGCCACCGCTGCGTGAATATCTGGGCGAAGACATTTGGGAACGTATCGCTATGATAGGCAGCAAGCCCCTGCGGGTAGTGGGCTATCAACGCCAGTCGATAAAGTGTAACTGGAAGTTGTTTGTGGAAAATAACCGTGACACCTATCACGGCCCGCAATTACATAGTTTTGTGCCCAATTTTGGGCTGGTGAACCCGGCTGAAAGGGCTTATGTGGATATCAAGCCACCCCATGCCTTATTGACGTCGCGTCTGCCCACAAATGAGGAGGGTGCTGCCGAGATTCCCGCTCCCAAGGGGCGATTCAAGTTAGAGGACACCGGGCTTGGCGCAGAACGTCAATGAGCTGGAAGATATCCAGGTCAGCGTGGTTTCGATCTTCCCCAGTTCCCTTTTTACCTGTATTCGCAATGTACGCAGCTGTCGTCGCCTCATCCCGCGGGACCCCGAAACCCTGGATATTGAATATATCTGGTTCGGCTATGAGGACGACGATGAAGAAATGAAGGAAATGCGTCGCAAGCAGAATAATATCCTGGGGCCCGCCGGCTATGTCGCGATGGAAGACGCAGAAGTGCTGGAGATGGTACAGAATGCCATTTCCAGGGATGGCGCCGAAGGCCTGCTTGAATTCGGGGGCAATGGCACCGAGAGCACCGATCACTTCAATACCGAGGCCAGCATACGCGGCTTCTGGAAAGGCTACTGTGAATTGATGGGCATTGCGCCAGCGGCTGCCGTACAGGAGAACGTACAATGAATGCGCCAGCAGCGGATTTTACGGAATTGGAACGCGTGGTCGGCAGGCTCAACCAGCTTTACGGCATGAGCATCGACGAGGACAGGCTGGAGGATTGGCCAAAACTGTTTGTTGAGGACGGGCGCTACATTATCGATCCCAGGGAAAATCGTGACCTTGGTCTCGACGGTGGCTATTGGATGTACTACACCAGTCAGGGCATGATGCGCGACCGGGTCACGGCACTGCGCCATGTCAATGTCTTTAACAAGCACTATTATCGGCACATCATCAGCGATGCCTTTGTCGACAGTGTGGAAGACGGTGTAATAGCGGCTCGCAGCAACTATCTGCTGGTGGAAACCAACTGGGAAGGGAAAAGCCAGTTACTCAGTGCCGGTGTCTATCACGACAAGGTCTGTGTTGAAAATGGGGAGGCGCGTTTTCTCGAAAAAGTGGTCGTGCCCGACAGCTTTCACACCAGTACCGCGATTATCTCACCGATATAACTGGCGCTACTATGACACTGCTTGAGTTCGCCAACATATTCATCCCCGTAACAGTCATGCTGCTGATGGTCTGCCTGGGTATGGAGTTGGCGATTTCCGACTTCCGTCGATTGATAAGTTATCCAAAAGCCATTTGTGTAGGTGTCACCGGCCAGATGCTGCTGATGCCGGCCATGGCCTTTGGCATTGCCGCTATCGTGCCAGGCAGCCTGACTCTCAAGGTGGGGCTGATTTTATTGGCGGCGTGCCCGGGAGGTCCGCTGTCCAACAGTTTTGTTTACCTGGCCCGGGGCCGGGTTGATTTATCCGTTTCCCTGACGGCGGTAAACGGCATGCTGGCTTTAGTTACAACGCCGCTTATTGCCAGTCTTGGCATTCGGCTATTTGCCGGTGATGACGCAGAAATCAGTTTGCCCGTATTTAAAACCATGGCGCAAATTTTTGTCCTGGCGATTCTGCCGGTGGTTATCGGCATGACCATCAGGGCGCGTGCGCCGGGCTGGGTGGAACGCAATGACGCATCGAACCGTCGTATAGCGGTCGCCCTGCTGATGTCCCACATAATACTGGTGGTGCTACTGAATGTAGACCATATCAGGTCGGGTTTCGAGGAGATGTTCCTGCCCGCCCTCGCCTTCGCTATTCTCGCCCAGAGTATTGGCTACCTTAGCGCAAAACTGATGGGGCTGGATCGTGATACCTGTTTTACCATCGGCGTGGAAGTGGGCCTGCAGAATGTCGTGTTGGCTATCCTGATTGCCAATCTGTTACTCAAGCGACCCGAGTTCAGCTTGTTTGTGGTCGTCTATGCCGCCAGCATCCTTCTGGTTATGTTGCCCTGGATTTATATCCATCGCCGGCTTGGCAGTCGGGCAATCAAAACAGATGAATCACTGGCGACGGGAGCCAAGTAAATGCTTGCGCAAAGCCTGACGCAACTGATTCCGAACCGGGAACAGTGGGCGTTATATTTCCCCGGAGTTATGGCTTGTGTCACTGTCGGTATGGCTGCGGCCTTTTTGTCAGAGCAATATCAGGGTCCTACCATGTTGTTTGCCTTATTACTGGGCATAGCATTCAACTTTTCCACGCAATCGAAGGGGCCGGCCGTTCCGGGTATCGAATTTGCTTCCAAGACGGTATTACGCTTCGGGATAGCGCTGCTGGGGTTGCGCATCAGTTTCGCAGATATTGGTAACCTCGGTGTTGGCACCCTGGTCCTGGTGATAGGCACCGTATTGTGTACGATTCTATTTGGCATGCTGCTGGCGCGCATGCTTGGTTTTAAAGACAATTTTGGTGTACTCACTGGCAGTGCCGTGGCTATTTGTGGTGCATCGGCCGCAATGGCAGTCTCTGCAGTTTTGCGCAGGGGTGAGAATCATGAGCGCGACACCCTGTTTACCGTAGTGGGTGTGACAGCGCTCAGTACCGTTGCCATGGTTTTATACCCGTTGATTGTCAGCTATTTTCAGCTCGGTGATACCGCTGCCGGTATATTTATCGGTGCCAGTATTCATGACGTTGCCCAGGTGGTGGGCGCCGGTTATACCATTTCCGAAGAAACTGGCGATGTGGCGACCCTGGTGAAATTGATGCGTGTTGCGATGCTGGCACCACTGGTATTTGTATTTGCCCTCACCCTGGGCGAAAAGAAGGTTGGATCCTCTGGCCCTCCTGCATTACCCATGTTCCTGGTGGGCTTCATCCTGTTGATGTTGGCCAATAACCTGTTACCCATTCCGGACATCTTAGTCCAACAACTGGTTGTGCTGTCGCGTTGGTGCCTGGTGACTGCAATTGTCGCCATCGGGATGAAAACCTCACTGGGCCAATTAGCCGAAGTGGGTGGTAAAGCAATTTTGCTTATTGTCTCGGAAACCCTGTTTTTGGCCGCGTTGGTACTGTTGCTAAGCCAGTACTGGCTCAATTTTTAACTCTTAATAATTAATCAGATAAATGTACCAGGAGAAATAAAATGACTTATACATATGAAAAAAAGCGTGATATTACATCTGCTAAGCTGGCTTTAGCGGTGGCCGCGATTACTGCGGGGATGGCGGGAGTACCCAATGCCTACGCGGCTCAGCTTGAGGAGGTGCTGGTGACCGCCCAGAAACGTGTGGAGAGTTTGCAGGATGTACCGATATCGGTTGCCGCAGTGTCTGGCGAGCAGATTGAGGATCAGGGCCTGGTCAGTTTGGAAGCCGTATCAGCGTCGATCCCTACCTTGCACATTGGTGAGGCGCAAATTGGCGAGCAGCTGTTTATTCGCGGTATAGGGTCTGGTGTGAATGCCGGTTTTGAACAATCGGTTGGCACCTTTGTTGACGGAATTTACTACGGCCGGGGCCGGTCATCCAGGAATGCACTGTTTGACGTGGAGCGAATAGAGGTGCTCAAGGGCCCTCAGGGCACGCTGTTCGGCAAGAACACCATTGCCGGTGCGCTTAATATTACGACCGCCAAGCCTACTGCTGAATTTGAAGGTTCGGTCACAGGCATGTATGAATTCGAGCAGGAAGAAACCATCCTGAGCGGAGTAGTGTCAGGTCCTCTAACCGACACCCTGTCGGGGCGTATTGCGGCCCAATGGTCGAATATGGATGCCGGTTGGATTGATAACGAGTTGCGCAATGAGGACGAACCGACCCCGGAAAATATAGTCGTGCGTTCCAGTTTGTCCTGGGATGCCAGCGACCGCCTGACGGTTGACGCCAATTACACTTACAGCGACTTTACCCAGGACGGGAGAAACAGTGAGCTATCCGATGCCAATGGCCGCTACCCCGGTGCGCCGTTTTTGCCCGGTATGGCTGAATTGGTCGCACCCTACGGTGAATTTGGCAAGCTCGATGAGAAACGTAATGTCGGCGGCACTCCGGGCTCCCTGTACGACAGGGACAAAATGGAAAATGACGCCAATGCCTTTGTGCTGACTTTGAACTATGACTGGGGTGATTATATTGTGACCTCGATCTCCGGTTATACCGACTACAACCTTACCGATGAAACCGATAATGACGTTACACCGCTGGATATCCTGGCGATGGAAACCGAGGAAAACTACGAGCAATACAGCCAGGAATTCCGTTTGACTTCACCGGGTGGTGAAACGATTGATTATATCGTCGGCGTTTATTATCAGTACGATGAACTTGATACCGAGCAATTTATCAATGTTAATTTGCTGGAAACCAGCTTTGGCAGCCCGGTTCCCGGTGTGGTTCCCCCCGGCTTTTTTGGTCCGCCGCTCTTTTCAGCGCGCTATGCCCATATGGAGCAGGATACTACCAGTTGGTCGGTGTTCTCCCAGATGACCTGGAATATCACTGACACTGTTCGAACTACTCTCGGCTTGCGCTACGCCGACGATGAAAAGAAAGTCGATCAGGAACTGCGCCTGACACAATTCAATGACAAAAATACGCCACTGGCAACGCTCTTTCCACCCGCCAGCGGAGTGGCACCAGGATTTGTCCAGGTAGGTATCTGGAACGACAACCTGGGCACTTTCGAGCATACGATCAACGACAAGAAGAGTAAGGATAACGTTACGGGCTCACTGAATATCCAGTGGGATTACAGCGATGACGGCATGGTTTATGCCAGCGTGAGCACTGGCTATAAAAGCGGTGGTTTTGATGCGTACTTTGGTCGAGCAGCAGGGGGATTTTACCAGTTCTCCCGACGGCTTTGACTTTGAGCAGGAAGAAGTCACCGCGTTTGAAGTTGGCGCGAAAATGTCTCTGCTCGATGGTGCGGCAGAGTTGAATATGGCCGCGTTCTACAATGAGTTTGATGATGTTCAGGTGTCTACCTTTGACGGCGGGCTCTCACTGAAAGTAGGTAATGCGGCCCAAACCACGGTGCAGGGTTTCGAAATGGACGGTCGGTGGGCGATGACCGACAACTTTACCGTGAGCGGCGCTGTGGCCTACGTCGATGCCAGCTATGATAAATTCCCGAATGCCCAGTGCTATTTTGGACAGGATCCCTCCCAGTGTACCCCTAACCCCAATACAGGGTTGCCGGGCCAGGACCTGTCGGATAAAGATCTGCAGTTTTCCCCGGACTGGAGCGCCCATCTGGCCCTGGAACACTTTATGCCACTGGGGTCACTCGAGTTGCGGACGTTGCTGAGCGCCGATTACAGCGATGATTATTTTATAGCGGCTGACCTGGATCCGCGTTCTCAACAGGATTCCTTTACCAAAGTGGATCTGCGCGTGGGGCTGGGTGACAGCGACGGAACCTGGGAGGTGGCTTTCATAGGTCGCAACCTCACCGATGAAAAAACAAGTTCCTGGGCCAACGATACCGCCCTGGCGGCAGGCGGTTTCTATCACCACATCGATCGCCTCAGAAGCTATGCCCTCCAGGCGCGTTACAATTTTTAGGTAAAGAGAAATGCTGAATATTACTTATATTGAACACGACGGAACAGTCCATCAGGTGGAGGCTGAATTGGGCCTCACCCTGATGGAAGGCGCCGTAAACAACGAAGTGCCCGGTATCGAGGCCCAGTGTGGCGGTGGCTGCAGTTGCGCCACCTGTCACGTTTATGTGGACCCGGCATGGGAGGATAAATTGCCCGAGCAGGACGCCATGGAAAGGGCCATGCTGGATATGAGTGCCAGCGGCTTGCAGGGCAATAGCCGCCTGTCCTGCCAGATTACCTTAACGGATGAACTGGAGGGTCTGGTAGTGCAGATGCCCGAGTTCCAGGGCTAGTGCCCCTGCTTTACGGGACTTTTTTACAAAGGATGATGTGGTGATTATTCAAAGTAGTGTTTTTCTGCGCAGGAACTTTTTCAAAAAGCGGCTGTTTGCGTTGTTGTTACTGCCCAGGCTTTTTAATCCTGGCTTTGCTGTCGAGTAAACTCCAGGCCGCTACCGAAATCGCCGCAGAGGCGGATAGGTCAAAGCCGCAAAGACCATTCTATTTCCCCAATACCGAGACACTGGGTGAGCGCGAGATGCGCGTTATCGCCCTGGGCACGGGGACACCCCACATCCGTCCATCACAGGCTTCTACCGGTTGGCTGGTGGAATTGGGCAATGGCGACAAATTCTTTTTTGATGTCGGGCCGGGGTCGATTCGTAACTTTTCTTCCTTACAGATTCCCTACGACCACGCCAACAAGGTTTTTCTCAGCCATTTGCATGTGGATCATATAGGGGGCGGTTGGTACTCGCCCATGACATGATGGTTTTCAATGTGACAGCGGAGCGGATTACCGTCAGGCAAGCCGCTGTACCGGAAAATACCTGGCCACCGCTGGCTGATAAAAAGAAATTCTCCGAGGCAGAGCGTGGCACCTCCACGCCCATGAGTGAGTGGCTCAAAGCAGGGCGTTTGCCAACGGAGGCATCCGATTGAATGTAGCTTAATTTGGTATTGGGTTCTATTGGGCCACTACAGTTATCCGCTACACATTATCTGTCTATTCCAGGCTTGGTCTGGCGCCTGACTTTACCCGGTAGCAGCCTTGTACGATGAGATACACGCCTGTGCCGGATTGGGTGCCTATTAATATAGCTGGAGGTTACATCAGGCCAGCGATCCAGGCGTATCACTGATAAATTCAGTGATACGCCTTAACTGCCCGCGGGACTTCTGCGAGGGACGCTGACTAAATCGCAATGGCGCTGGGTACGCCCTGCGTGGGGGACAAGGCCTGGTTGGGGTAGGGAACCAGTTCAGGCTTGCTGCGCGGCGCTGTTCCATCCTCCAGCATTGCAAGTCGTCTGGCCAGCCATTGCTCATCTTCCCGGGTCATATTGAGCAGCGGCGAACGTACGTTGTGGCCGCTGATAACGCCCTTGAGTTCCATCCAGTACTTCCAAAAGCCCACCACGTATATACCCTTGCGGTAGTTGGGCCAGAAGAAGTCGTTCAGTAGCTGGCGGCCGGGCTCAATCTCATCGTACTTGGCCAGCCCTTCCTCCCATTTGCCCGCCATGATCAAGTCTGTGTAATCGCGAATTGGCGTGTAGGTGGGTGTTTGTAGCAAGTACATATGCCAGGCGCAGCACAGCACTGGGTTTTTCATGATCTTTCATTTCATGCGGCCAGTGGTCTTCCAGCGGGTTGCTGACCCAGATTTCGTAATTGGCTTCACGCTCTGCCTCCCAGCACCACATCTGGTCCGGGCGTCCGTCTTTCACCCCGACGATATTCGGGATATCTCGCGTAAGTTGCCCAATGGTCTGGGGCCGTCACCAGGTGAGACAGGGGGCTGTCGTAGAATACCGTGCCAATATCAAACTGGCTGCACACCTGATGCCACCATTCGGTCACCGCTTGATCCGACGAACACTGAAAATAAGGGGAAATTATCGCCACCAGGTCGGCTCCCTTCTCTCTCTGCGTGCCGACAAAGATCGACACAATCCTTGGCCACGTTGTGGGCGGTCTGTACAATGACAGGAATTTCGCCCTGCACCTCGTCGATGACAATTTCGGCTACTTTTTTACGCTCTGCAATCGTCATGGAAAAGAATTCCCCGACGTTGCCACAGATAAAAATAGCGTCATTTTTTGTGTCTATGACGTAGCGAACAAGGTTTCTCAGATCCTGTTCATGGATCTCGCCGTATTCATCCCAGGGGGTGGGGATAGTACCGACGATACCGCCGCGCAGGGCCTGCATAGCCCACTTTCTTGCTTCTTTTTTACTGCCGTATTTCATAGTAATGCTCCACGTTATTGTAATGACCAGTTCAAACCAGTTTTAAGATACGCTAATAACACATGAAAAAACAAGTGATAAAACATGTATATGCCAAAAAAGTATAACCAGCCGTTTGATAATAAGAGAAAGATATCCGATCTTGATCTAAGATGGGATTAAGACGACGTGGCAGGATTTAATGCCCAGTGTGGCACTGGCGCCGGGTGAAGTGGTAGAAATTAACTGGCAGGGGGAGGATTTACCGCTTTAACGGACACCTGCGGGCGAGTGTCAGGCCATCAGCGCAGATTGCCCGCACACGGGGAATTACAGTCCCGGCTATTTAACCTCCACCCGATCCTGATCGTCCCATTTCAAAATTCGTATTGAGGTAGTTGGGGAAATTTCTTCTTGTACGCCTCATCGGTCAAACCGGGCTGATCATTGGGTCCGTAGCCGGTATTGGTCAAATAGTCCGAAGAACCCATGACTTCTTCTTCATCATATTTCATGCCCAGGATATTCACCCAGCGCGGCATCTGGTTGAAAAAGCCGGTCAGGGTGGCAACAAGGTGTACCGTGTGTCCGTTCCAACCCGCATCGTAAGCTGCATCGACATCTTTTTTGGTAACGCCGTCGGCCTTCAGGGTAGCCTTGCGAATGATGTTGAACAGTGGTCGAAATTTTGCATCCACTGACGTATGTTCAGGGTCGCGCACCAGGTCCTGAATCAGCCAGCGATCGCCCCCCAGCAGGGCGAAATTGCGCGAATGTACGTTAATCGGTTGCAGTGCGTTGTTCAGGCTCAGGCAAAAGGCCGCCATCATTTCGCGCTCCATGTGTGTCAACTGGGATTCGCTGCGCAAAATGGAACGCCCCACTTCAATAAATAAAGAGGGTGTTTCAGAGTTTGTGCCATAGAGGAAGTCCTGCATGTTGGCACCGGGAAATTCGCGTAGATATGACATGGTCGGGTTCCTTAATAGAATATGGTTCGGATGATCTGAAGTTTGCCCTCGTTATATGACGGGTTTTCTTCAGCCTTTTTTAAAATGTAATTTGTAGTTAATTTAATGTTTATTTTATACTATAAAAGCGATCAGGTTTACAATATGAGAAATCCGGAAGTGCGCTATGGGTCAACAGTTGGTACGCTTTTGTCCAAGCTGTTGAATTCCATTAATCAAAACAGGTGTAGTGAGTGAATAATCAAAGCCCCGTGCTGGACCGACATTGGCACCTTGCTCAGTCTGATGAAGAGCTGGTTCTTGCGGATTTCGAGTATGCTTTGATGCGTGGTATCGAGAGTTACAACGCCTGGCAGCAGGAATGTCTGGCCGCCGTGGCCGGCCACAAGATGAGTGCGACGGATAATGTCGTGCTGCAGATTACACGAATGAATGACCGGCCCAAGTCGGTAATGGAGCTGTCAAAGCTTATGAATCGGGCTGACCTGTCCAATCTTAAATATTCAGTGCGCAAACTGCTGAAAGCAGGCCTGCTGGAGAAGGTCAGTGAAGGCGGTGTGCGCAAGGGCATGCGTTACCGGGCCACCGCCGCGGGCATTGAAATAACAGAAGCCTACGCCCGGCTGCGGCGCGACCAGCTGCTGCCCGCGATGGCCGCTCTGGCTGACGCGAGCGAACAGTTGGGTCAGGCCAGCCGGACGCTCAATATGATCAGTGGCATCTATGAGCAAATTACCCAGGTGGTGGCATTTCACCGCGGTCCGGTTGTCGACGATGATTCGCCTTGAGGTGATGCTGGTGGCTCCCCGGGTCAGTTGTTTGCCAGGGTAGTCGATCTCACCACACCGAGGGGTTCCAGCATCGACATCAGGTGATCAAAATCACCTTTATCCGTGAAATTATCATACACCCAGCTCTGCCATCGGGTGCTGTCACTACCTGTATTCCAGCTCTGCAGCAGTTGCCTTGCCTCTTCGATACGACCCATTCCCACCATGGATGCCGCCAGATAGAAGACCTGGGTAGCCGGCTGCGGCCCACCGCGGCTTAGATTTTTCTGGATAGCGGTGACGGCTTCTTCATGCAGATGAGGACGGAGAATTTCTCTCCCTGTGTGGTGACTATGCTTCCCTGGTCAGGACCCTCAAGACGCTGGGGGTAGGAGGATTCTGCCCATCGGGATGATTTGACGATGCTAAAAGGCGCACTGGAATTGGAAATCCTCGAACGATTGTCCCGCTCGAACGTGCCTGCTACAGGGAGGCTCGGGCGGACTTGACGGTGAATTCGCCTGGCCTATGATGTAGCAAAGGAGTAGGCGTCACTACACGCAGGGTCCAGCTTATGAAAATTCCACAGGTTATTCTGATAGAGGTTGAGCACTCCCCGGGCAGTCTGGCCAAAGTGCTGGCTAAAGTTGGCGAAGCCGGCTTGATGGTGGAGGATCTCAATGCGCTGCATCGTACGCAGGACAAGACCACCTGGGAGCTGACGGTAGAGCTGGATGATGAGGGTGAAAGTGTCCTCTCTGCCCGGGTCAACGCGCTACCCAACGCGAACGTTATCGGTGTTTCGGACCGTGTTTTTGATCGCCATGACGGCGGCAAGATCAGGACGCTGTCACGTGTCATCTTCGAAGATATCCAGGTTCTCAGCGATGTCTACACACCCGGGGTGGCGCGAGTATGCCTGGCGATCCAGCAGCAGCCCAGGACTGGCACGGCGCTATACCAATCTGCCTCGTACTGTCGCTATTGTCACCAACGGCACGGCCATCCTCGGGCTGGGCGATATCGGCCCTGTTGCAGGTCTGCCGGTAATGGAAGGCAAGGCGGCCCTGTTCAGTACTTTTGGCGGCCTCAGTGGTGTACCTATTCTGATCGACTCAAAGGATGTGGATCTGATTGTTGAAACGGTAGTGGCCATCGCACCGTCTTTTGGCGCCATTCAACTGGAGGATATCGCCGCGCCGGAGTGCTTTGATATTGAGCGGCGGCTCATTGAGCGCTTGCCCGACACCCCGGTGTTACACGATGACCAGCACGGTACCGCAGTGGTGGTGCTCGCTGCCCTGCAAAGTGCAGCGCGGATTAGCGGTGTGGATCTGGCGAGTTGCACGGTGGGGCAGATAGGGCTGGGCGCCGCGGGCCTGGGTATTGTGCGCTTGTTGCGCAGTTATGGCATATCCCGCGTTCTGGGATCTGATTTATCAGAGGAAGCTCGGCTGCGTCTGGAATCTATCGGTGGCATTGCGGCTGATCTGGAGCAGGTGATGGCGCAAGCCGATGTGGTAATAGCCACCACTGGCGTCCGCGGTCTGATCAAACCAGAATGGGTGCGCACAGGGCAGATAATTTTCGCATTGTCCAACCCCGACCCGGAGATCGAACCCCATTTGGCGCTGGAAAGCGGAGCCCTGTTCGCAGCAGACGGCAAGAACATCAACAATGTGCTGGCCTTTCCCGGAATATTTCGCGGTGCACTTGATGCGGGTGCCTCCCGCTTTACCGATGCGATGTTGCTGGCGGCGGCTGAGGCTATTTCACTTGCGGCGCCCGCCGGGCAACTAATCCCCTCGCCGCTGGACCATATGGCTCACAGGTGTGTTGCCGAGGCGGTGGCAGCAGCCGCCAGAGCCGACGGCCAGGGCAGCGAAGAGCCCGGGATCAGGCCGCTCACTGTCGCGGACGCAGATGAGGAGGCTATCCTGGCCAGGCTGAATAGCGATGAGGAATTTCGCTTCAAGGCCATCGCCCGCCGCAATCGTTTGTTAGCGGTATGGGCCGGGGGAAAACTGGGCAAGTCCGCCACCGCAGATCTCAATGCTTATCGTATCGAGGTATTCAGGTCTGACCTGGAAGAAGTAGGTGATGAAGATGTGCTGCGCAAGGTGGTTCATGACGTTGCTGCCTGCGGCATCAGTGCCGCTGAGGTGCGCAGTAAGATGGATGAGTTGTTGATTCAGGCGGCCTGCCAGATCGCCGCCGAGGGCTGAACTTCATGCCAGTTCGTTTACTTCAGAGCGTAGGTGCCCTGGTTCTTCTCGCTCTATTGGCGGCACTTACAGGCTGTGATACACGGTCGAGCACGCTGCGCATGTATATTCCGTCCCATCAGCAATTCGATCCCAAATCGATACAGACTATATTCGCTGAGCAATCGGGGATTCGCGCCGTCCAGGCTTCCTCAGCCCTGGGCTTGTCGCCGTTGGAGGCGCTCTCGCAAAACGAGGCGGACCTTGCCCTGGTTGAAAATAGCACCGCCTTCGTGCCTGGAATACGCGCGGTTTTACCTGTCTACGAAAGTGTGCTGCATGTGTTGGTGCGGCAGGGCTTCACGCCCGAAGACCCCGAGCAGCCACTGCGAGGTGCCTCGTTTTTTGTCATCGACCAGTCAGAAGCGGGCCACGCCTTTATTGAGCTGATTGCCAGGAGGCAGGGGCTGACGCCGGCTGAATATCGGAAATTGATGGCGCCGGAGCCGGGTGCGGCGGATATCATTATTTATTTTGGGCCTATCGATGCAAACGTTACTTCGTGGTATCAAACCGGCTATGAACTGGTTTCACCGGGAAAACGGCTCAATCCCCGGGGTGGTTTTTTTGAAGAGCGTGTCGATTACATCTCCCAGCATATGAAGCCAGAAGTTATACCCGCGTTCACCTATGATTTACCGGGGAATGAAGAGCCGCTGGTGACCGTTGCAGTCGATGCGCTGTTGGTTACCCGCAAGGATATGCCTGAGGCAGTGATCTTTGAGCTCACCAAAACACTGCTGGAGCAAAAGCCTCGCTTCACTGCGATCGCGCCGTATCTGTTTTCCGGGATCAATGAATCATTTGATCCCCTGGATTTAAGTTTTCCGCTGCACGCCGGGACCCGGCGCTACCTGGAAAGGAATGAACCCAGCCTGTTGGAACGCTACGCTGAGAGTATCAATGTACTGGTGTATGCAGCATTTTTGCTAATTACCGCTTTTATGGGCTTGGCGCGATGGCGTGCCCATCGCAAAAAAGATCGCATAGACACGTTCTACGAGCGGGTGTTGGCAGTGAGGGACCGAAAGGGCAGTGAGGCGCCAGCGGCTTTGCTGGATGAGCTGTCGAACCTTGAACGGGAGGCCTTCTCTTCCCTGATAGACGAAAGACTCGCGGCCAATGAGAGCTTCCGTATTTTCACCGATTTATTGTATCGGGTGCGAACTGAGTTGCAGGCGGTGCGCGATTAACCGAAGATTGGTTTTGACACAAGCAACGCCGCAGGTGGTGACGACGCCCCCAATCCTGCCAGAAAATCATCTATGTCAGTTCAAGCTTGCGTAAGCGATACGCAGTCGCCACCCTCCTGATAGACGAAAGACTAGCGGCCAATCTCAGTCTATATTCTGGTTATCCAGCGCGGTCAGGTCAAAGTCGGGGATATGCATCTGGGGCGTCTTGCCACCGTCCACCGGTAGAACCACGCCGGTGATGAACGAGGCGTCGTCGGAGGCCAGGAAGCAGATCGCTTCCGCCATTTCTTCGGGGGTGCCGATACGCTGCAGCGGAATGGAGCCGGCCATCGCATCCTGCATGGCCTTGTTCTTCATGGTGGACGCATCCAGGCCGGGGGTCATCACAGCACCGGGGGCAACCACATTGACCCGCACGTTATAGGGCGCGGCTTCCATGGCGGCACACATGGTGAACTGGTTTACCGCAGCCTTGGCGGCGGAGTAGGCCCCGGCGGCGATGCCGGCCCGCAGGCTGCTGACGGAGGAAATGTTGATAATCGAGCCGAAGCCCTGGGGCTGCATGACCTTCATGGCGGCCTGCACACCGATGAATACACTCTCAACCGACACGCCGAAGTTGGCGCGCCACTGGTCGACGGTCTGGTTCAGCACCATGCCGCCGATGACCGAGGGGGCATTGTTGACCAGTACATCCAGACGCCCGTGCTGCGCTGCTGTGTCCTCGATCAGTCTGGTGAAACCGTCGATGTCCGCCACGTCCAGGCCGACCCCGGTAAAGCTGCCACCGCGCTCCCTGATAGCAACTTCCAGTTCATCCAGCTTGGGCTTGCGCCGGGCGCAGGCCACCACATGGGCTCCCTCGTCAGCCAGTTGTATGGCGGTGCTGCGGCCTATACCCAGACTGCCTCCGGTGACAATCGCGACTTTGCCTTCAAATCGTTTTGCTTTCATGGTTTTGGTGTCCTCTGGTTATAGGTCAAAAGTGTTTCGGTGTGTCTTCCGGTCAGTGCCTGCAGGTCGAGTGCCTGATCGGCGGTTTTTTCCTGTGACATCTATCTGTTTCCTGTCGCCGAACGATTCCGTATACCGATAACATAAGCTAATTGGCGCTCTTTCACTACCACAGGAAAAGTCGAATGAATGAACAAATTCCACCAGCCTCAAACTTGCGCAAATAACTATACCCCTTCAGGAAATCTCCGGTCTGGCGCCAAATGTAAAGGAAATCGAGGTCTTCTGTGGTTGCTTGATATAGATCACTCAACCTACACTCCTGAATCATTGAGTAATCTACGGGTACTGCCAATTGGGATTGAGCCATGACTGACCAGACACTATTAGCACGTATTGACCGGCTGGAATCCCTGGATGAGATTCGCCAGTTGCCGGCGAAGTACTCCCTGTCGCTGGATATGCGGGATATGGATGCCCATGTGAACCTGTTTGCAGCCGATATCCGGGTGAGCCGGGAAAAGGTCGGGCGCGCGCATCTGAAGCGCTGGCTGGACGATACCTTGCGCCTGCAGTTTACCGGGACGTCGCACCATATCGGTAATCACATCATCGAGTTCGATGACCCGGATCACGCCCACGGTGTGGTGTATTCAAAGAACGAACATGAAACCCTCTGCGCTAATGGACAGAGCGAATGGGTCATCATGCAGATGCTGTACTGGGACAATTATGAGCGCATGGATGGCCGCTGGTATTTCCGCCGCCGCTTGCCATGTTACTGGTACGCCACGGATATCAATAAACCGCCTGTTGGCGACAATAAAATGCGTTGGCCGGACAGAGATACCTATGCGGGGGCCTATCACGACCTGTGGCCTTCCTGGGAGGAATTTTGGATGAAACCTCCCGATAGTGATGAACCTGAAGTGGCAGCGCCAGCGCCGCTGGACCAGTTTCTCAACACAATGCGGCGCGGCGCCGCAGAACCCAAAATACGCATACGCTAGGAACTGACCATGGATTTATTTTCACCCGTAAAACTCGGGGCGCTGGAATTGCGTAACCGTATTGTAATGGCTCCCATGACTCGCAGCCGGGCAGACACGAATTCAGTGCCGACCGAAATGATGGTCGAGTATTATCGCCAGCGCGCGAGTGCAGGTTTAATCATATCTGAGGGCATTGCCCCCAGTGCAGATGGCATTGGCTACTGCCGCACGCCGGGTCTATACAATAAGGCCCAGGTAGCCGCGTGGAGGCCGGTACTCGACGCTGTGCA
>PVMK01168254.1_pt1 | contig 44627 bp, 66 predicted proteins | sample 1853481 | NCBI WGS metagenome assembly PVMK01 (sample SAMN08533507, study PRJNA380276) | Marine sediment metagenome, whole genome shotgun sequencing project.
GTGTTCTTTTAGTATTGAATACGGTTAATCCTTAGATTCTAAACTCATCAATACGCTTAAGTTTTAGAAAACGTAACCAATATTATGGGATTCTTAGACAAATTCAAAAAAACCAAAAAGACATCAACTGATTCTGAAAATAGGTCAGCTGAACAAGAAGAGATGAAAGAAGAACAGCATGAACTGGACTTGAAAGAAAATTATGAAAGTGATGAAAAATATGAAGAATCTAAAGACTAGATAATCATACTTTAATTCATAAAAAATATCTTTTAATGACTGCTGAACGAGATTCTAATGCTGAAAAACTTGTTGAAAATGCTTCAAAATTATTTAATATAGAAATTTCATCTTAGAACAAATACCATCCAAAATAATTAGATCGATAAGGTACCTATGCAATGTTTTTTCGACTCCCTACATATCTTACCTTTGTAATTACCTTACAGGGTAAAGACAAGTGTCAATTTCCTTTTCATACTTCATCTTATTCTTTTTACAATAAAATTAGTTGATAAAACCCTTTCCAACAATTATCCCGTTATTTCTGAATTTTCAAAAATCTTTTATGTTCAAATTTTTCCCAAGGAAAAACAACATACTCTACTCCTTTTGTTTGAGTAGCAAAAATAAGCTGTTTTGGGAATTGTTTTCCTCTTCGTGCAAAAAGTGTTGCATATACTAATGATTTTGGATTTTCTGCCTTGGAAATTATTTTTTTAAAAGTGTTGCCTGAATCATAAATATCATCTACAAAAATAGAATCAATTGGAATTTGATTTTTATCTACTAAGATTTCATCAATTCCCAAAATATCTGCAATTATTCTTGCAGGAACTAGTCCTCCTCTAGATATTGTAGAAACGCTATGAAAATTGATGTTATTTTTTTTCTCTAAATTTTGCCGAAGTATATTTGATAATTCCTCCACTCTTTTCCAAGTCACAATATCCGATTCCTTCATTTTACCATTATCTAATACGTGGATGGAAATTTAGTTGTTCTGGCATGAACCCGATTAGTCAAAAAGTTCAATTCCGGTCGGCCCCGCATATTTTCAAGCATAAAATGAGAGGGAGTATTAAACTAAATTGACAAAACCCGACGGGAGCATTGCATTTTTAGTTTAAATCGCTCTACAGAAATACTGTAAAAAGATTTAATCAGATTTTAATTTGCCACATTTTATGCATGAAATGGTTCCATTTCGGGAAAATCTATGACCATATTTTGAACATCCTAATGACAATTCAAGTTGGAAACTCTCCAAAAATTCTTGAATTTCATTACCGGTTTTTGTCACTATTCATTAGATATGAAAATTGTAACATTAGGTTTTGTTAGCTATGATATGGAATTATCACAATTGGAGCTGATTAGAACTAATGGGAAAGAATCAATTACATAAAATGATGGAAAAAGAAGCTTGTGATTGCAGCCCTGAACTTTGTAGTGTAAATGATACAAGTTATCATGTCCATTATGGGGAAATATGTATTCATCCTGACGGATCTAAACATAAGATTTAGGATTCAATCCAAGATCAAATTTAATTTTAAATTATTTTAAAGCAAATATAGGCAATTGTGCACAAATAATTTTATTATTTTTTACAATACAAAATAAGCTCATTTAGAAAGAAGGACCATCCCTTGTTGTGTTCTTCTATGCTTGCTGGACCTTTTTCCTTCCCGGTAAAACCTGTATGTGTCATTGTAAGTTTAGTTTTGTTATTACTTTTTGATTCCAACTCCCAGGTTACAATGGTTTCAGGAAAATCAGGAAGTGCTATCCACTTCCAAGTATGCACTAGTTTTTTATTCTGAATTATCTCAAGAATTTTACCTTCATTGATAAAATCCATATCCATTTTCATTTTAGGTTTTTCTGAATCTTTTAAAAATGAAAGCTTGAATGTTCCTCCAACTTTTGGTTCTAATATTGCCTCATCTGGAAACCAATGAGTAAGCTCTTCTGGATCAGATATTGCACTAAATACTTTTTCTTCAGAACCATCTATCTCAATTACTTGTTTGATTTCATTTTGTGTCATTTTTTCTATTATTGAGTTAAATTGATAAAAATTTGTTTGGCAGAAATTAGATTGTTTTCCGAATCATATGCTAAGCCATATAGCACTGCCACAGAGCCATTTGGAAAAGGAGTGACATTGTGAATTGTTATACTGTTCTCAGAAGTAGATTCTACAGTATTTGGAAAACAACTAACACATCCTATTTGATAAAAAGAAGCTTCTTCGTCGGCATCCCAAGTTATTTGTACTGTGGCTGCATTGTCCGTATAATCCAAAACAGATGTTTGAATATTTTCTAAAGGCTCAGCATATGCCATTCCCATACTTAGCACAAACAATGGAAGCAAGAAAACAAGTTTTCTCATTAAATAATCAGGTGATTATTTTATCTTTTAACATTTACTATCAATATTGAGGCCAGCATAAGCGTGAGAAAGATGGTAAGGACCAATTTTTGTAGCTGTAAATATAATACAGCATATCATTTATTTAAATTAAAATTTAAGATCTCTTTTCTTATACATTCGAGTCTGCAGAATATCGCGGCTTTAAAATTTGAAGTATTCGATCAATGAATTGTTTGACAAGAAATAAAATGTTTGTAAAATACCTTTTTGGGTTTTCATAATGAGCCGAATCCCAGTAAACTGCAGGATGATCATCAATTTCAAGCTTTACTCTCAAATAATATCTAGGTTTTTCTTTTCCTTTGATTCCCGCATTTTTTAAAAGAGAATCATAAGATTCTAATTTTTGTTGATTTCTAATCTCCCACAATCTACTACTTGCACGATTCCAAAAATGTTGGTATTTTACTTGGTCTCTATTTTCATATTCCGCATGAAACCCAATTATGTCATATCCATATCGGTTTAGGCCATCATTAAATTCTTGATCGGAGATTTTTTTTTCTTCATGAATTGGTTTTTGAAAATATTTTTGAATTACTTCAAGCATCACAATTGCTTCATCAGTTTTTTGTCCCTCAAGTGCCTCAATAATATCTGAAGGATGGATTTGATTGGGAGATAATCCTAAATTTAGTTTTTTATTAATTTCTGCAAAAATCAAATCCACAGAACCATTTGCATAAAACAAAAATCCATCAATTGCAATTTCTGAGGAAATTTTATCCTTGGGGAAAATATCTAGAGGAATGGCAGTGGATATTTTATCCAAATTTATTTCAGCATAAAAAATTCGGTATTGAATAGAATCAATTAGTAAATTCCTTTCTTTATTTGTATTCAGACCTGATTCCACTGTGATTTTTTTTACGAAAACTAGATTAAAATCAGCTTTGTTAATATTTTTCTGCTTTTAGGATTCCAAGTCTTTGCGCAAAAATTTTTTGATGTATCAAAAAATTGTTTCTTTAAATAACAAAATCATAATGAAATGACATTGGGCCTAAGAGATATTGGATTAAAGGAGGAATATCGTTCAGATAGGGATGACATTGTAGCAGAATTTTTCTTCCCCTGTCTTAGTAATTGCATAGAATATGATAGATGTGTAGATTTTTTATCTATTCAGACATTATCCACTATTGCAATGGCATTTGATAATTTCTCTTCAGGAAAAGCAAAACTAAGAATGATAACAGGTCATAGATTCAAGACCCGAGAACTTGGGATTTTAACCAAGCTTTTTTCTGAAAAATATACCAAAGGATTTAAGGGAATACTAATCAAAGACACAAAAATTCAAAAACTCCAAGAAATTGTCAACAATGGTCAAATTGAGCTAAAAGTCGCTATCCCAAGTTCCGAGCATATTACAAATTCATTTTCTGAAAGAATAGGATTGTTTTTGGATGAGCATGATCAAATGGTTGCCTTTACTGGAACATCAAACGAATCGTTTTCAACGGAAACTAGAGATTTTGAGTCAGTAGATGTTTTTACCTCTTGGAATGATAAATCAAGAGTAGACAGAAAAAGAAAAGACTTTGAAGAATTATGGGAGAATAAAACCAAACATGTTGAAGTTTCTGATTTTTTGTGGGCAGAAGAAAATAGCTTGTTAAAATATTCATCAGAATGGGCTTACAATATCTAAATCTGAAAAGATTCTTTTAATCTAGCTTTATTTTCATGGAAATTCATTCGGTTGATTTTGTAGTAGATTACCTCTCCTCTTCTTTCTATCACTGCAATAATGGGTTCTTTTCCCATTTGGGTAATTTGTTCAATTTTTTTCTGAAGATTTCCCATCTTTTCTTGTTGACCTTCATTGAGACCAAAGACTAGGAATTTTGCTCCTTTCTCACCGAAATGTCCTCTCTCGTATACTCTAAAGTCAGAACCAAAACCAAATCCATCTTTTACCACATAACCTCGATTTCTCAAATCTCTATATATCAAAAATTTAGTAAGTGCTTCTGGATCTTGTTTCTGGCAGATGATCATAAGGTCATCAAAACCAATTTTTTTCTTACCTTTTTTTAAAATTAATTTACTAGAATGTAGCAGATACAATGATTCAAAAAATTTTAGAAATAATTTGTCATTTTCAAGTTCACCATATCCTTTGAGTTCAAGTTCATGAATCATTTCCTTATTAGAAATTCTGGTATGTTCTGAAACCAATTCGCCCTCAACTATCGGAGTTTCGTCCATTATGAAGTTAAAATTAAAAGCTTTCCTTATTTATGTTGACTAAAGTCAGTGGGCTTCCAAATTTCTCTAAGATAAATGATCCAGTTTTATTTTTTTGTAAAATTATACTACAACAATCTCAGTTTTGTAAGATTCTTGGGATGACATGCCTCCATTGCCAGGGTCTATCTTTTGTTTTGGATTCAACGACGTTCCATGATGACAGGATTTGTTACAAATAGGACAAAATTTCCTATCCAGTACGATACATTGACAAATGTGGTTTTTCACGTAAGCTTGTGCGGCTTGATTCCACTCTCCAGTCCCATTGCAATAAACACATACACAGGATGAAGATTTTCCAACTCCTTGACAAAAATCACATATATCATCATTCATGTTCACTCATCGTCCTCTCTACTGCCCTATGAATTCAATTTATTTACAGGGATAAAAAGAGATTGTTTGTATTCATTTTTTTATTACAATCTTTGGAATAATGAGGTCTAACCGTTAAAATATGGGTATTTTTGTTTGATGATATCATGCATGGTGCTAATTATAGACAAGGAAAAGGTCAAGTCTTTACCAGAAAAAAATACATCAAAGGTAAACCACAAATAAAAATTGCAAAATTCCAGGGTGGAAAAAAAGCAAATTATGAATATTGTGTTCAATTACTCACTAATGAAAAACTCCAGATTAGACATATGGCAATTGAAGCATGTAGATTGGCAGCAAATAAAACGTTAGAAAAAACTACGGGAGAGACAGGGTATTATTCCAGATTACGAATTTACCCACACAACCTTCTTAGAGAAAACAAACAGATTGCAGCTGCTGGTGCAGATAGAATTTCAGAAGGAATGAGAAGAGCCTGGGGAAAAGCCGTTAGTATGGGTGCCAGAGTACGTCGAGGACAATGCATTATGGAACTATACGTTAATGGGCCACATCTAGAGGCTGCAAAAAAAGCACTAAAAGGTGCATGTGTCAAATTACCATCAACACCAACCATCAAGGTAATTGAATATGGAAAATCATCACCATAAATTTTCAAAATTAGATTTCTTACTTGTTATAAATTCTACAAATTCGTGAAATTCCTCCTTTGTAGGTTCACGATTTAAAATTCTTTTTGATTGATAGTAAAATGAATTGTAAATTCTTCCTATTATGATTCCAAGTACAAATGATTGTGAATCATCAATATTTGAAAGTGATTGAAGTAGTTGTTTTATTTCATTTTTATTTGAAATGGTTTCTTGAATTTTTTCTTCCATTTTATTTTTTAAAATTTTGTCCATTGTTTTTATTGTATGAAATAGTTAAAAACAGTTTAATAGCCAAATTCGTTTCTCATGATTGTTGCAGTTATAGTACAGTCTGGTAGTACTCGTGCTTGCCAAGTACGTGACTCGGGTTCAAATCCCGGTAACTGCACCACTTAAACTACTATCTGATTGTTTGAATCCCCTTTGAATAATTTCAAGAGCATCTTCTGCCTTTTCCGGTTTAGGCAGTTGAATCATAAACACATTATCTTTTCCATAGGAGGATTTTGGAGATGAGATGGCAAGCATAGATGTTTTTGCCAAAGATTGAAAAAACAGAATATCCTTATTTGCATTTATTAGAATTTTTTCTACAATTCCACCTTGAGAAAATGTTAATGTAACTTCCACAAAAACATGCCCCAATCCATCTTGCAATATGTTAAGATCTGTGTTTATCGAAAGTGGTTTTCCTGCAACCTTTGACATGATTTCATCATATTTTTTTTCTTCAAAAATTATACAAGGTATGGGTTTGCCATCAAAATCAAATATTGTAATTCCCTCATGTACCTGCTGGAGTAATTTTTTGAATTCTTCAGGCATCCTCTTCTTGCAAATTTGGAGATAATTTGTCACTTGCTCTCATCAAAAATGGCGTGAGAAAAGCAGTGATTATAGAAATCACACCAATTAGTGGGAACAAAAATGCACTAACCGCGCCAACATCAATTCCAGTTTTAATAATTACTATAGAGAATTCGCCTCTAGGGGCAGCCAATGCAAAAGCAGAGTGAATTGATTCTCCACGTTTTTGTTTGAACAAAAGATTTCCAATCATATTTCCACCAAACTTCATAAAAATGGCAACTGCCATTAACGCAATAGCAATGTAGATGTAATCTCCAAGTTGAGAAACATCCATCAAAGCACCCACAGAAATAAAGAAGATTGCGACAAACATATCTTTAATTGGACTGGATAAGATTTTTGCCACCTCTGAGGATTTAGATTCGGCTACAAGCACTCCTGCCAAAAATGCTCCAATGGCTACAGACAAACCTACTAAATTTGCTAAGAGTGCATAGCCAAAGCAAACACCAAGAACGCTCAAGAGAAGTATTTCACGATGTTCTGTCGCTGCTACTCTATCAATTAATGGTGGAATGATTCTGGCTCCCACAGTAAATGTGCCCACGATTAATCCGAGTGCGACTAATATTACAACCACAACAGATTCTATTGATACAGATCCAACTAGAGCAACAGATTGCAACGATGAAATCAAAATTACAGCAATAACATCCTCTACAATCAGGATACCTAAAACAAGAATAGAGGATTTTCTTTTGATTCGTCCCATTTCCTCAAATAATTTCACTATTATGGCAGTACTAGAAATCGAAAGAGCAGCTGCTATGAATAATGAGTCCATAAAGTTCAATCCAAGTGCAGTTGCAGCATAAAACAGAGCACCTAAGGTAGAAAATAACCCAATAGTACCAATACCAATTGCGGCTCTGCCAATACTTTTGATCTTAGCATATGGAAATTCAATTCCAATTACAAACAGTAGTAAAATCACACCAATTTCAGCAAATAAGTTTAGAGCAGAAATATCAGACAAAATTCCCACACCTCCAAGACCTGATGAAGGACCGCCTTCAGGAAGTATCCAAGCCCAAAGTGGTGATAAAGGACCTATCAACATTCCTGCAAAAAGATAACCAATAATCAAGGGCTGTTTAATTTTAAAAAATGCCAGTGTTACTATTGCACCTATTATCATGATAAAAGCTAAATCTGTTACAAAGGTAGTATGCGGAAGTTGTGGAGTAATTTGTTCAATCACGTTTGAAAAAGTTTGATTCAATGATTGTTGGATTTCGCCAGATTCAATTTGTAAAGCAAAATTTTGCACAATCTCTAGCAACAATTTTGTTTAAAAACAGTTGTGCTTCTGAAATGATTGTATAATTTGGGCTTGAGGGATTTGAAAATTTTGACAATCAATTAAACCGGAAGTTTGATGTTTTTGAAATTTTATTATTTGAAGGTCTTTATGCCTAGTAACTAATGTTTAATCGTAGAGTGATGAGTAGGTCAGCTGAAAGAAATGTAGAAAAATGACCTGGGGTATCTGACTGCACAATCGGTAATTGTAAGATTACCCTCGTATTAATAGTACGGTACCATACCGTACTATATGATTCAATGTGAATTTTGTCCCAAGGGATTTATTGAAACACACAATGGTCTTGCCGAAAAGACCTTTCATGAGTTACTACATGAGCCAAACGTTGTCAATAAGTAACTCTTTACACTTTTTATTTTAGACCCAACTTTTTTATCATAATATTTTCATTTCAAAAGATATGGCAACTGGACCATCAAAGAAGAAAAGAGCAAAGACATCAAGTAATAAAACTACAACCAAATCAAAAATTGTAAAAAGAGAGCCAACTCCAGCAGTCATTTTAAAAAAAGTTGCAACAGTTTCTGATTCCACTAAAGCACTACAAAAAGAGATAAAAGTAATGTCTAAAATTTTTGGAGATAATCAAAAAGTTCTAGTTTCCATGAAAGGAATGATCGATACACTAACTTCCACACTAGAAAATATACAAAAACAATCCAGTAGATTGAATATAATCGAAGACGATACTCAGAAACTCTATTCGGGATTAAACCAAGTGAGAGCACAGTCAAATCTAGTTACAAAAATTAATGATCAAACATCTAAACTCCAAGATGAAGTAAACAAAATAAATCAAATACAAAAGTCAGGTCTTAAGCCAGCGGATTTATCCCAAAAAATTGAAGAAAGCATGAGTTCCATCCGCAATAATTCTCAAATGATAATCAAGATAGCCCAGAGAATTGATGAGGTGAGAGATGAATTACGTAACTTTTCAGGAAAGACAGATTCAGTATTGAATATTGGCCAAGATATTGAAGGTCTTAAAAAATCTATTCAAGCCATTTCTGGAAAAACTGACAATATAGAAACGTCCTCCAATACAATTTCACAGTTAAAGAATGAATTAGAGGGAATTGTAGATAAGATTGGATCTTTTTCGAATTTGAATTCAGAGCTTGAGGCAATAAAAAGGACTATTGATTCAATTTCTGGAAAAGCGGAGAAAATAGACGCCCTAGGAGGCGTAATTGATGGCCTAAAACAACAATTTGAGACCGTGGCAGCTAAAACCCAGATAATTTCTGATTTTGGTGGAAAAATAGATAGAATTGAGACAGATCTTGGTACTCTGTCGCATAGAGCAGATTCTACAGCATTTGTAGGTGAAGGGTTAAAAACAGTCCAAGAAGATTTTGCTGAATTTAGAAATAGTGTTTTTGATAAAACAAACACAATTGAACAAAAGGTATCATCAATCAATGAAATGCTAAAAACGCAAGATGCGTTATCTGCAGAATTTCATAAAAAAACAGACAAGGTATTTCAAGAATTGGAATCAGTCAAAAATGTCACAAACAAGGTATCTACAAATACATCGAAAGAGATGATGGCATTACTGAAACTATCAGAGTATCAATCAAACATAAGAATGCAAGCAGAATCAAAGTATGGAGAATCAAAAGACCTTGAAAGCATGGCTTCTCAGACAGCTAATATCGTGAATCTATTTGATAGACTATCAATAGAATCAAGCGACGATATTCCGTTACCATACGAAGTGAGACAATGGGCAATAAGTAAAATTTTTGATTGTGCAGATAAATGGGAAATTAGATTTAGCGATGTATTTTCAATTTTGACTAATGCCATAGGACGAGAACTACTAAAAGAATCAATCAGAATTCATCAAATAAGAGACATCTATGGTATTAGGGCTGTTGACGAAATTAGAAAAGAGTTGAATATTTCCTAAACGCCAGATTGTTCATCAATTGTAGCTAATTGATCTTTCTTACGTTTAAGGGCGGCAAAGATTCCAATGATTATAGCAATCCACAATGTGCTGAAAACAATATTGGATACACTTACGTATGAATATGGAGTTGCATCCATTATGTTAATTTTGAGTATTTTAGCTTGTTCGTTAAGATCTAACATTCCTGTGTGATATGCAGAACTATCTCTAGGAACAGCGGAGATTTTTTCAATGTTTGCAATCATAGAATCTACATCACCCTCTATTCTAAGAAAATTAGTAGATTCTGTTGGAAATATCCAAACTGGATTTTTTCCAATAATATCACCGTCACTGTTTGTTGTCTCTGCCATATCAGCCGTCACTACTGCCAAATCTTGCTTTATCGCAACTAAATGGTTCTGAATAGCGACAGGATCTGAGGACCCGACTACCCCATCAAAATGACCTCGAATTCTATCAAGGGGATAAATATCTGAATTATAGCCATAGATTGCCATAAACCCTCCAAAGACAATAATTGCCATCATTCCAATCATGGAAATTTTGTAAATCTTACCTGCCATTTTTTCTTCCTTCGTTAAAGCACGCGAATGGCCGGATTTAATTCTTTTAAATCTTGTATGAGAGAGACTCATGTATGCAATGAAAAAAAATCCTATTGTTTGAAGTGCTATGATTGGTGCAAAAATAGCATTGTTTGAATATATTGAGATTAAAATTCCCATCAGTCCATAAACGCCAAAAAAGATCTCAAGTAGCGTAGTTTTTGTAAATGGTAAATTGTACGCTTTGTCTCGCCAGTCATCTTGTTTGTTTATAATTCCATATTTTGGAGTTCTCAAAAATTCATTCTTCTTTCCGAGCACAGCATCAAATACTGCTACAGTATTGTTTACTGACATTCCTGCATTGTAAACTAGCAAAGATGGTAAAACTTTGGCTTTTGATTTCCAAGATTTGTGATACATCTTTTGCATTATCACTAGGTATGCACCAGGACCCATGGCAAGATATGTTGCAATAGTTATAGCTGGAATAAAGCTAACAACATAAAGATTGATGTCTCCAGCTAAAAGAATAGGTAATGCCAAAAATTGAATTAGCATTAATGGGTAAACTATATGACGTGTTAATTGAATAAAGGCCTGAATTTTTGCCTCAACTGCAACTTTTCTTTTAATGGCAATTCCACCAAGAAGTTTGATTGCACATTGTATGGATCCTTTAGCCCATCGAAATTGTTGTCGTTTAGCTCCATTCATTTGAACTGGAAGCTCAGCATCAACTACAATATCTGGTAAGAAAACACATTTCCATCCCTTCATTTGAGCCCTGTAACTCAAATCCAAATCTTCTACAAGTGTTGCAGTATGCCATCCCCCAGCATCCTCAATACAGTCACGTTTCCAAATTCCAGCAGTTCCATTAAAGTTCATAAATAAATGAGAATTACTTTTTGCCTTTTGTTCAATTAGAAAATGAAAGTCGAGACTTAAGGCTTGAACCTGGGTAATTGTTGAATAGTTTTCATTTACATGGCCCCATCTACACTGAACTAGTCCAATATTTGATTCGGAAAAGTGTGGAATTGCACGTTTAAGAAACCACTCTGGAGGAATAAAGTCTGCATCAAATATTGCCACATATTCTGAATCTGTAATTGTCATTGCATACTTGAGCGCTCCCGCTTTGTACCCTTTTCTAGTGCCTCGTCTAATGTGTTCGATTTGAAATCCTTGTTTTTTGTAATCCTTAACTGCGTTAGCTAAAAGTTCAACTGTATCATCATCAGAATCATCCAAGATCATAATCTTCATTTTATCTTTAGGATAATCTAACGCACACACGGAATCAACTAAACGTTGTGCGACATACTTTTCATTATAAATTGGAAGTTGGATAGTGACAGACGGAGTTCCCAAATCAGTAGTAGTCAAAACATCTTTTCGTCTGGTTGCAAGAAAAGTCAGGTAGTAAAAATTTAGAGTATAAGCAGTAATTATTATAGCTGAGATGATAAAAATATCAAACACAAATGCGGTGAAAGGATTAATTGCCATTCCCTAGCTTTTCAAAATGATTGGTGTCTATTTATAGTTGCAAATTTTTCTGCCTATTTTGCTTCAAAAATTTTGATTGCTTGTGGTGGACATACACCCTCACACGCGAGACAAAAAATACAATCTGGTTCTTTAGACATTAGAGGTTTTTTTTCAGATGCGACGTTGCCAGGAGTATCAAACCACTCGTAAACTCCTACAGGACATGCTTCAATGCATGCACCATCTGCAACACAAATATCGTAATCTACAGAAACATATTCGCCCCAAATTCCCATTTGTTTATTGTCTGCACCCAGTCTTCCCCAGGTTTTGATGGAATGTCCTGATGCAGCAAATGATGCTGTTGCCCTCATTTTTGCTTTATAATCAACATCAATTGGACCAGATTTTGGGCCATCAAGTATTGGAATGGCAGGTCCTCCATCAGCAGGTGCCTCTTCAACTGGTTTTGGTTTTGGTTTGGCATCAAGAACTATTTTTGCCAGTGGAGTCATCTCCTCTAATTTTTGGAGGGCATTTAGTTCAGTTATCTTTTCATCTTTGATAAAAAAATCAATCATCTTGTCTGCCAAAATTGTATTTCGTAAAATGGTATCAATTATCATTTTGGCAAAATGATCTGCCTTTTTTCTATAATCTTTAACCCACTGAGGATCTCCAAATTTTTCAATTGGAAAAATTTGATAAATAATATCAACAACTTCTCCTGTAACAATTTCTACTGTTATAGATAGCTCAACTTGTTCATAGCCCTTGGCATCAGGATCAGTCATGTTTTGCTCCTTCCAGCGATATGTAGCAAAAATTCTGTCAGCATATGCATCCATTTCAAATGCTTTTTTCATGCCATCATGAACAGATTTTATTTCATCTGGATCCTGTAAAGTAATTGGTAATCGATAGAGCCCTAATTTGTAACCATGAAGAGGATACACACCTCGTTTGGCCGTAGGTGCTTCCATAGACCAAACTCTATCTTTTAGAAGAAGTGACATTTGGTTTCAGTACATTGAATTTGGTTAAAAAGGTTATCTAGTCGTCATCAGGACAAGTAAGTTCACGAATTTCCGTGTACTTTTTTTCCATTATTTGAGCATACTCTGAGACTTTGTTTAGATCAAATTTATTTTTTGAAAAATACCAACGAATTGGAACCCAATGACCTATGCCATCCATATCATGAATCATCCCCTTTATCTGACTTGACATTTAGTTTTTCATCAATGGATGTTTCCTTTACTGTAAGACCTCTTTTGGTTTTATCCTCCATTATGAAATCTGAATCTCCATCTTTTATGTAGTAAAAGGATCCCTTCTTTAAAATGGGAAGGTCTAGAAGCAATTTATTTTTCCACAGGATTTCCTATCATGTTACCCCATTCAGTCCATGAACCATCATAGTTTCGAACTTTGGGATAGCCAAGTAGGTACTTTAGAACAAACCAACTATGAGATGATCTTTCACCAATTCTACAATAACATATAACATCTTTATCTGGGGTAACCCCTTTTGACTCATAATTTTGTTTAAGCGCATCTACAGATTTGAAAGTCCCATCTGCATCATTGACCGCAGTTGCCCATGGTATGTTATTTGCCCCAGGAATATGTCCACCTCGTTGTGCATGTTCCATTGGATATTCAGGTGGGGCAGTTATTTCTCCTGAAAATTCTGCAGGAGATCGTACATCAACCATAACTGTATCCTCTTTAGATAAAGCTCTGCTAACATCAAACAAGTAAGCACGAAGTCCTTCATCAGGAGGTTGTGCTTTGTATTTTGTTGGTTGTAGTTGTGGCTCTTCAGTAACATATTCTTTATCTTCTAATTCCCATTTTTTTCTTCCACCATTCATAATTTTCAGATTTTCATGTCCATAGAATTTAAAAACCCAAAAAACAAATGCTGCAAACCAATTGTTAAAATCACCATAAAGAATTACTTCGGTATCTGTGGAAATTCCATTTTTTGACATTAATTCCTCAAATTTTCGTTTGGTGATAATGTCTCTTGTTAGTGGATCATTGATATCTCGTTTCCACCAAATTAAGCTGGCACCTTTTATGTGGCCTTTTTGATATCCATTTACGGGATCATAATCAACTTCAACTAATTTTCTATTTTCGTTTGGAGGGTTTTGAGACATCCATTCTGTGTCAACTAACACCTCAGGGTGTGCGTAACTCATATTGTTTTTCAACTTTGTTTTCTTACTTAATTGTTTAGCCTAAAAGAAATCTTAAAAATATCATTTTTATGTAAATAAAAATCAGAAGAACTACTTGAAATTAAAAAAAGTCGCAATTGTTAGTAAAGTGGGTTCAAAGGAAGCGGAAGAAGCTGCCAAAGATGTTGTCAAAAAATTTCTGGCAATAAAATCCAAGGTTTACACCATAGCCCCGATTGAGGTAGAAGGTACTGAAAAAATAGAGTCACTTGAGGATCTAAAAAAAGAAAAGTTAGATCTCGTGGTAACTCTTGGAGGTGATGGAACAACACTTAGAGTCTTTCGACATTTAGAAAATGACACACCAATTCTTACAATTAATGTTGGGGGAAATAGAGGAATACTTTCAGAAATTACCATTGATGAAATTGATAATGCGATAACTCAAATTTCAAAAGGTAATATCTTTTTAGATAAGAGAATTAGGGTAGTTGCCACATGTGGAGGTAAAGAATTTCCACCAGCTTTAAATGAAATTTATATCAGCAGAACAAATCTTACCAAAACAGCAGAAATTGAAATTAAATTTCAAAATGATACAGTTAAGCAAAAAATGGACGGAGTAATTATTGCAACTCCTAGCGGTTCAACAGGTCATTCATTTTCATTAGGAGGCCCCATACTCCATGAAAGTTTAGATGTGTTAATCATTACTCCCGTTGCTCCAGTGTATAGATTAGAATCAATTGTGGTGCCAGATGAAAAAATAGAAATAATATCTTCTCATGATTGCAACATAGTTATGGATGCACAAGTGGTGAAATCTGCAGGGTATGAAGAATCAATTATGATTAAGAAATACAAAAAACCAGCAGTCTTTGTAAGATTAAAGAAAAAAGGTTTAAGACAAATGAGTAAACTTGGATTTTAGAATTTTAGATGCAAGTGCATTTTATGCTGGAGTTCCATTTGGGAGCACTAATGATTGTTACACGACATCTCGTGTATTCGATGAAATAAAGCATATCAAAAAAAATCAAGAAATACTAGAGATGTTATTAGAAACAAATCGATTAAAAATCAGAGACCCAGATAAAGTGTCTACAGAAATAGCTATCAAAGCCTCCAAAAATACAGGGGATTATCAACAGCTTTCTAAACAGGATATATCGGTAATTGCCTTATGTATAGACCTTAAAGGTCAAATAATTACAGATGATTTTGCAATTTCTAATGTTGCAAAAAACTTAGGATTAAAGATTTCACCCGTTATGACTAGTGGAATTAAAGATGTAGGAAAGTGGATACATTATTGCCCTGCTTGTCGCTCTAATCATAAAAATGGCAAAGAATGCCCCAAATGTGGAACACCTCTTAAGAGAAAATTACTAAAGAGGGAAACGTCCACCGTAACACTCAACGAATGATCCATCGTAGAAATTTACTTTGCTCATATACTAAAATAAGCTATGTTTTTAATTTAAAAATATTATTTTGAAAAAGGATTTTTTTTGCCTGTATGTTGAAACTGACTCGATGAATTAGATTTCTAAATTTATTTAATGGCATCATGAATCATGCAATGTTTTTTGATTTGTTTTTTTTAGAAATTTGCTTTCAGATTCCAGCATTTTTTTTATTTTTTTTGAACGAGCTTCACCAAATCCCTCAACTTTAGAAAGTTCTGAGGTAGTAGCGTTTAGAACCTTAAGAGGAGAACCAAATTTTTCTAACATTCGGATAGCAAATTTTTCTCCCACTCCAGGAAGACTGCAAAGAGAAGAGAGTTGTTGTTTTTCTAAATCGTTTGATTTTCTAATTTTTTTCAAAAATGGTCCCTTTGTAGAGCTTTTTCTAGAGCACATGGAGACAAGTAATTTTGCAGTGTGAGCTGCACTAGGGGTAGGAATGATTGGAATTTTAAAATCAATTACAACTGTAGATAAAGCACCATAGAAAACTAGAGGGTTTTCGGTAATCTCTTCAATTTCATCAACGTTTCCTTCCATCAGAACTACAGGAAATTTAAAATTTTCCTTCAATCTTGTGCATTGATCAAAAAGTCTGCCATCAAAGATTGAGGATAATAGATCTCTAATGCTTTTTCTTTCTACTATAGTTTCAGGAGCTACAATATAATCACCGATTGGAAGGGTCTTCATTTCAACACTTAGTCCAACTGATTTGAGAAGATCAGGGATCCCACTTTTTCTTTCCCGTTCGTCTACAACTATTCGTAAATTTTCTAATTTCACCAAATCTAATTCCAATAATTTGTTAATATTTTATTTGAAATTATTCTAGGCTCCTATTTTCTTGGGTTATTAGCAGATGAACTTCCTTCGGACATTGTTGCTCCTTGAGAAGGAGTTCCACTTTTCATTGATTCTGTAATTTTTGCCTCTTGTTCTTTCAAAGTTTCCTTTAGTCTACCTTCCTGTTTTTCAAGAACTGTGGAACGAGTTTTAGTTAACTCTTGTTTTTCTTCAAGCTCTTCGATGAGCTCTTTTTTTGTAGATTTAATCAAAATAGAACCTGCGTGTTTATACACCATATTATCATCTGATGCCTTTTTTAGTTCTTCAAGAGATTTATCAGTCTCAATTCTCTCCATTTCGATTTGTTGTTTTTGTTGCATAATAGCTTGGAGATTCTGTTGAGATTGTTGCATTTTCATTAGTTGCTCCTGAAGCCATGGAGGCATTTGTCCAGCTGACATGTCCTTGAGAGATTAAATTTTCATTATATCTTTACCGGATGTAAAATTCATTATTTGGAATAATATTGGTTTATTCGTTGTTCAAGTAAACCTAGGTATTCATCAGGATTTTTCATGAATTCCATCCGAGTGTTTTTTTCGCTTGAAACAAGAATTACGATTTGCTCTATCTTTATTCCAGTAAGTTCCTTAAACATGACTCCATATGATGTGGCTTGAATAAAATGATCCGTAAGCCATTCTTCCCGTTGATTGCTTCTTTTGGTCTTATAATCAATTATGGATAATTTTCCTTCGTATTTTGCAATACAATCAGAAGTTCCTGCCAGTTTCATTTTGTCGCTATAGAGTCGTAATTCGATACCGTGAATATCATTAATTTTATTCACAAACGGAAGAAGATTGTTAAAATGAGCCTCAGATAAAAGTCTGGATTTATCAAAAATTTCTTCACCGTTCAGATAATTTTCAATTAACTTGTGGGTTTCAGAACCAACAATAGAAGCCTGTTGAGTTATGTACTCCGAAGCAGTTTCTTGTTCTCTCCAATTTTGCAAGCTTTGCTGCTTTTCTAGAGTTTGAGTTTTTTGCAATATTGTTGTAATTGATGGATAGATTACCCCACTTGGTGTTTGATAATAATGCGCATCGTCTTTTTCAATTAGTGCTGATTGTGTGAAATTTACAGGAATATGATTGAATTTAGCCATGTTTATTATTCTAAATCTCTTTTGGATAATAGTATTTTGAAAATTTTCTAATCCAGTATTCAAAAATTATGAATCATTAACAGATTCAATTGTGTCATAGCTTGCTTGAATTAATCGTAAGCTGGAATTAAGATTAGCTCTAAGATGAGGAATATGATCTGACTCGATTGACATTACAATTTTATCTTTTAATTTCATGTTTGTGTTTGTTGGATTTTCTGGATAAAATTTATTATCGGTGTTTATTGAATCAAATATCGCTTTTGTTTTCTCTTTAGCATCAACAATAATTTTTGCGCTAAAGTTTGACGTCATATGCTGTTCCGGCAACCTTGAAGTTACATTTTTTGCAAGACCAAATTCCTACAGCATCTCTGCCGAATTGCTTAGATCCACAATCAGGGCATGTTCTTTTTTCTTTTAGTTGATGATGAATCTTTGTGTATTGCTTTCGAAGTTTAATTCCGTATCTAGCTCCAAGTCCCTTTAGAGATTTTTTCTTGGCCATTTTATTGACTGCCTTGTGCTGCTTGTTTTAAAGTTTCTCGAATTTGTGCTCCTGTTTTAATTGAAAGTTCACTACATTTGATTACTTCATCAAGGGTAAATCCATCAGGACCACCTTTTTGCATGGCAATAATATTTCCATCAGAGTCAGTAGTAATTGTGATTCTACAATCCATGCTAGCCCATTCATCTGCGTTAGGATCAACGACTATGTGGTTTCCAATTTTTGCCATTGTAATTGATACTGGAATTGTGGTTGTAGGTAGATTGGATTCTGCACCCTCTACAAGTGTTGGAACATCATCTTTCATCTCCCATTTTGGCATTTTAGATTTGAGGAGAGCACATGTTGCAGCATAAGAGCATGCATCAAAGAGATTTCCATCAAAATCTACAACTACAATATCGGCAAAAACGCCTACAACGGATTTATTTTTTTGAATTACTAATTGAGATGTATCAACCATGTGGCTTTCTCTAATACCTCTATCCACAACTCTAGCTAATTCGATTACATCTGGATTAGGCGGACCAGTTTCAACGCTTGGATGAGATAAAGGCAAAAGTTCTGCAGTGCAAATAAAAATTCCCTTATCCCCCATATCTGGAAAAGGCCTATCAGGTTGAATTTTTACTCCACATATAACTTCGGTATCACCTAGTCTAACTCTTGCTGAGCCATTTGCTTTAGGAATTGCATCTATCTCAATTGTCAATTTTCTAGTTTCATCAAATGCTCTACCATCAATTCTTTTTCCTTGTTCTAGTAATTCTAAAATTTGTGATTTTTTTAGATCATCGATAACAGTCTGTGTCATTTATTTGTCTCTTCCATTTTGAAAATATTTTTCAGCTAGAGCTTTCTTTTGGAGTTCGTAGACTATCTTGCAGCCCTGAATTCCTGTTTCTACACATTTCTTAAATTCCTCAGGGCTTAGAACTCCATCTAATTGTAAAAGAGTAATTTTATCAAGAGTTGGCATATAGCCAATTGGCATATCTGCTTGGCCTGCTTGATCTTCTTCGTTATTTACATCAAGAATAATAGTATCAGCAGCTTTTCCAGCAGCACAAGAGGCAACCATATCCCTCATTGGAATTCCTGCATCAGCTAAGGCCACTGATGCTGCAGCAAGCGCAGCACAACGAGTTCCACCGTCTGCTTGAAGAACTTCGATGAAAACATCAACTGCAGTTCTTGGAAATTTGTCTAGAATTACTGCAGGCAATAATGCTTCTTTAATTACCTTAGAAATTTCAATTTCTCTTCTGGAAGGAGCTGGATTTTTTCTATCTGATACGGAGAATGGTTCCATATGATATCTTACTCTTAAAATTCCAGTATCTGTCCTAGACATGTGTTTTGGATGTACATCCCTTGGACCAAAAACTCCAACAAGAATTTTGTTGTCTCCAAATTCAATATATGCTGATCCATCAGCATTTTTCAAACCACCTGCTTTGATCATTATTCGTCTTGGTTCATCAATTTTTCTTCCATCACAACGAATTCCGTTTTCATCTAACAATACCATAGTACTTTCTCGTCCACCCATTATGATTCACCTTTTGATTCTAACATTTCTTGCACTTGATCAGTCAGATTTGCAACATGTGCGTACTGATTGACCATTTGAATTGCTTTTTTAGCCTTTAATAATCCCTCGGGATTTTCGCATGAAACTACTACCCACCCATTTTGTCCAATTGTAATAACGGCATTAGTTGCAGCCTCAATAGCCTGTATCATAGTTCCTCGTTTTCCTATTAATCTTGGAACTTTGCTTGGTGAAATTTTTACCAAGTCTCCTGATTCTATTTTTCCAAGATCCCTATCGGCTATAGTAATTAATGGATCACGTGTTCTATCAAAATTTGCAATTCTAGCTGCCACTAGATCACCTGCTTTTAATTTTGAATCTAGCTCATCCGCATGAGCAGAAAAATCACGACCAAAAATATCTGAAGCAGGTAAGAATCCAACATAACAGGAGTTGATATCAAGTTCCCATGATAAAGAGGTATGAGAAATAACTTTACCAATAACTAGATCCTTAATTTTTGGAAGGTATTTTCCAGTCAGAGAAAGTACTTTTGCAGAATCATCATATATTTCAGAAATGCCAATTGTAGTAGAAATTATCTTGTTTCCTTCAAGAATTACATTTTGTTCTGGTCTGAAAGGTCCTGTGGTAATTACATCTCCAGGTATAACGTATTTGCGTTTACTATCCATTACTGAATTACCTCAACTGAAGCAGAACCTTTGGTTATAGAACCTAATCTGTCTATCACGTGTGGCCTTGCTGCAGCGGGTATTTCAAGTATTGCTTTTAATGAACCATTATTTTGCCATTCTTCTTTTTTCAAGGAACCTACTGATTTTAAAACAGCATATGATTGCGATGCAAATTGCGCAGGAATTATAATTTCAAGAGATAAGTTTTCTGACTTTAAAGCAATGATAGAACGTAGTTTTTCTACGATATCCTTGACTTGTTCATCAACACTTTTTTGGGAATCTACAGAAATTCTTGCATCCTTCATTGCTTGTTCTATTCTTATTGGAGGATGAGGTAAATGCGTTCTAGGATCAACATAGGTTTTTGCAATAAATTCCACAAGTTGTTTTTTTTTCTCTTCTACCATTTTCCGTCTTTGTTCGGTTGTAAGATTAAGGTCACCTTTTTGAAGAATTTTTTCAGCAATCTCTGTGGCATCCTCTGTTTTGAAGGCTTTCAGTAATTTCTCTATGGAAGGTTTTGTCCCTTTACTAGAATCAGTGTAAATATCATCAGACACTAACACTGATGAAATGTCTTTGTTCTTTCCAAGTTTGTATTCTAGTGCTGGATCTGGCTTTACCAAAATCTCAAATTTTTCACCTTCATAGGAATACTTTGCCACCGTAACATCGGTCATTAATGAAATTAGGTAGGGCAAATGAGTATTTATCTATGCGTGAAACTAGCTAGATTTTTATTTGGACTTTGAAAATTTTTACTAAGATTTGTCTTCTTTAGAGATTGTTTCAAAAGATGAGCATAAAATGTCAGTAAAGCTCAAAGGCATTCCACTTCAATATAGTAATGCCCTAAGGCGATTATGTCTAAATGGAATTCCTATTTTTGCAATAGATACAATTGACATTATAGAAAATTCATCAGTTTTACCCGATGAAGGTCTAGCACACAGATTAGGTTTGGTGCCAATAAAGACGGATTTGGGAAGATTTAACGAGCCATCAAAATGTGATTGCCAAAGTGAAGTAGGATGTTCAAATTGTAAAGTAATGCTTGTTTTAGATTCTGGGGCATCTGATGTTACTAAAACTATCTTTACCGATGAATTAACCTCAGAAGATGATTCTGTTAAACCAGTTTCTGATAAAATCCCAATTGTTCAATTAGCTCCAGGACAACGAGTAAAAATTGAATGCTATGCAAGACTCGGACGCGGACGAGAACATGCTAAATGGAATTCTTCGAATATTGCAACCCTAGTAGAAACAGACAAAGAAGACGAAAGAATTCTTACAGTGGAATCAACTGGTTCCTTAAATCCTGAGGAAATAATTCTTGCGGGAGTAGAAGAACTTGGAAAAGGAATAGTCGAGTTCAAAGACATGATTGAACAATTAAAAGAATAATCTAAGCATACACATTATATTTGGGTTTTAAACCGCATTTTACATGACTAGTCAAGTAGTAATACAAATGGCTAAGGATCTAAAGAAAGCATCTACTAAAAATGATGCTCCAATTTGGGCCAAATTGGCCGAATACGCCTTAAAGCCATCAATTGCTAGGAGAGATATTAATCTGTATAAGATTGCTAAGCTAACAAAAGATGATGACACAATAGTTTTTCCAGGAAAAGTTCTTGGAACTGGAAGTGTTCCTCATAAAATTACATTATGTTCATTCTCCATTTCAGAATCTGCTGCTACCAAAATTATACAAAGTGGCGGCAAATTAATCTCGTTTTCAGAATTAATAGAAAAAAATCCCACAGGAAAAGGAGTTGTTTTACTTGGCTAATCAAGAAAATACAGTTTCGATTGATGCACCAATTGTAGTAGATGCTACAGATCACATTGCTGGAAGGTTATCCTCTAATGTAGCTAAATTACTTCTAAAAGGAAATAGGGTATCAATAGTAAATTGTGATAAGATTATGATTAGTGGAACTAGAAGTAACATCATTGGTGAATACAAAGAGTTTTTAGAAATTAACAGTATCAATCACTGGAAACATGGACCAAAACATCCAAGAAGACCAGATACAATAATGAAAAAGATGATTCGAGGAATGTTGCCAAGAGAAAAGCCATCAGGAAAAGCAGCTCATCGAAGACTTCGTACATATATTGGAAGTCCAAAAGAGGTAAAATCATTTAAAAAAACTAAATTTGAAAAAGCTATGATCAAAAAATCTTCGTCAAACTATACAACCATGGCAGATCTTGGAAGAACAATAGGATGGACTGAATGACCTTACCCAAAACAGAAATCTATTTTGCGACTAGAAAGACTGCAAGTGCTCATGTATACATTACCAAAGGTAAAGGTAAAGTGAGAATAAACAATGTTCCACTTGAAATGATGCCTCAAGAAACACCAAGAGAAGTTATTCTTGCTCCACTTGAAATTAGTGGAGATTTGAGAGATAAAATTGACATTTCAATTAGGGTTAGAGGTGGAGGTGTAATGGGTCAGGCAAATGCTATATCTGTTGGAATTTCAAGAGCGTTAACTGGATGGACTAAATCCAAAAAAGAACCAAAAGACCATCCATTTCCTAAATCAACAAGAGAAGACCTTAGACAAAGAATTACAGATTATGACAAATATTTGATTAGTGGTGACGCTAGAAGAAAGGAACCAAAGAAATTTGGAGGTCCTGGCGCTAGAAGAAGAAAACAGAAATCATATCGTTAGATCGTGAAAGCAGTAATTTTAGCTGGCGGGAAAGGAACAAGAGGAAAACCATATACTGAGTATTTTCCAAAGGCTATGACTCCAATTAATGGAAAGCCTTTGATTGATTATGTTGTAAGATATCTAAACTCATTTAGTTTTATTGAAGAAGTAATCATCATTTCAGATTTTAATGGACTCGGAGGACAAATTAAAAATTATTATCAGAACCCAAAAAGTAACAAAAAAATCTCTTTTGTTCAAGACTCTCAAAGCGGAACGGGGGGAGATCTTTTACATGTTGGGAAAAAGTTAGAAGATAAATCAGGATTCATTTTGTGGTTTGTAGATAATTTGTGTGCACTAGACCTCAAAAAAATGTACGCTTTTTTCTTAGAGAAAAAAAGTATAGCATGTATTGCAACTAGAACAAAAAGAAAAGAAGAAACGGGATTTGCAATAGTAGAGGATGGAATAATAAAACAATTCAAAGAAAAACCTACTGTGAATTTACCAATGTCTGAATGTTTAGGAATTTACATTTTAGGAAAAGATACTATTAGAATGATAAAGGCAAAATCAAACCAAAAGGAGATTAATTTATCATTTGACATTCTACAAGCATTATCAAGTGAAGGAAAAATTAGTGCTTATGATATTGGAGATAAGCCGTGGATAGATGTTGAATCCCCAACAACATTAGAGAGAAATCAAAAGAAAGTAAAAAAGATCATAAAACAGATGGGATTTTAGACTGTTTTTCAAATTCGGAAATTTTATCTTCGAATTGGAATGTTTGAGAAATATCATCTAATCCCTCTAAAAGGATTTTCTTTTTGTGAGAGTTAATTTCAAACGAAATTTGTTCCGTATTTGTTTTTAAAATCTGATTTTCAAGATCTACTTCTAATTCCCCTGATATGTGTTTTAATTTTTCAACTATTTTTTCTTCAAGTGTTATAGGCAAAACCCCATTTTTGAAACAATTACTAAAGAAAATATCCGCAAAAGAAGGAGCTATTATGACGGAAAACCCATAATCCTTTAGAGCCCATACCGCATGCTCTCTACTAGAACCACACCCAAAATTTTCACCAGTCACCAGAATCTTTGAGTTTTGATATTTTTTGTCATTTAAGACAAAATCTTTTTTTTGATTTTCATTTTCATCATATCGCCAATTGAAAAATAAGTATTTCCCAAATCCAGACTTTTGGACAAGTTTTAGAAATTGTTTAGGAACAATTTGATCAGTGTCTACATTTACTTGATCTAATGGAGTAACAATTGTTTTAATTTTTTTAAATACATCCAACTTACTTCAAATCCATTTTTCTAACATCAACAAAATGTCCTTCTAGTGCAGCAGCAGCTGCCATAACTGGACTAACCAAATGAGTTCTTCCACCAACACCTTGTCTTCCTTCAAAATTTCGATTCGAGGTGCTAGCACATCTTTCACCAGGGGCTAGAATGTCAGGATTCATTCCCAAACACATACTGCATCCAGCTTCTCTCCATTCAAAATTAGCATTAGTGAAGATTTTATCAATTCCCATTTCTTCTGCTTCCTTTTTTACCATTTGAGAACCAGGAACTACCATAGCCCTAACATTTTCAGATACCTTTTGACCTTTGATAACTTTAGAGGCCTCTATCAAGTCCTCCAGTCGGGCATTGGTACATGATCCAATAAACACCCTATCTATTTTGATTTCAGTGATAGGGGTACCAGATTTTAGATCCATGTATTCAAGTGCTTTCTGGGCTGCCTTTTTTTGATTATTATCACCTTTCGAATAATCATCAGGAGATGGAATCGATTCTGTTACATCACAAGTCATGCCAGGATTTGTACCCCAACTTACTTGAGGGGCAATATTGTCAATATGAAGGGTAAATGTCTTGTCAAATTTTGCATCCGAATCTGTATTGAGATTTTCTTTCCAATATTCTACAAGAGACTCGTAGTTTTTTGGAGTATATTTCCTATTTCGAAGATAATCAAACGTCTTTTCATCAGGAGCAACAAGCCCTGCTCGTGCTCCGCCTTCAATGGACATATTACATATTGTCATTCTTTGTTCCATGGAAAGATCAGTTATTCCTTCACCAGAATATTCCACAACCGTACCTGTTCCTCCTGCTGTACCAATGTTTTTGATAATTGACAAGACAATATCCTTAGCGGTTACAGCATGAGGATTTTTCCTTTTTCCATCAACCCTAATTTCAAAAGATTTTGGCTTTTCTAACCAAATGGTTTGGGATGCTAAAACATGTTCCACATCACTTGTACCTATTCCAAATGCCAATGCTCCAAATGCACCATGAGTTGAGGTATGGCTATCCCCACAAACGATTGTAGAACCAGGTAAAGTGATTCCCAACTGAGGACCAATAACGTGCACAATTCCCTGATTGGGACTGTTCATGTCAAATAATTGAATTCCAAAATCTTTGCAATTTTTTTCCAAGTTTGAATTTGGATTGCAGATGTTTGGTCTATTATTGGCAAACTTCGGTCATTGGTAGGAACATTATGATCCATAGTGGCAATGGTTAGGTCTGGGCTTCTAACAGTTCTATTATTGACTCTTAATTCATCAAAAGCTTGCGGCGAGGTAACTTCGTGAACTAGGTGTCTATCGACATATATCAAAGAAGGACTGTTTTCCTTTTCTACAACAACATGTGCATCCCAAATTTTTTCAAAAAGTGTTTTTCCCATTTTAATCCTAATCTGGTTTGTATTTGAAGAGACCGCCAGCTTTTATTATTTTACCAATAATTTCTGAAAATGGTTTCATTTTGTATGTTTGATTTTTTGTAATATTTTTGATTTCATTTGAGTCAACATCAATATCAATTTCATCACCTTCAGAGATATTTTGATAAGCCTTTTCATCAATTTCTATAGGCAATAAAAAAGCACCATCAACTGCATTTCTATAAAAAATTCTAGCAAAAGAAAGAGCAAGAATTGCCTTTATTCCCGAATGTGAGAGAGCAATTGGAGCATGTTCTCGAGACGAACCACATCCAAAATTCTTACCAGATAAAATAAAATCTCCTTCTTTTACCTTAGAATGAAAATTAGGATCTAGTCCTTCCATAGCATGAGTGGCCAATTCAGCATAATCGTGAATTTTTAGGTATTGCCCAGGAATTATGACGTCAGTGTCAATGTTATCCCTTTCATATTTGATCACTTTTCCTTTCAATTCAAGTCCCTCGGATCAGTAATTTTACCCGTAACAGCAGATGCAGCAGCGACAAGAGGAGATGAGAGATATGTTTGAGATTCTATATGGCCCATTCTTCCTGGGAAGTTTCTATTGGTTGTACTGATGCAAATCTCATCTTTTGCTAATACCCCCATATGAGCTCCACAGCAAGCCCCACAAGTTGGAGGTCCTACTGTTGCCCCAGCATCTAAGAATATTTTCAATAGACCATTCTCCATTGCTCGTTTATAGATAGAAATAGCAGCTGGCAAAATTTCAGTTCTGATTTTTACTTTTCTTCCTTTAAGGATTTTTGCAGCAGCTTCAAGATCTTCATATTTTGCTCCAGTGCAAGAACCTATGTATGATTTGTCTAAATCAACATTTGGAGCTTCTCTTACAACAATGGTGTTGTCAGGGGAGAAAGGTTTTGCAATTATAGGTTCAAGTTCGGAACTTTCGTATTCATATACTGTTGCATAATCTGCATCAGAATCGCCATGAATTAGAGAAATATTTGTAGCACCTCTATTTGTAAGATAGTCTATTACCTTTTGATCTGGTTCCACAATACCATTTTTTGCTCCCGCTTCTGTTGTCATGTTACAAAGAGTTAATCTACCTTCAACAGACATGTCATCTATTCCACTTCCTCCAAATTGCATTGTTCTATATGCACCTCCGTCAGTTCCTATATCCCCAATTATTTTTAAGATTAAGTCTTTAGCCATTACATGATCTGGTAGTTTACCGTTTAACTTAAAGTACAAAGTTTCAGGAACCTTGAACCAAATCTTTCCATTTAATAAAACATAGGCAATATCAGTATGACCTAGACCACATGCAAATGCACCAAGAGCACCAGTTGTATTGGTATGAGAATCACCACCAACATACACTTCTCCAGGCAAAACCAAAGCCTCCTCATGAGATAAAGTATGACAAATACCATATTGACCCATTCCATATTTGAAGTGTTTTTCTATACCATAATTTTTTGTAAAGTTTTGTAATTTTACAATATTTTCTGCAGAAATTTTATCAGCGGAAGGAACAAAATGATCTTCTGCCACCCATACCTTTGAAGAATCCCATAATTTGTCTACATTGATTCCTTGTTTTTTTAATTTATCAAATACCTTAATTACGCCAGGACCAGATACATCATGAAGCATTGCCTTATCGACGTTGGCAATTATCACATCTTCCGGTGATACTTTATCTCTACCGGAGGCACGAGCAAGGATTTTTTCTACAATATTCATAATCGAAAAAGTCTCCTTTACAGATTAAAAGCTTTTCAGAAGAGTAAAAAGGAAAAGAAACTCCTTACAAATTATGTCACTTACTGTATCAGCCTTGCTTTCAGAAAGAAAAATTGGAAAGTTTGATGTTTTTGAGGCCTTGTTAGAAACATTAGAGAAAAACAAGGTAAAATTACAAGAAAATGATGTACTGGTAATTTCAACAAAATATATCTCAAATTCACAGGGAAGAATAATAAACGCCAACAAGATCAAAGTGTCAAAGAAAGGATTTGGGATTTCTAAAAAGTTTCATATTAAACCAGAGATATCGGAAATAATTCTTAGAGAAACAGATAAGATTTTTGGAGGCATTGCTGGTTTTGTAATTACATCAGCAGAAAATATTATGGCCCCAAATGGTGGGATTGACAAATCTAATGCAAAAAAAGATCAAGTAATTCTGTACCCAAAAAATCCCTTTTTAATAGCAGAGCAAATTAAAAGGAAAATATTTTTAAAATTCTTAATCCATATTGGAGTTATTCTTGTTGACAGTCGTTTGATGCCTGCACGGGTTGGTACATCAGGCGTTGCAATTTCTTGTGCTGGGATAGAGCCAGTACTTGATATGAGGTCAAAAAATGATCTTGATGGAAATCCTCTAAAGGTTACATTTCAGGCCGTGATTGATAATATTGCAACTATAGCAAATCATAAGATGGGAGAAGGAGCAGAATCAAAACCTTTTGCAATAGTTAGAGATTCTGAAGCCCAGTTAACAGATAGGAAAATCAATTCTTCTGAAATGGCAATATCACCAGATCAATGTGTCTATGTTAGGGGATTGGCAAATCCATAAGTTTTGAAAATTTCACGCTGAGCTTTAAATAGAAGGTTTCTTTTGGTCATTTCAATGGAGTATGTGACAAGTTATCCAAAAACAGTATCGTTTCTAGATGGATTAATACATAGAATTAATGTAGACAGTAAAGAAGGGGTAGAACAACTTCATATTGTCGTTAAGAAAAATTTTGAAGAACTATTACGAATTTTTACTTCGGAGGGATTTACCAAAGTAAAATTTGAACACAAACAACCCGATCAAATTGGACATGGATTAAATCTTAAACTGAAAAAACCCTGGGAAATGCATGTAAGAATGGTAGATTTGAAAAAGGGATTAATTGGAATTCATGCGGAAGTAGAAGTTTCTAGAGATTATCTTCAACATCTATTTTCTCAGAGGACTCCTGTTGTTTATGAAATAGAAGAAATTTTGAAGAAATACCAAATAGAGTATAATTTTTGGCATGATAAAATTAAAAAAAATGTCCAAACGGTTTTTGATAATTATAAGGTAAAGCTTTCAACTCCAAGCATACCAGTTTTTGCTTGGAAACCAATGTTATTTGTAATTGGGACGGTTAGCATATTCTATTTGTGGAAATATATCAATACAATCTAGAGTACCAAAAATAGAAATCTGTTAAACACCTAAAGTTTCTTCTTTGGTTAATTCAAGAAAGACTTTATCCCCTACTGCCAAACCCATTTCTTTGTATTCATGCATTTCAAGTTTTAATTGGGTGGTTCCTCCTTGCATGCCTAATCCGCCTCCTCCACCAGATAACATTTTGTTTAAATCTTTCATCATATCATTCATGTTCGAGAATCCCATGACTTTGGTTCCTCCAAATGGGCTTGGAGGAGATACTGTTCCTTCCTTAAAGTCTTTAATCGTGGATAGAGAAACTACTACATATGGCGCCCCATCAGGTGAAGCGTCAATGCTTTTTACGATATATTCTTTCTTCATTGATTAGATTAAAAATTCATGCCTTATAATTTTAGTTTTTGTTTAGATTTGTGGTAAAATACCAAAATTTTGAAGCTTTAATTACAAAATTCATGATTTTGAAGTAGTGTCAGAAAATGGTTTGAAAACCAATCTTAGATACTATGGAATATCTCCATGGGAGATTGAAGTGTTGTATAGTTACCTAAACGCTAGATTTTCTATTTCGCAAGAAGAGATTGAAGCAGAAGACGAAGATTTCGTAAGTTTTCTTGAGTGGGATATTCCACTTGCATTTAATGAAGAATTTTTCAAATGGTTTGATTATAAACGGTGGGAGCAAATCAAATCTGTTTTTAAAGAAATGAAGAGACGTAGAGGGTCTGGAAATGCAATAAAGATAAAAATTAATTTTTTAGGTAAGCAAAAAATTTCATTCGTTGTAGATACAGAAGAAAAACAATGGTATGATAATGCCATAGAAAAAATAGATTTTGTTTTAGAGTTACTTCCATACCACCTCGATCCTAAAAAACTCCCCACGGGTATTTCAGAATTTATTTACAAGTTTGACCCAAAAACCGTTAGGTGGCGTCTGAATTTTGCAATGTCAAAAGAAAAAAAATATGCCTTGAAAGAAGACGTCTGGACTCCTATTAACTAAGATCTTGTAGTGGCTCTAAAAGCTCATGTAGTTCTTTGTATTTAGATTCTAAAAATTCTAATGAATCAATGAGTTTTTTTGACTTGCCATATTTGAAACGAATTAGTTCACGATGATGCCAATATGTTTTTCCGTCTTCTGTTAAGATTGTTGTAAAATAATCCACACCCTTTAGATTATCAGGAAGTTTTACATCGTGTGGAAAAAGAAACTCTACGATAAACCATTCATCACCATCAGGATAATCCGAACCTGTCTCAATATCAAAAAATATATGCAATAAATCAGATTGCATCATACCATCATCATTAATTGATGGGTGTTTGATTCCTGATTTTTTAAAATCAAGATTTACCAATTGGGGTTCAAAGAATCCTTTGATAATAGATTTTCTAAAAATTTTATTTGCCTCGTTAATGTTCAATCGCAAAATAATCTACACATAAACTAGACTATAACCTCTTAGGTTATCTAATCCTAAACTTTGAGGGAATCTAGTATTTTTGAAACGTCTGTAATTGGAATACCATTTTTGGAAATGTTTTGTTTTGCTGGAGGATTTTCATTGTAATTTGGTATTTTATCTGTCAACCTCGTAGTATATGTTGAAATTAGTTCATTTTTGTAGAATATTCCAGTTGGAATCTTTGTATCCCACTCTAGGGATTTAATCAAGGCTTGAGCTAATTTCTCATCTATTTCTTTTCCATCGGCATAATGTACCAAAGGATCAAAGTGAGTATCCTCTAATTTGTAAATTCTAGAATGTCTTTCTACAGATTCTTTAGCAAGATCTTCACCAGCATACCAATCTCGGGTATTGATGTCATTGTACGTAGGACAAGGCTGTAAAACATCTAGAAATGAAAGACCCTTATGCTGAACTGCCTTTACAATCAAGTCCTTTAGATGTCTAACATCATAAGAATAAGCACGTGCCACAAATGTATACCCACTTGCTACTGCTAACCCGATTGGATTTACGTTATAATTTGTATTAGGTGATGGAAGTGATTTTGTTTTTTCACCTAATTTCAATGTTGGAGAGGCCTGCCCTTTGGTTAACCCATAAACACCATTATCAAAAATGATGTAAGTCATGTCAATATTTCGTCTTCCTGCAGCAACAAAATGTCCAGCGCCTATTCCTAGTCCATCACCGTCTCCCCCTACTGCTATTACCGTCATCTCTGGATTTGCAAGTTTCCCGCCTTGAGCAAATGTTAACACTCTTCCATGGAGGGTATGAATTCCATATGTATTGATAAAATGAGATGTTTTTCCAGAGCAACCAATTCCAGAAAATATAGTAGCTTTATCACGTTCTATTTCCATTTCAGCTAATGCCATTTGTAATGCATTTACTATTCCAAAATCACCACATCCAGGACACCAATCATTATGTACTGTAGTTTTGAAATCAGCTAGTTTAAGAGCCATGTTCTAAAACCTCTCTTTTGTTTGCTTTATTTTCAATAATTTTTTTCAAAGAATTATAAATTTCAGTGCTTGTCATACCTCGTCCTGTATATTTAAGAATAAAATAATCAATTTCCCTTATAACATTTTGTTGGAAAATTTTTCCCAGCTGGCCTGAATGGTTTGCTTCAATATCGATAATAATTTTTACGTTTTCAAACAGCGATTTTATAGTTTCAGCAGGAAAGGGATGAAGTAATTTTATCTGAACAAAACCAATATCAATTCCTTCTTTTTTCAGCATTTCTAGCGCATCTAATATCGGACCCTTAGTAGAGCCCCAGGAGATTATCGTATAGTCATGAATACTGTAGGAAACAATTTTTTCATCTTCAGGAACTTGCTTTAAAATCAAATCTAATCTAGACATTCTTTTATCCATCATCTTTATTCGCATTTGAGGATCTTCTGAAATATGACCAAATTCATCAGATTCATCCCCTGTATTCCAGAAAATACCATTATCTAGTCCAAGTCTTGAGCGTGGAGAAATTCCATCATCTGTAAAAGCAAATCGTTTGTACTCACCTTCTACCTTATCCAGTAGTTTACCTCTGTTAATGGTAATTTTTTGAGGATCAAATCTTTTACATGTTACAACAGAGCTTGAAAGGAACTTGTCCATCATGTGAATCACAGGAACTTGATATACATCAGCATAATTAAAACACCTTCCCGTATCATAGAAGCTTTCTTCAATGTCACCTGACGCATATACAATTTTTGGAAAATCTCCGAAACTTCCAGTTACTGCAAACAACAAATCGTCTTGTCCATGTCTTGTAGGAAGACCAGTGGATGGGCCGCTTCGTTGATACAATGTCAAAACAATTGGAACCTCATTCATTCCTGCCCAACCTATTGCTTCTGCCATCAATGCAAATCCAGGCCCTGAGGTTGATGTTGATGATCTTGTTCCAGTCAATGCAGAGCCAATCATCATACCAATTGCAGATATTTCATCTTCTGTTTGAATAACAGCAGTTGAACCTGGCCTATCGTCATGAATTTCTAAAATTTCATTTGATTCCAGAAAAACACTTTCGTCAGATGCAGGGGTAATTGGATAATATGATTGGAATCTACACCCACTTACCATTTTCCCAATAGATGTCCCCTGATGTCCCTGTACAAGGATAGTATCAGGTTTTTTTTCTGTTCCAGATAAAGTAAATGAGAAATCTGTGAATTTCGAGGCCGCATAATTGTATGAATAGGTTGCAGCTTGTTTGTTTATTTCTGCAATTTGTGGTTTTTTTGAAAATATTGAATCAATTGATTTTAGTAATGACTCAGGAGGCATTTTAATCAGACCTAAAGAAAGCGAAACCCCAATCACGTTAAACATTCGAACCATACCTTTCAATCTTGGATTTTCGGTTTCTTCAGCAAGACTTGCTAAAATGGTCTTAAAAGATACTGGATAAAGATTAACTCCTTTTTCCTTGGCTATCTCAAGTGCACCCGCTACCGTAAATGGTTTATTTTTTGACTCTAATTCTTGAAGTAGTCGTTCTTTAAAATAATTGTCAAGAGTATGCACAGAATCAATGGTGATTTTTTCCAAATCAGAATCATAAATTATTCCACCTCCAGAAATCACTTCAGCATAATGTCTAAGGATTGTTTCAGCATCAAAGGAGATCATCAGATTGACATCATTAACATTTGAATGAATTAATTGGTCAGAGACTCTAACTGTAAAGTAACTATGATCGCCTTTGATATTTGAGTGAAATTCTCTTTTTCCAAATATTTGATAACCTAATTCAGCGCAAACCTTTGAGAAAACATTAGCCCCGGATTCTACACCACTACCTTGTGGTCCACCAATTAACCAAGAAAAATCAACAGAACTCATAGATTACCACCTAGTTTTTCCAGATATTAATAATACGGTGAAATAATTTTACTAACCACCTGTAGCTGCATCAAACAGTGCACATTCACATTTATCACGTTCTCCGCAATAAGGACAAACACAAACACATTTTTCAATAGAATTTCCACATTCTATACAAATTGCAAATTCCTCATCCTCTTTAGAATTCATCCAAGTTGTTTAGAAAGAAATCGTATAAATGGTTTAAGATAAATTTCACATGTGATGAAAAAAAAGAGGGTATTTCTTACAAGAACACTTCATGATTTTGCATTAAAAGAATTAAAAAAACAGTATCAAATTGAAGTTCATTCTGGAAAGATCCCTATTCCTAGAAAAAAACTAGAATCTAAAATTCAAGAAATAGATGGACTCATTTGTTTTCCCTATGATGTGATTGACAGCAGGTTAATTGATAGGGCAAAAAACCTTCGAGTCATTAGTACCTATAGCGTAGGTTTTGATCATATTGACACTAATTATGCAAAAAAAAATAAAATTCGAGTAGGATATACCCCGGACGTTCTTACTGATGCTACTGCGGATCTTGCCTTTTCTTTAATGATAGATGTAATGCGCAGAGTTTCTGAGGGCGATAGAACCATAAGAAAAGGAGATTGGAGGGAGATTTATGGTGCATATGACTATGTAGGTACTGACTTGCAGGCAAAGACCTTAGGTATTTTCGGATTAGGTAGAATTGGAAGTACTCTTGCTAGACGTGCTAAATCATTTGACATGAATATAATTTATCACAATAGAAAGCGAGTTTCTAAAACTAAAGAAAAATCACTCGGGGTAAAGTATGTCTCATTTGACAAATTAATCAGTCAAAGTGATGTGATATCAATTCATGTTCCTCACACGAACCAGACAGATCAATTGTTTGATAAAAAAATTTTGAAAAAAATGAAAAAAACAGCTTTTCTAGTTAATACTGCACGAGGAAAAATAATAAATGAAAAAGATCTCATAGATGCATTAAAGAAAAAAACAATTGCAGGTGCTGCCCTAGATGTTTTTGAATCAGAACCAATAAGAAAAAATCATCCTTTTACAACAATTCCAAACATCACATTAGCACCACATATTGGTAGCTCTACAAAAGAAACAAGAGCCAAAATGGCTGAAATTACCGTAGAGAATCTTCATCGTGGCATTAAGGGTCTAAAACCAATGTATTCAGTAGGATACTAGTGGTTGTTTCTAATTTAACCACAATTTGTTCTAATGAAAATACTTCGGTTTTTATATAAACAATATTACCTATTAGCACAATGAAAAAATTCAAACATACAAATGAAGAATTAGAATTAGCTAAACAACAAACTGAAAAAGAAAAGAAGAAAAAAGAATTACAAAAATAATATTTTTCTCTTGTCTTTTCAGACAAGATTTTTTTTATTTTACAATTGAACTATAGAGCCATACTTTTGGCATAAATCATCGTAGATCTTTTTTCTAGTAAAATTAAGATTTTTCATGTCATCATACATTTTTGTAAAAAATGCTGCAAGAACACGATCACCCTGACTATCAAAAAACCTCACGCTGAAGCTTACACGTTCAGGTCTTTCTTCTTGAATAAACTTGATTGTTTTAATCATTTCAGAATTAATATGCATGTGAGCTGGACCATCATTATCCCCAATTGTTATCCAGTTTTCTCGCTGTTTAATATTAAGAGAATTACTTCTAATTTCGCTTGTTGTAGAGGAGTTCTTTACAATTAATAAAATATCATCAATTTTTACTAAATCTGACAGAATTTTAAATAACAATAATTCATTTAGAAAACAAAATTATTTCAATTTTTAAAATTTTTTGTGTCTAATTGAATGAAATCTTCTTGATCACCATGAACACAATCAGTTCCAACTGCTTTTAATGGTGAAAATCCAACCTTTCCTGAGGGAATTTTTCCTTTTCCTTGAAGAAAGTGAATTTTCTCAGAAACAATTTCTTTATGTTTCTTGCATGTAACCCCAACCATATATTCATCTGAATCTACAGTTACAGTAACAACAAATTCGGGTGGATTAACACAAGATTTTCCTTCATTTATGATTGAGCACTTGTCTGGAAACACACTTGACATGAATTTTTTATATGATATTAAGCTTGATTGCGATGTATCGAATTTAATATCAAGGAGTACAAAATAAAATAGAAAATCATTGGCACATAATTTTGATCTAGTAATTATAGGTGGAGGAATCCTTGGGACCTCTTTATCATTTTTTTTATCTCATCTAAACAAATCAAAACAAATCGCAGTGATAGAGCAAGCCCATAATGTGGCCTTTCATACCAGCGGCAGAAATACAGGTAAAGTTCACGCACCATATCTGTACAATCCAGAAAAGAAAAAGATGTTTGCAAAGGCATCCTACCACGGCTATGATATGTGGAAAGAATATTCTCAACTCAAAGATTTGCCCTTTAAGGAAGATGGAGTGATAGAGGTCTCAAAGGACAAAAAAGGAACAAAAGTTTTAGAAAAATATCTTAAATGGGGAATAGAAAATGGGTTACAAGAAGAGGAAATCAAGTTACTAACCAAATCCGAATTAAAAAAAATTGAACCTGAAATAAAATGTAATGCTGCACTTTGCGTTTACAGAGATGCATCTACTAACTTTGCAACATTTACAAAATCTTTAATGAATGACAGCAAAGAAAATGGAATAAAATTTCTTTTAGACACCAAAGTCACGGACATTAAAAATGAAGAAGGTAAATGGGAAATAACCTTAAATCATGAACATACAATTTTTTCAGATTTTATAATTAATGCAGCAGGAGGAGAATCAATAGATATTGCACATAACATAGATGTGGCAAAAAATTTAACTGATGTTCATTTTAGAGGAGAATATTGGAAAGCTCCAAAAGAATATTACAATTTAACAAAGATGAGCGTTTATTCTGTACCAGAGTTTCCAGATTATCCTTTTTTGGATCCTCATTGGATAATTAGAGTTGATGGTACGTGTGAAATTGGGCCAAATGCTGTACCAGTGTTCAGTCCATACGGATACAATACATCAGAAAATCTCAAAGAGTTTGTTCCAAAAATGTTAGAAATGCTAGGATCAGGAGCTAGAAAGGCAATTTTTGATAAACAATTCCAGGAACTTACCATGAAGGAAATTAAATCATCATTATCAAAATCAGCAATGATAGATAGAGTAAAGAGTTTTCTTCCAAAAATTAATGCTGACAAATTCACTGAAAAAGGTACTGCAGGGATTAGATCATCAGTTATTGACCAACATGGAAAGTTTGTACCAGATGTAATTTTGATAGAAGATTCGATGTCTTTTCACATACTGAATTATAATTCACCAGGCGCAACTGGAGCACTACCATTTTCTGCGCATATTATTAATCGGCTAAATGAGAAGGGATTCTTTAGAAATGAGATCAGTGATAATAAATGCGGTCCTTGGAAATTTAGTGAAATAGTGGAAAAAATTTCCACGTAGATTTCCAAAATTTAGTAGCAAAACATTAATCATAATTCCAATTTGAGAGTATAATTGAAGAAATTTTTGGGACTGATTATAATTATGACCATGATTGTGGGGGGGATATACTCTGTCCAAAGCATATACGCAAATCCATTTTTTTCTAATGGGTATTTTACTGAAAATGGGATAGAATGGTGTGAAGAAAATCTTCCCCTGTATGAAATTTTAGGTGAAAAATTTTTTGAACATCACAGTCATTCTTTAGAATCCAGAGTTTGTGCGAGTCTTTTTCAGGATTATTATTGGACTTTTGAAGGTCCAGACAGAGTAGAAAAATTAATTGAGAGAAGCAAACATTACTCTCAGCTGGAGATTTTAGAAAGTTATGAGGAAGCAGAAACTGGCATAATAGACACCATGCCTGCTGGAGACAAAGATCAAACGCTACTTCGGAACAACAGAAGATGGAGAGATAACAGTACAGATGATTTCGAGCTCACCAGTTGTAAATCAGTCAATGGAAATTAATCTATCATTTTTTGATAAAAATAATCTACGATTATCAAATGTCAATTATGGAATAGAGATAAAACAGCAAGACAAAGTAATTTTAGAAAATAAGAATATCTATTCAGATAATGGATTATCTACATTGGTTACCCGTCCATTAAATTCCGAGGAGCCTATAATAATTGAAATTGCCTTTAACGGAATTGGAATGTCTGAAAATCAAGAGGAACTGACTGGGCCAATAGGAGAAATTATCATGTTTACCGTAGTGCCCGAATTTGGAACAATAACTATGATGGTTTTGGCCTTGACTATTATGGCAGTCATAATTCTTAATAAAGCAAAAAAGGGTATTGAGCTAAAACTTTGATCTCCCTCTAGGTTCACAACTATGCAGAACTATGCAATTTTTTGGGAATCAAGAGATTCCAAGTTTACTCAGGATTAAAATTATCACAGCCAGAATTACATGGTTTATTCATAACACCTTCACATTTCCCAAATTCGTCATGCATGATTCTGTGATGACCACAAATCCTGCACTTTTCTCTAAAATGTGTGATAAGTTCATTGTTTGTAATAGTAGATTCTTTAATTTTATTTTCTGTTTGTATAGTCATCAAAAATTTTCAAGTTAATTGTAACTTAAGCTTATTGGAATTTAATAGAATCACAGGTAATTATTTAGCCTAAAATATTATAAAAATTTGATTTCTATTGTCTTCAGGAATCTATTTCATCAATTGTTCCGCCTTGACCGTACAAAACATGCATTGTATAGCTTTTTGTAATACCTTCATGATTTCGCAGTTTTGAAACAATTTTGTCTATCCCATCTGGATCCTCACTACAGATTTTTAGAAAAATATCGTATTTCCCCCAAATACCATTAACCTCAGTCACTTCTGGAAGTTTTTTCAATTCTGATATTAAATCAATTTCACTTCCTGGATTACAATTTAGAAGAATGTATGCTTGCATGATCTAAATCTTTTTTTGGATAAATAAACATTCTAGATTTGAAGATTTTTTCAAAATGTGAGGAAAAAAGATTAGCAAACTTTTTGTGTGTTTGTAATAAAAGTGGAGGATAACTTTAATTTTTTGATTACAAAAAGCGTTTCTTCTAATTTTTTAATCTTATTTTTTTCGGAAATAATCCAATTCTCTAAAAAGTCTTCAATTGAAACTGCACCAAATTTCATTGGTTTTTCATATATTCTAAAAATACATCCTTTTTCTTGTAATGTTTTGAGTAAATGGTAAGTTTCTGTTCTTGGAATATCCAAGGTTTTTGATAGTTGAGATGCGGTTTTGGTTCCAATTTTGCTTAGGTAAAGATAAACTTTGGATTGATTTGAAGAAAATCCAAATTTAAAAAATAAATTATCCCCATTTGCAAGCGGTGTTCTAGAATCGTTCAGGTATGATTCTTCCTCTAGATGAATCTGATCTTTATTCTTCATCTAGAATTACCCAAGATAATCCTCTAACTTCTTCCCATGATTCTTTATTGAAATCGTTCATAGTGGATTTTGTAAAAATTTACTTAAAAAACTCACGTAGAAATTATCAGTATGAATCATCAGTGCTTAGAAAATTGAATTTTAAATGAAAATGGTAAAGGTCCAAAATTGGCAAAATAAGATCATGTAAAGGTCATAGGATTTAGAAAATCTGAAAATAATTCGAAATAATAAAAGCGCCGGGAGGGAGATTTGAACTCCCGTTCCCTTGCGAGAACGCGCTCTATGGTTAATTATTTCCAGGCGCGCGCCCTACCAGGCTAGGCGACCCCGGCAACTGTCATTAGACAAAATTTATCGGCAAAAATTGATTATATATTATGTTACTTGAGATTTGAAAAGTTACTTCCAAATGGTAATGGTGATAGACTTTTCAACTTTTTTGTCTTCAGGAGTGAATCCTTTGGAAGAAATTTTGTATAATCCTTCAAGTGTAGAATCTCCATCGTTTTTTATTTGATCCCAAATAAATTCAATTTCCTCTTTGGGGGCTAGGGTATATGGTTCTAAATCAAATTCTTGAAATTTATCAGGATCATACAATAACATTCCAGATAGTACTGTTATTCTAAGCCCGTAAGAGGAATCAGAAAAAGTCAATGGGACAGTTCCAGAATTTATTATGCGAATTTTAATTTCTTCTCCCTTTTTAAAATCAAATTTTTCAGTTACTATTGAAATTGAGGAGCCATCAACAAATATCAGCTGATTAGTGTTTTTCACATCTATCAGGTATACGCCAAATACAAGTCCTGCAATCAATCCAACAGAAGTGAATATAATCAACGTTTTAGATGACAAGCATTAAAGATTTTTTTATTTAATTTTTATTCTTTTGGAGTAGGCTTTGTTCTCCATTTTCTAGGATATGTGTTTGGTGCCATTATGATGCGCTTAGTTTTAAAAGCATATCCTTTGGTTGCATCCCGGATTTCTTCTTCAGACATGACAGATTCTGCTAATGCTACTACCTCACCTTTTTGAGTGTAAATTCCTACAATATCACCCTTCCTGAGATTTTGACTGATCTGTAAAATTCCAGGAATTGCAAGTTGCGCTCCGTGACACATCGCATCTACTGCAGAATCACGCACAACGACAGATTTAATTTCACTAAAAGCAAATTCTACAGGTTTTATCATTTTCTTTAGTTTACTTTCATCTCTTTTTTCTTCCCATAATGAAAAAGCATTTGAAAGTTCATGTAAGGTTACCAATCCATCTGATTCCAGAAATTGATCAACTCTGGTTCTTCGAAGCTCAATCATAGTAGCCCCAGGTCCCAAAAATTCCCCTATATCATAATAGAGTTTTCGAATATATGTTCCAGATTCGCAGAGAATTCGTGTTAAAAGTAGCCTTTCCTTTTGCTCAAGTATTTCGAATTCATGGATGGTTCTTGATCTTGTTTGTCTAACAACGGCAGAACGTTGAGGGGGTTTTTGAAAAATTTCCCCGGTAAACATTTTGATTGTTTTATCTAATTTTTCTTTAGAAGGAAGAGAATGAATTCTTCCAAGAGCATGATATTCTTTTGGACCATAAAGTAAAATGCCAAGTGCTTTTGTTGCCTCACCTAGACCAAGTGGAAGCACACCTGATACTTGAGGATCAAGTGTTCCGCTGTGACCAATTTTAGGAATTTTAAGTAGTCGTTTTGTCCATGCTACTGTTTCGTGACTTGTGGGTCCAGGAGGTTTGTCTAAAAGTATCAAACCGTAATTGAGTAATTGTTCTATTGTTCTTTTATCATAATAAGTTCCATAGGCATTATCTGTTATATCTTGATCAATTTCAGTTAGATTTTCTAATTGTTTTAATGTCAAAGAAGATTCCTTACAGTTTCTTTTGATGCTTCAATAACTTGGTTAGCACTAAGATTGTCGGTGTTGATTATTTTATCAAAAACAGAAACATCTTCTCCAAAATCAAAATCGTACAATTTTTTGTATAACACCTTATTTTTGTCATAACGATCTTTTGTTATCTCAAATGCCTCTTTAGAACTCATGTTATCACGGTTTTGCATTCTTTTTGAACTGCTGTCATGAGAACCATCTAACCATATTTTTATTCCGTCATCTACTAACCAAGGAAGGGTATAACTTGTAATTACCATTCCACCTTTTTTGAAAAGTTTGATTAGTTTTTCATCAACTTTTTTATCAAATTCAGAATTGGTCTCTCTTTGTTCAAGAAATTTCATTCCTTCTTCTGTATCCCACCAATCATCACCATCTATTTCAAACCCATGTTCCTTTGCTATGTCCTTTAGGACATCTCCACCACTAAGATATGTCAAATTGAATTCATTTGCTAATCCTTTGGCTACGGTAGTTTTTCCAACCGCAGGAGGACCAGAAATAACGATGGATTTTGTCAAACTCCCATAGTGGTTTTGGTTAATTTCATTATAATTCCGCTAAATGCTATTGATGAAAGAAAATACCAAGCCCACAAGTACAAAGCATTTTCATCTTCACAAACATGGTCTACATCTAGAGCTTGTTCAGCAGTACATGTTAGTTGGAAAAAGTCACCAGGAATAACATTTAGAGGAATGGGAGATAAAGCTACAGTATAAGAAAACAATACTGGCAATACCAGATAAAATATTAAAATTAACGGAACAAATGTAATCATCATAGGTCTCATGTTCATTTGCATCATTTCCATGGACATTTTGTTCATGTATGACGATTTTTTGTTTAGCTGATCAGTCTTTGCCTGATCTTTTGATCTCATTGCTGACATTCTTTCTTTTTGCCAGGCTTTAGTTTCCTTCATTATTCGTTTTAGTTTGACTTGGTCTACCATTTTTTTTCTTACTGCAGCGTTAAAGAAATTCAATATCACTCCAAACCCTGATACAGCAAATAACGCAGGAATTGCTCCCTTGATCATTGGATCGTCACTCCCCAAACCACCTCTAGCATTTTCCATAAATCCAAAGATTCCTCCATCTTCTTGCAAGAATATGGTATCTAAGAAAAGAAGAATAAAATCAAATTCCATAACTATAACCCTATTGCCTTTATTATCTGATCAGCTGCCTCTTCAAGTTTTCCTTTACTATTTAGAACTGGTTTTAGTGGAGAGCCTGATAAAACAGAGCAAGCAGACATCATTGCAGATTGAATATCCAATTCTTTTTTAATTGTAGCGATAGAAACCACGTCTCTATTTCTTGCTTTATCGCTCATTCGGCGATTGTAGATTTCTTCTGTTTTTGCGGTGATTGAAATAAAAAGAGATGGTTCAATAATTTGCAATACATAATATGGTAGTCCAGGATTATATCCCTCCGGAGTCTTTATGAAAGCATGAGTATCGATGATAATTACATCGTCATCAATTTTGCTCAATTTTTCAGCTGCATTTTTTTGTAGCTTCTTTTGCTCTGATATGGGAAGTTTCCTTAACTCATCTCTATTGCTTAGTCCATTTTCTTTTGCAACTTCAAACATGATAGTTCCAAAATTTTTAACGCTAACACTCTTGTTATGGTCTTTAATTTTTTCGGCTATCTTATTGATAAGAGTAGTTTTCCCAACACCTGCCACTCCTACAACAATGATTTTTTTACTTTCTGCCAAGTAAAGCACCCAATCTCGGCATTACAACTTCTACTTGTTCTCTTACTAGTTGAGTGTAATAATTAATTAGAATATCCACCATAAGTAAAATTCCAATACCGGAACCAAAGACGCCTAAAACGTCAGATACGCCAGCTAAAAGTCCTAATATCATTGATCCAATTATTGTTACTGATGGAATGTACTTGTTAAGAAGTGCTTCAACAGGTTTGTTTGATCTTCTAAACCCAGGAATTTGTACATCTGCATCAAGCAAGTTCTGAGCCGCACTTTTTGGAGACAAGCCTCCAAGCTCTACCCATAGTTTTCCAAATACAACTACTATTCCAATCATAAACAAGACATATCCAACTGCACGCCAAGGATCCAACATTGCTAACTCTAGCCCTCGTGGTGGAGTAATGTAGTAGATGACTCCTCCTATAGGTGTAGACGGGCTTGTAGGATCGAATTGAGCCACAATATTCATGATAAAATTGTTGTTTCGCGGGTTCATGTTTGCCCAAAGCATTTGGAAGATGAATACTGCATTTGCAGTAAGGGCCGATGCCAAAATTACTGGAATATTGGAAACATACATCAATTTTATTGGATAAACTGCTGAGAAGCCTCTATACTTTGTGGAAACAATAGGAATCTCTATTTTCATACCTTGTGTAAAAACCAAAATTAGCAATATGCCTGCTGTCAAAAATAATCCAAAGATACTCGGTAATTGGTTTGAGCGGAACAAAACATTGGACAAATCTCCAGCCATAATTGACTGGCCAATATATGGGATGATGCCAATAGTTCCTCCATCTCCTGCGGGTAAAGGACTAAACAGACTCCAAAGTATTTGTTGAGCAACACCTGCCATAATGAATAAGCTAATTCCACTGCCAAGTCCCCATCCTTTTTGAATTAATTCATCTAAGAACATGACGATGATAGAGGCGGCCATTAATTGGCCAATCATCACATACAATACATATGGTTCTTCAACTCCAGGGCCATAAACGGCAATAGCATAAACAATGGATTCAGCTACAATCACAACATAAGTAACCATTTTTGTAGCGGTTTGAAATATTCCTCGTTCTTCTGGTTTTTTGAAATCAAATTTCAAAATATCTGAACCTCGAAGTAATTGCATCAACAGACCAGATGTAACAATGGGACCTATTCCTAATTCAACTAGAGTTCCCTGTTGTGAGGCAAAAATTACTCTTGCAAACTGCAGAAAATCAAATTCGGGTGCTGTAGCACCAAACAATGGAGTTTGCCCCATTACTAGATAAATTAAAAGTGCAATTCCTGACCATAACAACTTTGTTTGGAGAGAAATTTTCTTTTTTGGTTTTGGGACTTGTGGAAGATATGGCTCTACCCTGAAAACAATTTTTCTAATAATACTAGTAAGGTTACCCTCAACCATTCTCAGATAACACTTCTCCCCCAACAGATTTTATTTTCTCTTCAGCCGCAGCTGTAAATTGACGTATTTTAATGGTGTATGCCACTGATGGCTTGCCACCACCAAGCAGTTTATCATACCCTGCTGTCTGAAGGTCGAGAATTTTTTTTCCTCCTTCTTCTTTTCCGAACTTTGTAAACAAGTCATCGAGTTGACGGACGCTAGCCCATTTTTTTGTAATATTTGGGTGAGGTGGATGAGTGGAAGAATGACCATAATGGTCTGGATAATCCTTTAGCATAGTACTGTAATGGTGTTTCATCATACCTGAAATTCCAAGACCTCCTTTATGACCACTTGCACGATGTTGAGCGACTTGACCCCATCCCATATTTCGACCGCCTCGAAGTCGTCTTGTTTTTCTCAGTCTTGTTGCCATTTTAGATCATACGCCTCACGATTGTTCCAAGTTCTTTGTTTAATCCAAGAACACCCTTTTGTCCATACAATTTTTTGGTGCTACGTTTGAATCCATGTCTTGGAGGAGATAAAGCAAACCAAGGTTTAAGAGGCTTTAACTTTGATAAAGTCGCTTTTCCTTCGGCTAATGCTGTTGCCAGCTCATCAATACTATTGAATCCTATTTCTTTAAGATCTTCTGGAGTTATTTTCTTATATCCAGATTTTCGTGCTTTTTTATCAAGAAGTTCCTTTGCTAATTCAACATCCAATTCAATCCAAGAGATGTAATGTTTGACCTTGTTTAGCATTCCTAATGTATTTTCTTTTGCAGGTAAAATAGTAGCACGATATTTTTTATCTAGTTTAAGCAAGGTCATAGTAGTAGATGCCCAATATGGGACATCTGCTTGACCTTTTATTCGAACAACGAGATATGCATTTACCATTTTTATCAACCTTGACTAAATGTTTGTCTA
>PVMK01181998.1_pt1 | contig 44613 bp, 56 predicted proteins | sample 1853481 | NCBI WGS metagenome assembly PVMK01 (sample SAMN08533507, study PRJNA380276) | Marine sediment metagenome, whole genome shotgun sequencing project.
GATAGTTATGCAATTCATAGTGAGTTTATAATTATAAACTCATTAAATAATTTTCGCCCCAAGGTGCGGAATGTTCCGCACTTGTCAATTTGTTATCTTTTAGTGCAATATTAAGCACTTCATAACTATGTGATATAATTATATATATTCATGTAATTGCACTAAAAGATAAACCATGTATGTTTATTCATACTATTGACAAATAACAAGAAGTATGATATATTAATAATATCAGGTAGTTATCGGCATTTACACATAGGCACATAACTTGCATAAGATAAAAGATAAAAAACATTTTATCATGCAATCAAATAAATCAAATAATATCAACTACTTACAGAAAAGGAAAATTCAAGGGAATTGCTTTCCTAAAAACAGGAAAGGAATTAATACAATGGGAACAAGAAAAAAAGTAGTCAAAATGGTTATCGAAGTATTAGAAGGAATGGATAAAGTTAAAATTCAACAGGCTGTTTCATTTTGGGAAAGGCAACAGACCGAAGGCAAAAAAACCAGGGAACAGTGGTATAATTTGGGCGGAGTCCTCCGAAGTGCTAAACAGGCACTTGATGGGAATACAACCAAATTTGGAAAGTGGCGCACAAAGCACTTTCCGGGTATTACTTCCCATATTGGTTCTTGTGCCCAAACTGTTTACTTGCACCAAAAGGCCGTTGAAAAGTACGCAACCAAACATAGACCCGCAGTCAATAATCCGATGACAATTTTGCGGATGTATCAAACAGATACTAAAATCAGGTTAAAGTCCGATGGTACAACCGAAAAGATTATTGAACCTGAAGTGCCTGAAGTACCTGAAGCGGGTAAAAATGAAGGTGGCATCGACTCTATTCTTGAGACTTTCAGAAAAGCCTGTAATCAGATAATCTGAATTGACTTTGAAAATTTAAATCCAGAACATAAGATTAAAATTGCAGAGTTAAATTACTCAATAGGCAATTATCTGAAAAACGGCGAAAGTGTTAAAATCGAATCCGATAATCCGGTTGTCGAAAGTAAAATTATAGACGATTTGGAAAAACCAGACTCCAAAAAGTATGCGAAAGCAAAAGGTAGAAGTTAACCAATAATCCGCAATTCCCTTGCTAATTAATCCGGATGTCGGAAACGACAACCGGATTTTTTTATTGACTTTATAATTATAAAGTCAGTTATATTTAACTATATATCTATACACCTGCATTTCTATACCCTACTATTCTAATATAGAATAACCCACTATGGTTTCAGATCGGAAACTGAATACAATTCATTTAATAAATAAATATGCTTCAGACTAACATTACTAAAAATTTAACTTGACAAATAGTAAAATCTGTGGTATAATGATGACTGATAATGGGAAATATATCCACCATATGTCAGAGCTACTGACCTACGACTTTATAATTATAAAGTCACTACCAGAGGGGTGTACCATGAATAGAAATAAGTTTTTAGCCTATGTGTTGATGATCTTAGTTTACGGTACTGTGGCTATAGTTATGGCGTACACGTTTTATGACAACTACACTACGCCTAAAATCAGTTATGGCAATAATCTCAAATAGTGCGTAACGTTACGCAGGAAGGAGTAATCATGACAACCACAATAAATGGACTGAGTACCATGCCGTTACCGGATGGTCAGCAAAAGACGTACAAACCCTCAAACCCGCATGGTCAGATGAGCGTTGCTTTAAGTTCTTGGATGACCACGCAGACACCATCATTGAGAGAATGGTGGAATCAGGCTGGAGTGCAATTCATGACATCATTAATGAGAGTTACCGAGAGGAGTAAACATGGCCGAGCAACAAGATGTATATGTGATGATTTGGTATCACAATTTGTTGAAAGCATTTTGCCTTGACCGCAGTTATATGATGTTGCCAGATGACGACGAACTCTGGCGTCATATAAAAATGGCGGATATAACGCAGAGTGATGACAACTGGTTCCCGCCTTTAGCTTCCATCCCCAACTGGGCTGCGGAAGCCGAATCAGTCGGTGAGAAGAGAGTGGCCTTCTGGACAAACTATTATGAACCCAGACCAGACCCGTACAAATACAGGTGCTTATCATGCGGTACGGTTTATACTAAAATCGAGTATGCGGAGCTGTCGTTTAAAGATGACGCTCATGTATGCTCCAACTGTCGCCAATGTAGTTGGCAGGAGGTATAGGTATGTCAAAACCCACGTTAGAGGAGTTCCAGGATGCCTGTAATCATATTATACAGGCAGGAAATGACCCAAAGCAAGTTAACCAAGTTAATTGGGCGGTGAACTATGCCAAGCATGGTCTGTTGATTCACGATGAAGAAGCTATGTATGCTCAAGCACTCTACATCCTTAACAACATATCCAGGTGGAGAGGTGAAACCGCCAAACAGGTGAGAGCATTGATGAAACGTTGTTAGTCGGTTGAGTGACTTTATAATTATAAAGTCACTCTGCAAACTAACTGCGTAACATTACGCAGATGAAAGGAGGTGGTACTAATGAGGGCAGTTGAAAAGGAGTTAGTTGATTTGCTTGACCAGCTACTTGAAGCAGCGATAGAAAATGCGAGGTCAGGTGGAGGGCATCCAGATGAGATTCCCTTAAAAGAATTCCATTACAAAACTTGCCGTAGGGAATTTCTGCGGTGGACATCATCAAGGATAAAAAATAGGAGGTAGACAATGACAATGAGAGAAGAGATAAACGAGATTGAAAAAGAGATAGAAGAGGTAGAGCAGTTTGCTATCCATACTATCTCGGAGATCGTGCGGAAGGTTGAGGAAGTTACAGGACAGCAGTTCAGGTCTTTAACTACACAGACTGGTATTCGGATTACGAGTCAACTCAAAAAGGACACAGAGAAGAAAGCTGTTAAACCTGTAATAAAAGAAGGCACGCTAAGAAACCACATGACTCAACTCGGCGTATGGGTCAACCAAAATTATGACTTTGAATCCCCCTGTGTATTTCGGGAATGGGCTGAGTCATATTTTATGGAAGGGTGGAGAGAAAAGGGAGTCAACAGATGAGAAAAATACTTCTGCCGGTAAGAAAATAATCCTTGACAACAGACTAGAAGTGTGCTATAATAGAAGGATAATGTGGTAGTGTTCTCTCATTTTACTGGCAACCGACTTTATAATTATAAAGTCGCAAAGTGCGTAACGTTACGCAGGAAAGGAATGTCATGAAGAAAACCTCTGTCACCATGCTCATGCTCAAAATGGCTGAAGAAGGCTTATCCAAATACGGGATACATAAAGATACTTCCAATGAAATGCGCGAACACGCACAGGATGTAGTGTATGATCTTCATTGTCTTATCCCGCCTATCAGAATGATGAAGTCCGAAATGATTTCCAAACCTCTTGTCAAACTTCTCATGCTCTTTGTACTAAAACCTCCATACATGGGTAAAGCCTTAGACGCTTTATCAAAAGCTATGGATGGGGTTATTGAAGACTCTCTTGAGGAAGCACTAAGTGACATAGGTAAATGCGAGACATGTGAGGATAAAGACGAGTGTGATAAATCACATTAGCGGTACTACTTACTCTGTGACTTTATAATTATAAAGTCACAGAGAACGCAGTCTCGCTAAGACTGGGAAAGGGGGAAAAAACCCTTTGGCAATCACCATTTGTTCTTTGACAACTGCGGAACGTTCCGCACCTACTAATGCGCTGTCAAGCGCAACAAGGAGGATTAAATTATGCAAGTATCTTTAAAGCAAGTAATTGCGAACCCTTACCGGGATATGAACAAATATCCCATTGATCCTGCTAAAGTCAACGCTTTGGTAGAGTCCATCAGCCAAACCGATTTTTGGGACAATCTCCTGGCCCGACCTGCTGGTAATGAGTACAAAAAGCTGACCGGAGATGAGTTGGTTGAGTACCTTAAAGGGGTTGATTCAGTCCCCAAGGACATGGAGATTGAATTGGCCTACGGCCACCACCGCTTGGAAGCGGTACTCAAAGCTGGCATGAAGACCATCGACATCCCTGTCAAAGTGATCGACAATGAAATTATGTTGCAGATCATGGCGAATGAGAACAAAGGGGACTGGGCTTCAAACATGGCGGTTATCCTGGAAACGGTGCGTCAGGTTCGCAAGACCCTGCATGAACAGGTCTCGGAGTTTGATGATTTTGAAGACTACATGGAAGTTTACTCATTCTTCAAAACTCAGAAAAACTTCACAGCAGCCAAGTCCATTGGGAATATCGGGTACAGGCGTATCCATGAATTCCTGGGCGAAACTTGGTCAGAAAATGACATCCGGTTCGCTGATGCTGTTTTAAAGGCGATTGATGAGGGCATCTTCGATCAGGAAGATGTGATTCATATGCCTTCAATCGGTGTCATGAACAAGTTTCAAACGCTGTGCAAGGCCATTAGAGCCACCACATGGCCTGATTATTTCCACACTTCGTTCATTCGGGAAGCCAGCGAAATCATTTGTGAAGAGGGAGCAACCGTGAAGATCGTTGGCAAAGCTGCTGCGATGGTCAAGAAGGGCAACCTTCCTGGCATCTATCTTAAAAAGCAGAAAGTCCAGCCCTTCGACCTCGTTAAAGAGTTACGAAAGCTCATTGAAGCTGATGAGGAGTTAACTCCCGACGGTTTGCTGGAACTTGAAGGTATCGGTGAATATGAAGGAATTGAAGAGGTGGTTGAAGAGGTCAAAACCGCCATTCAGAAAGCCGAAGACCGGAGAGATGCAGCCGGTGGTGCTGTGGAAGAAGAAGCTGAAGGTGAGGAAACTGAGGATGATGATGAAGCTCAAACTGCTATTGAAGCAGCTGAAGCCGAAGCCGGTGAAGTGGCAGAGCCGGAATTTCCCACCACCATCGACGTGCCCGACGAGGACGCAGACACTCGCGCCCGAATCGAAATGGTAATCCAAACTGCGGAAGGTGTCAAATTTCAGTTTGACCAACTGAAAGGCAAGGCCGATGACATCGACCAGGAGTTGCTTGAGCAACTGTATCCGGCTTTCGATAAGCTGTATATATCGGCAACGACATTTGGATTGGAAGCCCTTGGCAAGCAGTATCTGATTGAATTAATGGAGTCTGCTGAGGAAAATATGTAACTGACTTTATAATTATAAAGTCACAACACCCTCTCAGGTGCGTATCATTACGCACCTGAGGGGCATTTCTGTTTTCTAAAGGAGCGATAATGGACATTGAAATGAGAGAAAAGAAAACCGGACACGCAGTAGCAAGCCCCTCGCAGTTATACCGTATCATGGCCTGTCCTGGCTCCCTGTTTGAAGCATTAAAAGCCCCCATATCCCCACCATCATCCTATGCCTTAGACGGCACTCATAAGCATGAAATCACTTCCGGTCTTATCCTGTCTAAACCTGAAGCTAAAGTGTTATTCGACAAACTGGAAATAGAGGATAAGAACGCTGTTGAGGACTGCCTTGATTTTGCTAAGGATTTGTTTGGCAAGTACGAGAATCCGCACATCGAGATTGAGAAGAGAGTGACTCTCGAATCCTGGGACTTGGCAAGTATATGGGGGACTCTTGATCTATCAGTAGCTACACCTAAAGTAGTTCACATAGCTGATTGGAAATTTGGATCAGGAGTTCAAGTGTTCGTACAGGACAATGAACAACTGCTGGCTTATGCTGCTGGTAAAGTTGGCTATCATTCTGATACCAATTTTAACTGTGACATATTCATGCACATCGTTCAACCTCACATCAACCATTTTGATACAACTCACATCACATATGCCGATCTTCAGAACTGGGTATTTGAATCTCTTGAACCTGCGCTAAATCGGGCAGAACAAGAGGACGCACCTTATTTTCCAGGTGAGAAACAATGCAAGTTCTGCCCATCGGCCATGACTTGTCGTGCTCGTCTTACCGCAGCTCAAGAAACTGCCAGAGATGTGTTCCGCATCCATTCTAAACTGGCTATCACCACCAAAGATGAACTCGCAACCATCCTGCAACGCATACGCGCCATCAATAAATATGCTAGCCAGATTGAAGCGTATGCTGTTGCTGAGTTAGCACATGGGCGTGGGTTTCCAGGCTTTAAAATGGTATCAGGCAGGTCTACTCGTAAGTGGGCAAATGAGGACAGCGCAGAAGCATGGCTGCTCGGTAATAGTGGGATCAAAGAGGGTGACTTGTTTAATAAGAAATTCATTAGTCCTGCTCAAGCTGAGAAGTTAGATCGGCATCTGAAGAAGAATGATGACTTCAAAAAGCTGGTCGATAAGCCACCTGGGAAGCCCAAGATGGTGGATGAAGGTGACAAAAGAGCAGCAATAGACCCAAGTGCTGAAGCAGCCAAAGCATTTGAGGGTTGGCAGGATCAGGAGGAGGAGGGTGCGTAATGTTACGCAGATTCAAGATTAAGCATACGAACAGACTAAAATGTAGTTTCTGTAAAATGTGGTGGCCTATGCAGTTTGTCCAGCCCTTGTTCACCACTGATGGCGGTTATGTCCCAACCTGTGCCATGTGTGCTGATAATGTGATGGGCGGTCTACAGGGTGAAATATCAACTGGAATTCTTGAAGACCAATATGAATACATAACGGGACCAGGAAGGAGGTTTATACTTACGCAGTATTGGAACAACCTTATAACTCAAACTCAGAAAGGAAGTGCCCACATGATTTCTCCGATAGTAAGATTCAGCTATGCAAATGTATTTGAACCCCGACAGACTCCCTCAGGTGACATGAAATACTCAGTCGCCTGTCTTCTCCCTAAAGAAGATGACAAAGGGGTTCAAGAGATCAAAAACGCAATCCAGAAGGCGATAGATGACGGTCTATCAAAAAACACCTTCGCTAAACCTCATGTTAGAGCACTCCGCTTGCCATTACGAGATGGTGATGAGGAGACTGACAATGATGGCAATCCAAAGTACAAGGGATACTGGTTTTTCAATGCTAACTCCGCCAATCAACCTGGGCTTGTGGGGAAAGACCTTAAACCTCTGATGACCAAAGATGAGTTCTACTCCGGTTGTTGGGGGCGGGCAGATGTTAACTTCTTTCCCTATAATCAGGCAGGTAATCGGGGTATCGGTGTTGGTCTAAACAACCTCATGAAAGAGAAAGATGATGACCGGCTTGATGGTCGTCAATCTGCGGAAACGGCCTTCGAGAAATACTCTGAAAGTGATGCTGCTGTGGAGGACGACAAACCGTTTACCTAAAACCAGGATGGGGCAGGTGCGGAATGTTCCGCACCTGCCTAGGAGGTGGACATGAACTATGACGTAATCGCAGCCTTAAATGTTAATGGACTTAGAAAAGAGGTACGTCGAATACTTCCAGGGTATAATGAACTAACAGGACAAACTATCACCGCTAAAGTTATTGGCTTTGCCCCTAAATCTCGCTTACTTTATATCCTCTGCCGTTTTATGGCGGAGGTAGATGCTCATACTAAGTATGAACCCATGATGGCGGAACTGGAGCAAAGAGAAGCTAATGTTGCTACGGCAATTGAAAAAAGCATTAATCCGCCTGTGCGTATTCCGACAGGTAAACAAAAACAATGGCGGATAAAAGGAACATTTGATTGGAGACATACTAATAATGTAGACATAACCATAGAGGAGGTGAATGATGAAGACAATTGAACTTGAAGTCAAGTATGGTCGAACAGTAAACATGGGCAATTACGAATCTCTTAGGATTGAATTTTGCCAGCGAGTAAGTCTTGCTGAAAATGAAGGTCCAACACCTCTTGCCTGGGAAGAAATGACTATAGCTCTTAGAAAAGAAGTTCACCGATGCGTAGGTGGTGAAATGGCTTTCCTTCATGGAGAAGACAAACCAAAAAGGATAGGATAATGGACAGGTACTTTATAGACTTTGAGACTCGCTCAGACCTCGATATTACAGTAGTCGGAGCTATGAAGTACCTGCACACTCCCCATTCAGATATAATTTGCATGTCCTGGGCGAAAAATCCACCGCCTTATGGTACGGGTACGATGACTTTATGGCTCCCAGGAAAACGACCATTTACTCTTAATGAGGATTGTCGGGTATATTCTTTTAATGCTCTATTTGAATACCGAGTCTGGAATATCTTAGGGCAGAAGTATGATTTAGGTGATCTGCCCCTTCATATTATGATAGACATACAAGCACTATGCGCTCGCTATACCTTCCCACAATCTCTTGATCGCGCCTGCAAGACTCTTGAAACTGAGGACCGGAAAGACCCGGCTGGCAAGAGACTCATGAAAAAGATCACTCAGCCACCATTTAAGTACACACAGGAGGAACTCCATGCGTTTTATAGATACTGTATTCACGATACTAGTTCTATGTTGGGTGTGCTTAATGCCCTTCCTGCGGATCATCTCAGTGAAGATGAACAAAAAGTATGGCAAGTCACTCAAAGGATTAACCTACGCGGTGTACCTGTCGATCTGGATTTGGTTAAGCGTATATGGGCTGTTACGAATTATTATAAAACTAAAGAGTTAAAGAGAGTTCCTATAGTTACCGATGGTCAAGTGCGTAACGTTACGCAGGTCCAGGCAGTACGAGACTTCTGTGCCGAGAAGGGAGTTGACTTACCTAACCTTCAAGCAGATACTGTTAGGGCAACGTTAGAAGAGGACTTGCCTGAGGATGTTGAGGAACTCTTAACCATGAGATTAGAATTTGCAAGGTCGTCTATTGCTAAGTATAAGAAACTACTTGAGATGTCTTACGAAGGAAGGATATATGATAATCTTCGCTATTCGAGAGCTGCAACAGGAAGGTGGGGTGGTATGGGATTCCAAGCTCACAATTTACCTCGGGACACTGTTGATAATGTGGATCAAACTATCAAGGACTTTCAATCCACGAAAATACTCGGTAAAGATCCTATGTATGCAGCGAAAGCCCTTATTCGTTCATGTATCTGTGCGCCTGAGGACAGGATATTGGGAATTGCGGATTACAAAGCTATCGAAAATATTCTTATTGCATGGGTTGCAGGCGAAGATCGCATCCTTGAGTTACACAAAAAAGGGCTGGACGAATATATAGATTTCGCAGCTGATTTATATGAGGTGAAATATGAAGAGGTCGACAAAGCTCAAAGAGCTGTCGGGAAAACAGTTATTTTGGGTGCTGGTTACAATCTTGGGGCTAACGGTCTTCTTGCTTATGCTGATGGATTTGGTATTTCACTCACTAGTGGGCAGTCCCAGATAGCTATTAATAAGTACCGAGATACGCATCGTAAAATTCGTCAAATGTGGTATCAGCTCAGAGATGCTGCAATAGGAGCTATTCTGCACCCTGGAGAAAGGGTTACTCTGCCCCAGTATCATCTGACTTCTTTCATCTGTAACAAGGATAGAACAGGACGACTCTGGCTGGTTCTTACATTACCATCTGGTCGATCACTATTCTATGCCTATCCTGAAGTAAGAGAAGATACTTTCGGATTACTCCCTACCCACATGGGCGTTAACTCAAAAAATAAACAGTGGCAAAGACTGAAATTAATCCCAGGAAGAATAACTGAAAACATAGTTCAGGCACTCGCAAGAGATATTTTAGCAAACGCTAAGGTTGCGCTTGAAGATTATGGGTTTGATACTGTACTGTCAGTTCATGATGAGGTTGTTGTGGAGCTACCACTTACAGACCCTGAAGAGGACTTATTAAAGATAAGTGAACTGATGTGCGATAATCCTGCTTGGTGTCCTGATCTACCCCTTGAAGCTGAGGGAGTATTGACAAGGAGGTACTATAAAATATGATTCTCAAAATTGTTCTTACGGATGAACAAAAGTACTACTGTGAAGGTTGGCTACGGTTTTGGTCTGCTATTGTTCGTCAGCTAACCACTTCTATATTTAATGAACATATGCTGAAACAGTTGATTATCTATGAAGCTAATACACGCCAACGTAAGCGTGTACTGAAATTGCTAACTGGACGGCACAGTAAGTTAAAGCGTAACCGAGAATGGGGAGAATTAGAAACCTATCTAGAGGAGAATAGTGATGCCGACAAGCGAGAAAGTTATAGAACAATACCTCCGTACAGAAGTTACCAAGAGGGGAGGACGCGCAGTAAAGCTAACCTCTAGTAGTCTTAGAGCTTTACCTGATAGGCTATGCCTGTTACCTGGAGGTGTTATGGCGTTTGTCGAAACGAAAGCTCCTGGTCGTAAACCTTCCATTAATCAGATGATGATGATAAAAGAATTACGACGCCTGGGCTTTACTGCGGTATGGTTAGATAGTAGACCTCGGGTCGATGCTTTTCTAAAACACTTATGTGCGTAACGTTACGCAGTTGAGGAGCTGCCTATGGACCTAATTCCTGACGAACTCAAACGAGTTCGACAATGGACATATAGCTATAGTAGAGGAGAACTTAAACGACCTAAGCATTTTAAATACATACCAAATGGGGGTATGACGTATGAACAAGCATTGGAGAAAGCAGGTAAGAATCTCCATACCGGATTCTATGTTACTAATAATGATCCCTATGTACTTATTGATGTCGATCATGTTGGCAATCCTAATAACCCTTTTCCAGAATTACCCATTGGGCTGGCAAGTTTCATACAGATTACGAAAACATACACCGAAGTTTCACCAAGTGGTGCTGGTCTTCGGATGGTATGTAGGCTGGCAGCTGTTGAAGATAAATCGTTGGCGGATGGTCAAGTCTTCTACATCACAGAGGACATGGGGGATAAACGTCAATGCCAAGTAAATTTCGGTCCTCCTTGGATGACCATCACAGGAAACGCCACACCGTTTGCTTATGACCAAATTGCTGAAGTCACCTTAAATGAGTTAGCTGAAGTCTTTACCATAAGGTTAAAAGATGACCCTATTAAAGCTAAAGCTAAGGAAGCTATTGACGTAACCAAGCTACCATCTCTCGGGGAAGTGTCATCAGCATTAATGAGCATACCGTTAGACCAGAATCCCCGAATTAAAAGAGCATATACTAAAGTGTTTGAACAAAGCTATGCTCACTATGATTTTTGGATGCGATTATTGATGGCCTTACACAACTATGCTACTCTCACAGGTAAAGAAATAGAATGTTTAGAACTGGCCCTTCAATGGTCGCATACAGATCAAACAAGTTTTGAGTCTGAAGAGGACGTTCATAAACATTGGCGATCATTCAGTGAAAAAGATACAGAGGTATCGTATAAAACTTTATTCGGAGTAGCTTACAAGTATAGGCTGTTTTGGCCTGTGCCAAAGAGACAGACTAAAGCAGAGAGGGATAGAAAAGCACCGCTGAAACCCATGACAACTGAGTACTCTAATTTTAAATCCCTCATAGACTATTACGATCTTAGGATATTCAGAGATATAGGAGAACCAAATATTGTATATGTAACAGGAGACAGAGACATGTTAAACAAGTACTTCATTATGTATAACGTGTCTTTTAACTTTGAAAAATATCTTGGGCCATTTGTAAGGGACACCTTGTTACCGGCTCTCCATATAATGTGTCAGAATTTAGGATTCACAGGTATATCTCATACCCAGTTACAAGCGTTCATAAAGGATTGGCTTGCTACCACAAGACAGAAAATTGATCTGATACGCATGTATTTTGATACGCCTTACGATCAGCTACCTATAGAGTATAGAGAGGACCAATGCTATTACGAATCCACCACATTTGAAGTACTGTTTTCGTGTCTTAAGATTGACTACTTAACCAAAGACAGAGTTAGAGAAGAAGAACTATACCGAGCCTATTATAAGAAATGGTTGATGGGTATCATACGGAACTTGTACTACCGGGGTCATCAGCAAATGAACAACTGCGTATTGTTACTCACCGGACGAGAGCAGATTCGTAAAACATCTCACTTTAAGTATCTGTTTCCGCCATTTCTACGGCATTTGATTGCGTTCACTACGCATGGTTTTTCAACTGAGACTGCTATGCGGGACGTAGTTAAATTGAGTGCCACTAATTTAGTCTTAGTGTGGGATGAATTGGAGCACTACCTTGAATCTTATACCGAATCCAATTTTAAAAAGGTCATTGATGGCAACCCGCAGAAGATCATTGACAAATATGAAACGGTTGAGAAAACTATCATACCGATTGCGGTATATGGAGCCACGTCGAATCTACGAGAATTTAAGCTCGGAAGTGAGGGTTCTCGTAGACTCTTTCACATACCCGTATCGTGGGTGGACACTGACCACATGGGTACAATATGCTGGCATAAGCTTTTTACTGATCTTAAAAATGAAATCGAGTGGGGTCTTAAAGGTGGTTCGGTCCCGTGGCTACTTACAGAAGAACAACTCAGATATCAGTCAACGCTGCACACCTCTCTCCGTGCTAAAACATCGGTAGATATGATGTTGGATGAAGTGTTTGATTTTGATGATGATTTAAAATACATAGATGATGGTCTACCTGGAATAATATCACTCCAAAACGATAAGACAGGCAGGATGATGACCACTAAAGAAATATCAGATAACCTAACTAAAGCTGGATTTAATATGATGATGGTTAAGCGACCAGCCTTAGTTAAAACACTTGAACGGTTGTGCGGTGAGTACACTAGAACACGGCATAAGAAGAGATATTTACTCCGACCTAAATGTGAGATTTTTAGGGGTTTAGCCAGACAAAACCAATATAAGAAATGGATCATGCCACCCATGAGAGAAGAAGCAAGAGAAAGTATGTTTAAACAATTTGCACAGTTTACTTAAGTGCGTAACGTTACGCAGAAAGGAGAGATAGAGTGCAGCTACATGACTATCAGATTCGGGCAGTTGATTTCGCACTTCAGCAGAAATGCAGTTACATGATGGTGGATAGGGGGTTAGGTAAAACAGCTATTGCTCTTAAGGCTATTGAGTTCAGCGGTTTACCAGCTTTAGTGTTCGCCCCCATGCGGGTATGCTATAACACTTGGCCCGAAGAAATAAAATTATGGACTCCTAGTTTAACCTATACCATACTACATGGTAAAAATAAAAATGACAATCTTAGATTAGATAGAAGAATCTATTTGTTAAACTATGAGGGTATCAAATGGTTCTATCATGCTTGCTGTAATAAGAAATTCAGACTCCGAAAATTCTTTACGGTGTTTGATGAATCCTCCATGTTAAAAAATCCTAGTACTCGGAGATTCAAGTGGCTCAAAAAGATGACATCTATATTTGGACAACGGATGGACTTGTCAGCGACACCTAGGCCCAATGGCCTACATGAACTGTGGCCCCAGTATTATATGTTAGATGATGGGCGCAGATTAGGAAAGTATTTTGGTCATTTCGCAAATACATATTTCATATACTCAGGACCACCTCAGTTTAAATACTGGCCGAAGAAAGGAGCAGAAAAAGCGATGTACTCTAAAGTTCATGACGTTACTTTTCGATTGAAGGATTCTGATTACCTAAAGATGCCACCTATAACCTATAATGAGGTACGAATATCTTTCACACCTAAACAGCAAAAAGAGTATGAAAGGATAGAAAAACAGTACCTCTTAGAAATAGGTGGACAACTTGTACCGATAGATAGTGATGCCGGTTCCATAAGTAAAGCTCATCAATTTGTTCAGGGTGCAGTTTATAAAGACGCAAAGAAAGGAACCTATGAAGTTAAACACAAGCTGAAGATAAATGCCCTCAAAGAAATAATAGATACTTCAGCGGGCCAACCTATACTATGTGCGATATGGTATAAGTTTGAGTATGACATGATATGCGATGCCCTTGACTATAAGATACCAACTATAGCCGGTCGAACTTCCGCTAAGGAATCCAATCTCTATATAAAGAGATGGAATAAGGGAGAGCTACCACTTCTATTAGTTCAACCTCAGAGTGTGCAGTTTGGTCTTAACCTTCAGGCGGGTGGACATATACTGTTATGGTACACACTAACTTGGAGCTTAGAATCCTACATGCAGTTAGTTGGAAGGCTATACAGACAGGGGCAGAAGAGAGGAGTTATAGTCCACCATTTAGCTATACAGAATACGATTGATAAAGTGTTCCTTCGGGTCTTGAAGAATAAGGATTCTTCGCAAGATGATATGCTAGAAGCGATGAAAACGTACATGCATCGTAAATATGTAAGGTGACTTTATAATTATAAACTCAGGTATAGGTGGGTAATGCTAATGCAGTATGATGACAAAGGCAGGAGACTTTCTATAATCCAAGACATAGATACTCTGTATGATAAGTATCTGTATAGATGGAACTATGACCTAACGGATGCCCTGTTCCCGACATATGTTCGATGGCGTGTAGGATTTAAACCGGATATAAAGAAGCAGCCTTGGTATGATCCACTAGATGATACAGAGTTTGCTGTGCATATAATGATAGAGAAGTGCAAGATACAGGATTGTTGGGAAATCTACATTCAGAAGGGATATAAACAGGAATTCGCTATGTCATTAATGCTGGATCAAGTAGGACACTAATCCTGCAACTGCTGACATCTTACTTTCCCAGTCGTTTCTTACGTCTACTTTTTCGTCTTTGACGGGGCGGTCTTCCTGTTTGGAGGGCTTGCCCCGTTTTTGACTGAGCTATTCTGGCAGCCTTACCTTTAGAATAACCCTTCCTCCTCATGCTAGTATATGCCTTGTGTACTTTAGTCCCTTTTGGCATTTTATTCCTCCTCTCGTTCTACCTTTATCCAATCAGTAAAATCTCCACATGAAACACACTCTATTCCAATAATCGTGCCCCAGCCATCTCCATAGCCATCTAATAGCATATAGAATTGAAAAGAACCACACTTACATGTGGCAACAGGTTGGGAAGTAGGAAAGGGTAGAATTTTAGGCATACTCTAACTCCTATATAAGCTGAGGTGCGTAATGTTACGCACCTCAGCTATTGGTTTACTCCGCTGGACCGTCTGGCGGAGGGACAGTATCAAAATATGAATCCGCAGATTTAACCTTAAGAGCTTCCCAGTCTGACACGGTTGGCTCCTCCACTTCCCACGCAGTTATAATCGCAATCGCAGCAGCTGGACCATACTTCAAGATTAACTCGGTTATGGCTAGGATAGCCATACCAGTTGCACTAATCGGTTCCACCATAATTCACCTCCTTAGAACCAGGGTTCAACGGGTTCTCCATAGACTCCATGATCGGCCAAGATCGTTAATAGTGAGGAATAGAAACCCAGGGCGGATTGCATGGCTAGAACCGCCCGCCCCTTCTCATCGGCCTTTTGCTCAGAGGGTGCGTTCAAGTAATCTTGAAAAGCTTGAACCGCTGAGTTATGTCCTTCGGCATATGAGTTTCCATACTTAACAATGTCTTCTTTACCCTCAGGTGAGATCATACCCTTGGTGTATAGATTATTTGCAGATTTCATAGCGATGTCATATGACACCTGCATGACACCTAGACCTCTGTATGAATTCTGATTAAAAGTGCCACAGCTTGCCAGCAGAAACAAGACAAGCACCGCCATTAGCGTTAGCACAGTGAAACGTTTGAATTGCTGCATCTGTTCTACCTCCCATCACTCTTAAGAAATTACGGTATCCTATTTAGGCATGTTACGCCTTAAGAAGATACCAATCATAGCAATAGCAACCATCTCAAGAGAGTCAGCTATCATCAATGTTCCTTGCGCCCAACCCCCAACAGCGGTCACGATTGTCGCAGCTCCTGCCCAAAATGTGGCGGTTCGCCACAAGGGTTTTATAATTGGTTCTGGCATTTTGTCACCTCCTTTCTCAGTTAGAGATTTCTATTTCAACTGTTAGATCGAATATTTGATTCGGTGATTTGAAATCTATGATTGCTGAGACTTCGTTACTCGGGACACTTTCATTCCCTTGGTCATCATAGGCAGTCATAGTGAAGTAGTAAGTTGTTTCCGCACCATCTGGAGCTGCAATTTTAAAGTTCTCGGAAAGAAAACTTCCAGGATTTTCGGCATCAGGTATATACAGTATATCGTGACTATCTGTATAGTTGCCTGATGTCACACTGTAGTAGAGCCTAAATCCATCAAGGTCTACCGCATCATGGCCCCATTGGAAAATGAGAGCTTTATCTCCCGCACAAGCGAGTGACGCAACACCCAAAATCAATAGTGCTATTAAAAATTTTTTCATATTAACCTCCCCGTTATTGCGTAACGTTACGCAGTTAGTATTAGCTCAAAGTGTGGCATATCAATTAGGCTATGCTCCCTGACATGAGTGTCCATGTCCCAATCCCCTCCCCATCGAAGGGGCAGTTGCATATAGGATGCAGTCCTCATGACCCATCCCGCGAACCAAGCCATGCGATTAAGATCAATCCAGTCAATAGGGTAGGGGACAGCATCGACCGCAGGAGATGGCATCTTGTTGTGCTTACTATCCGGCCACTTTTTCGTTGAACGGCCTAACCGATATGCTTCGTCCTGTGCAGCTTTCTGTCTTCTACCACATATGATAGTGCAGTCGATGTCCTTTATCACCTCATTAAACAAGGCGATAATTCGTGTATCGCAAGAATCTAGATTACCTCTAGACCGTTCACTATAGAAATAGTCTCCCATATATTCTCCTAAAAAGTTGCTCGAACGTCTATGAAATCTACATAAACAACTACACCTCCATCAGTATGAAATGCCACAGCTGCACTGTTACCAGTAGACTCAGCACTACAATCAATATCATCACCTATTTTATCGCCATCTTTATATACGTCTGTTGTAGCACTTGCCCACCCACTACTTAAATTTTGCACAAACTTAAGAGTGGTCCAGGTATCTAAAGACATAGTGATGCCTGTCTCTACCCAAGCACTCCCATTATAAATCACTACTTTACGATCATCTCCTGCTATTTTGACATTGAGAATATGGTCATGAGCATCTATAACCTGGAAGGTTATGTCATCCCACGGAGCATTATCAAATTGGTCTATGTAAAGTCTTATCTCTGCAACAATTAGATCGCCACCAAAAACATAATCACCCCGAGTGCCCAATTTTGCAAATGAGTCAATGTAGCTACTGGGATAAGAATCAAACTTGAAAGTTTCTTCACCGCCAAATGTTTCTTGAGTAACTGTTCCAGAGCCATAATGATTGAAGGTAGTTAAGACCCCCATATAATCGCTCCACCAAATATTTTGCCAGTACCATGTTATATTTAGTACAGCTTTTTCACCAGCCGAAGCAAAATCAAATGAAGATATTTGTCGTCTTGCATCATCAGAGGAACCAGCATCAGGGTTATCCCATATATGAAAAACTACACCGCCACCGTCATAGGGCCAAGCCGGACTATTTAATGCGTCTTGAAGAAGAACTGATAAATCTGGAGACTGATATATGTTACCATCTACCCAAGTTTCTTCGCCATCCACTTCTACAACATCAGAAATACGATCAGCATTAACTATTTCATCACCATTTGTAGGCGCGTCATCATCGTTATACTGTATTTGATACATTAACCTACAAACAGTTTGAGCATTAGTGGCATACGCAGTAAGTGTAATTACAGCACTTGATATTTTTGCCCAATGAGGGATTACATCTACGCCAGTAAACCTAATAAAAGCATAATAGTTATCGCCACCTACGTCACCAATAATAAGCATATCTGTGCTGTTAGAGAAACCGCTTTCATCATCTATACAGTGACCGTCATCCCCATTAGCAGCAGGAGAGAAAACTTCTTCAGTACCAGTTACCCACTCAATGCCATTCCACTTCTCGATACTAGAAGCAGCTATGCCATTCAACTTAATGATACTCGCAACAGCAATTCCGTTTAGTTTAACAAGTGGCATTATACCTCTGCATAATCTTTTGAAGGCTCAAAGTAGATAACGTCAGCCGTCTTAGCAAAACCAATTACTTGAACGAAAGCTGGCGTAGTTGGTTTAGTAGACACTATGACACCTTGAGTAGAACCAACATATAACTGTTGTCCTGGAGTCCAATCAAAAGCGTCATCCCGATACTTACCTCGAAGCAATACCATCTTGCTCCCAGTTCCAGACTCCAAAGCTACTGCTAGTTTACCAATAGTGAGTTCAGCATCTGCATCTGCTTCATCCCAGTTCCCATCAATCCCAAGAACCAAAAGAGCACCAACTCCTATTCCATTAGTGTCTACTGTTACGCTTTCAATTTCACCTGCTCCAGTTAAATCTGCTGAAGGATCAGGTACATGATTTATTTCAGTACCCGCAATACCAGAACCAACAATATCCCCATCACTATTCCACATAGCAAAATCTAAAGCAGCACCTTTAGTACCAGTTGCAATTTTAGTGTCAGCTCCAGTAAAAGCAGTAGGTTCAGCACCTGCTCCATTAAATCTTAAATTACCTGTTAGATTCAAAGAAGGCGTATCAATAGTAAATGGTTCAGCAAATACTAACGGATTGGGAACATTCGTCTCTATATAAGAGTCACTGATAGGCATCAATGTCAGGATACCATTGATATCGTATCCTAACACAGTACTTTCTATGTCATCATCCGGTGCTCTAGTCACTTCAAACGGACTTGTTACATCCCACTTAGGAAGTCGAAAAGCTCGGTCAATCAGTTCCTTAACTTGCTGAACCAAGATGACGATTTTATCTATTGTCATTTCATGAGTTTCAGCAGGGAAAGGACCATATGCGGTGTAATCTGTTTCCTGTTTATACTCGCCTTCCCTAATCAGAGTTACCTTAGTTCCCGCAAGAGGAACATCAAGGTCATCATCAAAAACAATTTCACCGCCTGCCGGATCACCTTCTCCGCTTAAAGTGTATGCTCGGGTAGTAAGAACATTATCTTCATAGACACTTAGATCGTTTTCATCAATCACTATGAAATTGAAGGTAAAAGTATCCTGAGAACCTGTGCCGTCATGAACAATTTTAGTTGCTTCAGTTTGTATTGTCATTATTTATACCTTATTCTAAATGATCCGGCGTCAAATGCATCAGTACCACCAACTGTAGTTATAGTAACAGAAACTATATCACTATCCAGTCCTTTCCAACCACCACAAGGGTGATACTGATTAACGCTAGTGTTAAAAAACCCTCCAGTAGCCATCCAACCATCTCCTCCAGCATCATAGAGTACTAGTCTCAAACATCCCATAATTTGATTCGCTGCAGCATCTAGTGCAGTCACTATAAATCCAGTGGTTTCAGTGTTGTTGCCAATTCCTCCACCTGTATCTCTGAGTGCTCCACAAGCATATCCAGTAATTTCGATTCCGCCAGCATCAGCTAATCTAAGCACAACAGGACTTGTACCATCAGTACTAACACCTGCTAACATAATCTCAAGATCAGTTATTCCTGCTGGTATACCAGATATTGTATGGGTAGTTCCAGATAAAGTATTTCGTGAAGCCGAGTATTTCCAATCAGCATAAGTCTTAACAGCTTTTTCAGTAGGTATTGCAAGATCACTATTACCTGCTAAAGTACCATCAATAGAAAACTCATTAACAGCACCACCATTAAGTAATTTTACAATATCCAAGAACTCTATTTGGTCACTGGCGTTAACCTTTAAAATATCTATAGTGCCAGTAGCAGCAGCATTACGGGCACGCAATATTAAATCATCGTTTAAAGCATCTATTACACCACCCGTAAGCTCTATCCTTTCACCGCCCATCTGAAGAAGAACTAACGGTTGAAGTTCATTATCAATATTGATTTTAATTAAAGGAATAACAGTAGTACCAGCTACATCTAAGCCGCTAATTATTGGTTCATTATTGCGACCTAGTACCACCCCTCCATTAAGAAGGATGTCATTTCCATCCATATTCAGGTCATTACCAGGAGTGTAGTCAGTGGTAGCTAAAAGAGATAATACTCCCATAGAATTGAAACCAAGTATCTTATCATTAACAACATCCCCAAAAGACATTACTACTATTTTGGGTACATTATCAGCAAAAATAGGAAATCGTACGCTCCTGTTAATAATTTCATGAAGTTGCTGAACCTGCATAACTACTTTATCCAACCCATCTTCATGAGTTTCAGCAGGGAAAGGACCATAAGCAGTATAGTCTACCTCTTGAACGTAATCCATTTCTCTAACAAGAGAAACTATTACTCCATTAGAAGGTACAGATGCTGTATATACTACATCACCCCCATTATCATTTCCCACACCGGATACGGTATAAGGTCTACCTGTGTGTCCGCCATCCTCATATACGGCTAAATCATCCTTATCATATATCTTAAAAGGATAGGGAAAAGTATCTTGTGATCCTGTGCCTATATGTTCTATTTTAGTTGCGGAAGATGAAAGTGTCATGTTGTCTCCTGCGTAACGTTACGCACCTGGGGTTAGTTCTCTTGGCTCCCACCAGTAGTTCTGGCCCCGTTCTTTTCTGATCCTACGCTCCATAGTGCGTTGCTGACTCTGCCAGTTAGGGTTAACCAAATATTGAATATGATCTGTTAAATACCGTTTAAGTAATAAGTTAGTTTGCCACAGATTAGGTGCGAGTTTATCAATGCTCCTGGCTGCTCTTGCGCCAAGTTTTTCTCCTATCTTATCTCTTGCTGTTATAAAATCATTTGCCGTACCTAGAGTAAGACCGAGTACGATACTGGCATCACCAGCTAGTGGCCCTAAAGCAAATTCAGATAGTGACCCAACTCTGGTATGATCTTGGAAGATGAAATCACCCATGATACCAGTGCCACCTCCTTGCAGGAAAGCCCATGACCAAAAAGCACGATCCATTTCCATAGGAGTCTTACCGTCAACTATTTGTTTAGCTTGTATAGCTACAGCCCCTAAAGCAGTTGTACCTAATAACAGTGAAGCAAAATAAGCTAGCCCATTTGCGGGAGCCATGTTAAGTGCTCTGAGCCAATGGGTTACAATAACTGAAGTAGCAAAGGATTTAAACATACCCATACTTCTTGTGATTTCTCCTGGAATTGTACCAGCAGCAGAACCTCCACGGAGTAGAGTCATAGCCTTAGCTCCCGGTTCGGGTATGGCAAAATCAGTTTCTTCCATTACCGCACCAATTATCTTGTGCGTAAGTTCTTCATCCGCAAAGGCTCCAGGATTTAAGTATCTAGCTCCCTCTTGTTCGTATAAAGGAACAGCTCTCATCGCGTCCCAGTTATCAGAAGATATACCATACTTACGAAACATCCTTTGTATTTTTGGATTTAAGTTATTGAAAGGTCTATTGATGAGTTCTCCTAAACGATGCAAAGTATTCAATCCATATTGCTGTCTTGCCACGTTAGTCCAGTAGTTTAGACCGCTAGCCTTAACCATCACATCAGCAAACCTACCTGTCCAAGTACCGACCCCCATTACTTCCGCTACTCTATAGGCTGACTGAGCATTATCAATAGCGTATCTTGCGCCTAAATTCACATGAGCAGCTGTAGTTCTACCCGCCTTACCGCCTGTAGCAAGACTGCCTATAAAGTTCAAGTACCCACGCATAACAGGCATACCATTATAGAAATTAGTTAGCCCGAAAAATCCTAAATCTGATACTGCGGATATAACTGCTTTTCCTATTTTAATTCCGACAGATATATTTCTGACACCCCTCATAACATCTGCTGCAACAGTGTTATTAACTGGAGTTCGATTCATAATTTGTTCGTATATAGCTTCTCCGAGTCTTCCTGCGTTTCTGTCACCTGACGCTTTCTGCACATGCAACCTAGCTTTACGCACTAACATATCCGCATTAGGTCCGTACTTTTGCATAGCAGCAATTTCTCTTGACATTAATTGTGCTTGCGCTAACATTGACTGAACATAGTCACTGGCTCCGAATTTATCAGCATATGCTTTCCATGATTCCGAATCCTTAAAATGCAGAACACGATGTTCTTGATGGTGTTTTCCTAACATTCTTCTAACATGAGGATTAGTAGCAAGTTCTTTATGTATCACACCACCAGATGCAAGGTTATCATAAACTCTACCAAGCATTTCGTCCATTACTTCATTAGACACAGGAACAGATTGTAACCCCTCCTCAGTTCTCTTATACACCAATCTATCCGTGTGTATTAACCCTTTTACAAAATCAAGCCATTCTTTTTTATCTACTCCCCTTATGCGTATAGAGTCATGAAATTGTGGTAGATTATATGTGGGAAGTCTTTTAATGTCACCACCAGCCCTATTAAATAAAGTTACTAAAGCGTCATGTGATTTCTTATAGATGGTAGCAAAAGCAACAGCATCTTTATCACCAGAAACTCCAGGAACATACAACTCATCTATTATGTTACCCTGTCCAAGTTTACTATGAGTTAAGCCAAAGAATCTGCGTTGATACTTTTCAAGCCCCTCTGCCATTGTCGCAGTAAACCCATGAAATATAGATTCGGTTCTGCGTTCGAGACTATCTATACCCCTCATGCGTACTCCGTGACCTGCATTATAATCTGCAAAGGCTTTACGCATATCTTTAGCACTTTTTGTATCATCAAGATAACGTACTACAGAGTCCCAAGCAGCAGCAGTCAATTTAGCTTGACGAGTTTTTATATCCATCTCGCCTATTATTTCATCTGCTAGCTTATCTCTCTGTCCTTTAGACATGGCACGAAACTCTTTTACCAAATCATCTCCACCATGTTCTTGAACGAGACTCTCAAATGTACTTATTATTTCTATACAGGGATCAGCCAATGATACACTCCTTATATTTATTAGCTAATTCTACTCTAGCATCAAGTTCATCAAGTATGTCTGTTGCTTTGCGCTCTATAATCTCCTCTCCAGCAGCAGTTAGCTCAACTCTCTCAGGTATGGTTAAATCAGGATTCTCCTTTATTATTTGCTCGAAACCTGCGTCAAGTACTTCGTCATCGACATCACTCACCTGCGTAACGTTACGCACCTGAGCGCGAGGTCGAGTTACATTTTGGTATTTATCTTCTGCTTGAAGACCCTTAATAGCGTCAACAGCTTTAGTTCTTTTTGGCGCGTATCCTGCTTGCCTAAACAGTGTATATACTTGTGCAAGCTTTACGGGAGTAGCTTCCTTGAGGGATGGGATTCCCATGTCTTTAAGAATCGTTTTGAAGTCTTCGTCAGATATACCCAGTTCTCTGGCTATCCTATTGAGGAATCTTACCTTACCTTTTTTCTTAAACACTTCACCCATTTCTGCGGTGATTTTTTTAGCGGTGGCACTCTCTATATTTTTAGTTAATTTGATTACTGCGTATTCTTCAGTGGCTTTTCTTCTTCCTGCTTTAGTTTTAGTTGATATTCCTTTACGCCTTGCAAGTGATTCGATATTATTTTTGAACTGTCTGTATATGCTATCAATCTGCTTAGTGGGAACAGTTCTAAAATAGCTATGACCTATAGCTTCATGAAATATTGTACCAAGTGCCCCTTTAGCACTGGTTATATTCGCAGCAACCACATTAAAAGTTCCCTTAGTCCAGAACCCAGTAACTGCTGTTCCTTCAGCTGCAATAGGTATACCCGATTTCTTTGCTTCAGCTATTCGTTCAGCGTATTGCTTTTTTAACCTTTCAGGTATGTCCTCAAACGTATCATATATTCTTATTTTTGGACGGAATTTAAATCGTTCTTCAAATGCTTCAAGCCCTGCACGAATAAATCTAGTCCCCCTAATCACTAAATCATCTGCTCTTGCTAACTCATCAGCAGCTTGAGTGAATTTATGTAACGCCCAATCATTACCAAGCTGTTCTATCTGACGCGCATTTGACTTACGCAGAAGTCGTTTCATCCCACGACTTAAACCAGCAGCAGTAACTCCTATGCCCGCAGTCAGCCCTGTAACTAAAGCAATATTTAAAACAGCTTCACCAGGAGACATTTCACTGACACGATTCATCCAATGGTATTTGTCTACTTGGTATGCTGTTTCTATAGCAGCTTCAGCTAATATTACTCTACCAAAACCTTTAAGAAACCTGCCAGCTATGGCAGCTTCACCATACCCAATAAAATATGATGGTAACAAATAGGGATTTAGTATCTCAGGTATAGCTTGACCAGCAAAAGCAGCTACATGCTGACCTGTAGTAGCTCTTGCCATTGTTTCTTCATAACTCTTTTCGACTATCCGTAGGTCTTCCCTTATCTTTTTATCTATATCGTCATTAGTTGGTATCTTAAGGTCTAAGTTATTGTTGCCCCATATAGCAGCAGCATTGTGATCGCTACCAAAATGATCCAGTATCTTTTTTGGATACACACCGGACTCACTGGCATCCATTAACTGTTGATAGCGATCTTGTTTTTGACCCTTAGTTACAACATGACGACCCATGAGAGGAGAGTGATAAAACCCAAGATTAATTGCTTGATCGAAATAACTAATGCTATACTTAGGCTGAAGAGTTGCAAAACCCCTGGACCTTAAGTCTTTTTCATAGCTATGACTTAACCCGTATACGGAAGGCATTATTTATTTCCCTCTAATGCTCGCTGTCTCATTTGTCTATGAAACTCAATTATCGGACCAGTTACACCTTGAGTTAATGCTTCTGCTTCTGCTTCTTTTATCCGTATAAACTCGTTAACCTCTTCAACTTTCCGAACATCATCTCTCGTAGTGGGATTTGGTAGCGGTTTAAACTTATAACTTTTACCGCTAGTGCTTAACACAGGTTGTCCATAGATTAGTATGTCATAACTACCGCCCCCGAATATATTATCATTTTGCAGAACGGTATTCTCGTCCTTTCGTATCATATTCATTAATCGTGAAAGAGCTATAGGTTTACCTGTTTGACTATCAACAGGTAACGCTCCATCATTCATATTAGCTAACTCCATAGAAGCTGTGGTCATTATAGCTGTCGTCCAATTTTCTTGATCGAAACCCTCTGGAGCTAATACCGTAGACCCACCATGTTCAACTAACGGGCCTATCAAACGTTCGGCTTCTTGTATTCTTGCTTTTAAAAGTTTTGTAGTGCCTTTTTCTATATCACTTCTAGTTAGAAGACCAGCAGTAGCATACTTAAGAGCAGTCTCTAACGTTCTTTTATGTTCAGGATTCAGTACAAAAGCAGTACCGAATTTTACAGGAGTGTAATCAGCAAAAGCATCAGATACTTCTGGAGTCCACCAATTTGTTGTTCTATCTTTTAGTCGTGCTTCACCCTCCAACATTATATTCCCAACCACTTCACCCTTCATATAAGATATTACCATAGTCGCAGCTGTGCCTTCCTCAAGTCCATTATCCCTGAGTTGCTGAACGGCTAAAGGATATGCGTCACCTGCTCCTTTTACTATCTCAGCAAATATTGCAGGCTTACGCTCTCTCGGTGAACCATTTATAAAATTAACTAATACCCTTGCATCTGGAGTATCCATAAGAGCATCCGCTTTACCCGTTATCTTGAAATACCGTAATCCAGGTTCTCGGTTATTAGCTAAAGCTTCAGCCATATTATTTGGGGTGACAGGCATAAATTCTTGAGGGGACATATGACCATTATTATAAGCCCATTCCCTGCCCTCTTTGTAGTATAAGTTTGTACTCGCTACAACAGCGGATTCCAATGCTTTGCCAATCTGAAAATCCAAAAGATTATTCTTCATATCTAACGTATCTATAAAGTTAGCAGTAACATTTTTTTGAACTGATGGCAGCAATCGAGTTATCGGGCCAGCAGCGTAAGAAAATTTTGCCCATTGATCTATTTGAACAGCTAATGGTAATGTACCTGTAACACCAATGGCGTTCAACCCCATCAACTGCTTAATCGCATCCTCCATTTGGTCAACAGGTACTTGCTGTTGTTCTTTTAAATTTGCTATCATTTGACGAGCCATAAACTTAGTCATCTCACCGCTAATTTTTTGTTGGTCATCAGCTCGTCGCAGGAGCTGATCTTTTTTCCTTTCCAGTTTTGCAATCCAAAACTCTCGACTTTTTTTACTTAGATACCCTATGTCATGATAGTTTTCAAGGCGCAAAAAATCTATAGAGCCTTGTATAATTTCCATATCTTCATCTATGATAGCTAAGTTATAGTCATCTGTTTCTTTTGTTTTATTAATAGTGTCCAAAGTTTGTTGACGAAGAACTGGATCGTTTAGCCCTTTAGCCATTTCAATAGCTAAATGGTAGTTACCCGCTTCGAGTGCTTCTTTAGCATTAAGAATGGTTCTACGTTCTTGATATTTTTCCTGCTCTTTAACCGAAGCTTCCATAGCCTTGGCATATTGTTTGTTTAACGTGGTCATTTGACCCGTAAACCATTGACCTCGTATCTTCTCATTAGGTATGCGTTCTGATTGAGCTTCAAGAATAGCTTGCATCTGCCTACGATAAAGCTGAGGATACACTTCATAAGCAGGGATTTGCTCTCTTAACTGTTCTACTTTATTACCGTTTACGTCAACTATTGTATGAGTTCTATCAAACTCCAAGTCCTCAGATAAATCTTCAGCCTTATGAAATGCTTTAGATTTATTCTCGGTTTCCCATCGGCTTATCTGATTCTGTGTTTCGAGGTCCACACTTTCTAAACGCAATTCTAAATGCTTAGTGTATATCTTTTTAGCTGACTCCCCTATACTTTCAGCAGCAGCTCCAAGAGCTTGTGCTTCACCAATAGGGGCAAATGCGCTTTCTCGTCCAAGGGAACCTCTCAACTGAGTTCTTCTATATCCTATTTGGGGTAGTTTAGTAGCCATAGTATCCCTAAGTGCGTAATGTTACGCAGTTGTTTAAGCATAAGTTGCAAACCAAGCATAACTGCTAAAAGCAGTTTGCGATGCTGTCTGAGCTGCTTGAGCGTATCCTATAGTCGCAGCCCGAGAACCTTGTCTTTTCGCAATCTTACCTCTAGATTCAGCAGAAGTTTGTATCCAACGAATCTCATTCTCCCGCTGTCTACTAAACTCAGTAAAGTATGCTTCAGGAGTAGTACCTTTTATCCCCGAAGCTGCCACCCTAGCTTTAATGAGACTCTGTTGTCGGGAAAGATTATACCTTTCACGCCTAGCTTCTTCGTCGGCTTCAGCTTCAATGCGCTTTTGGTTAGCTTTACCAATCTCTTCTGCTTCTTCAGCAGCTTGCACAGATTGGTAAATAGAATACGCACTCATCGCCAATCCTATTACACCTATTGCTACAGCCATAACTACACCCACGGAGAGCTTGTTTGACTTCCCTTAACAGAAGCACCGAGTGCTCTTTTCCCCGCTGCTCCTTCAGCTCGAAATACCGCTTTATCTCTTTCAGATATTTCAAAACCCTTAAACCCATACCTCTTGGTAAAGTACACTTCCCAAGGCTCAGGTTCAGCTCCAGTTTGCTCCCTAAATATATCTGCATACTTTCCATAGTCTTTAGAACCTGGAGCAAACCGAGCAGGAACCTGTGTTCGAGTTTCAGCTCTTCTTTCTCCTTCACCAGGATACGGTCCGTAACTCACACGAGTTTGAGGTTCTGTGTACCTAGCACCAAGTTTTGCCAAATCTTTAGCAGTAGTTCCCTTCCTAAGAGTCTTTAATTCTGTTTGAAAATCAGTTTCCTGTTGCTCTTGTATAGCTGCAGGAGTCCCTCCCATTACACCAGAAGCAGCAGCTTTAGCCCTTGACGTAGCAGAGCTTTTAGAAAAAGTACTCTTAGCTTCACGCAGCCACTCCGAGTAATTGGTCCACATGTTCTCGTAATTTGGTTTTGGTTTGTCTGGTCCTCCGCCCATTTTTATCCTCCCATCTTACATATCCAAAAACGTTTGACCCATCAGGTGCAGCACTATTCATACAAAATTCATACTCAAAGTTAAGAGTATAAAGCCACCGTACGTTCTCCATATCAGAGCCATTAACTATAGCGTGATAACGACGTAACTTATTAACTCTAGCCCCTTGACGTAAAAGTTCATCCACCATTTTTGTGAAGGTTCGCCCGTAACCACGTATTAATTCAGAAGACATAGCCCATACTTGAGCTACTCCAGGCCACATTATGTTAGCTCCTATGATTGCAGCCGGATGACTATTGACTGAAATAGTAAAAGTAAAACCAGAAGATGCAGTTAGTATCATACTTTGCATGTCAGTATCAGGCATAAGAATATCTAACCGATGAACTAAACTGGGCATATCAGTTTCTCGGAACCTGCGTAACGTTACGCATCTAGAGTGTTTCTTCTGTAATTTCTCCATAGATAGTTGCAATCATAGTTTCAAGGGGTAGCTCTTGAGTAATAGTTATTTGAGCTGTTCTATCCCAACCAAGTTTAGTAACCTGTATGTCCATTGTTTTTAAGGGTTCTGCTTCTCCTTGCTGTGTAGCTGGATACCGACTGGCGGGTCTAACGCCATTTATTTTCGGGAAAGCAGAGTTAATTATTTTTATGAAAACCTGATTCCATTTCTTTTTCATGGAAACAGTATTTCCAGGTTGAATCGTATTAGCCATAGGTAGTGTAAGTTCAGTAGCAGTATAATTAAATCCCAGTATAACTTGCTCCGCTTCCCATTGAAGTGTACCATCTCCAGACACATCAAGAGTTATATCAGGATGCACCGCCCCATCAGTTAAGACTCCCACTGTTTCACCAGCTAATTCAGTTATTCCAGTTATATCTGCACTTGCAGGAGCGTTATCTATTACATGATAGCAGTCTAAATAGCTACTACCGTATTCTTCAAAGTTAGCTTGGTTCGCTATCACATCTCTATCATATATACCAGCAAGAATATCATTACCAGTTGCGCTATCATTTAATGCACAAATAGCTAAGAGACTACCTTCAGAAACATGACGATGCCAACCTACTATATTATTACCCCTATCATAAGTAGCCATGAGAAGAGAGTTGTTTTCAGTTCTAACCGCTAAAAGATAATCAGGATTCTGAGCAAATACTAATTCAACCACTTTGTTATTTTTGGTTAAATGTTCAGACACAAAAATAATATCTTTAGACGCCCAGCTATCTTCAGTCCAGGAATAACTGATTTCTCTTATTTTACGACCATCAGCACTAACATAGAGGATAGTATTACCAATTATAAGTGCTTGGACTTTGGAACTGCCATAAGCACTTTGAGCATCATAATTAATATCATCGGGTTTAAGTGGAGGATCATTAGCGTATAAAATATATTCGCTATACTGAGTACCAACGACAAGTTTTTTAACGCCAGCTAACCATCTGATTGCGCCAACTTTATCAAGTACAAAATCAAGAGCGTCATCAGCAGCAGCACCAGTTGTCATATCTTCATAAATACCAGACTTGCTCGCCCATAGATTAGTAGGATTGTCAGGCGAACCGCCAAGCCAAAGTCTACCTTCATATATAGTTACAGTGTTGGGATAGTTACCTGCACCCCAAGCAGCAGGAGGATTAGTAAACGAAACTTCTTCTATAGTAAATGCACCGGCTGCGTGAACCACTTTCATAACTGGTTCTGAACCATGTGCTAAATACATGGTATTACCACCTGGAGTTACTACATAGTGGATAAAAGGTACGTCTGCATCAGCCCAAGGAGGAGCATCAGTTTCTGTAGGAGTTATGGTGGTTACGTCATCGTCACCGTATTCCAGAATATAGATCGTATTAGTATCCGTGAAGATCACATAGTAGTCACCCAAGGGCGTGTTAAATGGGATTACTTTAACTACTGATCCAGTAAATCCGTCAACAAATTTAAAACCATTTCTGCGGAAGAACGGACCCTGTGGAGTAGTTATCCAGTTAACCATAGATTCTGATCCAGCTTTATAGCCTTCTAGAGTATTACGACCATAGAGTCTTGGGGAGAGTTCTCCCGCAGCAAACGATTCTTGTATAGGTAAAGACCTAGACATTTCTCTCCTTTACTCGAAGTATTCCCACAACCAGTCACCTCTTGTAGTTCTGTCAGGAGACACATCAAAGTAAGGTGTATCCTCCAAAAGTCCATAAGATGCGAATAGACTAGCTATGTTGTCGGGGTCAGTAGATGACACGTAAGTTTCAGTGTACACACCCCTAGTTGCAATAGCTATTAGATCAACTCCGCTTCGGAGTGCCACTCTTCCTCCTTATCTTTTTGAACTGCCAATACGACCAAGTGAATATTTTTACCCACCAAGGTATAGAGTTAAACACTTGACCTGATATAAATAATTGCATGTGGGGTGTTCGAGATTCAACTATACTCTTGTAAGTCAAATCCACCAGCTTCTGTTTTTGGATTTGGTCACAGATGCCAAGAAGGGTCTGGTCAAATTGATTTCCAGCACTACCAAATTTTCCATCACCCTTGAAATCACCTTCTCTTTTTATGTGGTCAATAGTTAGCATGATGGCTGCGCCTATCACATCTAATGGATATTTTTTCTTATCCAATAACCAGCTAATAATTAGACCCCATGTTCTTTCCACCGGATGATCGGAACTCCCGCCTTCCCTGTAAGGCATAAGTATTTCCGTGAAATCATACTCTCGGGCTAGCTTATCATACACCTTTTCCCTCAGTATCGGAATTTTATTCTTAGCCATTTTTCCTCCTCCTAATGTAATACATCATAAGGTTAACAATAGCAAGGATACCTGGAGCTGACTCAATCAAGCCCCTAGAGACAAACAGACTTGCTATGTTTCCACCACCAGTAGAAGAAACATATGTCTCCGTGTAAACCCCGTAGGTTACGATTGCGACAGTATCTATTCCTGATCGAAGTGCCATAAGACCTCCAACTGCGGAACGTTACGCAGTTATTACGCCCAGGTCAGTTCAGTTCTCTGAGTCGTTGTGGCGTTATCAGTGATTGTGCAGTTAGCCATTTCCGCACTATCCGCAGCATTTCTCAATTCCATGTATCCAGTAGCGTCAGTGATGTTCATCTCATTGTTCATGTGAGAGTACAGTCTGGCCAGAATAGACTTGTAAGTATGAGCATCACCAGTTATGTCTTCAGTCGCAGTCCATACATCAGCGACAGAAAGGTTATTCAAAGCTGCTATCAGACCAGGAACATCGTCAACCTGGAGTTCGTTAGTGTCTGCAAGTATGGCATCAATGTCAGATGGCAGATTCGCAGCTCCCAATTCATCCAGATTAGCCATTCGTTGATCAGTTAATCCGTCACGCAAGGAGTCAAGCATACTCGCACCGTTCTCTTCCATTTCAGCTTGAATCTCTACTGCTGTAGGCAGAGCAGCGATGGAAGTAGGAATGTCATCGCTCTGGAGTTCGTTCGTGTCAGCCACAATAGCTGCAAGCTGAGTGCTGTTGGAATCCATTTCAGTTCTATTTTCAACAGCAGTTGGTAGAGCAGCAATCAAGGTTGGAATATCATCGCCTTGGAGTTCATCCGTATCTGCAAGAATGGCATCAATGATCAGATCGAGTCTACCACCATTCATCCAATCTAACTGGAGTTCATTGGTATCTGCAAGGATAGCATTTATTTCAGTATCCAGATAACCCGCTATGGTAGCTAACGTGGTAGGTATGTCATCTGTCTGAAGTTCATTCGTGTCAGCTACAATAGCTGCAAGCTGAGTGCTGTTGGAATCCATTTCAGTTCTGTTTTCAACAGCAGTTGGCAGAGCAGCGATAGCAGCAGGAATGTCATCAGTTTGAAGCTCATCCGTATCTGCAAGAATGGCATTGATGTCTGCGCCATTATCATTAGCTGTCTGACCCGTACCACTGACTTCAACAGTATCCACCTGAAGTTTATCAGATGCTGCTCCGAATATAGAATCATAAACATTCGCAGCAAGGATATGAAAATCTTCCCAAACAGGGAGTGCTCCAGTCTCATGCACCATAAGCCGAAGCTTGCCTATAGTACCAGTGTCCGTTGTATCCAGAGGACAAGTGTAATACCCAAGCTCATCATGAACACAAGATGACGCTTCACTCTTTTGAGCCATGTTACCGCCATTTTTAGACAAACGTACCTCTGCCTGTGTGATGGTCAGACCAGTTTCAGCGTCTTTACCAGTTGTCTCATCCACAAATGGCCCGATGATAGGTGTGTATGCTGTAGACTGTTTTAAAAAATTCATTGGACTCTCCTTCTCCTAAAATCATTCATAGCCATTGGCATGGCGTTTCCCACAGCAGCTGAAATAGTTAGCTGTGGTGTTACGGTATATGTGTCTAATCCTTCAATTCTAAAATCATATTGAACTTCACGACTATTAACAGTTGCTTGAAAACAAGATTCAACTTCAGTGTAATTCTCATCGGTTATATCAATCGCAGTTGCAGGGTTAGCTACTTCTTCGATTCGACCTGCATTAAAATCTCCAGTTGTCTTTGTTGCTGGAGCCAGAAGCTGTACTGTAGTAGCCCCTGGAGCAAACTCACTACTAAGTGACATCACAAATGCTTCAGGTCTATGAAGGGTTATCGGATAAGAATATTCACCGCCTACGGCGTCAACAATAATATATCGCGTGGCACTTGGACCTAATGTATGTAATGAAGCTAATTCGCCAGCAGATAATTGCGTAAGGTCAAGATTGATAAGAGATGTAGACTCAGTGTTGATAGCTGAAGATATATCTACTTCATTTGCTGATCCTGCCAGCGTATCAGCATCTGAAATGTAGACATCATTTCCGCTTGCATCGAATACGTCACCCGAAGATGTAATGTCTATATCAGCATTGTCCATGTCAAACTCGGAGGGCGTAACACTTGTGATTCCCGCAGGACTTCCAACAATAGTTACAGTATCAATCCCAAAATCTGCGTGCCATGAAGTTTCAGACTGAGACTCAATGCGAATTCTTACTTGAGTATTTTCGTCTACATTTACTCCACTCTCAGATAGATCAACAGATTCATAATTCCATACGGTACTAGTTGAATCTTCGCCCACACCCCCAAAAGTTGCTACTGTTACCCATCCACCACCATCTTCATTTATTTGTACCTCACAAAATGCGTCATTGTTTCCTGCTGCTGGACCTCGTTGACACCAATAAAAATTGAACTGCCATTGTTCAGCAAGTGCATCAAGGAGGGTATCAAAAGTCATTGTGTATTCATCACCGGATGCTCCTGGTGATGAACATTCAGTATATAAATAACCGTCGGGGTCGCCACCCTGTCCAAAATCTGGGCCTACGTTTGCTGAGTTACCGCCATTGGTATCATGACAAAAATCAGCAGCAGTACCAGGACCAGATATAAGCACTCCACTGGTCTGGCCGTTACCATCACTCGTAAAATCAAAACGCTGACAATCCGAGTCATTTTCTGCATCAAAAGTAAATGTTCCGTGAGTTGTCACGCTAACGGAACCTTACGCCATTCACCTGCGCCATCTGATGTTTCCTTATATTGGAGTTCATATTGCTGTGAATCGGGATCACCTGTTGCGTTTAACAAAGTTCTTAATCTGATATTTATTTCCCTCGCAATTTCGTCATCGACATCTTGATTCTGACGCCATGTGGCATCTGCTTCATCGTCATCATCGTTTCGCCATCTGAAGCCCTCTTGTTCAAGTTCGGCTTCAACTGCTGAAGTAATGAAATGTACAGCAGCAGCACCAAGCCTATTTGCACCACTAACAAATGTGGCTTCTAAAGTTGATATAGAACCATTTATTAAATCGGTGAATCCATGCCGAGAACTACTAAGCTCACTATCCAATAACTCATTTTGGCTTTGACCGTATGTCCAGTTGCTTCCCTCCTGACCGGAAGTATAAGCGGAACAAAAAAGATCACCAGCAGCACCACTAAATCCAGTTGTCTCTATTGTATCATTTCCGGGGGAACCCTCACAAGTACTATCTGAATCCTCAATGCCCGAAGCAACACCACCGAATTCAGCACACAACGCAACTGCTTCAAATTGACTCGCACCTCCTGAAAAAGTAACAGCTACAGTATTTGCTCCATTAGCTGGAAGGTCAGCTTCATCTATATAGAGACATAAGCACCATTTAGTAAATCCGAAACCCCTGTTTTACATCCCGCGCCTTCGGTCATTGGCTCGCCACCATATGTTGCACTTGGCGTTCTATCTCCGTCATTCTCAAAACCGATGAAAACTACAACCTTGCGATCTGAACCCGCAACAAGAGTATGACTAAACGAGAGATTCCCGCTGCCTGAGTCATTTGTATTTGATCCCAAGCCTTGAAATTGTCATTTTTAGATCGCTCGGATTTTATCAATTACTTCATTAGGCGCGTTTGTGGGTACTACAGAATCCCCATTGTATAGGGAAACCATTTCCTCTAGCACAGTTCTAAAATCAACCATGTCAGTCCTAACCTGACCAACTGGGACTTCCATAGCATCAAGATCGGCTGTCTCAACAAGAGCAACAAACTCAGCCAAGTTAGCCCAGCGAGTCATTAAACTATCCATCTCAGTGGCTGCGCCTTGTAATGCCCTGTAGAAGCGATCCTTTGCCGGTAATTGCAATTCTGTTAAAGCCATTATTCCTCCTTTAGTTTAAGAGTAAGTGCTTTCCACTAATTTTTGTTCGCTTAGATACTCTATAAAATAAGCAGCATTAGTCCCAGAGATAACCGCATAAATCCCATTCTCGCATTTAACAGGAGTGACCCAATTTCGCCCCCCATACATATTGGCAGCAGGAACAGTGAACTCCTCAACAATGTCACCTGATGCAGAAGTGTTATCATATATGGTCAGTATGGCATTGTTGTTGCCATCAGTATTAATCTTAACACCTGTTATACCACAGGGTCCGGTGTATAGTAATGCGTTTGCGGTTCTCTTATAAGAAGAGTCAGCGAACTTGAATCTTATTGCCATAATAATACCTCAGATGCGTAACGTTACGCAGTTAGTTACTGGGTACAAGAATCAACATTATGTTGAATATCGCAGTACTCACAGAGTTATTGGCAACCTCCACAAAGAAGCGATCTACCACTTTAAGGGGCCAAGCTGACGCACCAGCTTCAATAGTGACAAACTGATTAATCGCGTCATTGTCAAGCCTGTCAACTCCAGCACCATACAGTAAATCAAAACCAGAAGCAGTTAGAGTAAAAGTAACATCAGAATTTATTGTAGGGTCTGTTTGAGTTGTAGAGTTACTGATCCGCACTTCAGTAATCATCCATCCCCTAATATGATTAAACATAGAGTCAGTAAGCTGCACAGAAAAACTCCCATCTGTATGAGCAGTACCCAAAACAGTGAGAGTTCTTATTCGAGATACACCGCTTATAAACTCGCCTTTATCCTCTGTAACCATTGTTGAAGCACCGAAAGCAAAGGACGTAACAAACACAAACAGTAAAGCAATTATTAATTTTTTCATAGCTACCTCACTTTAGTTAGTTTAGTGGATCGTAATTCTTTATTTTTACCCTGCAGCCCATCCATAGTACCGGCTCTACCCACCTTGTCTTCGTACATCGCTTCCATTAGGGTTTGCATATCTTTGCTACCTGTTATAGCAATAGCTATGTTTACCCCGATTTGAGCAGCACATGCTTGGACGAAACCTGCTGAGAATTTTACAGTATCAGTGATTCTTTTTATATATCGAATATACAGTACTTCAGCATCAGCAAGAAGAGTATCCTCATTTCTTTCCCACATTTCACCTACTGTTTGATCTTCATCTGAATCCGCTTGAACAACCCTAATACAATCTGACGGTAATTGAAAAGCATTACTGTACCCAAAATCCGGTGCAGCAGCAAGAGGAGTCAAGGTCCGTCGAGTAGTTGCGAATACCCAGTTACGGTCTTCTAACGTAGCGTCACGCGCAGCTTCATAATTAGCATCACATAGACGAGCTTCTTCTGAATCATCATCTAATGATGTTATGAGGTTAGCACCTAGCCAACCAAGAGCTAAATTACATATTCCAACTTCCGAGAGACTCATGACTCCTCCTTCTTAGATTTAGTCAGCTGCTAAAGCTAACTCTTTGCTCATCTGAAAAATGGTAGTAGAAGACCCGGATCGAAGAACACCGATCTTCAGATAGTCCACACCACTTTGAGTTAAGGTTTTGGTTCCGGCAGTCCACAGAGCACCAAGAATATCGAAATTGGTATGCGGATTGGTGAGGTAGAAAGTTAATTCCGTGAATCCTTCAGGGGCATTGGACAGCGTTAAAATACACGCAGCCGTAACAGTTCCCTGGAATATTCTGGCCGATTTACGCAGGTCAATGGTTTCGGTTGTCCCGAGTAAAGTGTCAACTTTTTCACCATAGGCAAATTTACCTGGCATGGTTTTATCTCCTTATGAGTTTGTGCGTAACGTTACGCAGCTAGTGTCTAAGACACGGTTATTTTTTGTCCCCTTTACCCAGTGGCTTCAGTTCCATCTTCGCAGGTTTCGCACCAAGAACTTCTCTCTCAGCCAATCGTTTAGCCACTTCCGCTTCAATCATCTCATCATGTTTCTTGAGAGCTATGGAGTCAGGGGTTTCCTTTAGTTTAATCCCCCAACCTTTGGCAAAGTCGAATATAACTTTGACCTCAACGTTGAAGTGACCAGCTATCTGAACAACTGGTACTCCACTATTCAACGCCTTCTTAAGTTGGGGAACCTGTCTACGATTTATACCATCTCGTCTTGGCATTGTTCCTCCTCTAAGTCACACTTACAGTGCAAGTGTCAGTTTTGGTTAAACAGGTAGCAGTAATTATCACATCAGACGCACCGATTTTGGTAACTCTTCCACTCTTGTCAACAGTTCCCTTCGCGGCATCACTAGTTGACCATTCAACAATGTCATAAGCATCGCTGAATATGTTACCTTCATCATCAGTGAACGTACAGGAACTGATCTGAGCAGTTACCCCCGCTACAATAACCTGGGTTGCTGGTATAACTACACTGGTTCCACCTTTAAAATCACCACTAACTGGAGGAGAAGCAAGCCGTTCCTCAGCGCCACCTGCTATAGTTCTGAACAGATGACTCCTAACACCTGAGATGATAGACTCTATCACACTTTTTACTACAGCTTGTTCTGCCATTTTACAATCTCCGTTTTAATTAAGTTTAAGCAGGGGGTCCGCAGCCTGACCCCCTGCCATACCTGAAGGTGAGGAGGTTTATGACATGGCGTCCTTCAGGTGAACTTTGATAACATGTTCATCCTCTACACGGACCGAACCCATCGACATGGCCGTGTAAATACGCCATGCAAAAGAAGCCGATGCGTCTTCAGCTACCCGCGCCCAAATGTCTTTGGTTACATGTAGACCGATCCCCCACTTGGTAAAAGCCAAGCAGTTTATCTCACCGCCGGAGGGGACCAAAAGACGATTAGAAGCGATCCAGTTGAACCCCAGGAAGTTGGGCAGATAACCATCAGCCAGGGCTTTCTTGGTCTGAAAGTCTGCGGAGGTAACTTCCAAGAGCTGAAGCATTTTGCGTTTCTGTGTGGGACCGATAACAAAAGCCTTGGCTTCATCTTCATCAATGTCATTGTTATCGAACATCTCCAGAACTTCAGTAATAACGTCAAGAGAGATAACACCCGTGCCATCTCCCACAGTTTGCCCCGCCCCGAAAGATGTGGTACTGCCTTCCTTATCAGACGCAGCAGCCGTGGCAGCTGTGATGATAACGTCGTCCACTTCACGACGCATCGCCATCGCTAAGGCTCGGGTCAGTTTAGAGTTGGGGTCAATCAGCATCTGGCCGGGGTCTTCCTGTTCGGTGGAATCGCCAGCATGGTAGGTCGAAATGGTAGCCATCCTGTTAGCCCAGGGAGTGTCATTCACTGGGGTTGCAACAAGGCGACCGATTTTCTGCTCTGCTTCAGTGGAAGCCAGAGTTTCCCATACATGGTCTTCGCCAGGGCCGTTATGTTCGTCTACCCATGCCCGAAGGCGGGTATCGCTTTGCTGTGCGAGAAAACGAACATTGTCCTCGAAAGTCCGAACATACGCATTGTCAATGGTATTTGGCATGTCGCTTTTCCTTTCATTAGTAGTTACGAGCTACCCGAGTGTTCGGACTCAAGTGCGGAACGTTCCGCAGTTATTGACCAGCTGCCCCTGCGCGCAAATTATCCATTGTAGTGGCTGCGCCTGGATTGGCCATCTGTTGAAGTTTGAAGACCTTTGCGATAGCAGTTTTGTTATCGGGATGGTCTTTTACCCAATACGGGTTTTTCTTGTCTCCGAGGATTTCATTGAGCCTGCTTTTGGCTTCAGCAGGAGTCAGTATATCTCCAATTTGAGACTTATCATTAATTAAGTTAGTGGGTTCGCCACCCATTCTATCAGCCATTTCAGTTAACCATATTAAAGTATCTGCTGAAGCTGTACCGAGTTCTAGAGAACTTAACAAAGGCTTAGGCGCGTTAGTCATCTTAGCTATCGTCTTAGCCTTCTCTATATTGGTATCATACTTTAACCCCCAATCAGTCCTAAGGGATTGCATAGCGCCAGCATGGGTTTCTTGATCCACTAAAGCAGCCGTTACGTTGCCCTGAGTCATATCAGTTATGATTCCAGCAAACTGTTTCTGAGATAACCCGTACTTATGGGCAATAGGTCGGAATACTTCAATAGGTGTGGTGTCTAATTCAGTATCAGATTCAAGTTTTGGGATTTCATACTTCTCTGCTGTCTCGGGATGACCCATAGCCTTATACAACAAGCCCATCCCTTCGTTATCGTCTGGATCAGGTTTTTTAATAAGAGTTGGAACTTTAGCTACCAACTTCTCGTTAAAGGTTTTCCAGTCTTCGTCACCCGCTTCCTCAGAGGGTATGCGAATAGACTGACCAAGATGACCTCTCATATCAGTCATCTGCTTCCAAAAAGCTTCGGGATTCTCGGAGTTTTTTACTTCATCCCATCCCCTGACGTCCTCAGGGAAGGCTTCACTCCAATTTTCGTTTCCTGGTTCTGGCATGATTCAATAGCCTCCTTTATGAAACCTACCACATCTCTTTGACCTTCTCTAAAAAAAGTGTGATAGGGCTGCGGTTCCTTGTGGTTATAGCTTGGTCGATCATAAAAATAACTCTCCAAAACTTCTAATGCTCTCTTCCCTCTTGGAGCAGTAAACACATTATACAGGAGTTTGTTCTCCTGCTCCACCGAGGACGTCTTCGAGTCCTCCACCATTACCACCTCCTCCAGCTGCACCAAGGTTTTTAACCATTTCTGAGCCTTGTGTAGCCATCGCCATTTTTTCTTGTGCTTCTATCTTAGCTGCCCGATCTTTTCTTATTTTCAATATCGCTGCTTTAGTTCTAACCACTTCAGGTGGTACTGTGAGATAATGAGCTGTTTCAGTAGCAGCAGCATCGCTATCCACATTATCGAGTATCTCAGGTAAAACCTCAGAAAGTTGAGCTAGATTAGCTACCCATCTTTCGATATTAGTAACTTTATCCATCTTCTGTGCCCGAGCCATTGGACCTATGAATTCTATGTCAATCTGCGCTTGTCTTTCTGTTACTGCTGGAGGTGGCTCAGGCAATCTCTTATAACGGAATAAAGCGTTAAAAGTTTTTGAAACTAACGGAGAGTGCAGATCGTTTTGGATTCTACCGAGCGAAGGCCCAATCAACCTCGCCATCATCTCAAAACGAGTCTGCACCTCCGTTGCCGTCATCTGTGGAGACTCTTTGAGTTGGAGTTGATCTTCAAAGAAAGCTTTTCTGATTGATGTTTGTAAGTCTTCTTTGGTCAAGGCTCCAACATCAAAACGAGCTTGTGATTCAAACGCCTTAATAGATTCAAGAGTAGCCACCACAGTTGCCCCACCAGCCGTGAGATCAATGTCCCCGAAGACTCCTCTACGAGTTGTGAGGACAGGGGGATCAATCGCCTTCTCGTTTGCCTTGAGAATCATCTCAACTAATTGATTAAGAGTAAGAATATCTGATAGCACCACCATAGCAGGACTATGACCATAAGTAGAACCAGCAGTCTTTCTCCATCTCGGAACAAACGCGGGCATTTCATAGTACCCCCCTTCCTCTCCGATAATCTCAGCATCTTCATACATGAAATACTTAAAACCAAAAGGCCGTTCAAGAGGGGCAATAACGTTACCTACATCAACACCTATCTTATCTTCCCGAGGAAATACTGCATAGATAACAGAGAACTTATCTCCAGGGTCTTTTTTGTTATCCAGCTTATCTTGAACTTTATCCGGTAGAGTAGTCTCAGGCCACTTAGATTTGATCTGGGCTGCTGTCCACTGGAGCTGCCGATAGAAATACCAAACAGCATTTAAATGGTTAAACTCATACCAGCCCTGAGAAAGTGGGATAGAGGAGAAAATAAGATTAGTAAACTCTCCATTAGTCTCCTCCACTTCTTCTGTCAGAATAGAAGTGCCAAAGGAAGTCAGATCAAGGAAAGTCTCATTCACTTCCAAATCGAAGTTCGATTCCTGGAGAGCTAGAAAAACTCGATTAGCTGATTCTTCGAGCCAGTTAACTGCTGTACGATCTTTCATTAACGTCTTATCTCGAAATATTAAACTGAACCAGCGATAAGCGGGGTTGGTCAAACCGGATTGTAAATTAGAGGACAGATTTTGATTAGCATCTACAGCAGTAGAATCATACAGTTCCCTTCTTCGCCAGTTCATGGAGCCTTCATAGCCCCTATCATCAGTAAAAAACTTAGCGCGAAAAGGAACAACAAATTGCTCTATGAGTTCCCATATACCTTCTATGGTAGAACGTTCTGTCCTCAATACGTCTAGCCTATTTTTCAAAGTTAAGCAATCCATATGATCTCCAACTGCGTAACGTTACGCAGCTATCGAGCGTTTGACCATCGGCCTAAAAGCTCGTCTGACTTTAGGTTTATCAACATTACCACCGTCACGCATATTATCTATATTCGCTGCCAGAGTCCTAAAAGCATCAGCTCCATGCTTCGCCTTATTACGCTCAGGCTTTTCTGAATAGGCATCCAGCTTAGTGTCATACTTTTGTTTATACCCCAATAGCGCATTAAAACCCATAGAAGTTTTACCGCTGTCAAAATAACATTGTGGTAGCATTTCACGAACCCACTCATGTCCATCCTCTAAAGTATGTCTAGGAGTAGTTGTAAAATCAAACCCAAGTTCAGCAGCAGTATCTCTTCTCGATACCCCAGTAGAATAGTCATGAACTTCTATATCATGTGGAGCAAAATGCTCCTCATATACATAAGGTTTTTCCTTACAGATTTTGATATAATGTTTCAAGGACTTATGGTGGTCCTCGTAATAATCTATTAATCGTATTTCCCGTTTAAAGATTTGAGCAAACCAAATGGCCGTACTGTCATCATACCCTAAGTCCCAGGCAGTAAAAACATCAAGTCTAGGATCATGTGGCACTCGGGTTAAGTGTCCATTTCCTCTCAGGGTATTGATGACATCCCCATAGTACGACCCAACCCCACCACTTGTAAAAGAACAGTAGTACTCTTGCTGAATCAACTCCTCCGGCATACCCGATCTACGATCCTCGTCGATAGCTTCTTTTGTGGGAACTCCAGTGTCGTCGCGTGTAAGGAATTGGACGTACCAGTTATACGTTCCTTGGGAGGTGTTCGCATAGGTATATAAATCGAAAAAGTGGTTAAGACTCCTGGGGGTTCCATTAAATAACGCCCATCCTCCATTTTCGGCGAGAATAGGTCTAAGATACTCCCATGCTTCTGGCTTATGTAACGAGAACTCAGTAAATACAATGCCGTATGGGTTCGTCCCCACGATACGGTCAATAGTGTCCGATCCTTGTAACTTAATTTGCGATCCATTGACGAGATCAATTCGCATATCAAGCTTAGTCTTATTCTTAATAAGCTCTCTAGGTATGTAATCAAGGAATCTACGCTCACCTGAAAATCCTTCCCATATGATCTGGCGAACCTGATTATAGTATGGAGCCATATAATAATATAAAGCAGGTTTTTGTACCGCTTTACAGATCAATGCGTTCCAACAGGTTAAGTCCTTACCATTACGTCTTGGAACCACCATAAGCCCCCGCATAAAATCAGGGGCTAATATGTTATTCCAAGGCTCTTCTTGGTAATGACGTGGAGTATAACCATACGGTAGATTAATTGTCGTCATAATCCTCTGGCTTTACTTTGTTGCCCGCCAAATGGCCTTCCAATTTTTGACCTAGTACAGCTTGATTGACCTCAATTCGATGGACTACGTTTAATGTTTTCTGAGAAGTCTCAATCATACTCTTTGCTCCGGTCGATACTATAGGGCACAAAGATTCCAGCAAATACCGCACCTATAGCAAGAAGCCCACCGATGATCCAAGCAAATACGGTCCAAGAAACTTTTCTTTTCATTTCAACCCTTACATCACATTTTAGACAAAACTTTTCCCATTCGAGTATTTCAGTCATTTCACTCCTATATAATAAGGTACGCGCTCAGATGCGTAACGTTACGCATCTGTAGCGCGGGGGCGTGGATGTGGAGGGAGCAACCACTGACCCATCTACCTCGACAGTTAAGGTTTCATCCGAACCTTTTTCATTTGAAAATTCGTTTTTAATGTTAATCTGAAATCCCTTAGGCGCAGCATCGGAGTCCGCAGTTTTTCCAAAAGATTGTTCTCTTAAGGGATTTCATTACATCAGATACTACTCTCAGAACGGCTGCATTGTTCGGATCGTCAGCTTGAAGGGATTTCAACATCTCCAGGCATTTGCCTAGAAGTGCCGTTTCTAAAGCTATATATCGTGGGCCTAGTGCGGATTGTTTGAGGGAGCGCATAACAAGCATACGCTTTTGAACTTCATCAAGGAGTTTGTCTGAGACATCTTCTACTTTGGATAGTTGGGAGTAATCCTGGCAGGCTAGAGCTAATGGAGCACGCTTCCAATTTCGCTCATCAATGGCGTACTCAATCATTCGCGTAGTGGTGTTGTACTCCTCCGCAAGCTGTTCAGCGGTAGCACCAAAAAGCTCGTATTGTAATTGAACTAAGCCCCAATCTATATTCAGCATATTACCTCTCTAAAGGTGCGGAACGTTACGCAGCTGGTGGAGTCCCCCCTTGAGATGGGGGACTCCGGCGACCAGCAGAAAAGGGTAATCTGTGGGGAGACAAAAACCCCACTCCTTATATACCTATTATATCATACTTTTAACCTGTTGTCAAGCTTTTTCTTTTGTCAGGCAAAAATTTTTTTCCGGTATGGGAAATTTCCAATGTTAACGCTTGCGGAGGTATTCGGGCCGGGAAAAGTTGAATATCCGGGGGGTGGGGTGGGTCATTACTATATATGTGTATTACTTTTGAGCGTCTCAATTAATAGTAATGTGGGCTATTAGTAATCCACCATATTCATGCAGGTACGGCAAAAGTAATATCAAGTGCGGAACATTCCGCACCATAACTAAATATAGTTGTATAGATATATGGCATGATAGTTGCATGTCCTATTTTAATATGGATATATTTATAATAATATCAATAGCTTATACTTATCTATATTACTATATTATAAATTATTACTAATAAAATTAGATAGTTATAGAATAGTATAAATTATACCAATATAGTCTCTAACTGGAATTAATATGATAATTTATAATATACCGCACCTAAAAGCCAATAATATCAGGCACTTAGGCCATATTAAAGCCGTATTACAGGCAAGTGCGGAACAAAGCAAAAAAGTGGTGCGCCCCATAGCAAGAACCATGCCAAAAAACCTAACAATATCAGATAGTTATGCAATTCATAGTGAGTTTATAATTATAAACTCATTAAATAATTTTCGCCCCAAGGTGCGGAATGTTCCGCACTTGTCAATTTGTTATCTTTTAGTGCAATATTAAGCACTTCATAACTATGTGATATAATTATATATATTCATGTAATTGCACTAAAAGATAAACCATGTATGTTTATTCATACTATTGACAAATAACAAGAAGTATGATATATTAATAATATCAGGTAGTTATCGGCATTTACACATAGGCACATAACTTGCATAAGATAAAAGATAAAAAACATTTTATCATGCAATCAAATAAATCAAATAATATCAACTACTTACAGAAAAGGAAAATTCAAGGGAATTGCTTTCCTAAAAACAGGAAAGGAATTAATACAATGGGAACAAGAAAAAAAGTAGTCAAAATGGTTATCGAAGTATTAGAAGGAATGGATAAAGTTAAAATTCAACAGGCTGTTTCATTTTGGGAAAGGCAACAGACCGAAGGCAAAAAAACCAGGGAACAGTGGTATAATTTGGGCGGAGTCCTCCGAAGTGCTAAACAGGCACTTGATGGGAATACAACCAAATTTGGAAAGTGGCGCACAAAGCACTTTCCGGGTATTACTTCCCATATTGGTTCTTGTGCCCAAACTGTTTACTTGCACCAAAAGGCCGTTGAAAAGTACGCAACCAAACATAGACCCGCAGTCAATAATCCGATGACAATTTTGCGGATGTATCAAACAGATACTAAAATCAGGTTAAAGTCCGATGGTACAACCGAAAAGATTATTGAACCTGAAGTGCCTGAAGTACCTGAAGCGGGTAAAAATGAAGGTGGCATCGACTCTATTCTTGAGACTTTCAGAAAAGCCTGTAATCAGATAATCGGAATTGACTTTGAAAATTTAACTCCAGAACATAAGATTAAAATTGCAGAGTTAAATTCATCAATAGGCA